>Ga0116227_10010980_pt1 | contig 15482 bp, 7 predicted proteins | sample S1TSphgellanicum_FD_89693 | JGI IMG/M metagenome (GOLD analysis project Ga0116227, IMG submission 89693) | Host-associated microbial communities from peat moss isolated from Minnesota, USA - S1T2_Fb - Sphagnum magellanicum MG | ecosystem: Host-associated > Plants > Peat moss > Unclassified... | reverse complement strand
TTCTGGAAAGGCAACAGAAACTCAGGACGCAGATTGTGTATAATGGTTTGCCCAAGTTTTTGGGAAGATTATTATATGCTTATCTACACCCACTGTTGGGAGCTGATGAACTCAGTGGGTAGTTATGGCGGCTTCTCACTACCGTTCATGATGAAGGTGATGGTCTGTCACTTTGTGAGCAACTCTCATGAGGTTATGACTGCACTCATTGTCGTGTTACCTTTAATTGTTGTTGTGGAGATTTCTCTGCAACTTCATCAAGCCATTTGTAGATTTCGGGTGCACCCATCTGATTGATGGGTTGTTTGAAGTCTACCCATCTACTTGTTGGGTTTCTTCTCAAAATAGGAATGTTGGATAACTGATTTATCATGCCTCTTATCATTTTATTTTTTTCTTCTCAAAATACGAATGTTGGGTAACTGATTTAATCATGCCTCTTATCATTCTATTTTTTTTGGGTTGTCACTTGTCCTTTTTGTATCACATGGTTTCAAATCACTATGAAATGTTAAAAAAACATCATATGACTAATTTTTAACATGAAATTTGTTTGATAAACATACAAATAATTAGCTTCAATTCTTTTAAACTGTCTAGATGCAAGTGTCGAATTCTTATTGTTTTTTCCTCCTTGGGCAACCAACTTCTGCTTGTGTTGCATTTGTTAGTTGGTAAATCAAACATAAAAATAATCATCAATTAGGCTTATAAGTAAAATAGGAAATGCCTCCTAGTTGAAAAGTCTACATGTGGTCACTCAAACAAGTCCTTAATGATTGAAGAAGTAATGAATTAACCATATGGAAAGAAAAAAATTAATACTTCCAAACACTAATTAAACCATCTGAGAGAAATTGAGTAGGGGTTAGGGCATGGAGTGGATTCTACATGGGGTGCAAGGGGTTGAAAGCTTCGGATCATGGTGTTTATTGAGAGACTCTACAAATGCCTTCATGCTTTTGCTAGCTTACTTTTTTCTAACTTTTTTCATTGTGTGTATTGTTTAATTACTAATTTTTAGATTTTCAAAAAAATGTCCACCTAGCATATCTATTTGAAAGAATGCATTTCCTTTGAAAGGATGACCATTATAGCATCCAAAGTGCCTTAAATTTCTATTTTGATCAAGACATTGTTTGATAAACCTTCATTGTTAACTTTCCCCTTTATGTCTAGCTTTTGGATCTATTGACATTGCTAAGTAAGGATTGAATGTTCCAAATTGTTTAAAGACTATTTTGTACATAATGAAGTTAATCTAGAAAGTGTTCTTTATTTGGCACCTAATTTGCAAAGGTGCTTTCAAAATTAGGGGATGTTTAGGTGGCTTTTGATATCTTCTTTCAATGTTTTGCTTAGAGGCCTTTTCTTTTGTTTCATTGCTTCCCTTTTCTTTCTTAGTTTTCAAAGTTAGTTCATTGTTTTTGACTTTACCATGATGAGAGTTTTTGAAAGACTTTTGGGTTGGGCTCATTAGAGTGTTTCAAGGCCTTTTAGATGATCGGTAGGTGGCTCTCCCCATTTCTAGTGGGGGCATAGCGTTGATTTTTTCAAAGGTCATTGCTCCAGCTACATTACATGAAAACATAACATCTATGATTAGGACATATTGTGACTAGTGTCCAAACTTAGTCATGGAGTGATATGACTGAGTCATATGTGATTTCAATCATGATTATAGGGCTTTTAGTTTCATATGACTATGATATTACAACCACATGACTATTAATTATGAAAGGTAGTTAGGTTAAGTAGGTACTATGGGTAGGTTAAGCAAGCTAAGCTAAGTAAATAGGCTAAATAAAAAGGTTAAAAAATCTAAATAAACCTTAGATAGGCTTAGATAGACATATTGGGTCCCAATTAACCCCTAAATATAAGTTTATGTGTATTTAAATTCTTCCTAATAAGTAGCCTTTCATTATGAGAAATCATGATTTTTTTGCCAAAAATTTCAATTAAAAAACCCCCCATATGGTTTTTTTGCCCCCATGTCCAATTTGACAAAGGTGCGATTTTGGACAAATCAATTTGGACCTTACAATTTTGATTTGGTCTTTTTGGTTGGTTTTTTTAAGTGGGTTTTTTTACTAAACCACCATGACAATATAATTTAGGTAGCAACCAAAATAATAATATTTAAATTATTTTATTGAAAATAATATGAAAAAAATTAATTAATTACCCTACCTACTTAATCAATAAACTTAATAATTAATGCCAAATTTTTTTTAATTTATTTACGTACCAACCCTATGTCCTAAGCCTAAGCCAAGCCACCTAGCTTAACCACCTAGGCTAGACCAAGCCACTTAAGTTAAGCCAAACCCCCTAGGTTGAGCCAATTAGTTTAAACTAGGTGGTCTAGTAGGCGTTGCAACCTAGGCTACCTAATTAGGTCATCTAAGTAGTTAAGGTAGCTTACGTTGCAAGTGTGGGGACTTGAACTTCTCACCTCCACATTAAGGAATGAAGTCTTTAACCATTGCACCACCACTCCATAAAGTGATTTTTTAAAACAATATATTTGTAATGAACATGTTTTTGAACCAACATATTGTAATTAATTTCTATGAATTTTTTTCAACATGCATATTGTACTAAATGAACTTGAATTTTTTTTACATTACTTATATAAATAGGTAGGTTATAAGTATGTTAACCTAAGTAGGTAGGAAGTACCTATTAATAAATGCATGTACTTAGATAACATGTAAGTTCTAATCTACTAAACTTTATAGGTACCTACTAATTCTATGTTTATACCTACTTAATAAGCTATTTACCCCTATGTTATTTAATAGGCCATGTAGGTGTTTATTCACCTATTAATAGACGTAGCCTAAGCATACTAAGTAGATAGCCTAATTTATTAAATAAGTCTAGGCTTAAGCAACCTATTTAATAAGCGAAGCTACCTACTTAGTTGGCCTAAATGGCATAACATAAGTTAGTTACATACCTAATAGGCCTAGGTAGCCTAGGTTAAGTTACGTACTTATTTATTAAGCCTACGTGGCCTAGGTTAGGCCACCTACCTAGTAGGTAGGACTAGGAGCCTAAGTTACTAATTTAGTTAGTAGCATAAGCTACTTACCTATTAGGCCTAGGTGGCCTATGTTATTTACTTAGTAGGCCTAAGTCAATAGGATACCTACAAGGCTAATATGTTTATTTAATAAACATATGATACTTACTTAGAAGGCTTAGACTATGTAATGGGTTGCTTAGTAATCTTAAGATATGTCCTAAGTAATGTACCATGGAGGTTTAGGTTAGGTTACCTAGCTAGATTACTAGCTAGCTTATTACCTTTAACAAGTAGCCTACCAACATATTAGTTATGTTAGGCTAGATAGGTAGTTTAGGCATAGACCAACTTACTAGCTATGTTAGGTTAGGTAGGTAGCCTAGGCTTAATAAGTAGGTTAAGTCATTAAATGAGTATGAGTCATTTGACTAAGGGGTGAATTTGGATGGTCAATTTGATTAAACCTTATCCATTCAATATGACCATTTTGATGGACATTTGTCCATTTTGACCAAATTTTCAACTTCATATTTTTTCAAAAAATCATTTTAATCAAATGTAGTGGTCAAATGTAATATGTGTTTTTCATGCCCCAAAATTTTAGTCAAAATGGATATACCTTTTGGTTAATGTGGACATTTCAATTAAATTAACTTTCTAAAAAATTGTGATTTCTTATAGTGCCTTTAGATAGGCCTAAGTATATATTATAATATGAATTAATTTAGACCTAATTTAATTTAATCCAATGTTAATTTAACATAATTTAACCTACTTAAGGTTAATTTACCCGAAATAACCTAGTTTTTAAAATAGTCTTATTTATTCTAATTGATCCTATTTTAATTTGATGTACCACATTTTAACATATGTAACTTAATTTAATATGATTTAGCTAAGTGTACCAACTTTAGTAACCTTTAGATTTCACCAATTTTAGCCAAACTTAGATTAATTAGTTCAATTTAATTTAGTTTTGGCCTTAGTTCAACTAAAATACCCTTAAATTTTTCATTTAACAAATTTAAACCAAATTTAGCCAAATTTATTCAAATTCAACCAAGTTTAATCAAGTTTAGCCTAAGTGGTTTAATGTAATTTGATTTCACCAATTTTAACCAAATGTAATTTAACTATCCAAATTTAACTTAATTTATTCAAATTTAGTAAAACAGATAACCAATTTTAATTAAAACACTTATAGGTTTTGCCAAATTTATTCAATTTCAGCAATAATTAATCCAATTTAATTTAAAAAATTATAGGTTTAACCAAATTTAGTCAAAATCATTTAGTTTAGCTAAATTTATATTTGTTTAACCAAGCTTTTAAAAATTTCACCCAAGTTTATCAAAATATAAGAAAATTTATCCCAATTTAACCAAAATAACCTATTTTAGCCTCATTTATTGAAACCAAAATTAACCAACTTTAGTTTTAATTAGGCCAAGTTTAATCAAAATATTCTATTTTAATAAATAAAATTTTGTTTAACCAAAATAACATAGTTCAACAAATTTATGTTATTTTAATCAAATTTAGTAAAGTTTTGCTAGATTTACCCAAGGGTTCAGGCTTCATAAATTTACAACATACTAAATTTATAAAATGACATTTTAAAAATGATATAATTATTTTTAAAAATTTTAAATATGAATTATAATATATTATAATAATCAAGAATTTGATGAATTAATTAATTATATAATGATAATAAATATATAATTGAAATTCAATATATGATTATTAAATTGAATTATTTAATGAAAATTAAATATTCATATATAAAGTGTATATATATATATTAATATTAATATATTGTATGCATATTAATATACACATACATGTGTGTGTAGATTAATAAAATAGTATACAATTATGTTATGTGTATGTGGTAAGGTACATAATGTATAAATATTTATTTATATTAATAATATTATATTCATATTCATATTTCAGAATTATAAAATAAAATAAAAATATTATTGGTTTTATATTTAAATTATAATATATTTATTAAAGTTCATCATGTATTGAAACATAATGGATATGTTAAAAATTTTGAAATTTAAAAGTGATTTTCTACATTCAAAATTTGTTGTTTTAGTTTTTAGTTGTTGTACATATGTAGATTAATGCTTCAAAGTTTAATAATCCATATTCAAGTTTTCATTTGAGTAAATATTGAAAACAAATTATATTTTAAACTTTGTGTTTCTTTTACATTCAAACATGAAAGGATGATAAATCCTATATGTGAATACATTGTTTCACATTTAATGTGGTAGGTGGATGGCAAAGGCTTCCACCATTTCAAATGGTACAAGGATGAAAAATTGATCCTATCATGTTACCAAGTTTAACCATGTTGACTATGGTCAACGTCGGGGTTTGTTGTTTGATTGTATGTACAATGAATGTTTGACATTGATATGGTATGATCTATTTGTATACAAATTATACATATATGGTAAATAAAAAATTAAATTAAATGGATAATTATTTTATAAAATCAATATGTGAAAATGTATTTAAATATTATATAATATAAAAAATCTACGTTATATGTAATATAAAATAATAATTATTAGTGTTGTAAAGATGTTGTAAATGGCATATATGATTATGGACAAAAATACGACTAGTGGTAAAATCAACTAGTTTCAATGGATTATGTAGTTATGTCTACAAACCCAATCATGGATGTAGACATATATCCATATTTTTGGCGTAATGTTACTTAATTGAGGAGTTGGGCCTTAATTAACCCTATCATAATTTTCAAGTTTTTGTTAGATTTTTGTTCATTCTTGTTGGGGGTGATAGGTATGAGCAATTAAGGGCCATTTTTTTCCCAAGTGCATTTGAGATTAGTGTGAAAGCTTTTTCTTTTAAGGGCTGTAATATGTGTGCCCCTTTTTGAATAGCTCATTACAAGATACATAAATCACCTTTAGAAGAATATTTTAGAAAGATTACATGGCCATTATTTTACTAACATCATTTTTAATATACTTTCTAATTCACACCAAATGCGAGATTTTTCAATCGCATTGCGCACTAGGTTGGATCTTTCCCATCCTTTAATCCTTGGGGTATCACACGACATTTGTAGTTAGCCTTTGCATCCTATGGGGATCCACCTTCTTTGTTGCACTTAGGGTGGGAGAGGATGGCCTTGCATGATGTTGTGTGAGATATTGTTGTGATTGTTTTGAGAGATCTAAGATTTCACATTTCATAAGAACAAACCCATGTTCTTCCACCCCTTATTTTGTAATCTTCACACCATTAGGTTGACATTGTGCTATCAATAAATGGTGTCCACACATTAGTGAAAGTTATCATTGTTGACCCCATTTGAGTTGATTTGATTTCACAAGTTGCTTTTTCTCATGGGGTTGTTGTGATAATCATGGTTTAGGCAAAGGACAAATTTTATCGCGATTAGTTCCCAATGAACATGTTTCCCCCTTTAGTTATAGAGGTTTTCGAGTGTTTACCCCAATGGATAGACATGTTTGTTCATCAATGTGCCAACATGATGTGGGGAGTGAAGGGCACCAAAGACCTTCATCTTTTAGTTTTGTGTGCATTTTATAGACAAAGGGTGTTAATGATGTTGCAGTGTGTGCAAGCGATCACTATTTTGAGATGTGCAATTGTCAAGTGAAGGTGCATCTAGGCTAAATGTCCTTCCTTTTCGAGAGGTTGTCCACTTTCCTTATTTGATATGCTTGTCCTGACGACTAGAGGGAGTTAAAGAACTTCATGTTCCCCTTATGGTCTGTGCTCTAAGGTGGTTCATTTTGTTCGTTATATTCCCCCTTTTTTGGGTGCTTTGGTTTTTTTAATGATTGGCAAAGTTTCATCATTTGATAATCCTATTATGCCGAAACTAGCAATTCTCGGCCCTTAATTGTGAGACTTTATGGATAACTCTATTGTTCCATGAATAACTATTCAAAATTTCGCCTTGCATCTCCAGTGCCCTCCATCAGCAAACTGTCCAATGCAATTAGAAATGAACTTTCCATTCACTAATTGGGATGAAAGGACCTTCCAGTTTAGTAAGGTTCCTAAAATTTTGAAAATTCTTTACATCTAAGGTAAGGAACATTTTTTCTGCTCCTCCTTGGTTTTTTGCTCCTAGCTTGGGAACTATCGGCCTCTTGGGGGGCCCTCAAACCTAGAAAGAGCCTTAAAAATGTTCCTTTCCATGTACATAATGCCTCCGTAGGTCCCCGCAATTCATGCCCCCTCCCCCATTAGTGTAGGCCAAAATAGGTGATGAAGAGAGTTGGGAATAGGAATTCTGCTCAGCCAATGAGGAATTGCAGCAGACCCAGGTTTTTTATTTTCCTTTTGGGTACGTTGTTGGGATTTAGGGGCTTTTGTTGTTGCCAAAGCGTTCCCACCAAGTTCCCGTTGTGTTCCCAAGCAAACGACGACAACATAACCCTAACTCTCTTTGAAGTACGTCCTCCCTTCGCCTTTTACACGCATTGCATTGCATTGCATGCATTAGCCTTCTTCTTCTTCTTCTTCTTCACGTCCTCCTGCAATCTTGCAAAACCATCGTCACATTTCGGCTCCAGGAAACAAAAAAAACAACAGCGAAAAACAAATTGCAAATTTTCAGCGCCTTGAAATTCGTTATAATTTTACGGGAGAATTTGTTTTGCATGTCATGTTTGTTGGTCACTTTACTCATCATCTCCAAACCCTAATTAATACAACGACGACTGCAGTGGTGGTGTCAAGATACCTATGTTGTAGTTTAGTATAACTTAGTTGTGTTGTCCTCGTTGGTGTTGCTGCTGTTCTTGTGGAACGGTTCTTGTCAGAAGTGGGTTTGTTGGTTGGTTGGTTGGTTGGTTTTTAATGATTTTTGGAATTTTTTGTTCCGGCCTTTTGTGAAGAGGTTTTTGAAGGGGTGTTTTGTCTCATGGGGCATCGTGCGTCATGGGACAGGAGTGCCGCAATCATTGTGGAGGGAGGAGAGAGAGCGTATTGCTGCTGGAAGGAATTTTCTTTTCCCCCTTCACACCCTTCTTTCCCCTCACTCCTGCTTGCAAACCCCAAGATCATGATTTATGCATGAAAGAATCCAACCAATTCTTGCACATGATTATCTTCTAAGAGGACCTCACACTCCCACATCTGTAGTTGAGAGGTGAATCCCAATGTGCTCTCTTTGAGAGATGTCATTTGAGAATCTAGCTGTTGTCATGAAATCTGAGGCATGGAGGTCAATTCTGTGGGACACAACAAGTGATGGACCAGGAGCATGAAATGAAGGGGAGAAGAAATCCAGATACTTGATCTACTTGGAGGAAGATCTGCAACATAGCCTTGAAAAGTTTGGTAATCTTGCATCATGCCTTATGGGAGCTGCAAAACTTTCTCAAATTTGCACTACCAGTGCTTCTAAAGAAGCATTTTGTGCTCACTGGAAAAAGGCATTTACTGTCCACCTCACCTTAATATTTTGAGATTGGCAAATAGTAAGCCTTGATTCTAGAGATCTCACATGGAGACCAACAATGGGTTTCATCTCATTTTCATGACAGAGAGTCCTTTTGAAGGGGAAGGAAGTTCTGCAGAGATGATCAGGATCACCCAATTGGCAGCAAGCCTTACATTGTATTCATTTTTGATAATTTCTGGTGTAATCTTTGAAGCAGATATGTTTACCAATTGCTTGCACTCAACCCCTGAGGAAGATTTTCATTCTGCAGTGTCTTGGGAGTAGAGGTGGGGGCTCAACACTCTAGTCATTTTGATTCAATGTTCATGGTGGCAGTCATTCTAGAGTTGTTGTTTGAGACTGGATGTCAAGTTCTGGCCTGCAGTTTACTGACTTTCTGTTGTCTCTACCTTCACTTTCCTTGTAGGGAGAGGATAGTGAAGAGGAGACACTTTCAAGAATAAGCTCGAAGAGAAACATCAGGGCATTTGGGGGAAAATGTTATCTCAAAACATAGAAAAAAAGGATCAAACATGGTGTCTCTCCAAGCTCATACAGAGCTTGTTGCCATAACACCAAATAGAATTTTTCACTTGTTGGGTATTGCAAGCAAGAATCTTCCCTCAGTGCAGGGGTCACTGAAACAAGGGGGTCTCAAGTAAGAAATCTCCAATGGGAGAGGAACGAGGCCGCAAGCTATGCCCAGAGATCTCTGCTTATACTCACTTTCAGACTAATGAAAAGGCCTTCTGGGCTTATGTGAAGCTTCAGGGTAGTGGGAGTCCCAGATGGATATCAGGCAGGAATAACAAGAACCTGCAGCAAATTCTGAGCTCCATTAGGCTGAGGGAACCATTCCGGAACTTGAAGGATGGCTCTTATCCCAGCAGATGCTCCAATCCACCTTTCTCTTCATCTTGTCCTCCAGTTGATCCTGTGGATCAGCGATGCCAATGTCCGTGCTTATGTCATGTCAGTAGTTGGCCTCAATGTTGTGGCCCTGTTGATTGCTTGCCCGGTTTGCATAAGCCATATCAAGATGTCTACCCAAATTGTAAAGATAGCCATCTACCTTTGGCAAGGAGGGTGGTTGAACATGATGACCTCTACCTGCCTCTTTCTCCTCAATCCCCCAGTCCCTGCTCTTCCTATGTGGACCTCACAAAATGTTCTTCCTTACCCATCCCAAGATGTTCTCCCCCTGCTCCCCTAAAACTTTGTCAGTGCACAAAACCAACTTCATGCATATCTGAGGTCCACTTGCCAAGCCCAAGACCAAATACTCCCTCTGGCTCAAAGAGCTCATTCATGTCTTCTCTTGTGGCACTTTCAGATCACAATGAGTTCAACTTACCATGTTCCGAACCTCTCACCCCAATGATTGTAGAGCCTGTTGACTTCTACTTATCTAGTTGTTCCCCTACCATCTCTCCAACTTATTCTACAGTGTGTCATCCTGTCCCTTCCAGTTTCCCTTTGTCCAGAGGTTGCACAGACATGCGTTTCAGAGGAACAGGGCATCCAAGCCAACCAAGAACTCGCCCAAAGCTTGAGATGAGTCCAAAATGCAAAGAGGATGGTGGAAAGGACAAAACTGTTGGGTTCATCTCAGAGTATGGCATGAGCCCAAGGTGCATAGACTTTCAGTGCTACAAGAAGGTGGCAAACCAACCTCTGTGCTCACCAATCCTCCCACAGTACCCTTGCTCTCCATGTCTACAACCATGCCAATTGCCGATGGCTACAGAATTGCTTTCCAGAGAGATAAATTGTGGTGTTGATTCAAGCCCACCACCCAAGTGCAATGTTGAATGTGATTGCCATAAATCTAAGGGTGGTTCTGAGTGTTGTTCTACTCAGATCAAATCACCTGACTATCTGAGCCCAAGATGCAGAGATTGTGCTTGTCACAAATGCAGCAATCTAGTCCAGCTAACCCAGACTCCTGAGGTTCCACAGAACATAGAAGGTTCAAGTCCATCTCATGTAGCTCCTAGCCTCCCATGCACACAATCTGACATTTATATGCCTCATTATGAGACGTACTTCAATGAGGTAAGAGATGAGATGCCAATAGCACGGTCTCACCTGACCTGTAATGGATCCATTGAGTTAGAGAGGCCCTGCAGACCTTTGCAATCTGCTTCTCTGTCAAGGCCTCTTAAGAAACATCACCCAAGGAGTTTTGAGACATACTCTCCAGAGGGATTGATGTTGAAATTTGAATCGGAGGACTCCACTAGCTGGAATCAGTCTCCAAGCTCACAAGGTGGTGTCACCAGCCGTTGTTGCTGTGGCAGGAGCAAATGTACTAAAACTGGTTTGATCACGACAATATGCCCATTTTGCAGCCATGTTCACTCCTGTTGCTGTGGAATGTGTGGTTGCCCCATTCCTACCTGCTCAAGTAAGTCACCAATTCTGGAGCTGGACACAGGTACTCCTTTACCTTGGTCACCCAAAAACAATGGAGTTCTCAGGATGCCCAACTACTCATGTCCAAAGGCAGTGTCTTCAATAGGATCAAGGTCTTCAGTGGGACCAAGGCAAGTTTCTGCAGTGGGTGATGTGCTTGTGAAGCTTGCTCCGCAGTCACTATCAGCATGTTCAATGGAAAAATCACTGAGTGCTGAACTGTCATCAAAAGATCCACACACAAGGACTCAACATGTAGTTTCCACGAGTACTTGAAGTCATGATGCCATTGGAAGATGCAAGTTCAACCATTGGAGCAGCAATCATCATTGGAGGGAGGCCTCTCCTAAAGACACATCATACATAACAACTACATCATCCTGGACTTCAAAATCTCCATTGCAGTAATATGCAGTCAGAAGCTCACAATCAATGTGAAGCTTTCCAGAGGGACAAAGAGCAAATTTGTCAGTACAGGGATAATCTTCCAACAGAATTGCAACATGGGGCTTGTACCTCAAAAGATGTAGGAGTTTGGACTGTAGTGATCAGTATCATGTGATGCTAGATTCTCCTTGGTTGCTGTTACAGAAGAGGGCATGTCTATGAAGAGCAATGCTGCGACACAGAGGTAGCCAAGGAAACAAACTTCCCTTTTGCAGAAATTGCTGAGGATTTGTTTTGTGGCACCTCTTGACAAAGCTTTTGCACCAAGAGGTACTTGAAAGAGGCTTGTAAAATCATTTTGCAAAGACTCGATCAATCAACCTCTTCATGCATATCAAGGAAGATGAGTATGGGAGACAACTGCTGTCACTTTCACATCTTCACAGCAAAAATTGTTCTAATGATTGGAAAGAATTCTACACACTTGCTTTGGAAGAATTGAAAGGCTCATAGGTTGAGTTTTGCTGTAAGGCATAATTTGCTATCAAGCATTTGCTTGTAGTTTATGAAACATATAGCCTTCCCTTTTATTGCTCATGGATTGTGGTTACATGATGCCAAACCAAGTCCTTAGCAGTAGACCGGTTTGTTACGCACATGGCTCTCAGATCCTTTGCTTCAATCCAGATCAATTTACATGGTAGTTGAGTCTATTGGTATTTGGTATGGAGAGATGGGTCTCATTTCAACAAGAGGAGATTGAGCTGAAGCAAATTCTGTTGTGTGTGGTGACATCACTAGCTGATTGCATGTACAGACTGATAATCAACTGTCTTCAACTGCTAATCCAGTTTGCAGATAGTGGGTAGATCTCTGGATGTAGTTGGCAACAACACATACTTGAAAAGTTTTTATTATGGCATCAAATACATTGTGTAATTGATTTGACTTAGGGTTGTAAGATATTGTTATACTGCCCAAGTACCTCAAAAACTCCGTGGGAACAAATATATGTTTGAAAAGTTTATCATCGTGTCAAACAGCTTGTACAATGGCTTAACTTTGGGTTGTAGGATATTGTTCTGTTGCTCAAACCACCCCATGAGAACAATTGAGGTAGGTCTTATGGGATTTAGTGGAGAAAGGAGGACTTATGCCAAACAAGACATGATCTTTGAAACCCATCTCTTTTTTTCTTAACCACTTGATCATTATTCAAGCCATAGTTTCTTTTGCAACAATGTAGAGTACACTCTACATGTGATCATTTGCATCATCCCAAGGGGATGCATGTGCAATAATATCTTAAGTTCTTCAATGGAATGTCAAGAAAACCCTATACCCTTTGGATTGGTTCTACTAAAGCTTACCTTTTGTTAACTTCATTGTCAAAGTTCAAGTTTTTTCATTTATAGCAAATAAGCTATAATTTTCTATATTTATGAAGATTAAGCTAAATTAATATACCATTCTCATTTGCCATATTTACTTTGAGGAAATTTTCATTGTTGTCAACTACCATAGCCTAGGGTCAGTTTCCACATGGACATTTAACAAATAATTAATATTTTTTTTATGAATTTGAAATTATTATTATTTCATGATCTACTATGATATTGCCATATGAAGTGTGAATTATTGACATTGTAGCATGCCATAATTATGATGGGGTTTTTCAACACCTCAACTTCATATTTTCACCAAAAAATTTGTTTCATTATTTTAAAGATCATTCAATGACCAAACTGACCCTAGGGTGAAGTAGTGTGAGTTAACCATACAACCATATAAACTATCAAATTCAATAATTTCATTGGTCTGAAAAAATAAAGCTTTAGGCCTGCATGTAATCCTATTCTATTGAAAATTGAAAAAAATTGATCTCTTTCTAGCAATTCCATTAGTCTTCCAAAAAATTTCACAAACCTATCAAACCTTGTTAGATAGGTTAATGAAGATATTTATAGACCTATGTGGTATGCTGGTGGCAAGTTTTTAGAGATATGTGTGTTTTAGGGTTTTGGGAAGGGAGATTTGAAAAATAATAATAGTAGTGAGATGGTGGCAAGAGGAGCTATTGTTACAACAAATATAGCACATTCATTCAGTTAGAGTTGTTGATGCAAGAAAGATAATGAAGCCACAATATGAAACAACCATTGATCTATCTTTGCTTGTAACGTTTGTGGCTTTTGTTGCATTTTTGTCCCATCTAACCATAGGTAAGGAGTAAAATCAATGAAAATAAATAGGAATTGTCTTGATAAATTTTTTGAATATGGTGTACATTGTTTCCTGTTAGAGGTAGATCATTGGTGAACTTCTACAATGGCCAATGGCTATTAGGGATTTTGGAAAGTCATGGTGAAGCATAAGGTTTGAATATGTGGTTTGCATTTTTCTATTACTAGGGTTTATTATAATTTTGGGTATTGATGATGACTATGTTCAATGTGAATGTTTAAAGATGTTTATGTAGTAGAAAAAGAGAAGGTACTATTGGGGAAAAAGTTGATGCTCACCACATTGGACTTTGATATCAACATTTAGCATCCCTATAAATAATTGGTGATAGCCATTAGGAAGTTTCAGGTGGTTACAAATACACTTGTGCAAGTTGCATGGAATTTTGTGAAGAGTTGTGAAAAGTCACTTAATATCATATGCTTGCAATTGAGTTGCAACTTTAGAAAGTCAAAAGGGATTTGTATTTTGTGAAAAGTTGTATCCACAATGTTCATACCATGCTAGGATCTTAACTTCTTACATTTGTGTTATTGACCTTTAGTGGTAATCCCAATTGAAAAGTCGGTTAAGAGGTCTCATTTTTCAGGATTTCTTGGCCCTTTTAATTATTGATTGGCCATTGTGAGATCAACATTTTCAAATTTGTACAAGTTCAACGTAGAACAATTTTTTCTTTGTTATTTAAACTATGATTTATGTGAGGTGTTTCTTGATATTCCACGCAAGGTCAAATTGGAATGATAATTGATCATTGTGTTATAATTAGTGTGAACCATGTGCATAATGCACAGGTGTGTTATTTCAACAATGTTTCAGAAGGTGGGCCAACATGGGCGGGCTACCTACAACGTTAAGCTTGCGGGAACACAAAACCCCCTTCCCAAGCCCCGTCACAGATTGACAGACCAAGTGAATTAATATATATGATATGGACACATGCAAGGTGAGCTTAAATCTTTTTTGAGTTTCATGATTTTTTAAAGATTATTGCAACCCCTCAATTTATAATATGGACACATGCAAGGTGAGCTTAAATCCTTTTTAAGTTTCATGATTTTTTAAAGATTATTGCAACCCTTCAAAAATCATTGTTGCTCATCATTGAAAGGACGTTAGGCAAAAATCAGTTTTTGCAATGTTTGAAAATGTTTAAATTTTTTTTCATAGGTTCCCCACTACCATTTGGGTGAATGCATATTTAGGTGATACCACTAAAAACCACCCACCCATAAATCACAAAAATGTTGTCTTCATTTTAATTAATAAAAAGACAAATTTCAAAAAATAAATTTTAATTTTTTTATAATTGGCTCTCAAGAATCGTCACCTTTGATTTTTGAGGCCTTGAATGTATACAATCAAAATCAATGCAAGATATTTTTGTTTTCACTTTGCTCTATGGACTTTGTTTCTCAATTTCAAACTTGTTTTGGAATTGCTACAAATTTTTGCAAATGACATTTTCTTTCTCTTGTGCATCAATTTACAACGAATTTAATATACATGAAATTACATGCATGAAGCATCTTCCATCTACATCAACACTTCACCCAAAAAAAAACCATTGTCAAATAGCCCTTCTCCTCCCACCAATGGAGGGTTGATGGACCCTTCGTGTCTCTAGATTTAGGTCAATTCTAAAGATTTCATATCAGAAAAAAAAAAATTAAAAAATTAAAAAAATAAATATATATATATATATATATATACATACATATTCCAAAAATATTCTAAAAAGATTCTTCAATTTTCCGTCACAAAAAAAAAATTTTAAGAAAAAAAATTTCTAAAAATAATATAAATATGTGGGGAAGTTGCTAAGGTGAAGTCATCCGACACCACACCCCCCCACCCCCCACCTACCCACAAACGAATCTGCTAGAATAATAAACACAACAGCTAAGATGAGGTGACTGGAAACAAAAGCGT
>Ga0116227_10010979_pt1 | contig 15482 bp, 9 predicted proteins | sample S1TSphgellanicum_FD_89693 | JGI IMG/M metagenome (GOLD analysis project Ga0116227, IMG submission 89693) | Host-associated microbial communities from peat moss isolated from Minnesota, USA - S1T2_Fb - Sphagnum magellanicum MG | ecosystem: Host-associated > Plants > Peat moss > Unclassified... | reverse complement strand
GTGCCGTTATAGGAGAGCGTGACATTGAACGTGGTGTTGAAGTTCAGCCCTGTGGCTGATGAAGAGCCCCAAGGGTCTCTCCCATTGGTATAAAGCCCGATGCCGTTAGAGGGATCTCCGCCCATGGCATATTGACTGAATGCAACAGCAACGCTCTGCATAAGCCCGAAGGATTGGCCCCCATCCTCGTTTCCGCCAAGCCCTCCATAGCCGAGTCCCTGCGAACCATAGCCGAGTCCGGTCGGGCCACCCGTCCAATTAGGCGCGTTCACGCTGAAAGTGAGCCCGCTCGGCGTGCCTGCCGTTGTGGTCAGCGTGGCGCCGCCGCCGCCGGAATTGGCGGTGAAAATAATAATGCAGTTGGTAGAACCGCCAGGGGAGATTGGTGAGCCGCCTGGTGTACCCGATATTTGACAAGTCGTGCTGCTGAGACCGTTCGATGACACATAGTAGGCTTGGTTGCCCTGGAATGCGCCCGGCGGATTGATGAAACACACCGACGCCCCCGCCACGAGACTTTGGGGAACGGTGTTAAAGGTGGCGCCCGACTGCGAGGCGGAGGCGACACCTGCGCCGCACAAGGTCGCGGTGGTGGTCCCATTGGTCGCGCCGACGATGTAGGTCGTCGTGTTGTTGTAGCCGCTGATCGACCCAGTACCCCCAAACGTGCCCGCAATCGTGACGTACTGCCCCACGCTGATGTTGGTGGCGTTGAAAGAAATCTGCCCACTCGTGCCGGTGATTCGCACTCCACTCAAAGCAACGTAGGCCGGCGGATTGTTCTGGATGACAAAGGCCATCCCTTGTGCGTTGCTTTCCATATCCAACGTGAACGCGGTTGAGAATGACGAGACCGTTACTGGTAGCGGAAACCAGACGGCGCCTGACGTGTTCGGGGTATTGTCGGTCAATCGATAAGTCGAACCGCTCAAGTAGGCGAAGCCCACGGGAACCAGATTTCCAGCCGAGAAGCCTCTGGGGAAATTTATCGGGTTGGATGAAGTGCCGATCACAAAGTTGCCCGCCGCCACCAAGCTGTCGGTGTAGCCGGATTGGATCGCGACCGCTTGCAACACCTGGTTGGCGCTCACCGTGATGGGTCCGCCGTACTGTGTCGACGCACTGGTGGGCAGCAATCCATTCGTCGTGTAGTAGCACGTGGACCCTGACGGATAGATGATCGACACCGGCTGCGCGCTCGTAAAGTTACCGGGAGCGGGGCTGAACGTCGGGGTGCTCAAGCGCGTGTTGAACCCCGTCCAATAAGCCCAAGACTGGATGTAGGCCGTCGGTCCATTGGTCGCCGAGCCCGATGAAAACCCGACATAATTGCCGGAGCCATTGGTCGTGGCGGCGAGATTCAAAGGCCAGACGCTGCGCGCCTGATTGCCGTTCACCGTATCCGCGATCACCATCGTCAGAAGACTACCATCGTAGACGATCGTGACTTGATACGTATGGTTGGTGTAGAAATTGATCCCGTAGGGGTTCAAATCATTGATAGGACACAGCCCGACCGTGCCGCCCGGATTGGTGGCCGGGCCTTGATTGAAATACATCCCGGTGGAGGAGGGCAGGCCTCCGGCCGGGTAGTTCAGCAGGGGCTGCGAGTTATTCTGGTTGCCTGCATCGAACTTGATCCCGAGCGCATTGGGGCCGGCTTGTCCTTGGTTGATGGCACCGCCATATCCGCACATATTCGCATCGCCGCCAAAGTACAGGCCGTTGTTACCTTGCGCCGAGGGCGGGGACGGCGTGTTTTGAATATCGAAACAAAACCCCGTCTCTGCGAGCGAGTTGCCCAAGCCTTGAAATTGGAACGTGAATTGCGTGGTAAATGAGCCGGGAGCCAGCAAGCTCGAATAGAACACGTTGCCGCCGTTGTGGGAAAGGCCGTCCAAAATCTGGATGCCGGAACCCGTATAGGCACTGTGGAACGAGAGGTGGACCGCACCCGGAGTCCCGGAGAAGTCCGCGTAGTTAAATACCTGCGTCGCGCCGCCTCCCGCAGCGCGCGCTTTGCGAGCCAGCGAAAATGGCGACAGACTCACCGCGGTTGCAGCGGCCAAACTCAGATTAAATTCGCGTCTTTTCATGAGCAGCACTTCTTCACGATGTATAGCAGAACCATGATGTTTATCAGAACCTCAAGCCGTGGGCGATCTTCTAGCACATTGGATCCTGCTGAGGTTCGGCGCAACCTGACTCCATCTGCAGACAAAGCCCCAAGTGCAAAGCCACAGGCAGGCATAAATCTCCAAGAAAGCATCGAGGACTCGGACCGCCATTCGCCCGATCCAACTGTTTATATTTACAATCAGTAATACATTATAGTCCATGTTGTTTTGGTACCATGTTCGGCGAAGGGGGTCAGGCCATTTATGATTGGGGGCAAGAATGATGCGGCCGATCTGGATGAGCGGCTGTTCGGTCCGTCCCCATAACCCTCGCATCTGGGAGATGACTTGCTGATCGTCAACGCCATCAGTCATGACCGAGGCTGGAGCCCGATACAGCACATGGTCGCAATCGCCGGTGAACTACTCGAATGTGAAGTAGTGGCGGCAGACACGCGAAGACCATCAAACGGTACAAAGATTCTCTCAGTTTTGCGCCAAAGAATCCGGAACGGAGCCAGCGATGACACTTGTTTACTCGTATGCCGAGGCCCCGCGGACTTGCTCACTGTCCTGAACATGGAGAACTGGCGCAAGCGATTCCGATATTTGGCAGCATGGATTATCGATTCATTCTGGCTCGATCACATTCCCACGTCCGTCCGCCTTCGCAATCCGTTTGATCAGATTTTTGTAACCTCTCTGGAAGATGTAGATCGGTGGATAGAGATCACTGGCGCCGCTACCACGTGGTTGCCTTGGGGCACAGACGCCTTACGGCTTGGTCGAGGTGGAGCACAGCGCGACTGGGACCTTATGCGCGTCGGAAGGCAGCCGCCTGAATGGGAAGATGATGTCGAGGTGGCGTCGGCCGCGGAATCGCTCGGCATACGATACCGGGGCCGGCCGGACAGCAGCGGCTTGAATGCGCTCGAAAATCAGAAGCTCATGATGAACGCCTATGGCGCCACGAAATTCACCCTCGCGTTCTCTAATGCGGTCAACCGTGACCCCAACAATCATCCAACGCGCGAGTATCTGACGGGGCGGTGGGTTGATGCACTGGGCTGCGGCTCCATTGTCGCCGGCGTAGCACCCCGGGGCCCAAATACGGACGGGCTGCTCTGGGCCGGCGCAACACTGGAATTGGGCGGCATTCGGCGCAGCGAGGGTCTGCAAGTAGTCGCCGACGCACTACGGCAATGGACACCTCATGTTGCGGCGGGGAATTACCAAATGGCGCTTAGGCGGTTGGATTGGCGATGGCGCTTCAAAGCGCTGGCAGACGCCTTCCAAGTTCGTTCAGTTCGCCTGGCCCACGAACTCCAGTTGCTCGAGAACCGAATCGCAGGGCTGACGCAACCGCCAATTTGAGCTGACGAGGCGCGCTTGCCTGCATATATGCCATGACCGTTGCCGGAATTGCAGATGCGGACAGCCACCACGATTATGATCGGCTGTCATGAGCCCCAAGATCAGGGCATTGATTGTCGTTCTAACGGTTGCCACGACCATATTTGTGTTGGCCAAGCCGATCGCGCTGCGATTCATGAGCATGGAAGATTTCTCACGGCGACGGCTCGTGTGGTTTGTCTTGACGATCGTCTGCTTTCTGAGTCCGAATATCTGGCTGTATGCATTGGTCGCTGTGCCGATGCTGGTCTGGGCCAATCGTAAGGATTCCAATCCGATAGCCCTATATTTGCTCATGTTGCATGTGGCACCTCCGGTCTCGGTGGCGATTCCGCTATTGGGAAACAACGGTCTATTCGACCTTGATAATTACAGGTTTTTGGCCTTTTGCGTTTTATTGCCGGCCGCCATCCGCTACCGGAAGAATGAAGGAGCTCGGGTAGCAAGCGTATTTGGCGGAATGGATGTTCTCCTGCTGGCATTCGGCGCGCTCCAGGTCGCGCTTTACGTTGCACCGGATCTCCCGCATCAGGCCATGATTCCAGACTCTCCAACCAACTTACTACGACGGGCCTTCTTATACCTTCTCGACGTATATCTGCTGTACTTCGCGGTGAGTCGGATTTGTCAATCCCGGCAACAAGTGCTGGAGGCCGCGGCCGGCTTTTGTCTTGGTTGCGCAGTGATGGCTCCATTGGCGCTGTTCGAGCGCACGCGTAATTGGTTGCTTTTTGTGGACATCGCGAGCGACTGGAGCGACTCCAATTTATCTTTTTACCTGTCACGCGGCGGCTCGGTACGCGCTCAAGTCTCCTCCGGCCACTCCATAGCTCTCGGCTACCTCCTCGCCATCGCGTTCGGACTTTGGCTGGGCCTCGAGGCTTCGCTCCAAAAGAGAATGCAGCGTATCGGGGGGAAGCTGTTGTATTGGGCAGGGTTGTTTGGGGCATATTCCCGCGGCGGATGGTTGGGCGGTGCTGTAGTGTTTTTTACATTTAACGCCATCGGTCCGCGCGCATTATCCCGGATTGTCAAGGGAGCCGGAGCTGCTCTCGTCGTCGGAGCAATAATCCTGGCGTCCCCGCTAGGCGACGGAATCCTCGAATTGTTGCCAAAAAGTGGTCAACCGGCGGATGAGTACCGTCATCGACTCGCCGAACGCGGCTGGGAGGTGGCTCTGGCGCATCCATTCTTCGGTGACCAATACCCGTGGCCTGAAATGGAGGATCTCCGCCAAGGGGAAGGGATCATTGACATCGTTAATACCTACCTTGGTGTGGCGCTGACTTATGGGCTGGTGGGATTGTTCCTCTTTGTGGGTTTTATCCTTCTCGGAATGATGAAGACATACGTGCGGGCGAGAGAACTGACTCAGTCCGACCCCGCTTTTGCCCTATTTGGCGCGAGTCTGATCGCATGCATCGTGGGTACTCTCGTAATGATCGACAGCAGCAGCTTTAATTTGGGTAGCGAGAAGATGTTCTATGTGCTTGGGGGCCTCGCGGCCGCCTATGCAAGAGCAAGACTCACTGAATCGCCGCCTCACGATCCTACCGCGTTGAGCGCCCGCAGCCCGCCGCAGGACTGACTCTAGGCTATACCAAGCGTAATCAATATCCGGGGAGGGCGGGTTACGCGCACAGGCGGTAGGCAGCGCGAAGCTTGATCCTGCCCCGTAGTCACGCGTGGCGTTGCGGTGGCCGGGGTGATCATTCAGCGGCGCTCTTTACTTGGGCGATAGTGCTTGCGTTTGAAGACAAGGAACTTCAATGCGACAAAATTCGCCAGCGTCGCTATCGCAATTCCACCGAGAGATGCGAGCTGTGGGATAAATTGTGGGAATAAACGGAGCAGTACCAATGCAGCCAAATAATTAATGAGGGCGCCGAAGGAGACGGACGCCACATAGTTCAGAAACTGCGTGGGCATGTGTCCGCTTTTGGAGTGCGAAAAAGTAAAGCGGCGGTTCAAGATGAAATTGCTGCAAATTGACACCGCAATCGCGCACGCGATGCTGACATTGGCTCCCATCCCCGCTTGTAGCAGAGCGGTCAATACGACCAGATTAACAAGCGCGCCGCTGGCGCCGACAACGATGAATTGAGCTACCTCACTCCAGGCCCCATACTTGTACAAGAACAGGCGGCGGATGTGCTGGATGTAGCGCAATTGCTCCCGCAAGCTAAGCTTGCTTTCGCCGTGAATTCTGTCGGCGAAGGCGATCGGCACCTCCGAGATTCTGCTGCAACGGCACTTGACCAACAGCTCGAGTCCGATCTTGTAGCCTATCGGATTCAGAAGATCGGCCTTTGAGTAGGTGGCGCGCGCCAGTGCGAAAAATCCGCTCATGGGGTCGCTGATGCTTGTAAAGGGTCGCGCCATCAGTGTGGCAACACGACTGTTGAGCCAGCGGAAAAGACCCCAGTTGTCATCAGTCACTCCGCCCTCGGCGTAACGGGATCCGACGACGAATTCAGACCCCTTGCCAAGCTCTTCCAACATTCTAGGGATGGCCTCAGGAGGGTGGCTGAGGTCGGCATCCATCACGATGATGATGTCGCCGGAGGTGCGATTCAGCCCCGCCAGAACAGCCGAACTTAATCCGCGATCGGTGGTCCGGACAATCAAACTGACCCAAGGGAGGTTCAGCCGCTGGATCGCTTCCTCCGTCCCGTCCCGACTATTGTCGTCAACGATAGTCAGATGTAAGTGCGGAGCAAACGAGCCTTTCAGGACGGCTAACCGCTCAATCAGAAGCGGAATGTTAAGTGCTTCCCTAAAGGTGGGTACAACCACATCAATGGTGCTCGCCACCGGGGTCATTTTTGAGTGCATGCGAGGACGAAAACCCAATCTTTGTGTCAATTCAGGGACAAATCGATTACCATGCGGCGCCGCAACATCGGCGCTCAGTGTCAGCAATCATGTGCGTACCAAACCAAGCAATCAGTGATTTAGTATCACCTTCGGCCGCTCGTTTGCCAGGCTGTGATTCAGGTTCGGAAATCTGGATACCTGTGAGTCCAAATCAATCCAGGGATCTGCTAGGCTGAGCGCCGGGCGAAATGCCTCTGCAAGCTCGAATCCCCTTGTTGTTGCTCATTGGAATACCAAGGCAGCCAGATTGGCCGTCCGGCGCGTTTTTTGCGAGAACGCTGACTTGCGGTCTTCGCCGAACTCTAATGTGTTGCATCAAGCCGCCGATTTCCGGGAAGACTACTCATATGGACCCGCAAAAGATATGGACTCGCAAAAGATATACGACCGCTTGACGGAGATATTCCAAAGTGTTTTCGATGCAGATTCGATAAGCGTAACGCCAGCATTATCTGCAAAGGACGTCGAGGGCTGGGACAGTTTAACCCACATTCGCCTGATGCTCACGGTTGAAAAAGCATTCAAAATCAAGTTTTCAGCAACGGAAGTAGGAAAACTACAGAATGTGGGAGAGCTCGTGGCACTTATCGAGGCGAAAACATAGAAGCGGGGGTTCCGTCGCGGCATTTGAACCGAATCGCGAAGATCCCGCCAGGTAATCGCAGATGCACTCCACATAAGCTCGATTTCGCGGCACGGAGACGCCTGCGTAGGCGTGACTCAGTCCGTGGTCACCACGTGGACCGAGAGCTTCCAAGATATCAGTTTGCGACCCATTGGCGGAAACTTCAGCATGAACTCACTTTACACGGACTTACAATGGCTGCCACGGGCGCCCCGTAACTTCTCTGAGCAATTGAAAGCTTTGGCGGGCTCTCCCGCTCCCGATGGCAGAACTGTTCAAGCGCTGGCGACGCATGCGCTGGATCTGAACCAGCTGACGAAATTGGCGAAAGTGATTGGCGAATTGGTCGGGAACCACAAATCCCTCGATCCATTAATGCCGTTTCGCCTCGCGGTACTGAGCAATTCAACCTTCGACCTGATCATTCCCGCGCTGATCGCAAGCGCAGCGCGGCATGGAATAGCCTTGGAGGTGATTCAGCCCGCATATGACCAGGTTGCCCAAGAGGCGCTAAATCCTGACTCCGAGGTGAACAGTTCCAAACCGGATGCTGTCCTGCTCGCCCTCGATTATCGCGCGCTGCCCTTGAAGCTCTCGCTCGGCGATCCGGAGGCGGCCTCCGCGAGTGTGCGTGGAGCGCTCGGCTACCTCCAAGCGCTTCGTGATGGGATAAAGACCAACTCGAATGCTGTTTGCATCTTTCAATCTTTCGTGCCTCCTGTTGAGCCTCTTTTTGGCAGTCTGGACCGTGCTTTGCCGGGCACGCTGCGAAATCTCATTGATGGGATCAATCGTGCTGTTGCTGAATTTGTTTTGAGTTCCGGCGATGTTCTCCTGGATGTAGCGGCGCTCGCGGAGACGGTCGGACTGGCCGATTGGCACGACACGCAGTTGTGGAACATGGCCAAATTCCCCTTTTCCGATGCCTTTGTTCCACTCTTTGCGGATCGAGTAGGACGTCTCCTGGGCGCCATCCGCGGAAAAAGTGGCAAGGTTCTGATTCTGGATCTGGACAATACTGTCTGGGGCGGCGTCATTGGCGACGACGGTCTCGAGGGAATCAAGATTGCCCAAGGCGATGCCACTGGCGAGGCGCATCTGGCTGTGCAGCGGATGGCACTGGAACTGCGGCAGCGCGGAATTGTGCTCGCGGTATGTTCCAAGAACACCGACGAGGTTGCCCGCGAGCCTTTCGATAAGCATCCCGAGATGCTGTTGAAATTGGAGCATATCGCCGTGTTCCAGGCGAATTGGAATGACAAGGCCACCAATATCCGGGCGATCGCCGAAGAGTTATCTCTCGGACTCGATTCCATGGTTTTTCTCGATGACAATCCGGTGGAGCGGGGATTGGTGCGACAGTTGCTTCCTCAAGTGGCGGTGCCTGAATTGCCGGAAGAGACCGCTTACTACGCCAGAACACTTGCTGCGGGTGGATACTTCGAGGCAGTGACTTTCGCGTCCGAAGACCTTGGTCGTGCGAGGTTCTATCAGGACAACGCCAAACGGGCGACTCTGCAAGAACAGATGGGCGGGGTCGATGCCTACCTGGCATCGCTCGACATGACCATCACATTTCAACCGTTCGATACGACGGGTCGTGCGCGCATCGTACAGCTCATCAACAAATCGAACCAGTACAACCTGACGACTCGTCGGTACACCGACCCGGAGGTGGCCGAGCTGCAGAGCGATCCAGAAGTTTTCACACTGCAGGTTCGATTGACCGACATTTTTGGCGACAACGGCATGATCAGTGTGGTGATCTGCAGGTTGCCGAGAAGTGGCGTATGGGAGATCGATACCTGGCTGATGAGCTGCCGTGTGCTTGGTCGCAAGGTGGAGTATATGGTTTTGCGGGAAATTCGCGAGCATGCACGCTTAGCGGGAATTACCAAATTGATCGGCACGTATCGCCCGACTGGCCGCAATAAATTGGTGACGGATCATTACGCCAAACTTGGCTTCACCAAGATTGGTGAGGAGACGTCAGGAACCTCGCATTGGGAGTTGCCGCTGGATGGCACTGATCCGGCGGGCGCGCCGATGAAGGTTGTATCGCAGGGGTTTGCCGAGAAACCGCATAAGTCACCAGGATGATGTCTTCGAACCAGAGTGATTCGGCGGGCAACCGAGAAGAGAAGTTACCGCGGCGTGAGTGGCTCCTGTTCCCGATCATCAGTTTATCAACCGTTCTGCTGGTCGCGTCTTCCGCGGAATTGGGCGCGAGATGGTTATATCCCGTTTCACGGGTCGACTTCGATCGCTGCTTTGTACGGGACGATCCATCCGGTGATGCGCCCGCGAGACCGCACGGGATTTGCGCGGAGCGGACCGTGGAAAGCAATTTTCCGGCCGAATACAGATTCAATGCGCGCGGCGATCGTGCGGGCACGGAATTGGAACCCAAACAGCCCGGGGTCTATCGTATCGTGATGATCGGTTCCTCCATGGCGATGGGATTGTATGTGCCGCGTGCGATGACCTTCGCGGCACTGCTTCCTCCGGCGCTTTCAAGCCGTACCGGCCATCGGGTCGAGCTTTACAACGCGGCGACCGGCGGGAAATTTCGCGGAGGACCCTTTCCTGCGAGAAGGTCCGTAAGCCAGTTCAGCGAAGTATTTTCCGCGCAACCTGACGTGATTCTTTGGGTTATCACCCCGAAGGACTTCGAGAACGCAGCGGCGGAGAGCGAGGAGTCCCCGACTCCGGCAGCCGTCGGTCATGCGAGTGCAGCGGATACAGCACGAGAACGGCCGAAAAATGCATGGGAAAGATTATGGAGTTTGGTGGTTAGCGGCAATCTCGGTCAAGAGCTTGCAGGTCGCATCAAAGAGACCAGAACGGCCCTCGTGCTTAACCATTTTCTGATCGCGCACGAAAGTCAGGATCAGTATGTCAGTTCATACTTGAAAAACGAGGATGATGCGGGTTTTCTGAGGTCGAAGCCGGGTGAGAAATGGGCGCGCAACATGGACGCTTTCAAACGGTATGCTACACAGTTTGTGAATCAGGCCAAGATGGCAGGCGTTCCGTTGGTTGCTGTCCTTATTCCAAACCGTGCCGAGGCAGCGATGATATCTCGGGACGCGTGGCCCGCCGGATACGATCCATACAAGCTGGGCGAAGTATTGCGCTCCATGATCGAACCGCAAGGGGGTGTCTACGTCGATCTGCTCCCTGCCTTCCGTCGTATACCCAACCCGGAGCGGCATTATTTTCCCGTGGACGGCCATCTCGACGGTGAGGGTCACGCAATGATTGCACGGATGCTGGAAGAGGAACTTGCCAACGGCAGAATTCCCGAACTAAGGCCCATCCCAGAACCGCGCTCGTCGCTGGCGCAGGGAGGATAGAGGTGGATTCCGCCTCGATTGAATTTATCCTTTTCGGATTGACCGCAGCGGCAATTTCACTTTTCAGCCGCTCATATCGCTGGCGAGCGATCGTCACGTTTGCAGCCAGCGTGGTGTTCTTGTGCATGTTGTCGCAAAGCGCCGTGGCCATCGCGCCGTTGGCTGGATTTCTGCTGTTGGGTTATCTGGGACTTTTGATGATCGAGCGAGGCTGGGAAAAGCATTCGGTTTTCAGCATCCTCGCGGTAATTTTGGCGTATGCCTGGCTGAAGAAATATACCTTTCTACCGGAGGCATTTTTTCTTCGTGTCCCCTACTTCATATTGGGACTCTCCTACATTTTCTTTCGAGTTCTTCACCTTCTGATCGAGGCCGGAGCGGGAAACGAGAAACGGCATATTGGAATCGGCTCCTACCTGCTTTACACGTTGAATTTTACCACCCTGGTGTCCGGTCCCATCCAGCGCTATGAGGAGTTTGCCGGGGATCAGTTTGCTCTTGAGCCGATTCCGCTGGGACCGCGGGTCATTGGATTGCAGCTGGAGCGCATCGTCCGAGGTTTTTTCAAAGTCAATGTATTGGCGCTGCTGCTGAATATGGTGCACGAGAATGCGTTTCTTGAGCTGACTCAACCATTGCCGCAGGACCAAAAGATGGGCTTTGCGTTCCTATTGACGGTTTCTTATCCTTTCTTCCTGTATGCAAATTTTTCCGGTTATATCGATATCATCATGGGAATGTCGAGGTTGATGCGGGTGCGATTGCCTGAGAACTTTGATCGCCCCTTCTCCTCTCCGTCTTTCCTCGAGTTCTGGAACCGGTGGCACATTACGTTATCCAGCTGGCTCAAGACGTATGTCTACAATCCCTTGCTGATGCTGTTGATGCGACGAATTCCCCTGATTTCTCTCGAGGTTTACCTTGGCGTATTCTGCTATTTTGTGACCTTTTTTCTGATCGGCATCTGGCATGGGCGTACGTCGGAGTTTGCCGTCTACGGAGTTCTGTTAGGGGGTGGGGCGGCCATCAACAAACTGTGGCAATCGACCCTCACCGCAACGCTGGGGAGAAAGGGATACAGGGCGCTCGCGGCAAATGCTTTCTACGTGGCATTTTCTCGGGGCCTGACGTTTAGCTGGTTTGCGCTCTCTCTCTTCCTGTTTTGGGCCGACTGGACTCAGGTTGGCATTATCTGCCGCAATCCGGCACCGGCTTATTGGGCAGTTACCTGGATTGCGGTTTGGATCAGTGCGACCGTCGTTCTGGCCGCGTGGGAGCATCTGCGAGTTCTTCTGCTGTCGGTTCGATCTGAGGAGGGCCCGCTGCTGACCGACCGTTATGTGCGGGTCGCCTATGCCAGCGTCCTCGTATTGACAGCCGCCATGGTGATGATTGTCATGAACGAGCCGGCTCCGGCGATCGTGTACAAAGCGTTCTAAGGGGACGCAACCAAAGCTCTATCGCGTCTCGCTGCTGTCTGGCTTCACCGCTTCACCCTGCACTGAGGCATCATCGCTTGAGCCGAAACCCCGGAAACAGCGAGAGAAACAGGGCGCTTGCTAAATAGGTGGACAAGCCAACAGCCACAGCAAAAGCGACCCTATAGATCTCATACTTGACGATGAGCATGCCTTTGGATTTTTGCAACCAGAGGTAATAGCCCCAGGGCGCCACACCGCTCAGCGAGAGTCCATATATAAATCCCATGAAGCCAAAAAAGTAGTATCCAAGGAGACTGCCGGAAACGATTAGCGCGGCGCGAAGTACATTGCCGACTAAAATCACCTGGAACTGCCCAGCGCTGATCAGGAGATCCTCAGCCGGGGACGCGAGCGACAACAGTACGGCACGGATCGCAAGTGCCTGCAGCACGCTCCCGGCTTCGCTGTAACGGGAGTCATAAAGCAACGTGATGATCGCGTGGGCTGCGCCGCTGAGTGCCGCGGGCATCGCGAGGATGCCAACGAAGAGCCGGGTATTCTCGGTGTAGTACCGTTTCGTCGCGGTATCGGGATTTTCCCGAAAGTTATGTGCGATGCGGGGATACAGCACAGCCTGGCTGATTTTGGCTATCAAGGATTCCACTGAACTGGCAATGTTTCCAGAGAGGCCGTAAAGACCAAGCAACCGCAGGTCGAAGAGCCTCAAAAAAACGACTTTGTCGAATTGATTCAGGCCTAAGACCAGCATGCTGGACGGGATGGTGTATTTGGAATACACGAGAATATCTCGCGCGGCCGCCAGATCGACGCGAAATCGGGGTCTCAACTCGGGATATAACATATAACTCAGCGCGGACATTATCAGCCGGCTGAGAAGCATGGCGAAGGCGATCCCCCAAAATGTATGGTAGCGATAGCAATAGGCAACCGAGAACGCCGTGCTCGCGATCGAAGCAGCCAGTTCTGAGTACACCTGCAAGCGTGCCTGCTTACGGCGGATCGCCACGGCAAAAGCCATGGTTTCGAACCCGTCGATCAGAAACCACAGCGAGAAAACCCTTAGTGGCAAGGTCAAAGCGGGCAAGTCATAGATCTTGGTGGCAATCAGCGGGGCACACACGAATAAGACTGCGCTGCTCAGCATGCAGCGACTAAACCGCAACGTCCACGCGGTATCTAGATAGCGCGGCTGCTCCGCGTTCTTGTCGCGGACAATGAACAATGCGACGTTCGTATCAAGAATATTCCCGATTATGTAAACAATGGAAAGCAGTATGGTGATGACCCCGTAAGCTTCCGGGAGCAAAACCCTGGTAAGCACCAGGCTGCTGCCGAGCCGTAAGAGCGCCTGCGATCCAAATGCGAAAGTAGTCGCGAACAGATCGCCCCGAAAATTGATAAATTTTGCCGGTGCCACGGAGGATTACTCCTGCCGCAAGCTGCTTGCTCTGATCATCGCAATACCGGGCTTCGGCGCTTTGGCCAGTCGTACGTACGCCGCCGTCAGACCCGCCAGAACGTAGAGACTCTTGGCAATTCCGTCCATAAAACTATTGCTGTCATTCATTATGAGGGCGCTACGGCTTTTTGGTGGCGCAAGATCATACGCCTATGTCGAGTATCGACGTGGATAGCTTCAGAGCCCCTCGTCGCGCACGACAAACGTCGACCGCGCGATCGATAAATCTATTCAGTCACGTCTTGACCAAGGAACGCCGGATTAATGCCACCGTGGTGTATTGGCGCGGGAAGAGAACGTCGGCATCTGACTCACCGCGCCATTTTATTCGTAACGATGCTGTCATCGTCAAAGAGGTCGCGAAAAATTTCCTGTAACCCTGTCTCGCTGGTCAGGCATATTCCCTCGATGGAATCTTGACGGCAATACGATGTCCGTCAATACTACCAAGTTTTCTTCAGGGACGTGTGGAACCGGATCAAGCACAGAATGTCCGGCGATCGCGCATCCGAGCGCCGATAGGGCGCGTTTAATCCCAAGCATGAGCCGCTATACGTGGCCCACTGCACAGACGGACCCGCCAAATTGGCGGATCCTCCTGAAAGGACCGCTGCCTTGGTCAAAACGGGAACTCGCCGCTGACCTCGGGATTTTTCTCGCCTCGGTGTCGTTCCACGGCTGGCGTTATCAATGAGAACCGAGCCCGAGCAAGAGACCGAGGCTCGGTCCGCTGTTTCCCCGCGCGCGATCGACCCGTCGAGCTGCCCCAGTCCTCGTCCTGATCAGCGTGGCTTTCCTCAAGGCGCCTGATTTCTTCGTCCAGCGGGCGAGACGGGACCGGCCAGTGCCTGGAGGATTTGTCCACTGCGCGGAAATGCGGAATTCGGGGCGGTCACGACGGCCGGCGCTCGGTGCGAAAGATGAGACCCATCAAAGGCAAATCATGATTAAAACCAGGACGAAGTCAAAACCCGCCACAAAGAAGAGGTCCAGGCAGGAAGATCACTTCCACCCCCAAATGCCCAAATCCCCGACCGGCATCCAGGGGCTGGACGAGATCACGGGCGGCGGGTTGCCCAAGGGAAGACCAACCCTGGTGTGCGGGGGCGCGGGGTGCGGCAAGACGCTGCTTGCGATGGAGTTTCTGGTGCGTGGTGCCACGCAGTTTCACGAGCCGGGCGTATTCATGGCTTTCGAAGAGACCGCCAAAGATCTGACACAGAACGTCGCTTCGCTCGGCTTCGATCTGGATGATCTGATTGCGCGCAAGAGGATCCTGCTGGATTTTGTGTACGTCGAGCGCAGCGAAATCGAAGAGACGGGTGAATACGATCTGGAAGGATTGTTCATTCGCCTGGGTCAGGCCATCGATTCCATCGGTGCCAAGCGCGTGGTGCTCGATACCATCGAATCGCTGTTCGCCGGATTGCCCAATCCGCTCATTCTTCGCGCCGAACTGCGCCGCCTATTTCGCTGGCTGAAAGACAAAGGCGTGACCGCCATTATCACCGCCGAACGCGGCGAAGGAGCACTGACGCGCCAGGGCCTCGAGGAATATGTCTCCGACTGCGTTATCGTGCTCGATCATCGGGTAAGCGAGCAGACCTCATCGCGACGCTTGCGCGTGGTCAAGTACCGCGGTTCGACCCACGGCACGAACGAGTACCCATTTCTGATCGACGAAGACGGCATCTCGGTGTTGCCTGTCACTTCACTCGCCTTGCAGCATATTGTTTCCAGCGAACGCGTTTCCACCGGCGTCCCGCGTCTTGACGCAATGCTGGGCGGTAAGGGCTATTACCGCGGGAGCAGCGTGCTGATCTCCGGCACGGCCGGTACCGGCAAGAGCAGTTTCGCGGCGCACTTTGCCGATGCTGCCTGCCGCCGCGGCGAGCGGGTACTTTACTTCGCCTTTGAAGAATCCCCCAGTCAGATAATGCGAAACATGCGCTCTATCGGGATCCATCTGCAACAATGGGTGAACAAAGGTCTGCTGCGGTTTCAGGCACAGCGCCCCTCGTTTGCGGGTCTGGAAACGCACCTCGCGATGAAGCACAGGGTGATCAACGCCTTCAAGCCGCACGCGGTGATTCTGGATCCGTTGACCAGCTTTGTCGTTGGGGACAACGAGATCGGCGTCCAATCGATGCTCACGAGGCTTTTGGATTTTCTCAAGACGAAACAGATCACCGG
>Ga0116227_10010978_pt1 | contig 15484 bp, 14 predicted proteins | sample S1TSphgellanicum_FD_89693 | JGI IMG/M metagenome (GOLD analysis project Ga0116227, IMG submission 89693) | Host-associated microbial communities from peat moss isolated from Minnesota, USA - S1T2_Fb - Sphagnum magellanicum MG | ecosystem: Host-associated > Plants > Peat moss > Unclassified... | reverse complement strand
TTTATATTTATTATTTTTAAAAATTTATTGACTGTTTCGAACAGTTATTTTTCATTTTTATTTGGAGCTGTTTCCCGCTATCCACTATTACTCCTCGCGCCAAGGCTAAATCCATCGCTTGCTGTGGGGTAACCGCTACTATCGGGGCTAGGGGTTTGCTCTTTTTTATTCAACTTTTCCCACCAACTTGACATTGATTTTTACAACCTTACGAAATTACTAAAAACTAAAAGTTCAGCAAAATGAAAAAAATCAAGTCAGAAATTTTGTGAGTTTTGGTAAAATCATCTACTTTTGCTAAAAATATATAGCATTATGATGTTATCAGCATTCTGGCCGGTTTACCAATTCCTTTGGACAATCTATTTCTTCACAATGATGATTTGTGGATTTTGGTGTATTTTGATGTTCTTCGGATTCATCGTACCACTTTGGTTAACAGAAGGTGTAGCGGAATATTTTGGGAAGATCAACAAGAACTTCGATCCTGAAAAAATCAGATACAAAAAGCTTTATGAGCAAGAAGGTGTAGAGGTGATCTACCAAAGACCTGCAGGTGAAAAACCAGTAAGTCACGGTCACCACCATTAATTTGGCAATTTTCTTTTCGTGAGAGATTGCACTCAAAGCGAAACAATATATATTTAAATCCATTCTTTTTTGAGAGTGGATTTTTCTTTTTAACCACAAAGACACAACGGAATTTCACAAAGAACACTATAAATATTCATTTACTAAAATTAGCCTTGCGAACCTTGTGCAAAAACTTTGTGTCTTTGTGCTTTATAAAATATCGGAATCAAACTTTAGTCTTGATTCTTGCCTCTTTTTTCTTGATTCTTAATTCCGTATCTTTGCACTTTAAAAATTTAATATGTCCAAGTCATTAATTCCAAAACTGGAAGCGATAAAACAACGATATAATGCGGTCGCGGATCTTATCATCCAACCAGATGTGATCACTGACCAAAAAAGATATTCCACACTCAACAAAGAATACAGCGATCTCGGAAAGATCGTGAAAGTATTTGATGAATATAAAGGTGCCCTTGACACAATTGCAGAATCCGACGAGATCATTGCTGACGGTTCTGATAAAGAATTTGTGGAAATGGCAAAGCAAGAGAAGTACGAAGCGATGGATAAGTTGCCTGAATATGAGGAACAGCTTAAGTTTCTTCTAATTCCAAAAGATCCAACCGATGACAAAAACGTAATCGTGGAACTTCGTGCAGGAACTGGTGGTGATGAAGCGGCGATCTTCGTGGAAGATGTTTACAGAGCTTATGCAATGTATTTCAAAACCAAAGGATGGAAGCACGAGATCACCGATTCCAGCGAATCGACCAAAGGTTATAAAGAATTAATTCTAAGAATCGAAGGTGACGGTGTTTACGGAATTATGAAATTTGAATCTGGTGTTCACCGTGTTCAACGTGTTCCAGAGACAGAATCTCAAGGTCGTGTTCATACTTCTGCGATTACAATTGCCGTTTTACCAGAAGCTGAAGAAATTGATTTTGAACTGAATCCTGCTGATATAGAAATGCAGACTTCACGTTCCGGAGGTGCTGGTGGACAAAATGTAAATAAAGTTGAGACAAAAGTTCAGTTGACGCACAAACCATCTGGAATGGTCGTAGTTTGTCAGCAAGCCCGTTCTCAGTTGGCGAACAGAGAGTTAGCGATGGAAATGCTTCGTACCAAATTGTACGATATCGAAGTTCAGAAATCTGTTGGAGACATTGCAGCGCAGCGTAAATCTATGGTTTCCACTGGTGACCGTTCTGCAAAAATCAAAACTTATAATTATCCGCAAGGAAGAGTGACGGATCACAGAATCAACAAATCGATGTATAATCTGGATGCTTATATGAATGGCGATATCTCTGAGATGATAGATGCTGTAATAATGGCGGAAAATGCTGAAAAACTAAAAGGAGAAGAAGAAGGGATTTCTTAATATTTCAAATTTTATATAAAACAAAAGACTGCAAATTTGCGGTCTTTTTCTATTTTACTTTATCAATTCCTCTCAGGCCATTAAATCGAACTCCGTATTTCCAGTTGCAGTAAGCAAAAAATTGATACATTCTGTATTCGAAATCTAATCCGTAGTTTTCATTTGGGTTATAATCGATTGCGACTTCATAAAAGTTTGGGTTGACACCGGAATAAAATCTATTATTCCATTCATTAACCAAAATAGTGTTTCGTGATTTCAAAGTGCTTTCTGTAAACATCGATTTTGGCTGTGCTCTTGTTGCAACAAAAGTTTCATATTCTGCATCGAAAACTGTGATTTCCCACTCGTTTGCAGAATCGGTTTTCTTTTGGGTGGTGATGGATGGCCTTTGATCTTCTGTTGATGGTTTTGAACTTGTGGAACAAGACCAGACGAATACAGAAAATATAGCGAGGACGATTGGGCTTTTCATTTTTGAGATTATTTTATGGAATTTAAATTTCTCGCAGATTTTTCAGATTCGGCAGATTTGTACTTGAAAACAATTGCAAAGCCTAAAGCTCTAAGTTACATAAGTTATTTTAAAGTTGGTTTTGGAACGTTGAATCTTTCGCAGCCCGAGCTGAGTGGAGCTCATTTTTTTGCGAGGGGAAAAGCTTTGGTGAAAAATAGCGGGAACGGAGCGCGGAAATAGCTGCCCAAATAAAAATATAAACTTAATTAAATAAAAAACCGTTCCAAAGATTTGAAACGGTTTGTATTTTTAAAATAGATTTATATTAAGGTGTCGGATCTTTTTGTAAAACTACAAATGCCGGGAAGTGATCGGAATAACCTCCGGTAAATGTGTCACCAGCCCACGATCGGAAAGGGTAACCTTTGTAATTACCTTCTTTTGTGATGAGGTAAGCAGGTGCAAAGATCTCGGCTTTGAAAACCGTATAATCTTTTCTCACTTCTTTATTTGGTGAATATAAATTGGCTGAAACAATGATCTGATCGAATAAGTTAGGAGCATCCTGATAAGCCAGAGATGCAACGCCATTCTTATATAAAGGATACATCAGATTTAAATAATGGTTTTCTTCTGAAAGATCTTTTGGATTACCAACAGCTTTCAGGTAATTTTTCAAACTAGGGCTAACCGGGTCATCATTAAAATCACCCATTGCAAACATTTTGATAGAAGGATCTAAAGCTTTTACACTGTCCATTTCTTTTCTTAGAGTTGCTGCTGCTGCATTACGTTTTGGAAGGGAAACGGATTCACCACCTCTTCTGGATGGCCAGTGGTTCAAAAAGAATGCAACTTTTTCGTTATCTAAAAAGCCTGTTAATACCAAAATATCTCTTGTGTACTCTCTATTTCCTTTGTCGCCGAAAATTTTCACTTCTTTTTTCCAAGATTTAGATGGGGAAAATCTTCTTTTCTGATATATAAAGGCAACATCAATCCCTCTGTAATCGTAAGAGTTATAATGAACAACACCATAATCATTCTTTGCCAGAGCAGGTTCTTTGATAAGATCTTCTACAACTTGTCTGTTTTCCACTTCAAGTAGACCAACAACAACCGGAGCTGTATTGGTATAAGCTCTTCCCATTTCTGAGATCACTTTTGCCTCGTTCTCTAGTTTTTGTTTGTATACTTTATAGTTGTAATTTTTACCACTTTTTGGAGTAAACTCTTCAGAACCGCTTTGGATTCTTACCACTTTTTTACCTTTAAGGGCTTCATTATTCCAAGGGCCTTTGTAATCTTTATCCGTAACTTCCAGATATTTGATAGAATCTAAAGGTATACTTCTATGGAATGCAGGGTTGGTTATGTCCTTGGTTCCATCTATATAATCAGCTGAACGAACCGTGTCCCAAAGGTTTTCAACATTTAGAAACCCGACAGTTGCAGCACGCACTTGTCTTTTTTGCTGTGCAAATAATAGAGAAATACTAAAAACAGCTATTAAGCTTAAAAAATTTTTCATAGTAAAAAATGTAAGGCTACAAAAGTAATTTTTTTTAGATACGTGCAAAATAAAAATTCAATGTTTTTGATAATTCATAATTTGGTGTTAAAAAGTTGACAAATTGTTAAAATAAAAATAAATGTTAAAAAGTTTTAATTATCAAAAATTTATTTACATTTGCCTTCCGTGTATAACGGACTGTATATTAGAAAAAAAGAGCAAACAAAACCTAATTGATTTATGATTAAAAAACTATCATTAATCTCCTTATTTACAATGCTTCCGGCATCATTTTATTTTGCGCAGACTACGGTTTTTGCATATCTAAAAGATGCTAACGGGAAACCGGTAGAAAAAGCACAAGTTGATCTAAAAGGAGAAGGTAATGGTGTATCGGTAGACAAAATTGGATATTTCCAGTTTGTAGATTTGAAAACCGGACATTATCAGATTGTAGTAACGAAACCAAATTTTGAAACCAAAACTTTAGAATTTGATATTACTACAGAAAAGAGAAAAGATTTGGGGGTAATTACCCTTTATTCTTCATTAACAGGAGCTGACCAAGGGCTTGCAATCCTAGATAATGGTGATGAAGAGAATAGTGGCCAATCTTCCACAGTTGGTTTGTTGCAATCATCTCAAGATGTTTTCAGCAAAATAGCAAGTTTCGATTTAGGAGCTTACTGGTTCCGTCCTAGAGGCGTTGATGGGCGAACAGGTGAAAATATTATGAATGGGGTGTCTATGGTAAAATCGGATAATGGAAATGTAGATTTCTCAAATTGGGGAGGTCTTAATGAAATTGTAAGATATCCAGAGATTGCCGCAAATCATTCTCCATCTGAATATGCTTTTGGTGGCGCAAGCGGTGTAATTTATAAAAATACGAAAGCTAGCGAATACAGAAAAGGATTCCAGTTAAACTACTCTCTTACGAATAGAAACTATAGGCAAAGGCTTTCTCTGCGTTATACTTCTGGAATGAATAAGAATGGTTGGGCTTTTACTATAATGGGAGCTAAAAGATGGGCAGAAGAGGGTATTCAGGAGGGTACTTTTTATGACGCTTATGGAGCTTACTTGGGTATAGAGAAAAAATTCAATAATAATCATTCAATGACTTTTAATGCTTTTGCATCTCCTTCCAGAAGATCAACAGCAAGCCCAAGTACTCAGGAAGTTTTTGACTTAAGAGGAGTTCATTATAATTCTTATTGGGGATGGCAAAACGGAGAAAAAAGAAGTGAAAGGGTTAGAAAAAATTTCCAACCTGTATTGCAATTACAAGATTTTTGGAAAATTAATAAAAAATCTAGTCTATGGACATCACTATCTTACCAATTTGGAAAAGATGAAAGTGCAAGATTAGATTGGCAAAATGCCTCAAACCCGAATCCTACCTACTACAGAAATTTACCAAGTTACTATGCTTCGTTAAATCCAGCTGCATTGGTAGCAGATCCTGCTAATCCGGGTACTATGATTACTGCTGTTGAAGCTATACAAACAGCTACCCAACTTTGGCAGAATGGTGATCCTAATTTGACACAAATTAATTGGGAGAAATTGTATGCTAAAAATATATCGCAGCCATCTGTAACTAATTATGGTGTAACTGGTAAAAGAGCAATTTATTACCAGGTAAATGATATCGGTGATGATAAAATTTGGAATGCTGCTACTCATTATACTTATAATTTTACAGACACTTCTAAGTTTATTTTAAATTTATCATATCAAAATTACAGATCTGAACTTTATAGAGAAGTTAAAGATTTATTAGGTGCAGATTTCGCATACAATAGAGATCCATTTGCAGCAACAAACAATCCAGGTAAATCTGGTTTATTGAATGAAGGAGAAGAAAATGTTGCAAAGAGAGTAGGTGATAGAATTGGATACAATTATATCTTCAGAAGACAAGAAGCAAAAATTAATCCTGCCTACAAATTATCATCAGGAAAATTTGACATTTTAGTATCAGGTATGTTTGGCTATTCAACATCTAGTAGAGAAGGGTTATTCAAACACTATTTATATGCAGATTCTTTTGGCAAAAGTGGAGATATGAACTTCTGGAACTATGGTTTAAAAGGGCAGCTTGTTTATAAAATTAATGGTAGAAATTTCTTAATTTATAATGGTAGTTATTTCTCTCAAGCACCTTATCTAGAAGATATCTTTATCAATCCGCGATTAAACGCTTCTGTTGCGCCTAATCTTAAGAATACAATTATTAACGCCAATGACTTGAGCTATGTGGTTAATACACCATTATATAAAATCAAAGCATCTGTTTTCTTAATTGATACTCAAAATGAAACCAATGTTCAAAGATTTTTTGCTGATGGTATACAAATCCAAGATAACAATGGAGCTGGAACTACTGACAGTAATACAGGAGGACAGTATGTACAAAGTGCATTTGTGACTCAGGTAATGTCTAATGTTGAAAAAAGAAATATTGGTGCAGAATTAGGAGTAGATGTGAAGTTATTGCCAACGTTAACGTTCCAAGGAGCAGCTAGTTACGGTCAATATACTTATCAAAACAATCCTGATGTTTATTTTGCTTCTGATAATATTGGAGTTTTCTCTAATGGACAATCTTTTACAAAATTTGGAAAATCTTATCTTAAAGATTATAGACAAGGAGGAACTCCTCAAACTGCATTCTCTGCGGGCTTAAGATATAGCTCTCCAAAATATTGGTGGGTTGGTGCTAACTGGAACTACTTAGATAATAACTTCTTGGACCCATCGGCATTATTAAGATCTGAGTCTTTTGTTCAAAACGGAAATTCAGGAACGCCTTATCAAAATATTGATGAAGATAGATTAAGAGAATTATTACAACCAAATAAATTACCATCTGCATTCTTTTTTAATGCAAATGTTGGTAAATCTTGGATTTTAGGTAAATATTATGTCTTAATTTCTGCTTCAGTAAATAATATTTTAGACAACAAGAATTATATTACAGGAGGTTTTGAACAAACTAGAAATGTAAAATATGATTCTTTTGGACAAGATTATGACAGAACATCAACTTTGTTTGGGCCTAAATACTGGTATACTCAAGGTCGTTCATATTTTGTAAATTTACAAGTAAGATTCTAATTATTAAATAACCTAACAATGAAAATAAATACAATTTTAAAACCGATTTTGATGTCTGCTGTTATTATGACATCATTTAGCTCTTGCGTTAAAGAGGATGATTGGAGTACTCCAGAAGTTCTTTGTAATAATAGATTTGACGCACCAACGATATCAATGGCGGATTTTGCTGCTAAAGCTCCAGGTATTGATGGAACCAATTATAACGGAACTGCATATAAAGTTCCTGCAACTGGTGATGCTGTTATTTTTGATGCTTATGTCGTTTCATCTGATGAAAATGGTAATTTTTATAAAACAATATCCTTTCAGGACAAAATTGAAAATCCAACGATAGGAATGCAAATGGAGATTGATAAATCTTCTAACTATGCAGATTTTCCTGTAGGAGCACATATTCGTATCAAAGCAAATGGACTTGTATTAGCGTGGGATAGATCAACTCTGAAATTAGGTTCTGTAGATCCTACTTATACTATTGGTAGAATACCTAGTGTTTTATTAACAAGATATCTTGCCGGTGTTTGTGCAGGTAATAATAGGCTGGATGTTGCAGAAATTGTTCCAACACTTCTTCCAACACTTGCTATAACTCAAGAAAAAAAATATCTTAATACATTAGTAAAAGTTTCTGGAGTTCAGTTTGACGAAACTCTAGTTATACCAACTCAAAAAGCATTTATACAATATATCGCTGGAGTTGGACAAGATACAGATAGAGCAATTGTTGATAAAAGCAATACTTCTACTGTAATCAGAAGCTCTGGTTTCTCAACATTTGGAGCTCAGTTATTACCAAAAGGTAGTGGAGATATTACTTTTGTAGCGAGCAAATATAACGCTAACTCACAAATGATTATCAGAAGTCTAAATGATATTAATTTTACAAAGGATAGATTTTTACCTGGAGCACCAGATGATCCTTCTGCTACTGCTGTTAATCTTTTCAATGGTTCTGATTTTGAAAACTGGGTTACATTCTTATCTAGCGTAAATAATTTTGGTCTTAAAACGTATGCTACTCAAGGTGTCGGTTTAGGGCAAAACGGAGGGAATTCTTTACAAATCAAAGGAACACCTGCAGCTAATGATTATGTGTTTACAACAATTGCAGCAAGCGGAATTCCTGCGAAACCAAAAAGAATTACGTTTTATATCAAAGGCACAGCAACTGGAAAATCATTATCTTTTAATGTTTACAAAGCTTCTGATGATACGAAGTATTATGCATTCAATCTAGGTACCTTTAAAACGGGTGCAATTTTGGGGACTTCTGATGCACAATCTAATCAATATGGGGGATCTATTGATACTAATGGGCAATGGAGATTGGTAGAGCTTACATTAACTGGTTTAGCAGATGTTAATGTTACTGCTGGTAAAAATGTTTTTGCACTTAAAACAGGAAGTAATGGGGTTTATGACCTTCAGATTGATAATATTAAAATTGAGTAATAATTAATTATTACACTTAAATGAAAAAACCCGCAAGTTGCGGGTTTTTTTATTTAAAATATACCAGAATTGTAAGATTTTATTTTCCGCCAAAGCTTCCTTCCAAAAAATAGAACAACAATTATTAATATAATTGCAAAGATAAAAGCGAGAACAGGAAGAAAAATTGAAAGAACAGACATCATTCCTGCACCTGCTGTTTCGGTTGTGGCAACCAAGTTATTACCTATGCCTCCTGTTGTAACTGTAGCTGCAGCTCTGGTTCCGGCAAATCCAGATGCAATCGTGGCAGCTGTTCCTCCACCAGCAATCAATGCTAAAGCCCATTGAGGAAAAGTTCCTAATTCTATAAATTGACTAGCAAAAAGGACAGATCCGGCAACAGTTGCTAAAGGAATAGAGATTGTGTCCAAAAAATTATCAATAACAGGAATATAATAAGCTAAGATTTCAATAATAGTTGCTACTCCCGTTGTTATAAGTGTAGGTAATCCCGAAAGCCATTCAAAGTTGTCACTCATCGGAATCCAACCCAAATATGATGCAAGGCTTACAGCAAATAAGGGAAGAAATACACGAAAACCTGATGCAGCAGCTAATCCAATTCCAATAAAAGTGCTTAATAAGTAAGGTAAAATATCAGCCATTTGTAATTTTGTTTGAGATTAAAATTACAAATTAAATCAAGATATTATTCAGATTTCTTTTTACAAAGATTCAGAAACTGGTTTTCAACTATAGAAAAGCTCTCCGGCATTTCTTTGGAAGCCCAAAAAATCATTACTATAGATCGTTCTCCAAAAACTTCCAAATAAGTACTTTTGTTTAAACGATAAGATTCTCTGAGTAAACGTTTTATGCGATTTCTGTCTACCGCTTTTTTGAAGAATTTCTTACCAACAGAAACACCAACGCGGTGAGAAGGGACAGAAAAACTTTCACTGGATTTGATATGAATTACCCGAATGTTATCTACAGTCAGCCACTTACCTTTCTTAAAAAGATGGTCAATTTCTGATTTTCTTTTAAGTTTTTCGTGAGTAGGGAAGCTGTTTATCTTCATCGGAGCAATTATGGTTTTCCGGTTAAATAATTAATAACTTCTGCGGCTGCATACAGTCCAAAAATAGCAGGAATAAAACTGATTGTTCCGTAAAAAGAACGTTTGAAATTAGCCCCATCCGTCATTTTCAAGCTTTCTTCGTCCTGTAACTCGGTGGAAAAAACACATCGGAAACCTTTATCGATTTTCTCTTTTTTAAGGCGTTTTCTCACTTGTCTTGCGAGCAGACAATTATTCGTTTTATGAATATCACGAACCATCACTTTGCTCGGATCAGATTTTCCGCCGGCTCCCATAGATGAAACAAGTTTAGTCTTACTTCTTCGGCAAGCTATAATCAAAGCAATTTTTGGCGTCAAAGAATCGATGCAGTCCAAAACATAATCAAATTTTTCTGATTTGATAAGCTCATTCATTCTTTCTGGTTCCAGAAATTCATTAAGTTTTGTAAGGTCAAGATTTGGATTAATGTCCATTAATCGGTCTCCAACTAATTCAACTTTATGCTCACCAATTGTAGAATGTAGTGCGGGCAATTGACGATTGATATTGGTAATGTCAACAACATCGCCGTCTACAATTACCATTTTTCCAATACCAGCTCTAGCCAGAAACTCTGCTGCAAATGAACCAACACCACCCAAACCAACTACCAAAATTTTGGCGTTTTGAAGTTTTTCAATGCCTTCTTCTTTTATCAATAATTCGGTGCGTTCCAGCCAAAATTTATCCATTCTTAACAATATGATTTAAGTTTTCCCACATTTGGTTTTTTAGATTTTCCAGAGAAATAGATTTGATCTCAGAAACTTTTTCATAAAGTTTTATGATCTCAAAATCAGAATCGTCAGTTTCCAGAAACAATCTTTGAATGGGAATGTTTTTAATTATATTTTGCAAAGATAAGTTTTCTAATGCTGCATATCCAAAACTCAAATTAAAGCCTGCATCCAAAAGCTCTGTGGCAATATTTTCTTTTTTATTGAAACCGTGAATAATCAAAGGGACTTTAGCATTTTTATAATGTAAGAGCTGAGAGAATTTTCTTACACAATGGATAATGATAGGCTTTTTGATTTTCTCTGCCCAGGAAATATGTGCTTGAAAAACTTGATTTTGAAGTTTATCATCAACTTGAATTAATCCGTCTAATCCGCATTCTCCAATGGAAAGACAGTTTTCGTGAAGGGAAATGTTTTTTATTTTTTCGAAGTCTGCCTTCCAATTTTCTGTGATATCTTTTGGGTGCAATCCAACGGAAAATTTCTCATCAGGAATTTCTTCATTGAGATCAAGGTTATAAATTCCTGTTTTGCCTAGCTGATGGTGGTGAAAATCCAAAAAATCCATAGTCAAAGATATGAAATTAATGTTTTTTGGAACAACGAATTACAGCAGCCCGGCCTGAGTGGAGCCCATTTTTTGCGAACTGCTTCAGCTTCTTCAGAAATGAAAATTTTTGGCAAAAAATAGCGGGAACGGAGGACGGAAATAGCTGCCCAAATTTTATTAAGGATGATTGCAAATTATCTGTTGCGATAAATCAAAAATTATGTTAATTTTACATTCTATCGCTAAAAATAAATGAAAAAAAAATTCACAGAAAAACAAATCAATATTCTGGATGTGGCTGAGGAATTGATTGCAAAAAAAGGCTTTGACGGTACTTCAGTACGCGATATTTGCACCAAAGCTAACATCAATGTGGCGATGATTTCTTATTATTTTGGGTCTAAAGAAAAGATGATGTCTTATCTTTATCAATACCGTGTTCAGCGTACAAAAGAAAGTTTTTCAGAATTTGCACAAACGATAAAAGAAGGAAAGCCGGAAATGCAAATGAAGGAAATTATTAATTATATTGTATCTCTTCTTTTTAAATATAATTATTTTCATGGCTTTGTTACTCAGGAAATAAGAACACTGGAAAATGTGAAGGATGATCTTCTTGAGTTTTATCAGACCTGTGTTGTGAGATTAGATGATATTGTGAAAAAAGGAATTGTTTCTGGAGTTTTTCATAATGCTCCAAAATCAGAAGATATACTCACAATGATTATTGGTTCTACATTATTTGTAATCAGGAATCGCAATTTTTATGAACTTTATATTCCGGCAAGTAATGATATACAATATATGAAGGAAGCAGAGCAAAAACTGAGAAGCAGTATCTTGCTTAGTATTTTTGCACTTTTGGATTATGACACGGATTAGTTTTTTTCAACTAGTTTCAATGTTTCGTTAATATAAAATTCAATGTCTTTTGGACGGTTTTTGGAATCCTTTTCCTCACCTTCCTTATTTCCTAATCGTACAATAATCATATCATATTCCGGAACAATAATAACATATTGACCATAAAGACCACGAAGATAATAATGGCGAATTTTTGTGTCATTATTTATCCAAACGCCTAAACCATAAACTCCATTTGAGTTTTCTGTTGGCGTAATCATTTCATCTACGAATTTTTCATCAATCAAAGGAATATCCTCAAACTTCCCCCGGTTCAAAAGTAAAGATCCGATTTTTGCAAAATCACGTGTGTTGGATTGGATGCAGCAAAATGATTTTTCTACACCCAAATTATCTGTCGACCATTCGGCATTTTGTTCCATGCCCAGAGGTTTCCAGAGTTTTGCTGAAGCATAAGCGGCAAGTGGCATTGCAGTAGATTTCCCCACAGCTAATCCTAAAAGTTGAGTTGCACTACTTTGGTATTCGAATTTTTCGCCTGGATTTTGTCTGAATTTTGTCTGAAAAACCACATCTGCGGTAGAAAAGCCATAATAAATCGCTGCGTTTTTCGAGAAAATATCTTTGTAATCCTCTTTCCAATCTAGCCCTGCCTGCATAGAAGCAAGATTTCCTAATGTTAAATTTTTACCGAATTCCTTTTCCGAAAAATTGGGATAAAAATCAGCATATTTCTGATTAATTCCCACAATTCTACCATCATCAATAGCCTTTCCTAAGAGTAAAACCGTAACTGTTTTTGCAATCGAGAAAGAATTGCTTGCTGTGTTGTTTTTATAACCATCCCAATAATGTTCCTGCAGGATTTTCCCGTGCTGAATGACTAAAAATGATACAGATTCTGTTTCCTTTAGATGCTTTTCTAACTTCGGTGAGAGTGGTTTTTTATTATAATTAACATCTGTATTCCAAGGTTTGGAATTGCCTTTCGAAATAATATGTGAAGGGAAATTTTTCCCGTCATCTATCGTAGAATTGGTTTCTCCTTTCAGGTAAGTGAGTCTTATTGCGCGAAAAAGATAATTATAGCCAGAAATATAAACTGTCAGGATGATTCCGGCAATTATCAAAAGAAATATATTTAAAGGCTTTTTTAACATCACAAAATACTTTCCTGTAAAAATAAATTTATTTTATTCAAATATCGATAAATTTGTTTGGAATGATTTTCGATTTTCCTTTATTATGAATGATGAATTAAAAAAACGACAACTCAGGAATCACAAACTGTTAGCAACAGGATTGTTTATCCTGATGGCAATTACTTTTGTTGGGATGACAATTCTACAAAAACAAAATCATTCGCATTGGATTGGTTACATTCGCGCATTTTCCGAAGCGGCGATGGTTGGCGCTTTGGCGGACTGGTTTGCGGTGACGGCGCTTTTCAATTATCCTTTAGGAATCAAAATTCCGCATACCAATTTGATTGAGAATTCTAAAGAAAAGATAGGAGATAATCTCGGGAATTTCGTAGTTGAAAATTTTCTTTCACCTCAAAATATCCGCCCTTATATTCAAAAACTAAAAGTTTCGGTTTATGTTGGTGACTGGCTTGCTAAAGATCTAAATCAGAATGTTTTGATTAATGAATTGTCATCCATTTTAATTAATATCATCAATAAATTGGATGATGAAACAGTAGTGAGATTCATCACGAACAAAGCCGAGGAAATGGCAGATTCGATTAAACTCAATTCAATCATCGGTAACGGGATTGAATATATCCTTAATAAAAATGACCATCAAAGATTGATCACTGGACTTAGTTCTCAAATCAAAAATTACATTTTGGAAAATCAGCAACTGGTAACAGAACGCGTGGAAAAGGAAAGTTTCTTCTTTATTCCAAAATCTGTGGATTCTAAAATATCGGAGAAAATTACGAAAGGTTTGAGCGATTATTTCCGTGAAGTAGAAGAGGATTTGAAACATCCATTAAGAACGGAAATTACGAACAAAATCTTTGAATTTTCAAAAGAACTGAAAGAAGAACCAAAATGGGAATCGGAATTTGAAAATATAAAATCAGAATTTCTGCAAGGTGAAAAACTGAATCAATATTCCAATGATATTTGGCAATCGTTAAAGTCATCATTAATAGAAGAATTAACGAATCAGGATTCTAAACTGAAATCTTACATCAAAAAAAACCTTGATGGCTTTGTCTTCAATCTTCAAAACGATGAGCAATTCCAAAACCGAATTGATAGTTGGGTGCGATTGACCGCTTACAAATACATTCTGAAAAACACAAAAGGTTTCGGAGAATTAATAAGCACAACCGTTGGGAATTGGGAAGGAAAAGAACTTAGTCGAAAACTGGAGTTGGAAGTTGGTAAAGATTTACAATTTATTCGCATTAATGGAACTATTGTCGGCGGTTTAGTTGGATTGATTATTTATACTGTTGCAAATTTTATATAAAAAAAGCCTCCGATTTAGAGGCTTTCAATTTTTATTTCTGTTCAAGAATTTTCTCGATAATTTTATGAGTAATCATATAAGTTGGTTTCACACCAGTCAGTCCAAGTCCACCGGAGGATAATGTACTTCCCGTTTCCAAAGGATTATCAGAAGCATAATAAGCATACATTACAAACAGATCCGGAGAAATATGATGACGGATTTTGCTTGCTACCTGAATCGCTTTTTGATAATGCGCGCCTTCCATTTCCAGTCCGATTGCTTTCCACGAAGTTGTCATAAAGTAAGATAAAATATCTTTATTCTGAAGAGATGTTCCCAAAACGGTAACCATTGGTCCTTCGTAAGCTTTCACTTCGTCATCTACAAAATCAGTTAGTTTCAAAGCATTTTCAAATGTATAATTGTCTGCAGTTCCTTCGAAGATGTGAGAAGTTGGAATCATGATGTCGCCTTTTCCGCCAGTTAAGATTCCGGCTTTTCCCATAATGGAAACAGATTTTACTTTCATCATATAAACTTCGCCATTCACTTCGTAAGGTCTTAGTAATTCGTCCATTACCTCAAAAGCTTGTTCTCCAAAAGCATAATCGAAAACCAAGATTACATCGTCTCCTTTATATTTCTGACCAGCGAAAACCGAATTCTTAAGTTCTGTTTTGGAAAGATCAATGATCTGAACGTCGATATTACTTCCGCTGTGATCATCGATATAAATCATTCCTTCTTTCAAGGCGTGATCCAGAACTTTGGTTTGAAGGTCTTTTTTGTTACTAATATCTGCAAATAGTTTATAATCAACGTCTTTTGTACTTTTTTTGTTAAGGGCGTCATTTGCGAAAAGCATGTTTTTCACAGAATGCATATTTGCACTGATGATATGAAGCGGACGCATATGAAGATTGTTTTCTACCAAAACCTGCTTGATTTTATTTGCCCATTTCTCTCCGAAAAGATGATGGCCAACTCTTTCCTGTAGGATTGATGAAAAATAAATTTCTCGCTCACTTTGCTCTTTCCAATCGGTCAGACTTACTTGTCCAAGCCAATAAATGATCTTGAACAAACGATCAGGATTATTATCATCTCCGAAACCATTATAAGCATTAAGTGTTTCATCGAAGGTTCTTCCTAGGAAAGAAGAAAGGTGGATCAACGCAACTTCTTTTTCTTTTCGGCTGTGTTTTTTTTCGCCTTTTGCAACTTCCTCAATGATTTTCCATATTC
>Ga0116227_10010977_pt1 | contig 15484 bp, 11 predicted proteins | sample S1TSphgellanicum_FD_89693 | JGI IMG/M metagenome (GOLD analysis project Ga0116227, IMG submission 89693) | Host-associated microbial communities from peat moss isolated from Minnesota, USA - S1T2_Fb - Sphagnum magellanicum MG | ecosystem: Host-associated > Plants > Peat moss > Unclassified... | reverse complement strand
TGATGCCCTTCAGCGCGAACAAGCCCAGCGCTTTAACCTCATAGTGCTCACGCACCTGCACCTGGCATGCATCCGTGATGCAGATGCCTCCCGGGTCGGCACTGGCCATGACCCGGCTGGCCAGATGAATGGTCAAGCCATGTACGCCGGAGCCACGCGCGCTATCCCCAACGGCGGGGTTGGATGCCACCTGCCCCGTATGAATCCCGACGCGGACACTCAGGCCTTGCGTGTCGTTGAGGAAGATCGCCTGAATGCGCAAGGCCGCTTCGCACGCCAACCGCGCATGCCCTTCCAGCGCTCGCGGCACGCCAAACAAGGCCATGATGCCGTCGCCCAGGGTGCGCACGACCGTGCCGCCAAAGCGTTCCACGGCGTCGCACATCTGCAGCACCGCGGGCTGCAGGCGCTCCATGGCTTCCTCCGGCCCCAGGTCGGCAATCTGTTCGGTGGAACTGACGATGTCGGCGAACAGGACCGTCGCGATCTTGAGTTCGCCCCAGGTGGGCGACGCGCGTGCCGGCTCTTCGGCCTGAGGCGCCAGGTTTCCGCCTGCCAACTTGGGCGCTCTGGCAGAGCTTGCGAATTGCGTGGGACTTGTCAGCCCCGTGCCGCAGTCTCCGCAGAAGCGGGCCGTCGGCCCGTTCTCATGCCCGCATTGGTGGCAAATCAGCGCGAACCGGTTCCCGCAACTTTCGCAGAATCGATTGCCAGCGGGATTGTCGGTATTGCAGGATGGGCATTGCATGGTGTTGGAAGATGGTTGTTACCGACACAGCAATATTCTTGAATGCGGAGTTTCTGTAAGAAATAGCACAAATCGGAGCGGTCGATTAACACAACATTTTGGACGCGTCGCCAGAATACCAAATGGTTCGTTGCAAAGAAGCAACAAATTCGAGCAAAGCAATCCCTTGGACTCACACCAGCCGCTTCCCGCTCAGGATAAGGTCAGATGACTTGTACTTTCTTCCAGGCGCGTTCGACGGCCTTCGCTTCTCGCGCGGCACTGCCATAGATCAGTGCCGCGGCGTCCTGGGTGGCATGGGCGAAGTCCTCGAACCCAGCATGTGAGTCGATCATGTCCAAGGCCTGATACCAGACCGGGCCGACGGTCTGCCAGGAATAGCCGCCCAGCGCGACGGCTGCGAGATAGAACGCATGGTTAGGGATGCCGGAATTGGTGTGGGCATCCCCTCCGGCGACATAGCCCGCCATGTCCCGTGGCTGGTCATCCTCGAACCAGGTCACGCGCCGGTCCCCGGGCGCCTTCAGCGAGCGGATCGCGGCGCCATACTGGGGCGCCAGGATTCCCTTGCCGACCAGCCAGTCGGCCTGCCGCACGGTCTGGCCGGCATGCCATTGCTTCACCATGCTGGCGAACACGTCCGAGATCGACTCGTTGAGCGCGCCGGCCTCGCCCTGCAGTTCGATCTTGCCGCCCTTGCGCACCACACCCAAGCCGCCAGGCACGGTGAGATAGGTCACGCCGTGGGTCAGCTCATGGGCGGTGATGTCCAGCGAGTGGGTGAAGCCCAGGATATGGTCCTCATGGCCGTCGCCGAAAACCATCTGCCGGCCATTCCACATGGCGTTGGTGAAATCCTGGCCATAGTGCACAGTGGAGTCCACATGCATGCCCCGGCCATCGATGGAGGCCCGCTGGAAGACGCTCTGGAAGAAATCCAGGGCGATACCGGTGTTGTCATAGGCTTGGTTGGCCGACTCATCGGCCACGGGCGGCCCCCCTTCGGTGCGCAGGCGCTTGCCAGGCAGGCGCGTGGTGTTGCCGGCATCGTAGAGCGTGCGATGCCGGCCGATGCCCGGTGTACATGCCAGCGCCTTGGCCTGCGGCTGCAGGCGCTCGCCGCGCATGGTTCGGCAAGCCTCGGCATGCGCCACCAGACGTTCCCGGTGCACGCCCTGCGCGCGATCGGCGAGTTTTTGCATCAGGCGCACTGGCAGTGCAAAGCAGACGCAGGCGTAAGCAGGCGTTTGGCGAGACATGGGAACTCCTCCAGATTCAGCGGTGATGATGAACCAGCCGGGCGCGGCAGCCTGTGCGGAGCTTGCCGCAACGGCTTACCAGCGCGCGGGCAATTTCTTGAGCAAGGTGATCCGCTTGACCCCGAGTTCGATGTAGCCCCCCTTCTCGAGGTCCTTGAGCAGGCGGCTGACCATCTCGCGCGACGCGCCAACGCGGCTCGCAATGTCCTGGTGGGTGATTTGGCGCAGCATGACGGGCGCTCCTTCGGAGGCCGGGCCCTCGTGGCTTTCCAGTTGGGCGACCACTCGCCCGTACACGTCCAGCAATGCCATGCTCCGCGCCGTCTCGGTGGCTTGGCGGGCGCGCCGGATCACCTGCCCCACCAGATTGAGCGCGAATTCGGGCTCTTCCGCCAAATGCTCACGGACCGCGGCGCGGCTGACCACCGAGCAGATGCAGGGCTCCAGCGTCATGATGGATGCGGAGCGGGGCCCGCCATCCAGCGACATCTCGCCAAAATAGTCCCCGGCCTGGATGGTGCCGTAGGTGATTTCGTGGCCATCCTCATCGGTGGCAAATACCTTGACGCTGCCCTCCAGAAGCACATACAGCGACTCTCCCACCTCGCCTTCGGTGATGACGACGGTGCTTTTTCGGTAGGAGCGAATGCCCCCGCGCAGGGCAAGAGCCCGCAGGCTGGGGCTCAGGGCGGCAAGCAGTTTTTCGTGAGGCGTGGTGGTGGGCGCGGGCATGGCGGATCCTTGACGCCACGAACTCTAGCATGCGCCGTGTCTGAGCGCCGAATCGTGGACCCCGGCCGGTCGCGCCAGACCCGGCTGGGTGGGCAATGCCCTGTCAATGCACCTGGTCGTGCCGCATCGCCGGTGCCACGGGGGGCAGTACCGCCACCCTGTTGACAAGTTCACGCACTCCACTGGAGCGCGTCTTGCCGCACATGCTGCGCACATGGCTGCGCACAGTGGAAACGGCCACCTTCATCTGCCGCGCGATGTCAGGCGTTGAGTACCCCTGGCAAAGAATGCCCAGCACGTGTTCCTCCGTGTTGGTGAGGCCATGGCTGCGGGCAAAAAAGCACAGCATCAGCGACTCATAGACGGCCGCGCGCGCAAAGAACAGCGCCACGCGCGCCGGCACGCCGGCCTCGCCCCTGAGCGGCACCACGGCCAGTGTGAGGCAGGTACCGCCACCCAAAAGGCTGATCAGGCTGCGCTTGCCCTCGGCCGCCTTGGCCAGGGCGTCCTGCAGCGTCCTGGCATCGTCCGCCAGGGGAGCGTGCAGCACTTCGCCGTTGAGGCTCAGCCCGCAAGGACGCTCCAGTTCGTTGCGTGCCGCGAGGTTGGCGTGGATCACCCGGCCATCCAATCCGATGACCAGAACGCCGTAGGCCAATTCATCCATGAGTGCCATCAGCAGATCCTGCCCGGCACCCGCCATGCCAGACTTGCTGGCCAGCGGCAACCCACTGTCCACGAAACCGGCATCCAGCAAAGCACTCATGTTCCCTCTGTCCACGCATGTTGTTACATGTTGGAAGCGTACGGAGTCGCAACGGTTTTGGGTGGTGAATATACCGCTCTGTTTTTGTGACAAATTCACCGCTCTGAACGGAAAGAGCCGACGGGGAACAGGCAGCCCTGACGACGCCGCCACCCCGGCGACTCAGCCCCACCGATGATCAAGGCTTCCAGGCCGCCAACGCCATGTTGGTTTCATGCAACAGGGTGCGGAGCCGATCGATTCGGGCCCTGGCATCGGCCGGGATGCCCAGCTTGGCTTCGGCCTCCAGGCTGCTGGCCGCCGCCTGGACCGCCACGGCCCCCACATTGCCCGATGCGCCCTTGAGGGCATGGGCAGCGCTGGAGAGTGCCTCGCCATCGTGGGCGGCAATGGCGGCCTCGATGGCTTGCAAGCGGTTCGGCGCATCGCCCATGAACAAGTGGATCACCTCGCGCGTCATGGTGAGGTCCTCATCATCGAACTCGCTGAATTCGTTCAAACGGCCAAAGTCCATCAAGGCGACGGCCTTCACGCCCGAAGCCCCAGCCTCGCTCTGTGCAAGCGGCCCTTGCGCTGCGTCCTGTGCACCGGGAGCCGCCGGCGCGGAGCCCGCCCAACCCGCCGTCTTCACCCACCGCTCCAATGCCATGGCCAGCGCGGCCACTTGCAGGGGCTTGGTGAGGTAGTCATTCATCCCCGCGGCCTCGCACCGCGCGCGGTCTTCGGCGGAGGCCGCCGCCGTCAGCGCGATGATGGGGGGCGCCTCGCTGCCGTAGGCGGCCTGGATCTGCCGGGTGGCCTGCAAGCCATCCACATCCGGCATGTTCACATCCATCAGGATGGCACCGAACCGCGGCCCGTGGACCATCGCATGGGCGACGGCCTCGACGGCCTCGCGCCCATCCACCGCCGTATGGATGTCGTAGCCCAGCTTGAGCAGCATGGCGCAGGCCACCTTCAGATTGACGGCATTGTCGTCAGCCACCAGGACCGCGACATTCTTCTTGATGTCCGGCACCACGGCCCCAGTCTTGCCGCGGGTCGCATGATCGGACGAGATGCAGCGCGCAATGGTGTCGAACAGCTGGGTCTGCCGCGCCGGCTTGAGCAGGCGGGCGTCGAACAGCTCGGTGCTGTCGTCGCCGGCAGGCATGAAGCCCGAGCTCAGCAGCACCAGCGGGATGTCGCGCCACTGCGGCCTGGCCTTGATGGCGCGCGCCAGCGTGACCCCATCCATCTCCGGCATGTGCATATCGGTGATGATGACATCGGGCAACCAGGCCTCGGGCCCGCCCCGAGCCGCCTGCTCCAGCCATTGCAGCGCCTGCGGCCCCGACTCGACACTGGCCACTTCCATCCCCCACATCTGCAGCTGGCGGGTGAGGATGCGCACGTTGGTGGCATGGTCGTCCACGACCAGGGTACGGTTGGCCTTGAGCACGCCGAATTCCGCGTGGGTGAACGCGGGCGCCATCTCGACCTCGGGGGCGGCGACAGTGAACCAGAACGTGGACCCCTTGCCCGGCTCGCTCTCCACGCCGATCTCGCCGTCCATCATCTCGACCAGGCGCTTGCAGATGGCCAGGCCCAGCCCGGTCCCCCCGTACTTGCGGGTCGTGGAGGCATCCATCTGGGTGAAGGCCTGGAACAGGGCCTGCTGGCGCTCCCGCGGAATGCCGATCCCGCTGTCGGTCACGCGGAACTCGATCACGGCCCGGCCCTGTCCGTCATCCGCCTTCTGCAGGCGGACATGCACGGCCACCTCGCCCTTCTCGGTGAACTTGACGGCGTTGTTGATGAGATTGATGAGCACCTGGCGCAGGCGCGTGATGTCGCCGCGGATGGCGGCCGGCACGCCGCTGGCCTTGGTGTCCGGGATATCGATGATGAGCTCCAGGCCCTTTTCGCGGGCCCTTGGCGCGGCGATGTCGCAAGCCTCTTCGACCGCGCCCCTCAGGCTCAGGGGCTCTGCCTCCAATTCCAGCTTGCCGGACTCGATCTTGGAGAAGTCGAGCACATCGTTGATCACGGCCAGCAGCTGGTCGCTCGACAACCGGATGGTTTGCAGGTAATCGCGCTGCTCAGGGTCGAGCGAGGTCTCGGCCAGCAGCGTGCTCATGCCCACCACGCCGTTGAGCGGCGTGCGGATCTCATGGCTCATGGTGGCCAGAAAGGCCGCCTTGGCACGCACGGCGCCCAGCGCCTCCTCGCGCGAGGCGGCCAGCTCGGCGGTACGCTCCTCGACCCGGGCCTCCAGCGTCTCATTGGCCTGCTGCAACGCCCGGGCATCGGCGATCACCTGAGCCCGGTAGCCTTGCAACTGCTCGGCGCTGTCATGCATCACCTGGGAAAGCTGGCGGACCTCGCGGATACGCGTGGTCTGGTCGATCATCGGCACTTCGCCGCGCCCCAGTTGCTCGGCCGCCTGGCTGAGCCTGCGCAGGCGCCGGCCCACGCCATGGGCCAGCAGGAACGCGGCCAGTGCCCCCAGCGCCACGAGCGCGGCAATCACGGCCAGCGAGGTGTTCCAGGCCCGGTTGATCTCACCCGTGAAATCGCTCTCCGGCGCGGCAACGACCAGGGTCCAGCGCAGGCCGAGCGCCTCGCCGAACGGACGCTGCACCATCATGAGCCAGTCCCGCTCCAGCGGCAGGCGCTGCAGCGAGGTATCGCTGGCCACCGAGTCCGCGCGGCGTTGCGCCTGGGTCGCCTCCAGCGCCGCAAAGCTCGCACGGATGACGGCATTGGCGCTCTCGCGGGGGCTGCGGCGTTCCAGCTTGCCGTCAGCGGCATCCTTGAACAGGGCATCCCCTGCGGAGCTGGCCACCAGCAAGCCCTTTTCGTCCACCACGAAAGCCCCTCCCCGCGAGCTGATGCGCTGGGTGCGCAGCACATCGGCGAGTTGCTGCAGGTACAGATCAACGCCGAACACGCCTGCGGCGCCGCCATCCGCGTCGTAGACAGGCTGGGACAGGGTCACCATCAATTGCCGGCGCGAGTCCGAGACCTGAACGGGGGAAAACACGCGATCCTGCGCACGCAATGCCCCTTCGTACCACTGGTGCGTGCGCGGCTCGAAATTGGCGCTCTCCGCCGGCAGCGCCCTGCTGCGATCGCCCGGCTGGCTGGCCAGGTAGAACCGGCGGCCCGCGCCATCGGCCGAGCGGATGCCGATCTTGACACCGTCGGCCGTGTTCTCCACGCTGAAATATTCACCGCGCAGATTGCCCAGGTACAGGATCGGTGCATCGGCCGACTGCCGCGTGAGCGCGAAGGCCATGGGCTCCACCTGCGCCGGGTTGCGCAGCCAGACGCGGGCCTGAGCGGCCTGCGCCGGCGTGATGTGCTCGGAAAGCAGTCCGTTGAGCACGCCGTGTGCCTGGCGCATATGGCCTTCGGTGCCGGACTGCACCAGTTCCGCCACGTGGGTCAGGATCTTCCCCGCGAGATCATCCACGGCCTGGGAGCTGCCGCGCCCCATGAGCCAGGCCACGAGCAGGGCCGGCACCAAGGCCAGCAGCAACATGCTGACGCCCAGCAGCCGGCGCAACGAAAACAGGCGCATCAGGACCCTCTTGCCGTCACAGGGCCAAGCCCACGAGTTCAGCCGCGTCCAGCGGGACCGAGCGGCCCGGCAGGTCGATCAGGGCACGCCCGCCGATCTTCACGGCGCCAGTCACGCCGCGCAGCACGGCCATGCTGGCGGTGATGGCCCAGCCCTGGGGCTGGCCCTGCTTTTGCAGCAGCATGGTGGCACTCACGGCATCGCCCACCGGCAGGGTCTGCGCCGCGGCGCCATACAGCGGATCCTGCAGCCGGGTCAACGTCACCGCGCCGCCGTGCAGCGCCACGCTCACGTCGAAGCGCGGCAAGTCACGGCCGGGAAACTGCGTCTGCAGGAATTGCCGCATGCGATGCGCCGAATCCACCAGGCCCAGCGCGGCGCGCACGGCGCGCAGGCCGTGGTTGACGGACTTGGTATCGGCGCTGTCTACGAACACCGCCAGCAAGCCCTCGCCGATGAACTGCATGTGGTGCGCGCCGAACAGGTGCACGGTATCGCCCACGCTGCCATAGAACTTCTTGACCAGGTCGCTGAGCTCAGCGCTGCTGAGCTTCTCGGCCATGGTGGCGTAGTTCAGCATGTCCACGAACAGCACGGTGGCGTGCGCGAATTTCTCGTCATCTGCCCCGCCGTCGCCCGTGGGCCAGCGGTCGCTGAGCTCCTTGGCCAGGCGCCGCTCGTAGAGCTTGGCCAACTGGTGCTTCTGCTCTTCCAGCGCCGTCTGCACGGCGGCATCCACCGCCATGCTTTGCAGCGTGGCGCGCATGACGCGCTTGTTGAGCTGGGCCGTCACCGCCTCGCGCAGCTCGCCGGGCCGGAACGGCTTGGTGATGTAGTCGTCGGCGCCGGTGTTCATGCCGATCCGCATGTGTGCACGCTCCTGCAGCGAAGTGAGCAGGATCACGGGCGTCGAGGCCAGTTCGGGAGCTTGCCGCACGGCGGCCAGCATCTGGAAGCCGTTCATCTCGGGCATCTGCACGTCGCTGATGATCAGGGCCGGGTGATGCTGGGTCACCAGCTCCAGCCCTTTCGCGCCGTTCTCGGCCGTGAGCACCTCGTAACCATCTTTCTTGAGCACGGATGCAACCAGCATCCGCGTGCCAGCGTCGTCTTCCATCACGACGATCAGGGGCATCGTATTTCCTTCAATCTTTAGGGGGCCGGCGAGTGCGCAAGCCTGGCAGTGGGCCCGGTCGCCAGGCCGCTGTCGTTCATCGTGGATGAACTATCTCACACGATGCCGATTTTCGCCAGCGATGCACGCATGACCTGCGCGTGAAATGCGAGCTGCACATGGGCCACGCCGCGCACGAGCCGATTGTCCGCGCCGGGCAGCGTCGCCGTCACCGAGGGAAAAACAATGTTGTCGCAGTTGGAGTACCAGCAGGTGAAGCCCGCCTGCTGCTGCACCGTCTCGGCCTGCGCCAACTGCTGCAGCCACTCGCTGGCCAGCCGCATCTGCTTACCATTCGTTACCTTGCTGAAGCGCGCGAGCCAGGTGCCGCGGTGCGGCGTGCCGATGGTGATCACATGGTGGACGCGGTCATGCGCCGCCATGGCGTGCAGCCAGGCGCGCGCGACCAGGCCGCCCATGCTGTGGCACACCAGCACGGGCGGCATGCCGCTGGCCAGGGTGACGCGGCGCACGGCCTCTTCGATGAGCGGCACATAGGCGTCGATCGGACCGAACACGGGTTCGAGGTTGACGGCTGCGAATGCGTGGTTCTGGCGGCGCAGTGCCTTCAGCCAGGGTGTCCAGAAGCCGCGGTTGCATACGAAACCGTGGATGAACACCACGCCCCGGCGCCCGGACAGGCCGGGCACCGGCCCGGCGCAGTCCGGTACCTCGTCGGCGCGAAATGGCTGCCGCCAGCAGAACACGCGGGGCGCGGTCACGGTCTCGCCCAGCCAGGCCGCCAGAAGCTCGCCCCAGCCCGGCGGGGATGCGCCCGGTCGGCCCTCCACCAGGCGCAGCAGCAGGAATTCGGCGGCGAGAAACAGCGAGTAGCCCATGGCAATGGCGGCAAACCCAGCCGCGGCCAGTACAGGCGAGTCACGCCAGAACACCAGCAGCCACGCGCCGGCCGCAGCCAACAGGGCCAGGGTGATGATTTGCTGCAGCCGAGCAAGCATCGGACGTCGTGAGAAGGCTCAGGCCAGCACGACATCGCGGCCAGAGAGGCCCTTGGCCAAGCCCTGCGCCAGGCGGTTCACCATGCCGTAGACCGAAAGCTGGGGGTTGGCGCCGATGCTGGTGGGAAACAGCGAGCCGTCGTGGATGGACAGGTTGCCGATCTGCCAATGCACGCCGTCGGGCCGGGCCACGCCCAGCCGCTCGCTGCCGGCCATGGCGCAGCCGCCCATGACGTGGGCGCTGACGAATTTGGTGAGCAGCGGCTTCATCGGCAGGGTCTTCATGGCTGACCGGGCCTGCGCCCAGGTCGTGTAGGGCGAGGCCAGTTCGTGCACAGGCAACACCTGCCGCGCGCCGGCCGCGAACTGGATCTCCATCATGGTCAGCAAGGCGCGGCGCGCACCATCCATCACGAAATCGGTGAGCGGGTACTCGAGCGTGGGGGAGCCGTCGCTCCGGATGCCCACCTTGCCGCCGGGGGACTGCTCGTGAAAGCCATCGCGCAACAGAGCCAGCAGCACCTGCGTCTGCGGAAATTGCCGCAGCAGCGCGGCCTGCTGCTCGCCATACCCCGGGACGGTGGAGGCAAAGATCACTGGATGCAAAGGGGGCGCTTCCAGCTTGAAGCCAATGGCACCATCGATCGGCTGGGTCTGCAGGAAATGGTCGCTGTAGATCGACTGCGGCGCGCCCTGCCACCCTTGCACCTCATGGTCCATGACAGCCGCCGACATGACCACGGGATGCAGGAAGGTGCGCAGCCCCAGCCGACCGTGGGGATCGGGTGCCTGCGAGCGTAACAGCAGGGCCGGCGAGTTGATGGCTCCTGCGGCCAGCACATAGTGCTTCGCTACTATTTTGGTAGCACCTTCCGCACCACTGGCAAGCGCGCCATTGGGTTTGACCGCTGAACACCGCAATGCGGTAACGCGGCCCTGGGCAAGCTCGAACCTCTCGGCCCGGGTCTCCACCAGCAGCACAGCGCCGCGGTCCAGGGCCGCCGGCAGGGTGGTCACCAGCATGGACTGCTTGGCGTTGGTCGGACAGCCCATGCCGCAGGAGCCGAGGTTCCAGCAGCCCTTGACGTTGCGCCGGATCGATTCCGCGGGGATGCCCAGCTTCTGCGCGCCACGGCGCAGCAAATCGTTGTTCTCGTTCGGCGGCGTGAGCCACGGACCGATGTTCAGGCGCGTTTCCGCCTGGCTGAAATAAGGGGCCAGGGCCGGGGTGCTGTAGCCGTCCAGTCCGAAATGGGCTTGCCAATAGCGCAGCGTGGAATCGGGCGTGCGAAACGAGCTGGTCCAGTTCACCGTGGTGGAGCCGCCTACGCAGCGGCCCTGAAGAATGGTGATGGCCTTGTCCTCGGTCTTGCGCGCCGCGCTCTCCTGGTAGAGCGATGGGTAGGCTTCGGCTTCCCGCTGGTTGAAGTCGGTGCTGCTCTTCAGCGGGCCCTCTTCGACGATGACGACCTGCAGGCCGGCCCGGGCCAGCAGTTCCGCCGTGATGCCGGCGCCGGCGCCGGAGCCGACAATGGCCACGTCGCAAGTGATGTCCGCCGGCAGCGGACCATGCGCGCCACCACGGACTTTCCAGCCGCGCCGAAGGCCATCGAGGATCGGGTCTTGCAAGAGGCTCATGAGGGGACGAACTCCGTCGTCAGAGGGGCGTGGGGCCGGGGTAGCCGAGCTGGCCCCAGGTCTGCGCGTCTGAAAAATAGGCGGCGCCCACGATGTCGTGCAGCGCCTGATACGCCTGCTGGCACAGGCTGAGGCCGGAAGTGCGCATGGACTGCAGGGCCTGCTGGATATCCGGGACACCGGCATCCGCCCAGTCGGGCCCCAGCCCCGCCAGGGCGCGCCGGCCAGGCAGCGTGGCCAGAAGCGCCAGCAACTGTGAAAGCTCGGCCTGCGCATGGGGCGGCAACGCTGCGGTCAGCGCGTCGACGCGTTCCAGCAAGCCCTGCAGGGCGGCCAGCCGGCTCGCCGGATCGGCGGGCAGTGAGCCATCCAGCAGGGCGCGCCCGACATGGGTGACGACCACGCGCCCCGCGCTGCCCAGCTTGCCATCCACCAGGCCGGGCTGCAGCATGGAGACGGCACCGCCGGCAAGAGCCAGGACCGCGGCCGAGGCAAGACCCAGTTTGAGAAGGTTTCTTCTTTGCATGATCGGCAGGACTGGACTATCGCACGCACGCGGGAGCGAGCCCTAGAGCACCGCGCCTAGATAGACTCGGGGTTTGTATGGAAGCCGCGCAGAGAATCCGCCACGCCGTTGACCGGGTATCGCAACTCCGGCGGGAGAGCCTCACCGCGCCCGGCCTGCGGGCCGCCGTCACGCAGGTCAAGCGCTTCCAGGCCCAGCGCTTCGCGGGGACCTACGCCGACCTCCTGCAGGGGGCGACTTACCAGAACGCGGCCCGTTTCTTTCTGGAAGAGTTGTACAGCGACAAGGACTATGCCGAGCGCGATGCGCAGTTCTCGCGCATCGCGGGCGCCGTGCAGAAATTCTTCCCGTCCCAGGTCGTTGCCACGGCCGTGGCGCTGGCGGAACTCCACGCATTGACCGAAGCGCTGGACCATACGATGGCACAGGCCTGGCTGGCCGAGGGCGATCAACTGGCGGCCGGCGCCCGCTACATCGGCGCGTGGCGAGCGACCGGACGGAGGCAGGACCGCCAGATGCAGCTGGACGTGGTGCTGTCGATCGGCCATGAGTTGGCGCGCCTCACGCGCACGCCAGGACTGCGTCTGATGCTCAAGATGATGCGCGCTCCTGCGGCGGCGGCCGGACTGGATGCCCTGCAGCGTTTCCTGGAGGCCGGCTTCGACACATTTGCCGCCCTGGCGCGGCATACCGGCCGCGTCGAGGCATTCCTGGACCTCATTCGGGGCCGTGAGTCGGCGTTGATCGCCAGCCTTTTCGATGCCGAGCTTGTCGCGTGCGAGACGGAACTGACGCAGACCCTAGGACAAGCCCGGTAACCCCGGGCGCGCGGCTCCTTCCACAATGGCGGCGAAGGAGTTTTGAATGGACAAGTTCTGGCTGAAGAGTTATCCCGAGGGCATCCCGCATGACATTCATCCGGAGCAGTACCGATCCCTGACGCATCTGCTGGAAGAGTCGTTCAGAAAGAACGCGGCCAATCCGTTTTCCGTCTGCATGGATCGCTGGATGTCCTATCGCCAGCTCGACGAGCTTTCATCCGCGCTAGGGGCCTGGCTGCAGGCGCAGGGGCTGGAGCCGGGCGCGCGCGTTGCCATCATGCTGCCCAACATTCCGCAGTTCGCGGTCACGATGGCCGGTATCCTGCGCGCGGGCTACACCTGCGTGAACGTCAACCCGCTCTATACCGCGCGCGAACTCGAGCATCAGCTCAAGGACTCGGGCGCCACGGCCATCGTGATCCTGGAGAACTTCGCGAGGACGCTGGAGCAGGTCATTGAGCGGACGCCAGTCAAGCATGTAGTCATGGCATCCATGGGCGACCTGCTGAGTTTCTGGTTCGGCACCTGGATCACCTTTGCCGTGCGTCATCTGGCCAAGATGGTTCCCGCCTACAAGCTGCCCTTGACCGAGGGACGCACGGTGACGCCGTTCAATCGGGCGGTCGCACAGGGGACGTCGATGACGCTCAAGCCGAGCCAGGCTACGCTCGACTCGATCGCCTTCCTGCAATACACCGGCGGAACGACCGGGCTCTCCAAGGGCGCGGTGCTGACGCATCGCAACATCGTGGCTGCCATCCTGCAGGCGGAAGCCTGGTTCACGCCGGCGCTCAAGCGGGTCGGCGACGTGAGCAAGACCAACAGCATCGCCGCCCTGCCGCTGTATCACATCTTTGCGTTGACGCTGTGCCTGCTCGCCATCCGCTGGGGCTCGCACCTGACCCTGGTGCCCAACCCGCGTGACTTCGGCAAGTTCATCGAGGTGCTCAGGAAACGCCCCTTCCATATGCTGCCGGCGGTCAACACCTTGTTCAACGCATTGCTGCAGCATCCGCAGTTCAAGTCGGTGGATTTCTCCAGCCTGTGTGTCTCGCAGGCGGGTGGCATGGCCGCGTCGGAAGGCACGGCCAGGCACTGGCTGGAGGTGACGGGCTGTCCGATGATCGAGGGCTGGGGCATGAGTGAAACCTGCGCCATCGGCACCAACAATCCCGTGATGAACAAGGATTTCACCGGCACCATCGGTCTGCCGTTGCCAGGCATCGAAATTGCCATCAAGGACGACGAAGGGCGTTCGCTCGCAACGGGGGAGTCGGGCGAAATCTGCATCAAGGGCCCGAACGTGATGACCGGCTATTACAACCAGCCCGACGAGAACGCCAAGGCTTTCACCGAGGACGGCTTCATGCGCACCGGCGACATCGGGGTCACCGATGAACGCGGTTACACCAAGATCATCGATCGCAAGAAAGACATGATCCTGGTGAGCGGCTTCAATGTCTTCCCGAATGAGCTGGAGAACGTGATCTCCTTGTGCCCAGGCGTCGTGGAATGCGCGGCGATCGGCATCGCCGACGAGAAGCAGGGAGAGGCCATCAAGGTTTTCGTGGTCAAGAACGATCCGGCCTTGACGGAAGAGGATGTGTCCACATACTGCCAGCAGAATCTCACGGGCTACAAACGCCCCAAGTACATCGAGTTCCGGGACGATCTGCCCAAGACCAATGTCGGCAAGATTCTGCGGCGCGAGTTGCGCGCCGGCAAGTAACGCGCCTCATGGACGATGGCAGCGGGCTACCGCCGGGATTGACAGTCTTCGAGCGCGGCTGGCTGTCGGCGAACAACATCCTCTTCATCGGAAGAAATGCCACCGCCCTGGTCGACAGCGGGTACTGGACGCATGCCCACCAGACCGTAGCGCTGGTGCAGCAGGTTCTGGGCGCTCGGCCGCTCGATCTGTTGCTGAACACACACCTGCACAGCGATCATTGTGGCGGGAACGCGGCGCTGCAGCAGCGTTACCCGTCATTGCAGACCGGTATTCCACCGGGGCAGGCTCGCCATGTCAGCCAATGGGATCCTGTTGCGCTGACTTACACCCCCACAGGTCAGCACTGCCCGCAGTTCGGATTCAACTTGAGCCTTGCGCCGGGGCAGGACATCGAACTGGGTGATCTGCGCTGGGAGATTCACGGTGCGCCGGGACATGATCCCCACTCCATTGTTCTGTTCGAACCTGGTTCACGCACGCTGATTTCCGCGGATGCCTTGTGGGAGAACGGCTTTGGCGTTGTCTTTCCCGAATTGGAGGGGCAGTCGGCGTTCGATGAAGTGGCCGCAACCCTGGATCTCATCGAAACCTTGGCACCACGTGTTGTCATCCCCGGCCATGGCAAGGTATTCACCGACGTGGGCAAGGCTCTTGGACATGCCCGCAGCCGCCTGGAAAGTTTCATCCAGGATCCAGGAAAACACGCAGCCCATGCCGCCAAAGTGCTGTTGAAGTTCAAACTGCTGGAACTGCAGCAATCAGATGCGCAAGACTTTTATGAGTGGGCAACGGCAACGCCCTACTTTCAGCTGATGCATCGCCGCTATGTCGATGGAACTGAAGTACGTTCGTGGCTTGAGGAACTCGTGGCCAGCCTCGTGCGATCCGGTGCAGCGCAGCGGCACGGGCCACTGATCTCGAATGCCTAGGCTTCGCGGCCAGCACGTCCAGATCCACAGCTTTGACGCACGCCAAAAAGCAAAACGCCCGATCCTTGGATCGGGCGTTTCACCAAAAAGAAAAGCCCAGCGAATGCTGGGCTTTTCTGGCTGTAAGAGCCTGACGATGTCCTACTTTCACACGGGAATCCGCACTATCATCGGCGCAGAGGCGTTTCACTGTCCTGTTCGGGATGGGAAGGAGTGGTACCACCTCGCTATGGTCATCAGGCATAACTTGTCGTCATCTTGACTGGGTCAAGACAACCAATTCATAGAGCAAATCAGCTTATATTTTGAATGCGTCACTTGGCATAACAACCTTGATTCAACGATCAAAGTTATAGGGTCAAGCCGCACGAGCAATTAGTATCAGTTAGCTTAACGCATTACTGCGCTTCCACACCTGACCTATCAACGTCCTGGTCTTGAACGACTCTTTAGGGGGCTCAAGGCCCCGGCAGATCTCATCTTGAAACGAGTTTCCCGCTTAGATGCTTTCAGCGGTTATCTCTTCCACACATAGCTACTCGGCAATGCCACTGGCGTGACAACCGATACACCAGAGGTGTGTCCACTCCGGTCCTCTCGTACTAGGAGCAGGCTTCCTCAAATCTGCAGCGCCC
>Ga0116227_10010976_pt1 | contig 15485 bp, 7 predicted proteins | sample S1TSphgellanicum_FD_89693 | JGI IMG/M metagenome (GOLD analysis project Ga0116227, IMG submission 89693) | Host-associated microbial communities from peat moss isolated from Minnesota, USA - S1T2_Fb - Sphagnum magellanicum MG | ecosystem: Host-associated > Plants > Peat moss > Unclassified... | reverse complement strand
TTTAGGGTTCTTTTTTGTTTTTTTTTTTTTTTTTTTTTTGGCGTTCTTGGAGATTTTGCTTTTGTTCTTTGTCCTAGTTTCTTGATGGCTTTCTTTTTCGTTTTTGTGCGATTTGTTCGACTCCCCGCTCCCTCTCCCGGACCTCCATCTCGAAAGTATTCTGCCGAAATCTAGAAAAATATTGATGGAAGAAGAGAATAGGAAAAGAGGAAGAATGCTTTCGCTTTTGCAAAACTGTTGTGGCGTTGGTTTGGAGCTTCGCCTCGGTAAGTAAGCTCTTTTGGTTGTCTTCCGGTATTTTCTCAGGCATCAAATCTCTACTCTGCACTCCGTTGCCACCGCCAGGCTGAACAAACTAGCGCATCCCTGAGAAGAAAAGAGAGTACACGAAGGAGGGAGCGGAACGGGAAAAGCTAGATGCGGCCGTAGGGATTAGGCTCCGACATTCGCATTGCGCTTTCAAGGATCCGTTTGTCCTGCGACAACGTGACAAAGAGACAACAGGCTTTTCTCACAAGCTCTTGGACGGGCGGAGTCATCCCGATCCGGGAAGGGAAGCTCCAAAGAGGAAATAGAGCATGGTCCTTTCTTCATTGTAAGCAGCTGCTGCACAGCAGAGTGCTTGCTACCGCAGAAGAAGCCGTATATATATATATTTTTCGCGAAGGTCCGTTTGCTGAGAAAGAAAGAAAGGCTATTGTTCAAGGTGGAGAGTACGGGGGAAGAAGAAATGGCGGTTCTGCATTGGTCGGAATCGTGGAAGGAAGAGGCTGCGGAGTTCAGATACTGGTGGGGTTCATCTGTAAGGTTGTTGAGAGCTCTCTTAGTGTTGGTTGGAAGCCTGTTGCTGGTGTGTATCCTCTGCTTCTACGGTCCAGGATTGTTGCTGACAAGAGCCAATGAACTGGGAAGGCAATGCTTAGAGGTGAGAAAGAGCTGGCCATCACAGAAAAATAATAATGATCCACCACACAATAAGTTTGCATTGGTCACATGCTCAGACGGTTTGACAACTATCCCACAACGATCCTTTGAAGGAATGATGGAGTTGGTAACCCCAAACAAGAAGAGGTATGTCGAGAGACATGGGTACCACTTCATTGATGCCAGTGGCACTCTCGACAAGGACCGGCCTCCAAGCTGGAGCAAGATTCTAGCTGTGAAGACACACTTACCGGCTTATGACTGGGTGTTCTGGAATGATGTAGTATGTTCTACCAGCCCCTCCTACTACTATTACACAATGTTTGTGAGCTTTTGTATTGTTGGTTTTGCAAACCCTTTAAAGTTGTCATTGCAAGGAATTTGCTTACTGAGGCTGAAGGTGGAGTTCTGTAGTCTCCTCATAAGGGCTAAAAGTCAGTGTGCAATCTAAGAACAATCTAGGAACAATCTGTCTATTCATTTCAAGAGTCTACATGGCATTGTAGTGTGTCAATTGCAATTGAACAGAGGGAGTCATGATGAATAGGTTAGACCAAGGCTAGCAGCCCTTTATTATAAAGTCCTGAAGACAGATACCGATATCCTAATGGGGATGTTTCGCTGTCATGGAACTGTTTTTGTCATCACAGGACTCTGTTGTGACCAACCCCTCAATAGCACTGGTGAGTAAAAAACCCTCAAAACATTCCACTTTTGAATTGTTGTTATGATAGTGTTTACTCTTAACGCTCATAGAAGGAATTCTCAGTATCTCAGTTTCCATTCCAAGGACATCAAGTGACTTCAGCATTTTGAGTTTTGTATCTCCCATCTGAAGGGATCTGAGAAATTGAGCAAGAATCTTGTCATGTTTTGTTTTTTCTGGGCCACAGGAGGACATAATATACTCAGTTGTGGGAGATACAGCGTTTGAGGACATGCCTGATTTCATTGTCTCCGAGGATGTGACAGGTGTAAATGCAGGTACCTTACTGTTTTGCCAACCTGTGCTCTTGTAAAATAACTGGAGTCAGGAGATAGTCTATTTCTTCTGCCGTATTCAAGCTTCCTAAACTTTTTTGCAATTATATTATGCAGGCATGTTTTTTTTCCGGAACTCTGAATGGAGTAGGCAGTTTCTAGACCTCTGGTGGAACCAAACAGAGTTTGTGAAGCCATTTGGGCAGTCCAAAAGTGGGGACAACACTGCTCTCAAGTACCTCATAAGAAACATGGCTGAAAATGAGAGAAAGCAGCATGTACGAATATCAAGGATGCAATGCCTCTTCAACTCCAACTTGTGGAGACCATCCTGGAGGGGTTACCATCGGCTGCTTACTGCAACTAAATCAGTTTGGCAAGGTTAGCTACTATTGTGGTGCATTTTGAATCAACGTCCAACAAAAAGACAGATGATTTGTACCTGAGAAAAAGAGCATTTGGCTGAGGGGCTCCAGTAGTGGAAGAAGGTTATTGGGTAGGGATTGATAGGGCTTTCTGGTATGTTCTAAACACAATATCTATTGTTGATTGCAGGGGTTTATGCTAGGGGGGATTTTATGGTGCACCTGGCTGGGTTGAACAACAAGAAGAAGTGGATCAAGAAAGTATTGCAAGATTTGAGAGAAGCGCCATTTGATGCAAGGCTGCAGGACAAGGGTGGAGCTTCAACTAGGTCCAGGAAGGGAAACCTTCCATTGTGGCTGCAGTGAGACATAATGGCCTTGAAACTGAAAAAAGCTCTTCAATTTGGAGACAACCACGTTTAGAGCGATAACTTGGATGTAAGTAGCTAGTTTGTCAGAACCCCTTGTTAATTTATTCTGGGTATTGGGCCCATGCTACAGTAATTTTTTCCTAGTCCCGGATGCTTCCATGCTGCAAGTCATGAACCATTGGAAAAAGCCTGATGGTGGAAGTGCTTTGATCGTCTACCAAGCTACATCTCCAAGAGCACAACTCCATTTTTTGTACTCCTCTATCTTCAGTGAGTTAGCTGCCCATCACTTTCATGTCCCTGCCACAGCCATCTGCTTCCATCGCTACTGAATTTCTTCAAAACGGTGAGCAGTTGTAGCACCCAGCCTGCTGAATATTTGTTTCTGATTCAATCAATACTGAACCTTTTAGTCATTTTGAGGAAAATAGTAATAGTTCTCTTGCTGTTCCAGGTCTTCTGCAACCATTTCTTGTTGGTGGAAGGCAGACTGCTGATATGGGAGTCGGGAGATGTGCAGGAAGTTTGTGGGTCACTAGGGTGTGAGATCAAGAAGCACATAGCAGTTGCATTATGCCAGACTGGGCAGTGGAAACAACAAATTTGAGAAGCTGTACAACAAAAAAATTATATTCTTTGCTTCGGCTTCCATTCAAGCCAAGCAGGTTGGTTATAATTCCTGGATTTAATCACATTTCTCACCCGGGTGCCAAATTGAAGATGCATCAAGTGTCTGCCAAATTTTTTATGTAGGCCAACATTTCAATACTTGCTGTTGGATGTATTTTTTTTCCAAGTATAACATGGGATGTCAATGTTGATGATGATCTCTGCCTGCTCAGATCTGAGTGTCCTTGTAACACATCTGTCATGTTTATTAATAGAGGCATGGATTCAATTCATCTAGAGGAGGTGGAAAGTCAGGCATATACTTTTTCTCTCTGAATATTGAATAGTTTTAACGATTTACAAAGTTGCAGCACTACCAGCTTGGCTTTCTACCTGAAAATTGGCTGGTCATTGTGTTTGATTGCTTATCATAGTAATGGTTACACTCTTCTGTGAAAATCAAGGGATTTTGTTATGCATGCGATCACCTATTGTAGTAATGGTTAGATGTCTTGTGTGAATAATGGAATTTCATTATTAGTATGTCTTTGATAACCTATCATAGTAATGGTTTGTGACTCTTTATGTGCACCAAGGAATTTTGTTATGTGTTTGATCACCGATTGTAGTAATGGTTGTGCCTCATTGTGTGCATCGTCAGGGATATTTTCTATAAATTGAACATAAAAAAGAAAGGTTAGCCTCTTTCGAGATGGTTGTAAAATTGTTTGCTCCTAAACAGAAAACCCAAATGCAATAAGAAGAATGTGCGAGGAGGGTTTAGGGTTTTAGGGAAAACCCTAAAAACCTAATCAACAACATGAATTCTATTAAGTTGCTTACCAATGTGGGCAACAGAATTCAACTTTCTTGGCAGAGAAAATCTACTTTTGTCAACAATGTGAATTTAATTATGTTATTAGTAGTGTGAGTGGAACTAAAGATTCTTCATATCTAGCAACTTCAATTTCGCATGCGGTGGACAAAGTATAGATTATTTAACTAATCAGTTGGGAATTTAATACCCGTGTGATACATTTATTGGCTCTGCCCATGTAGGGAATAATAGACTAGTGCATTGGTCTACGATTTGAGCATATCATTTTGGCTCAAACCTGAACCAATGTGTGAGTGACATCTGGAGTACTACGATGGATGAGCCCATTTCTATACAAGTATATGCATCTATGTGAGAAGTTCTAGATCTAGTAAAAGAGGAAGAAGATCTTTTCAGTTTGAAGTTAGAACCACCAGGTCTACTAGATCTAGTAAAAAAGGAAGTTGTTTTTTTCTTTCTCAGTTTGAAGTTAGAACCAGTTGTAAAAAGGGGCAGAGTCATAAAAGTGATGATGATGAGCTTCTGCTTTGTTCCATAAAGACTATATGGTTTTATATGCACTCTGGACCTCCTTAGACATTGATTGAGTAGCAATTATGAACCAAACCAAAATGTTGGGCGCCAGTGTTTCCAAGTCCTGTTTCTATGAAAAGCAGATTGGAAGTTTTCAGCTGAAGCTGACCCATGTCAGGTTTGATTAGCCTTGCTGTTCAACCTGAATCTCTGGAGGTGGGTTCAGGTTCTTCTTCAGCAAGACAACCAGAACATTTATCAAGTTTTCCTGCTAAAAAAACCTCCTCATCACTCCTCCTCCTCCCTCCTCCTATGGACTCTCTCATTGAAGGAGGAGGAGGAGGAGGAGGAGGAGGAGTGTTCAGTGGGTAGGTACTTAGGTTTGCTGTGGGATTTGAACCTGGAATGGGTTACTAGACCAACCAAGGGTAGTGATTTAGGCTGCTACTCTGGTTTCTGGTGTCTGGTTTAGACCCCCCAAAAAAATGTAGATTATTTTTTTATTATTATTTGATTATTTGTGCTTGGTCTAAGGATTTAGGGTTTAGGGTTTAGAGGTCTTACTTAGCACAAACACAATTGCCTGGCTGTGAAAAGTTTTTTTCTTAAATTTTTTTAATTTAAATTTAAATTTAAATTATTTTTTTCCAAATCTTCCATTAGTTCCCAATCAGTGATTTTTTGGGAATTTTTTTTGTTGTTTTCTACTTTAATTTAAAAAAAAACTTGGCAAACTTTTGGATTAAATACAGGTTTCGAGTGTAAATTGAACTTTTTTTTAAAAAAAAACCCTGGACTCCAGTGCAAGCATTTTTAAAAGTTTACACTCTAGATTCTTGGTATTGTTCTTGTCCATGGAGCTGGTGGAAACTAATTAAAAAAGAAATCAAATTTTTAAATTTTTAAAAATAGTTTGTTTGTTTGCTTTTCTTTTTTAAGTAACTCTATACCAAAAACCTTGACCTTAACCACAAGGGTAGCTTATTGTCCTCATACAACATGGGGAGGATGGGTGGTTCAGTTGGGATTTGGAAGCATAGTAGTTTGATATTGTTGAAATTCATTGTTTGAAATTTCTTGTTTCAACTAGTAATTTTTCTATGGCACTTTTTATTTAATTTTATTATTTTTAAATAAAATTTAAAAATAATTTTTCATTAATTTAATTTTAAAAATAATATTTCTTTTTTTACCCAAAAAAGTTCTGAGAAAAACTTGGGAAATTGTGTTTTTAGTGTAAGATGTGTTTTCTCTAGCAAAAATTAACCACTCTTTTGTAAATAAAAAAAACTGCAAATGGCCATCAACATTTTCAAAATAAAGGTTTCCTATTGTGGCTTGTGCTGCTAGCACAAGTGTAAATAGGACTATGTAATTATTCCAAGTGTGAATAGGAACTTAGCAATATAGCCCGATTTGTGAAAGAGACTATTTAAAATTGATTTTCAATGACAAATTTTATTCAGAATTCAATATTTCTCACACCTTGAGTCTTAAAACTTCCAAATCACCTTCATTAAACCCTACTCATAAAAGGCTTTCCAACAATGCCAAGAGTGAGCCCAAATTCCCTTATAACTTTTTGTTTTGATTTAAATAATTTTTCAATGAAAAATTTGTTCAATATTCAATCACTTTTACACCAAAGGTCAAAACATTATGAAACCAACTTAATGCACACTTACTTATCAAGGTTTTCCAATGATATTAAGAGCATAATAAGAGGTAAGTACCATGCTTTGGGAAATCTCAATCAAACAAAACAAAATATGGTGCACTACCATATGAATGCCTCCACCTATCATTGTTCACCCATCACACAAAATAACATAGAAACGTCCTAATTCGGGCATCATACCTAAACAACAAAATATGACTCATTTACAACAAACAACAATTCAAACCCAAAACACAAAAGCATGCAAAGCAAAAAATTGCATAAACTAAAAAAAATTACAAAGCAAAAAAAAACACAATATGTTTTAGAATTTCAAATTATCAAAAGTGATTTGAAAACCTCCAACTTGAAATTATATTTCAAACACTAAATAACTTGAATCATGTTCACACTTGAATTGGTTTCAAGATAAAAACACAATTAATTACTATAACTCAACTTATCACTAAATTAATTGTGATTTAACTAGATTACTGAACTAATGTTTCTAACAAAAATAAAGAAACAAACAACCTTCTTTCATAGAATGATCTGTTAAATAATGCCATAAGAATTTCAAAATATTTCACCTTCGAATCTGAAATGATTAAATAACAAAGTGTTGAAACTTGAAACAAAAGTTTGGAAAAAAATGAAAATTGAAAATGTTGAACATGCTTAAAACGATTTTACCCATAGTTTTATTTCCACCTTTACTAGTGTTTGTAACATCCAATAGACAATGTTTAATTTCTTTTTCATCCCCACTCATAAACATGAAAAATTGAACATCATAATGTGAAGGGCTATTAAAACATCACCACCTAAGTTAATCATTATGATTGACCAATCAAAAGCAATCATATTTTTTTATTGGACCTCTTGAAAGTCATTAAAGTTATTTGTAAACTTGGTCAAACCCAAGAACAAAAACCCTCAATTTGGTTGAAACTAATGTTGTCTCTTAGAACCCACAAGTTGAAGTTGTTGGTTGTCTTCATGTTTGTTTTGGGAGCTTCAATTCTCATGGGTTTTAATGTTGGAGCTTTGTTTGGCTCAAAGCTTTTGAAAGAGGTAGTTCTTTTTTTTTGGTTTGTCTGACTTTGCTCACATGGAAGAGACTATGTGAATTGAGCATAAAATCATAGGATTTGAGCATAAATTTTTGCTTGAGGCAAAATACAAGATCTACATGACCAAATTCTTGACCCAATCTACGAGTGACATTTGGAGTACCATGTGTGCATAGAATGCATCATATAAGGCAAGTTTGAACCCACCACGTTGGAGACAAAAGTACAGCATCTAATGGGACCCCCCAATTGCAATCTTCAAGAAGATAAGGAATTGTAGGTACAAATATTCTGAGATGTTCAAAGGAAGATAACAACTGAGGCGTGACAAGCAAATTATGACCTGCAGACATATTCTCCTGAGCTCTGCAGTTCAGCAAGTCTCTCATCATAAGGATGGAATGGATCCCTAACAAATAAGATGTGATTCCAACATCACTTATTGACCTGAAAAGTGTGTGAAACACTCTTGCGTATCTGGTTACCCCATTTAGAGATTGAAGTACTCCAACTTTCTACAATTGAATTGGAGAAATTTGATCAAGGGAAAAGTACTCCAGTTTCTACAAATGATTCAAGAGAATTGATGAAGGAAAACGTTATGTGGTTTACCACTTTGAGAGATTGCTGTACTCCAACTTTCTGCAATTCGATCAAGGAAAAGGTTATCTCCACAGCCAAGGGATTCACCACAAGCATACAAAAAGCATAAAACACTTTTGGTAAACTCAAATTTCAAAGACTCTTCAGCAAAGGGCTTGATCCACTAGCATTTGGTAAAAGGTCCCTGTTGGAGAGAGAGAGAGAGAGAGAGAGAGTCCACCACCATGGTTCTTCATGATTTTGCCTGAGGTAAAATGTCCTTATTTGGGGGGTCCACTCAGACTTGGTCAAGCACTGGTCCACAGAAGCAACTTGGTCAGTTCAAATCTGACTCCGTCAACAAGAAGTGCAGATAAGTAAGGTACTTAGCCTTGGGTAAATTACAGGGCAATGAGACTCAGATTTGGTCTAAAAAATTTAGTGCTGAATTTTCAGCAAGGTTTTTGTGTTATGAGCCTGGAGATAAGACTATTTCAACCTACAAAGTAATTCACTGTGACAACATTACATTGTCAGTTATAGTGCCCCTATCAACACAGCAGGCCGCACTGCATTGAACTGATTTAAAGTTGTATCTATCTTGGCTTCAGCCCTCTGGGCATAAATGTAGAACTGGTAAAAAGCAGCAAACTACTGCTTAATGAGAGAAAAATAGTTGCATAACAAACACAGAGATATGCTGGAAAATCAGCGAAGTAGTAGTAAACAACTGGAATTCTGGAATTAGTATGCACTGCAATAACACCACAAAGCTACAATCACAACATCCACACTGTCAGCAAGTGTGGTGATCTACGTCAACCTTTGTGCTGGTCACTTCCTCAGAATTAATCAAGTGCACAGCTTATGGAAAGTGCCGTTAGCACATACTACTGTACACCTTATCCTCCTGGAGGCTCATAGCCGCTTTCTTCACCGAACTGGATGATACTGACCCGAACGTTTTGGTGGCAGCTTCCGTAATATATAGAGAACAAGAGCTGATGGAATTATCTCCACAAGCTAGTCCAAAACAAACCCCAACACCAAGGAAGGAAAATAAGTAGGCTTTCCTCCACCTTTCACATCTTGAACTCTTCATGACAACCCATGGTATGCCTCAATGTTGCCTGCAGTTTGCAGCAAACAACATTGCACACACCATGCAACTATCGCTACATTGGCAGATAATTCACAAGACAGAAAACAGCACTTGTGATCTACAGAGTGTTTTCAGGGCTCCTTACCATGTAGTATATAGCATTCAATATCGGATGGTAAAGAACATCCAAATCTGCTCCCTTGTAGAAAACAGAAAATGTCATCTGCAATTTTGCAAGGTTGATCAGATACTCTGGCCCTGCTTCATAACAAAAACTACACTGACAAAAGAGGACAACCTAGTGCACTACATCCAAGTGTCAAATTGTATGTATCTCAGCTGTGAACCTAAAAACCTATAGGGTAATAGATGCAAACATGCACACAACATTTACCCTGCACAACAGAATAATAAAAGAGCTATATTTTTGGAGAACTTACCATGATAGATCTAATGGTGAAGCATGTGAAGCAAATTGCTGTTACAAAACCGACCTGCAAAAAGACAATCACAAATGCTGTTACAGAATATTCCAGATTGCCTTATACAGAAAGTCCACTGTATGGTCTGTACCAGGAATACAAAACAGCAAAAAAACAGTAACACCACTTGTTCCCATGTGGCAAGATTAAGAACAGAAAAGAGCTCAGGTAAATGAGACAAACCTCCCGAAGCTTCTTTCTGCGACCTTTTGACTCAATTGGAAATCGCCTTAGCATAAGAAATAGCCTGTGTTGTACCACCAAGAAACCAGAGATCGACATACCTCAATATCCCAAAGAAGACAGAGAAACAAGAGGGAGTGAAACAACTTAAAAGGGAACTGGAAATGGGACACAACATGTTTTAGCAGTGGGAGTTCCATCCAATCTAAGAGAGAGTAAAGCTCACACCTTCCTCCATAGAGCAAAAATCCGAAAGCTGCCACTAGTGACACAACTGCAACCACCACAATCCATGTGTGATTATGATCCAGGTCAACAATCAACATCTACCAAAACTTGCAAATTCCATGCATAATTTCATTAAACTACCCTGGTGCATTGAAAAAGTGATCCCCAAATAGCAAAAGTATCATCCAATCCTCATTGAGAAAGGAGGAAGAAACTGCATACCAGCAAAAAAGATTTTTGCCACAGATAGGACCACTGAGCTTGGTGACCACCACAAACAGACCCAGATGCAGGCCTGCAAATTGAAGACCAAGATATGATTTGGAGTTCAATACATACCTCAGCAAACTATGGGGATGTTTTCTCAAAAGCTTCTTAATGCCAGCATAATCTTCACAAATGTATTACCTGAAGGACATAGATGGCAGCATTTGTGATCAAAAAGGCTGGCCGGAGACCATCTGTAGGGAGACTACGTGCCTGTGAACCCGGAAAAAATGCCCATGTTAGATCCAGCCATGGAGAAAGTTGTAGTAGCAGGTGCTGATAGCATGTGTGATCACACTCCAAAATACACCTGCTAGCATACTGATCGGAATCCAAGTTTCATATGCAAGTTATGGGCACCCATCCTACCGACCATACCCTGTACAGAAACTGACAATTTTGACCATTGCAAACAAACAACTGGATTGCACAATTGTACCTGGTAGTAAATTTCGGCCCAAAACAGAACCAGTAGGGTATATGTGGTGAAAAAGAGAAGTCCAGGTAAGTCCAGAAGAATGTGCTGTAAAACCTGTAGAGTAACAATTCACGTACAGTCAGGGCCTTTGCCATGAAACCCTTGGACATCATGTGTCTGACAACTCCTATATTACCCCAGGAGGAAATTCACATGACTACATACCTCAGGAGACAATGCCTGCACACTTTCTCGGAAGCAAAAGACTACTGCTCGCACTGCACCAAATCAAGTAATATAGAAACCATTAGGGGAAAACCTATTCTGCTGCAAAGAGACTGCAGTTTGCACTACACCAAAGCAAGCAATATAGAAACATTAGGGCAAAACCTATTCTGCTGTGAAAAACCTGCAGCTTGCACTGCGCCAAGCAAGCAATATAAAAAACATTAGGGGAAAACCTATTTTGCTGCAAGCATGCAACAGAGAAAAATGTCTGCAGAAGAGTGGCCACTGCAACTCACCTCCATTAACAATGAAATTCAAGAGGTGAAACACCTTCTGAGTTGTCCAGCCATACTCTGGGACCCGTAGCTCAATACGAATCAATTGAATCTGTAAACCACTATTACTTGTGAGCAAGAGAAAAAAAGAGCACCTGGAGTTTGGTCATCCCAAAATGAGGGTGCCCAAACCTTCTCAAATTACAAAAAGGCAAATCATAGGGATTTGCAATAATCCATGAAAGATGCACATGTTCTATGTCCTCATATCATGAAATTGGATATTGTTCTGCACATTGAAACTCCATAGCAGCCATCATCAGGCAATGCATAAACAAGGTTGCAAATCTCATTTGCATTTTGAAAAAAAAATGCACACATACAGGGCATCACAGAACAAGATCACTGCCATTTCACCATTTCCAGAGAATCTCTCAATTTCAGAGACTAACTAATACCTCATGCACTTGGCACAACAATTCCAATGACCTAAAAATTCTCAATTTCGAAACCCTGAAAAACTCTGCAAAATCTAATATCCATAAGAAGCCACAGCAAATGGCATATCACCAGAGCGTTGATAGCTAATAAAAAATCTCAAGAAGACATTCGAGCCTATTTACAACCATTTCACATCCCCGTGCACGACTCACTCCTTCACGAAACTGACCGGCATGCATGCACAACACAAACGATTCAAGAACCAGGAGAGCAAGAGCTTAGTATCATCATCTACTTTCACAAATCTGCAGACCGGATCGGGTTTTCCTTTTGGCAAGAGATAAGGCATGTATGCTAGGGTATCGGAAGCAGCAGAGAAGAGCAGACAAGGAAATAAACCTGTTCGGTGAGGGGAAGGGAGAGAGAAAGGCCATATAATAAGCCAAGGAACAGGGCAATAATGAATGGAGGAAGATGATCAAGAGGAGCAAAAAAACGATGACAATGATGCTGATGATGATGATGAGGAGGAGGAGGAGAAGGAGGAGGAGGAGGATGAAGATGACTTACAAGCGCAACGAGGCCGATGACAGCGTACGCAATCGCAAGTCCGAGAAATATATTCTCTTGCCAAGAAGGGGATGCGTTCACTTTCTGCCACCAGTTCGCGATTCCTTTCACTCCTGACTGCAATCCCGCCTCTATCGTTGCTGCCACGGCCTCCATCATGTGTTCCCGCTTCATATCAAACCAAACTCCTTGCGCAAATCCTCGCTCCCTTTTTCTCTCGCTCTTTCTCTCTCTCTCTCTCTCTCTCTCTCTCTCTCTCTCTCTCCTTTTTCTTCTTTTCCTTCTCCTTCGTTCTGTCTCTCCGCGTTTTCCCCCGCACTCTGCTTGGTGGTATACTACCCTGCCGCCTGCGGCCGGTCAGCTACCCGGGTTCCACCGCCCTGCCACCCCGGTCCCGTTATTTTTATTCATCCTTGGGACATGTTAATATTACGTGCGGTAACGAATTTCATCCGTACCATAGTAACTAGCCCGGTTAACAGTTTTTTTTTTGGGTTCAATATTTTGAAGTAAGTGGGTACCAGTGTTTCGCCAAATTTCGACCTGAAAAATATGATTCCAATTTATACAAAAGAATTTTTAGTGAAAAAAAATGACCCAAATTCGCCAGATTTTGAATCAAATCAAAATCTCCAGATTTTTATGATGAGTTCCAGTAGGCCAAGAAAATAGAAGGTTTCTGTCTTTTTTTTTTTTCTACTTTCATATTTAGTACGTAGCCAAATTTGGCTAAATTATTTTCTGGATGATTATCACTTTGGCTACATCACAAAATCCTTAAAAGAAACCCTGGTTGGTACCATAGTACCTAGCCTGGATAACAGTTTTTTTTTTTTTTTTAAATATTTATTTATTTATTCCCTCATTATTTGATGACGTGGGCCCATTTTTTTTCCCAAAAAAATCCTTCCAATGTTTCACACTTTTTTTCTTTCTTTTTTTAATCCTTGCCAAGTTCCAAAAATTTGCCAAAAGAACACACACACACACACATTTCTGGATAGGCACAAATTAAATTTTGAAGGAAATTTTGAAAATTCTGAAAAAAATTTGCTTGTTGTGCCAAAAATCTGGAAGAAACTCTCAAGCACACTAGTTTCCTTAATTAGTATAATGTTCAATTGTATAATAATATTATTTTTACTATCAAATGTAAATGACCTATATATATATATATATATATATATGATAATATCATAGTCCCTTTTTAGGTTCAGCAATAATGAAATATTTTGGAAATGCTAAGTTTTTTAATTTTATTTATTTGAAATGTCCAAAAAAAAAATTGCAAAGGAGAACAAAATATAAAATTTGGTGAAAATTTGAAAGCTTCTTGCTAGGTTAGTTCACCTTTGCAAATCATGTATACAATAATTGACAATATTTTTCTATCTTATAATTTAGTAAAAAACATTCTCCATTTTTACAAATAATAATATATTTATTTATTGGGAAAATAGTCTCATTATGTTAATTCCTAAATGTTAGGACAATGTGAATTTACACTACAACCAATATTGGGCATGTCTAACCTTTAGGGGTTAAAGGTTCAAAGTCCAAAAAGCATGGCAAAGAAATTGCCTATTATTTGTTATGAAAATTTCATAAATTATTTTTTTCATTGTTGAAATGAATTTTTGAAAAATAAAATATTTATTTGGGACTTGAATGCCAAACTTGAAAGTACCTACTACGGTACAAGCAATCATCCATAATACCACATAATTGAAAAACATATGTAAAGATGATTCTCTTTGAACCTTACAAATATGGATGAATCTTCAAGTTTATGGGTTTCATTGATCTTTTAACGAGCATTGGATTGGTTTTCTTGGAACTTTATCAAAAAGTTGTCCATTATGTTGAAATGCATGTTGTACAAGGCAACAATGACATCCTTCAATCCTTTAAGCTTCTTGCAATTTTATTATTCTTTGCATTCTTGTTATGTTGCATGTGCATGTGTAGTGTAAAGATGTTTTAGTGAGTGGTGGGAAGATCAAAAGGTTTCTATTTTAGTTGTTCCACCATTAACACGACAATTTGGCATACAAAATTTCTAAGGTAAGTATTTGAATTTGTAATAAGTTAGGGTTGTAGTTTTTTAGCAATGTTACTTTGTGTGAAGGTGCATTCCTTGCAAGTTTTACAAAATCTTTGTGATTACATTGTTGAATTGTGGGTCTAGGGTTGTTGTTAAGGTTTAGGGTTTGCAACTCTAGGTGTTTGTAAAATGATGGTACCTAATGTATATTGTTGTTGTTGTTGTCCAAGGTTTAGGATTATCGATTCCAATTAACAATTTATTTTCTAGTTTGTGTCAGAATTCAAAAACATATTTTGGGCATTAGCAATTTAACAGATTAGTCTATATTTATGTATAGATTTTGTAAGCTTGATTTCCAATAATCAACATTTTCTTCAAAAATGTTAAGTCCAAGTTGTCTACAAATCCAAGCTTTGAGTTGTCAATAAATTTAAGTTCCATGTTTCATGCAACATGGAGATAACTTTGTGCATATTGTGACTTACATGTGTTCAAACCTTGATGTGAACATGTTGAAGGTCTAAAAAGAGGTATTTGCTACTAATGTCACTAAACATTCCACACTGAGTTTTTCAATCATAAAGTCTCGCTAACTTTTTTGTAATGTGTAATATGGTCGCTCCTTAGGCCAAATTTCTCATTGTACCTTTTGAAATTCATTAGGTACAATTAAGTACACTCATTGTTCCTTTCATATTTCGAAAGGTATAATACAGGCTATAGTGTACCTTTCAAAATACAAAGGAATAGTACAATTCATTTCTTTTATATTTCTATGTTTGATTGCCATTTTGGTTTCGAAGTGAATTAACTTTTCATTTTTTAAAAAATATTACTTTATGTCTATGTAATCATAATCCTTGGAAAATCTGCTTTAAAGAAGGATTGAAATAAGACAAAAAGAAAATAATTTAAAATTTTAATTTAATTTTTCAATCAGTTTGGTTTATAGTCTATTTGGATAATCATTTTGAAGACCAAACAAAAAAATTCAACATCCTTTTATGTTTCATAGCCATTTTGGCTATAAAAAAATTAATTAAAAAATAAAAATAATTTTTTTTTTGGTCTATGTAACTATTATCTATGGAAAAACCAATTTACACTAATACTGAAATAAAGGAAACAATATAAAAATTATTAAACATCATTTCATTTTATAAAAAATATATTTTGGTGTACAGCCATATTTGGCTAATAATTTTGAAGACCATACAAGATTTTCTACTTGTTTCGTATGTTAGATCACCATTTTGGATACTAAGGAAATCACAAAAAAAAAAAAAAAAAAAAAACATATATAAAACAAAGAAAAAAAAAAAAAGAAGAAT
>Ga0116227_10010975_pt1 | contig 15485 bp, 13 predicted proteins | sample S1TSphgellanicum_FD_89693 | JGI IMG/M metagenome (GOLD analysis project Ga0116227, IMG submission 89693) | Host-associated microbial communities from peat moss isolated from Minnesota, USA - S1T2_Fb - Sphagnum magellanicum MG | ecosystem: Host-associated > Plants > Peat moss > Unclassified... | reverse complement strand
TTAAAATTTGCCCCACACTACCAAAAATTTTTTTTTTATTAAATACTTGGCAAAAAAAAAAAAAAAAAAAAATAAAAAAAAACTTAACAAAAAAAAAAAAAAAAAACCAGAAAAAAAACAAACAAAACAGAAGCTTATCAGCTTTACATGAGACATTTCAAAACTCACCTGCCATTCCTATTTGGGGATCATTCAACAACAAAATGTGGGGACACACCTTTCAAGTCTTGTACTTCATTATAAAGTGCACGATTCTCTGCAAGCACCTTATGATATGCTGATGCTGCCCTTGCCATCCCTTGGAGCTCATTCTCTACAAAAATATCAAAACTTGGTGATGTTATCGATAATTTTTGCATGTCACAAAGCCCATGCAAACATCATGAAAAAATCATATCACAATTACACAATATATCATGAGTGTCATCAGAGGATACAAACATGATTCCCAAATTGACAACTCACTAGCAAAACACTTACCAAGTGTAGACAATTGATTTTTCCATTCCACTTGCATCTGCAATACCTCCTCCTTGGCATTATATTGTACACACCTAAGATTCTGCCGCAAAGAAGATACAGTTTAGGTCTTGTGACCCATTGCATGTTTGCATAGAGCAGGAGCTAGCATACACACAATACATGTGTCTTCTTCAAACTGATCCAATTGGTATGTCAGTGTGTACTGTTGTGGGTATACCCACAAAAACATATAATTGTGCACAAACAGTATATCATGTACTCCTAAACATAAGGAGAAACTCTGCAGCCATAACAAGGCAAATTTAGCTAACGTTGTTGCTGTCTAAGAGGAAACTCCTTCATGTCCCTGGTACCTGCAACCTATCCCGAACCATAATATACATAAAACATGACAGATTGCCTGCCAATGCAATGGAAACCAACAACTACCCAAAGTTTAACAAGCTCACAAAGCAGATGAGTACCTTGTACTCTTGAGCCTGATGACACAAAACCTTCTGACACTTGACATCCTTCACTCGTAGACCACTGATCTCCCTGGCCAAGTTCACTTCTATTTCACACATCTTTTTCTGTGCATCTTGCAGCTGTAGTTCCAGTGTGCGAATCCTCTCTTTGGATTCCACCTCAATCTCTCTCTTCTCCTTCTCAAGTCTGAGTAACTGTTCCTCATCTAGGTGCTTAATATAGTCCAGCTCATTTTTCAGCACCTGAACTGCCATCTGTTTCTCATCACTCTCCTTCAACAACCTGTCCAACTCCTCATCCTTCACCCTCTTCTCCTCTTCCAGCTGCTTCTTCTCCATCTTCAATACACAAAATACTTCACTATCAACAATCACGTGCACATTCCAACAATCATATAACAGTATAAGCACAGGTTACCATATCACTTGCTTATTCATATTTTTATACTGTCATCAGCTACTTCTCCATATGCAAGTCCCTGTCGGTTCAAACATGAGACCATAAACCCTAAACCCTAAAATTCACATCTCTCAGCTTATATATGGGTGGGGTTGCTACTCATGATTTTAGTTCCTTATGCCCCAGTATTAAGGTGGGGAGCAAGAGTTTTTACTTCCATGTGAGTAAATCTCAGCAGGCTTTCCAACAGGAATGAGGGTGGAAAATTCTCCTCACTTCCTGTGAAGCTAAGTTCATCTGTGGAACAAGGGGTCATCCTGCCCTTTATCTGATAACCCAGCCAAGAAAAGACATAGTTGAACAGTTCCAAGTTAAGATAGAAGCGCCCACCTTGCCTAGTTGCAGCTTTTTAGTAATCAACTGTGAGCTCCCACACAACCCATCAAGCAAAAAAAATGCCAACCTCAGTTTTGCATATTACTTGTACAAAATATACCAGGGTAGATTGATTCTTACTTGAGAAAGAAACTGGCATTCCAGAAATGGTCCTAAGCATTTGTGGTAGGCTTGGTCTACTAGCAGCTGGAATCCATTATGCCAACACCCAAACAGGAAAGCGAGCTCTCAATAACATACCTTGACTTCCTCTTGCGATCCAGCAGCCAGTGCTTCTAGCACCATGTTCTGGGACACTAATTTCTCTTGCCGCAAAAGCAACTCTCTCAAGGTACTTTTCATCTGCAAGGTGGACCCAAAACATTCAGTAATTTAGGAACTCAAGAAGTAACCAACCTGAGGTAGGAACATGGTTCTAGGTATGACCAATCAGAACAGTGATGCCAGATCACGGCAGTAATCTGCTTCACAGACAATCAAACCATAACCAAACCTGAATCAAAAACCTAAAGACTTATGGCCTGAAAGCAGAGTACCACATGCAGTACCCTAAACCCTAAACCCTACCCACTTACCTGTGCACCCCAAATTGCCTGATATCTATTGTTCAAATAAGATGGGGTTTCATCATGCATTGACAAAAGAGTGTCAAAAGTCCAATCTGCTCTCAAATCCACAATACTTACTTTAGTGACTTGCTTCCTCTGAGTGAGAAGATGGTGCTCAAACTCCTCCATCACTTTGTGCAGCATAAACTCCACTAACTACACACACTCCAATGTAACAACGATCATCATGCTGACCTGTTTGAGATGCATTCAGGCTTCCAGTAAGCACAACCAAGAAATATGTCCATAATACCCATCTGATCCTCATGAATGCAACCATGTATGTAGGGGCTTTGTACTTACCATTGGAACTTCATCCACAGGCTTGTCACCTAGAATGGCACTGATAAGGCTTAAGAGAGAGTGGGAAGGACCATTCTGCAATGAAGCAAACAGCAGTTAGTTGGAGAGAAGTGGTGATGACTGAGTGAAAAAAAGCAGGTGTGACAAAAGATATTCACTTTACCTCATGGTCTTCCAGCACAAACTGAATGTCAAACCTAGGGTTCAAGATGTTGAGACCCAATGATTACTAGCATGCTCAAAAATTCACAACAGCAAAAACCCGTCCTCCTAGACCAATAGAAGAACATGTAAGCTCACTGAACAGAGAAAATTTCCTTTCATGATCTCAGAGCATAACTGAATGTCTAGTCTGTACATACATCTGCAGCTCCCACATCTGTGGAAGTGGGCAAATCTTGCATGTGCCTTTTTGTCTTTACTTGAAGAACCTCATGGAACTTGTGCCCAATGTGTTGAAGCCAGGGGGAACTGGGGGCTGCAAACCAACATAAGAATGCCACTCATTCTATCACTTATCAGCAGAAAAACCTTCACATGGAAGCCTGATCATCTGTATCCAGGAGACATAGTGTGACTTTGAAAGAAATGCTGATTACCTTACCCTGGGGATAACAATAGTCCTGCAAACATGGCAATTCATGGGATTCCTTCAAACAAAAATTTTCCAAGTATAACTCCTCTAGACTTTGGACATAACATGGTCTTTGAAGCACATGCAGGAGGGGCCAGTCAGTCCATGGATTACACAATTAGACAGAGCTATCCTGAAAATTCTCTTGCCTCAGGGATGGATGGAACTCCTCTAATTGCCTTATCTGGCTGTCGAAAATGAAAATACTACATGGGGAACAATGAAATTCACTACCTGACATGTGCATGGTGGAAAGCATCTCATCTGCATCTCCACCTCCATTCTGACCAGAGCATGCACTTTGCAACATTCCTTCAAATGGGGCTCTACTACTGTCCTTGTCAAAGCTGAGGGAATTTGCTGATGATGATGGCATCATCATTTCTCTGTCATCCAGGCCTTGAAGATCTGGAAGAGCCCACTTTCTTCGGGCTTGGTTAGATGTGGTGGTGGTGTTCATGCTCTTGGATCGGGTGACATACTTGCCGGCACTTGTCATCATGTAACTACCCAATGGGTGATTAGGAGACTTCAACCTCCAGAAATCTAAGGCCCCTCCTTGCCTCCATTCATGATATGATTTCAATGCCAATATACAGTCAACAAGCTTTGCTGACAAGCTTGGAGATAAGGAACCCTGATGACATCATTTCAGAGGGAAAAATTGAGGAATAATGTGATTAGGTTGCAACTCCAAATACCATTCAGACTCTCCATTGTGGGTCAATTTCAAAGCAACTCCAGTGCACTCTGGAGCTGATGAATAGGGTGGCTACAAGGGCATCTTAAGTTCCAGCTTGGGATACTTTCTTTCCTGCATGTTCATATCATCAAGTTGTACAAGTTTGGGCAAAGATAGATGATGGATGAGCCAGCCAAATTTATGTTTCAAGTTCATCATTACCTGCTCAAGATCAGAAGCCTCAAATGTAGGTAATCGCATGTCCTCCACAGCCACCAAAAAATTTTGGACATTGTCAAAATACCAGTAAGCAGACTGAGTGCCATCAAGATGGTTTGAAAGGGGAGTAGGACTCTCAACCACCTGTTCCAAGATCCCAAGAATGAACAAATAAACAAACAAAAATCCTCAAAAGCTGCTCTGGAGATTGAGAGCTCTCTCTGGTGGAATCAGATTATGCAATCCTCATCATGATACAAAGCAGCTTCATGAATGAAGCATTCAGATCCAAGCATCACGTGTTACTTAATCCTCACACAAAAACCACATCATTGTTCAAGAAGAAGACAAGGAGATTCCAAAAACCTGGGAGAGTCAAGGGTTGGTACAATTTGAGATTTCAGAGTGTGGTGGTGGTGGGCTTCTTTCAGGTTTGGAATGGGTATAAATTGTTCCCCAAGGCCTGATTCACTGCCTTTTTTTCTTTGGTTTACCTGTGGGCAAAGTGAGAAGAAATCACACCTTGGGTACCGCACCAGGTTGAACTTTATTGATGGTATTGCAGAGTATGAGCCCATCCTGTAAGCACAGCCTCAACTCTTCTTCAGAGGGTTCATCTGACAGTAGTAGCGGAATTCCAACCATTTCTTGCAACCAGAGAGCTGCTAGCATCCTCCTGTGTGCTGCGAATTGCAAACCAATCACCTCAAACAGGAACAAAAAAACACATACATAAATACATACAATTCAGGCATGACAAAATTCCAACCATTTCTTGCAACCAGAGAGCTGCTAGCATAGCATCCTCTTGTTTGCTGAGAATTTGCACACAAATTGCCACAAACAGGAACAAAGAAACAAGTGCATACATTCAATTCAGAGCATCTGCAGCAGTGCTCAGTATGTCACACTGTAAAATTGTTTCTCACATCCAAGTTTAGTTATTTACTTATTTGCAACCACACCCATAAAACTAAAACTGGGACTTCAAATCAGTGGGAAACTACTAATAGCAAACAACCTAGACCAATCATTATGATTGGGCAATCAAAAACAGGGAGCAGCAGTCATATCATATTTATTACACTCTTTTCTGGCAAGTGCCCAACCTTGTACCAGCCTCAGCAAGCAAACTGTGCAAAAATGCTGGGCCAAAACCATTTAGCTGAGCCAAACTGACATGCTTTGATGTCTCTGGGTCACATAGTGAACACCGTTGGGGATGCGTTCAGGCACGACGAAAAGTCAGTCAAGAAAATTCACTTGCACGGAAGGTAGACTTGTATGTCCCTCTTCGGAGGGATATACATACATAAATGAAGGAGAATTCTCTCTCTCACACTTGCATTTGTAGTTTGCAGTAAGAGAGAGAGAGAGACACACACACACACACACACAAAACAAAAAACAAAATTTGCAGAAGAAACTTTGGTTCTTCTGCACCTACCTGCTTGTTCTGCCCTGCTGGAAGCCATGTGGGTATCGTTCAGTATGAGTGTTGTACCCGCAGCAGCAGCAGCCATACTCCCATTCTTGTCTTCAGCAGCAGAATCCCTCCTGTCCTTAGCAAAGGAGGGCGGCGGCGGCTGCTGGGTCTTGAGGAGTCCCCTTTTGTCATGGTCGTCGGATGTGCTTCCCATAGCTCGATCTCATCACAAGCAGAGCTGCACATGGCCGCGCCCTTATTTCTTTCTTTCTTTCTACAACGGTGTGAGAAAGTGAGCCATGGTTATCAAATCCCGTCGCAAGCAACGCTTGCTCGCTACCGATCCCGTGTTGTGATTTGTGGACAAAATGGGTAGCAAGAAAGAAACAAACAAGCGAGGGAAAACAAAAAAAAAGAGATTTTTGCAATGGAGCAAGAATGCCGGAACACCGGCAAAGTTTCGTCACGCCGAAGTCGATCTCTCGGAATTGCTGGCGGGCTGCATTGGCGATGGCGACGAGCGTTCTTGAGCTGCCGGGAACTGCCGAGGGTCCCATGACAAAGAGGTGGGCATTTCACTTTTCAAAAATGTCTATTCGTTGCTAATGAATGTTGCACTCTAAAAGGTTGCCTCCAAATGAACTAGAATTTTTTTGACAAGTTTTATGATTTATGAAAATCCACTATGGCATTTGTCATGGGCCATCAACATTGGTTGTTGTAACTAGTCATTTATGTATGAATTGATAAGTGGTACCAAACTCTTTGTTAACATTAGTTAAATAGATTACACAACTTTGTCAACAAGATGACAATGCCCCTTAAAATTCATTAGGCTTTCTAGAACAACCATTCTTCATGTCAGCCAATCTTTATGCAGTCATGGGTTTAGTTTAGGACTACACATTCAATTGGTTCTACAACACTTTAATGTTAGAAATAGTTTGCACCTTATTGTGAGAAATAGGTCTTCTTCAACTATACTTCATACAAAATACTTAGTGATTTGGAACTAGCTTCAGAGGCTAGAACTTGAAGCTCTAGAAGTAGGTAAATCGAGGCAAATGATTTAATATTTCATTTATTTCAAAAAAATTGAAATTAAAATTTTAGGTGCAAATTTTGGTTTAGTTAATAACATTAATGTTTTGATAAATAGTATGAGTTGTTATATATGGTGCTCTTTCCTAGTGAGCTAGGACATGTAAACTTTTTTTGAGGGGCTATAGATATGTCAAAAAGGATAATGTGTAACAAATTTTCTTTTGAGAAATTTGGGTCTTCTTGTTGTCAAGAACCATTTGCCTATTCAATTTGTCAAAAGCATTTGGTTAAAGTGTTTGGTAAAACAATTGTGCCCTTGTGTTGTGTTCCCTTTGAAAAAAAACATTTAATCAAGAAATGTTATCAGATCTAGTCGAAAAGACAAAGCAAACATACAATTTGGCAAATTATATCTATTACTATTAGCTTGATCTTTGGATGTCCAATGGGGCACATGACATCAAATTTGCTTTGGTTGTCAATTTATTGGGAATAGGTTGGGTCCCAAAACACATTATAATTGACTTATTTGAAGCATGTGAAACTTTAAAACAAACATTAACAAAAACTTTGCAAGACCTTTCAAAGCAATATGGTTTGACAAAAAAATCATTGTGAAAGATCAGGATTCTAAATTAAATATAATGACAATAGTTCTAAAATCAATAATCAATTGTCAAACTATGCGTGTGAAAGAAAATTTTCAAATGACATGTTTTGGACATGCCTTTTTTTTTAAGGCTTGTCAATATGCAAATGTCAATGAAAGAGTATGTAAAGGTTTCAAATGCATAAGCTAATTTGTAAAAATGTATAATATGGCCTAAAAATTTAGGAAAAGTGCAACATGAATGAACGAAAATATGAATTGATGTAGGTCTTTGTCCATGCAAATTGAACACACCTATCAAAATAAAATAAAATAATTATTTTTTCTATTTTTTAATCTCCTTAAATTGTTTGCAATTTTTTTCTTAATAACCCTAATTGTTTATTGCATAATTGGATTGTATTCTTTCTATCGTTTTCAATTGTTGCCTTTACAATTTACATTCTAATTGGAAAATCGATTTTGTGCAAGTTTGTAATAAGTAAAATAATGATGTTCCAGAAAGTTTTGCAATTTTGAAATTTATTTATTTTTATTATAGTAAAACAAACTAGTGTTAAGGTCATTGGTTGTGTACCTTACTCTCACATAATTTATATTTTAGATTATATATATAATTTGTTGTTGTCATTGCATGTGTTTTAAACCAATCATGGGGTCATTGGTTTTTGAGTGATGCCTTACATGTAGTCGTAACAATGAGCCTTAAACTAAAAGAAGAAATAAGAAATCTTCATGTTTTGAATACTTTTGATGGAAGATGATTCAAATGTAAATATTGATTTGAAAAGTCTTGCAATGAACTTTGAAGATGGAAATATGTGGGGGTCATTCACTATACTTTCCTTCCTTGACAAAACACGATGAGAAGAGAGCTTCCAATATGTTGTCCATCATGTCAAATCCTCGATATAAAAGTTTGAGATTAATCTTTTTCTTTATTGATTGCGAGCAAGACATGATCATGAAATATTCAATATTTAATTAAATTTCAATATTCTTGATTTCAATATCGTAATGAAATATTTAATTATAATAATCCTGATTTTTCTCTTTTTTAAATCCAAATTCCTTTTTCTTAATTTGAAAAAATTAAATTAAGTCATCATATTTAAATTTTTTATAGCATTTTTCAAACTAAAATTACAATGGCCACACAACATCCCCAATTGAAAGAGGAGTGTTGGCAGCCAGTCAATTTGCATAAATTCTTTTTAAAAAAACTCTAAACAGGATATACCCAAGTTCTGGTCCTCTAAAGGGCATCTGGGCACCAAGTCCCATTCTATGAGGCTATTGTAGAGTGAAGGTGTGTAAAGTACACAAGGACCCATGCCATGATAATTACATTAAATTTTTATTTATTTTTTAACATAATTACTGTTCAGCTTACTTTCTATTATTTTATGCACATCAACTGTTATTTCATTTTAACATAATATTGAAATTTTAATGAAATCAAAATTGTACAGAAAGGAAATAAAATGAGATTACATATGATTATAAAATAAATAAAATCCAGTGCCACTCAGACAAAGGATTTTGCCCAAAAACAAATCTGCCAAATTCACTAGGTTTCAAAGATTTTCTTTAGTTTTTTTAATTAAAAATTTTCCCTTAAATTGTCATACTTAGACAATAGGTTCCAGTTGGTCAGCAAAATTGGAAAAAATAAAATAAAATAAAATGACCCTGATGATTACAGAGTATAGCTTTGAAATAATAAGAATATTAAATCACTTATCTCCCCTTACTTATTTCTAAAGCTTTAAGTAAGGTAAAAATATGTTTAGTTTTTAAAGCTAACTCAAAAAATCAAAAAATAATTTATATGTGTGTGTATTTTGAATTTAACCTATTTTTTGTTCATAAGGTGCAAGCAAACTACTTCTAGTGTTGAAAGTGTCAAAAGACTCTCTTAAGTGAGTGCCAATAGCTGTTGCCTAAAGGCATAGCCCAATAAAGGCAGATACAGTGTGTGGTTTTCTTGTACCACGCACATGATCAGTGGTGGTGGCGGCGAATGCCAGCATCTTTTTTTTTTCGATGCGTTTCTGATGCTGGCGCAGGAGTGGCGATCGTTTGCGTTGCGCACATGTAGTAGCCAGCAGCGAACGCTTGCCTGCTGCCCTCCGCCTGCCCAGGTTTTCTCCCAACAACTGCCCAACCAGATGCAATTTTGTTTTCAGATTTTAAAAATATAAAATGATTTCAAAAGTTGACGTTTCGTGGTGGTATATACTATTTTATCAGAATAATTTTATTTTTTTCAAAATTGGCAAGCAACAAGAATTATTTCAAATATTTTGAGAATATTTTATGTTCATAGTGGAATGTTGAAAATTAATCAATTGAAGAATATTTGCACTATAACTACAAAAATATTTGAAATTTATTGGAAATCTTTGTTGAATAAAATTAACTCAGAATTATTTTTTTGGGGAGAATTGGTTCTTCTAGTGTTAATCTGAAAAAATAAAATTTTTAAAATATAGAAAACTTCACTACCTATCAGATTGAAAATAAAAACACTTCACAGAATAATCCCTCTATTTTTTTTTAATACATTTTTTTTGGTCCAATCCTTGCTTTCATTTTTTGGTGTTTTTTCTCATGGTTTTCTTTTGTCTACTAGGGTTAATTTGAAGTTTAAAAGTCAAAGTGCCATTTTAAGAATTTAGTTAAAGCATTTTTTTATTTTTTTATTTTTAATTGATTTGGAAAATATTGGAAATCTTTGTTCTTTATTTGAATAAAATTAAGCCAATTTTTTTCTTAGGGAGAATTGGTTCTTTTAGTCTTAATCTGAAAAAATAAATTTCAAAAAATTTAGAAAACTTCACTACTTAAAGTTTTGAAACCACCAAATTCAAAATAAAAACACTTCTTCAATCATTGATCACTTTAAATGCATTTTTTTTTCAATCCCTGATTTCATTTTTTGATTTTTTGTCATTTAGTTTTCTTTGGTCTACTACGATTATAATTGCAGCTTATTGGAACTTATTGTCAATGAAATTTGATGAAAATGAGGAATATGAAATTAATTGAGAATTAAAAAATTAGTGGATGATTAAGAAGTTAATTTGAAATTTAAATGTCTAAGTGCCATTTTAAAATTTTAGTTAAAGTGTTTTTTAAAAAAAAGTTTTTGATTCTTTAATTGATTTGTTAACAAGTGAGGTAGAAGAGAAAAAAATGAGAAAAAGAAGGGAAAAAGAAGGGCGATAGGGCAGGGAAAGATTTGATGGGCGAAGGGGAGGATTTCGGGCAAGGCGGAGGAATCATCAAAGGAGTGGCAAATGAGCTCCGCCGGCAAAGGCGAAATAGAAAATTTTGTTGTCATGGTTCGCAAGCGGAGAGCACTTATGCCAACGATTTGCACTGTGGGTCTTGGTGAAAACAAAGGCATACACCTTCATGTGCGCAGGCCCGCTCTCTTTTTTCTAGTGTTTTGGATGTGAAAGTTGTCAAGTTTGTGTTTGCCAGTACCATAGTTTTAGCACAAGCACCTCAAATTTTCCATATGTAGGGGACAAATTTTCGATATGTAATGGTCCAAGTTTTGGTCACCACGTTTGGCACAAGCATCTTGAACTTTCTAGAACTTTCCATATGCACCTAATTATGGTGTTTGGATGTTAATTAGCATCTATTTATTGTGCTAGAATGTGCAATGTTGCTAATATGGCTCCTTAGTGTTCAGCTGAACTTTGTACTTGTGTTATGGGTACAACATTTCAAGTGATATCTTTTATGCATTTTTTATATAAAAAATTGACAGGTTTTAGCAAAATTTACCCAAATTTTTTTTGGGTTGGGTTTTAACTAATCTAGCCAAATTTAGCTAAATATTCTTGTAGATGATTTCTACAGCTTTCTATGGATGATGATCAACACTTTGGCTTAAAATAAAAATTCAAAAACAATGGCTTCAATGGTTGAATCCCTCACCTTGGGGCCTCCATGGATGGCATAATTGATAACTAGTAGAGTAAGTTGTGCAAGCAATTTGGTTCTTCACCTCTCATCCTCATTGTAATCACTTCAACCTTTTATGTTAGGGAATGGGCAACTCCCAGCAGATTATGCTAGACATGCCCAACCTGAGGCTTGACCCAAACTCACCCAAGACCTAGATTGCATGTAGAATCACCTTGCCCATTTTCTAGTACATATAAATCATCCACGATTCCATCAATTTCACAACACACAAAGTATTGATTGCCAAATGGAACAATTTGGACTTGGCTATTGCCATCACCCAAAAAACATGGATCCAAAAAAAAGTTGAAGCCTTGCCCAAAAAAACTAATTATACAAAGTCATTCATAAAAAGAAGCATAAGGATTTTTGCTTCCTACTCGTGAAAAGCATTCATCACACAAGTTCTTTAGACAATGCCATTTTTAAAGCCTCCACCAAATTTCAAATACGAATTTTTTTTCCTCCCATCTTTAGCTTATGACATTGTGAGTGTCCTAACTTTAGGTGCAACCACCTTAAGTGATGACTCGCCCTCAAGTGCAAATTTTATAGTTGTTCATCCATATGAATACTCAAGGCAAGAATTGGATACATTATTATGTTTGAATGCAAGAATTGGAGATGTTGCATAACGGTAAATGCCCTCTAATGGAACGAACTTCACAAGCATCAATTAGCTCAAGTAATTTTGAAAACACATCATTCCTTAATGTTGATGTTGGCACACAAAATATGAAACAACATAAGATTTAAGGAATTGAAGTTTAACTAAATGTTCTAGGATGTATATTGGCAACCTTCCTTGGGCCAAAACTATTGTTGGTTCTAATGGTAAAATGACTTAAATAAGATGCAAATCTTTAATGAGGTAAAGAAAGGTGAGAAATTACTTGTGCCTAAATTCAATGGTTTACAAAAACATGCAGATTGTCACAAAGTAATTTGTACTACACACTTGAGCATGGATGTGACTTAGTATTACATGAGTTCCAATAGTTAACACATAAAAAATGAATTATAGTTTGTTGCATTCAATGGCCAATTTTTTATGGTTCAAGCAATAATCATATAGAACAAAAAAAAAAGTTCCTGCAGTTTCTCACCATTTTCATTCAATAAAACAAAACAAAAATATTAATTGATTTCAAGAGTTGTAAAAGCTTGTTTGATTTTTTCAAAATGTAAACACAATGCACAAACACTAATCGAAAGATGGTTGAAATTGTGCATTCATTTATTGTTCAATCCACTTGGTTGGTAGTATAAAAAGCTTGGTTCACTCCTATTTTTTAATCAATTGTGGATTTCCATTTGTGAATATGTTGTGAAAGGTTGGAAATGTATCTCCATCATTTTGACATTGTAACAAGTTGTTGAAGGTTCCAACATTGACAATTTAATAAAGGTAATTGTGTATTTTTAACTCAAATATGGTGATCTTTTGGAGTTTGATTCGATTATCAAATTGATTTGTTTTGCAACATATTGCAACATATAATTTGTGATGACATTTAAGGGGCCAAAAACTAATGTTATAGTTTAATTAAAAGAAAAATATATACCCTTCATGTTGGGTGTGCATTATGTTATACATCAAATGAATTTGGCAATCCAAAACTTGTTTCAATTGTCCTTGGTTCGAAAATCAAGTCACTATTACAATTTTTTCATAACTATTATTGTCAAAGCCCTAAGAGTTCTTTAGAAATTACCAAGTTCATCAAATTCTTGGAACAAAAAGTCTTTTAATACTCTATGGAATGTTAAAACATAATGGATTTCAATGTTTTTAATAAAAGAATCCTAGCAACTTACAAGTCATTAATTATGCACATGTTTAATGAATAAGCAAGCAATGCACCACAATGAAATCCAACTTGGAGCTTTTGTATGATGTCAAAACTTTTGTGGGTGAGTTGTATTTTTCACTTGCTTAAATGCATGCAATCTTTGTCAAAATTTGTCCAATTTTGTGATGTTTTCATTTGTGATTTTGTTGATGTAATCAAAGTTTGTGAAAGGGATTTATACAAAGTGTATGATGTTTAATTACAAGTTATGGGCATGCAAATGAAGTGTTTCAAACCCTCCTTACAATTGCAAATCAAACCTATGATCCTTTACACATGGCTTGGATTTTTATACCTAGTTTTGGTGTGGAATATGTAGGATTATTATTTTTTCTTACACATACATCGTTTGTAAACAAAACTTGAATAGGTGCTTGTGTTTTGTTTCTAGGTTTATTGGCTAAATGTAATTGAGTCCATGAAACATTGATACATTCTCACTACTTTGGCCTAATTTTAAAATTAGAGCATAGATTTTCAATTCAAAATGTTGTGAATATAATTGGAATGATTTACCCATAATTTTGGTTGTAACCTGAAATACAACAACATTTTTTGTTATAATTGAACATTTTGAGAACATATTGTTACTTTGAAAAAACTATTGGCCCAAATGGAATGTTCATCTCACCCTTGTTTGACAAAACATTGTTAATGTAATAATCATCTTTTTTTAACTCATTATGTTTGTCAACTGCCATGCAACCATGAAACCTTTTTTGGATTGTAATTCAAACATTAAAAATTTGTGCAACTTGGTCAATAACCAATTCCTTTGCCATTGGCTCTTTGAGTGGTTGAAATTCATCAAATTGTTGATGCCCATGGTTAATTATAGGTAATGTAGAAAATGTGGTGTTTTTCAAATATGGGCTTTATGAAAAATAAGCTTAGGAATAGGTTGATAATGCATTTGGATTTAGTTGTTAAAATGTTTGCTTGTAAATTTTTTGTTTACATATGTTTCTTTTTGCTATAACAATGAGCACTTGGAGATTTGCAAAGTTTGACATTAAACAAAGGTGTAGTTGAAGCAATAGCAAACCTTTAAACCTTAATCATTTTCCTTTATGCAATTTTTGTTGTTCATATTTTTTCACTTGAGGTGATACATTGTCTGATTCATTTCAATTTATTTTTTGTTTTGATTGTTTTGAAGTCTATCATGGAATATGTAATTTCAGTTTTGTAATTAAATTTCACTTGCATTTTAAAATTATTGTTATGTTATGTTTCTTTTTAGTGATCCCTTAGTCCAATAGATAAGGTCTTCAAGATTGGAGTCAAAATCCCCTAAGAGATTTTATAGTAGTTAGTTGTTAAATATTTTATGCATGTGGTTGTCCTTTGAACTACAATTGGTTACCAAAATTTTTACATGGAGATGCATTTGGATGCCAATTTTTCTAGCTTGAAAGTTAAACCTTGCTATATTGCCAATTACATACAATTGCATTTGGTTACCTTTTAATTTCATATTGTTTGAATTCAAATTCAAATTGAATTTGAGTTTGTAGCATGTTTTTATCTTTGCTTTGACATACATAGCCATTTACACATCAATAAAAAATAAAATGGATTGCCAATTTGACATACTTCAATTGCTAAAAGTAATTAACTGTGCCACATACTAAATTTGAAAAAAAAATAGTGTTAACCAAATAAGGGTAAACATAAATTTTCAAAAAATGTATCAATTGGGTGAAAATATGTAATACATAAGCTTCACAAAAAAATTCAAACTAGATAAAGGTATATAGGTTTTGCAAAATTATCAATTTGAGTAAGGGTAAGATAAATGCCAATTTTTTACCCATTCACAAGGTTAAGGTATAAATAAATATATCATAATTTATGTTATGTTACCATTTGGGAATATGTAAGAGAAATAAATATGTTTACACAAGTATGGCACATTTTGAAATGGACAATTGCTTATGCACTGTAAACATGAAATATGTGAAATTTCACAAATAATATATAAAAAATTAACAAAAATAGGATGAAAACAATCAATTGCCTTATTCAAAACATTCTTATGATGGCAAATGGTCATAAAATGAATAAGGGTTTCAAGATTATGTTGAAAGAATTTTGTTCAAAGCAAGGAATGTAATGAATAAAAATAAAATGCCAATATCAAATGTATTCAATAGTTAATCACCATAATTCAAATAAAATTATCATAATTGCATTTTGTGCATTACATAATGATTTTGGCATGTTACTACCTTCAATTACCAATTTATTTGGTTTTTTTTTTTTTTTTTTTTTTTAATAATTTTTGGTTTTTCTTAATGATTTGTTTTTAAATATTCACTTTTGACAACCACTTCCTATATTTCTTAGGTAAAATATTTTTTTATTTTTTTTTTT
>Ga0116227_10010974_pt1 | contig 15488 bp, 6 predicted proteins | sample S1TSphgellanicum_FD_89693 | JGI IMG/M metagenome (GOLD analysis project Ga0116227, IMG submission 89693) | Host-associated microbial communities from peat moss isolated from Minnesota, USA - S1T2_Fb - Sphagnum magellanicum MG | ecosystem: Host-associated > Plants > Peat moss > Unclassified... | reverse complement strand
CACTATATAAACAAAGGGGTGTGCCTATGTAATTTCACATTAAGAAGTTTGTGCACATGGGATGAGTTAATCAAAAGGCTCAATCCAAAACAAAAAGACATATAATGCACAATTTTAAAGTACATACCTCCCTAACCTACTTATCTATCTAGCTAGGTAGGTACTTAGTTTGACCTACCCATCTAGCTAGGTCAGCCTATGTACCTACCTATATGAGTAGGTATTTAGCCTAAGAAGGTAGAACCTACCTATTTACTTTTTTACCTAGGTAGGTAGGTAGGTAGGTAGGTAAGGATTATAGGCACCTATTTATGTACCTACCTAGGTACCTACCAACCTAATATTAATTTTTTTATTAATTTTTTTAATGCCACGTGGCATATTTACATTGGGCCACGTGCCATAATATAAGATCATCCAAGTCTTTGAATTGAACGTCTTAGATTATTTCAAAATAATAATAGTAATATAAATAATCATATATTAAAACACGTGGCAGCACATGATTTGCCTTCAAATTGTGACCAAAATAGTTGCATATTAGTCGCATGTGACAATACGTATACAATGGAATCAAAGGATGAAATGTATTTGTTGACTTTTTCTTTCATATAATACTCATTGTCATTTGCGACTAGTTTTCACATGCGACTTGTCTTAAGCAACTAAGAGGATTTTAGTTGCAAAATGTCTCTTGCGACTAAAATTTAGTCGCAAAGAGTAGTCGAAAATACATGTTTTTCTTCTAGTGACAAACATAGGTTAGGTCTAAACTTAAGCACTTAGGTTAAACCTAAACATAAGCCATTTAATTTAAGTTAAATTAAGGCTAAACCTAGGCACCTATGTTAGGCCTAGACCTAGGCCACATGGTAATCAATAAATGAATTATTGTTTCATTTGGTTTAACTTTTAAGGTTGAACCTTTTTGGCTCATCCCAAATGGCTATAACATTTTCATGTTTATTATGTTCTCCAACAATCCTAAAACATTCAATTATATAGTTTGGATTCATGGGATGGAAACCAAACAATATGGGATAAAGATTTTTGTTATAACCTAATTGTAACCCAGTTGCAAGCTAATCACAATTCAAAGTGAAAGCACACTAAGATGGAACACATTCCAACATATGTGGAATCCATATTACTGTTAAAAATAAAAATCCATTTTTACATTGTAACATAATAAATTATATTACACAAGTCATGTGGCAAGGTTAAAGATTTTTTTTTTAACTTCTAAATTTTATCAATTATAAATAATTGTATCAAAGATTTACATTTAACTCAAATGTATAAAAAACTTTATTAAAAAATCCATATTTCATTGTATATCTCAATTTATGGTATTCAAAATCTTTCAAAATCGTTTTTTTTTATATCAATGGTATCACATTACTTTTTATGTTAAAAAAATCATTCAACTAAGCATTTTAATACATATAATGAGTCCATAATCATATGAAATGGACTTTGACACTAGTGTTTTAGTAGTTCAAAAATCTAGTATGTTATGATAATTCAAAATCTATTCATGAAATTCATATAATGCGATCATATCACATGTAATATTATTTTTTTGAGTCCTTTTCACATATTATTCATTTATATTTTGTTCCATAGCCCATGATTGATAATCCAACAAGTTGTGATAGGATTATATACTCCACCTTAGTGTGTTTTCACATTTCAAATATTGTAATCTAATTGTATAAGTTAGTTTAAGCTTATTTAGTTTTAAATTTAAACTAATAATCTAGGTAGTTTAGTTTTACCTACTTATTTTAATTCCTTGTAAGAATTAAATTCATCAATTATTTTTAGTTGTATACTTGTATAATTAAACGTATTATTAGCATTTATTAAATAATATGGTGATTAGTTTATTTTTTTAAATCAACAATTAAATGTAATTATCTATTATTATTTTTTTATTTTTACTAAATATTTTTTAAAACTCCAAATTCATTATAACTGTTTATTAACATTTCAATAAAAAAATAATTAACTAGAATATAACTATTCAAATAATAATTTTAAATGGTATTTTAATTAAAATGTAATGATAATAAAATTGACTATAATTATTCTAATTTAATCATAAATAATCAAATAAATAATTAAAATATTTCTAATAAAATGAAAAAATGAAAAAAATATTGGAATTATAACCAACATTACAATTAAAATTAAAATTCCTAAAAATATTAATTATGTATCATTACATGATATGTTGTAAACTAAATTTGAAACTATATGGAAATAATAAATTATAAATCTATTGAGCATATTCCAAAAAAACATTAATTTAAGTATCATTATTTGATATGTTGTAAACTAAAAATTGAAGTTACATAGAAATAATAAATTATGCATGTATTGAACATACACATTATTAAGTTTATTTATATTTTAAAATTTCCTAAAATTTTGTTTTCAAATTAAAGTGTAATATTTATGCACAAAAAAATTCATCATACATAACCATTCACTATGAGAAATTGCGTTTGTTGAAACCACAATACCCTAAAACTAAAACTCAAAAATTAACTCATATATAACTATTATGCAACTATCCCTTAGGTATTATAAGTAATGTGCAATTATCCCCTTTCTCAATATTGTATATTAATAAATAAATTGTCACCTCATAAAATTAATTAGTTGTATATAGTTGTAAGTGAATCGAAAATGGGTATTCTATAGAGTAATTTATATACATCATACATGCATATGTAATCAACCATGTTGAACTTTTTTGGGAGCTACATTATAATTACATGTGGTAAATATTTTAGAACTGTTGTAAATGTGCCACTAAAACAACTATTATGTTGTAATTAGTGTACAATGTACATACATGCAATCATGCCATGTGTCCACATTTCCACCACCCATTACATCTATAACTAATTTTCGATTATGATTCCCATTGGTCCAATTAGTTAGGCCATTAGTGTGCCATTACCAAAGTACTATTGTTCAACTATGTTATGACTATAATACAACTATTTATAACTTAATAAGGATACATATTCATCAGTTATTTATATCTTCATCATATGTGCCTCATTTTGAATGATTTAAAATGTTATGGGAATGCTACATCAAGTTCTAGAAATCATCTTTGAAGTGCAAAGGAAAAGGAATAATGAAAGAATAATAAAAAGAGAAATAAGCTTTTCAATTTACAAAACATGTTTTATTCCTTGTTTTTTTCTTTGGACCCTTCTTATTTTCAAACTTCATAACTTTTTCTTTTTGTTTTCATTTTAAACGATTTAAACTATTATAAGAACACCACTTGAAGTTTTATAAATCATTTTTCAATTTTAGTAACAATAGAGTGACGTACAAGGAATTTATTGGGTGTTCAGGAACTAGCTTTGTAACATTTGGTGGTTTGTTTTTTTGAGTTCTTGACCCCTTTTACTTTGGGCGGCCATAATATCTCAATTATATTTGATGATTTTTAGTGCATTAAATACACCAATAAGAGGGGTTCAAGCTTTTTTTGGACACCAAAAACAATGGAGCCCTCCCTTTAGATCTAACATGTCCTAAGTGCTTAAGTGTTATAGTTGCAATTCAATTACAACTCAATTTACAACTAAAGAACAATTTAAATACTTAACCCATATGTTTTGTCTTCAAATCCTATGGTATAAACTATATAAAGAAGGCTTGATATTTTATAATCTCACATTGAAATTCACATGCCATTTTGGGATGAATTCAAAAAAGCTTAACCCAAAGACAAAACATAAAATTTAAAAAAAATAAATTCATGGCTATTCTTTAGTTCACTTAATCTTGTGTTTTCCTACTTACTTACCTACCTAGGTGAGTAAGTAGGTCCTAGGTGAATACATAGGTATGTAGGTCTTAAGACCTACTAACCTACCTACCTATGGTTATGTACAACCTACTTAATTATATATATATATATATATATTCCAAAATACATTGAATATGCCATGTGGTAATTTTTTATTGTGCCACATTTTATAATCTCGAATCATCATTAACAATCATAATGACTAATGGAAATCAATATTTCAAAAAGAAAATCAATTTTATGTTTAAAAATCTTCACATTACCATGTATTAGATTTTAATAGATGGATGACAATTAATGATGTCAGCATGACATCGTGGGTGTAGTTATAAAGGAGTTGCATAATAGTTGAAAATGAGTTGTTTGGATTAAATTGTAATTGAGTTGTAATCATTTGTACCGTGTATACAGTGAGTTATAATTTTGCAACTCATAATTTTGTAATTTGTTCATTAACACTCACGACCTATAAATACAATGAGTTGTAAATGTTTTATGCAACCCAAAAATTGAGTTGCAAGACTAGTTGCAAAACACCTTTTTTTCTCATTATGACTCATGTACACAAAAACCATTTACATCTACCTTAATAATTAATAAAAATTTATCATAATTTTAAAAATATATTAAAACATTATATGTATGAAAATGAATAAACATTAAATTTTTACAAAATTATTAATTATATTTCATTAAGTACTTGATTTGTTGTAAACTAACATTTAATTTACAAAGAAATAATAAATTACATATATTGAACATACATTATTACAAACTCATATTTTCAAAAAATTTAAAATTTTATTTTGAAATTAATTTTTATATTTATATGCACAAAAAAATGTTTGCATCATAAATAACCATTCATTTACACAAATAAAATTTAAATGTAATTTAATGTTTAATGAAATTTTATTGGAATTTAATACAAATATTCAAATATCATGTGTATAAAAATGAATAAACATTAGAGTTCCACAAAATTATTAATTATGTATCATTATTTGATATGTTGTAAACTAAAATTCAATTTATATATAAATAATAATTAGGTGTATCAAACATTCACATTATTACAAATTTATATTTCAAAAAAAATTTTATTTTATTTTAAAATCAAATTCTATTATTTATATGCACAAAAAAAATTGTATTTGAATCCAAAGGTGTACTTGATGTTGTTGGAAAATAGTCGCTGAATCAAATTTAATGAAGTTTATTTCATAATTTTCAAATTTAACATGTGGAAGAAATTGAATTTTGAATGAATTTTGTTGTTTAAAATTCAAAGGAATTACAAAAAATTGGGTTTAGAAAGGAAAATGAATTGAATGTGTTCACACATGGGGCCAACAACACATGTTACAATTTCTATCCATGGAGGAAAGTAGTTTGTTTTGTTTTGTCATAATGATATTTTCCAAATCATGATGTAAATTTAGGTTATGTTATGGAACTTATCATCAAAAAGTTCTCAATGAGTAGGGTGCATTGACTTGGTTTAAAATGTTTACAACTATGGTGTAGATTCTATTAATTATTGAACCATTTTTTATTGAATTTTTTTTAAAAAACAATTAAAAACTATATTTGACTTTGGGGGCGTTCTTGGTATTGTTGGAAAGCTCTCATGAAGTTTGATTTAATAAAGCTAATTTCATAAATTTGAAACCTAAATTGTGAACAATATTATTGAATTTTTAGTGGGTATTGTTTGTTGGAAATTCAAACAAATTGCAAAAAGGGGTTTGAAAGGAAAATTCAATTGAATGCATTCAAACTTGGGCCAATGACATAGGGCACATTAGCATTTAATGAATTTTTATCATAATTTTAAATAAATATTAAGATATCATGTGTGTAAAAATGAATAAACATTAAAATTGAACAATATTATTAACATGTATTTTAGATTTTTTGTAAATTTTATTTTGAAGTTAAAGTTTAAGATTTAGATGCACAAAAAAATCATTTATTTATAGAAATAAAATTTACACATAATTTAATGTTATCATAATTTTAAATAAATATTAAAACATTATATGTATAAAATTAAAGTTGTTTAACTAGTTATTTAGCCTAATTGATAGAGATAGTTGCAACAAAATTGCAAACAAAATTGTATTTCATCCATCTTCTAATACGTTTTATCATCCATATATTTGTGTTGATAATGCCACAAAAATAACTGAACAATATTTAATGCCTTCACTGTGTGTCAAACTAAAGAACCTTAGGTGCTAAGAATATTTTGAAAATGGCCTTTTAGTTGAAACATGCTTCACATTGTTTACCAACATAGTTGGGCATTTGACTTGGAGACATTGTTGATGCCAATTCGGCAAATGACCACTTAGTTGAAAAATGCTTTCAATTATATACCAATATAGTAGATGAATTGAGTTAATTGGTAATTGCCATAATTTTATATAAATTTAAAAAAATCTAGTTGTAACATAGTTACAAATGTCATGTAGTTGAAAACTTTTGGTTGAAAAAAAGGGGTTTTCTATTAATGGTGGGCACTAGAGGTTTTTCATCACTAATGGATTGGGCAAGGAGACGTCTCACGGCTACTAAGGGTTTTTCCCAATGAATGACTAGATGTTATTTTCAAGGAAATGGATTAGGGAAGAAATGATTTCCTTCATTAAGGCCATTTCCTTCATGTGATGCATGAGGAAAGTTTTCTTTGTTTTTTGAACATAAGATATGCTACAATCATTATTAATATTTATAACTATGCTAAACCATTGAAGATGTGGCATTCATTTAAAACGAAGACTACATCTAATGATCCTAATGCATGAATTGAGATCTATAATTCATATGGGAAGGAATCAGATTATAGAGGGAAATGAAGAAGCACAAAATCATGTTGACTATTATTTCAAGGAATGATAAATCTTTGGGAGATGAATTTTAGAATTGATTATCTAACGTAATGAGACTATCGTTGCCAAATATCTCCTACCAAGGGCAAAGCAAATAATGTTGTCATTTCGAATGTTTTGAATTGTTTGGTGTTCATAGAACCCAAAACAATGAAAAATATGGAACATGTACCTTGTGTGTATATGAATTTTGTATTTGTTTAGTGAGAAATGTTAAATCCGTTGGTATTGATCGTGGCCCTAACGTTTAAGTCTTGTCATGAGGCTTAAAATATTTTGGACCTTGGTAACAAATTGCAATAATTAGATTGTCAATAATTGGGTCCACAAATGATATTGTTTCACAGTGTGCAAATTTATGTTAAATTTTGATGGTTTGTTACCATGGGCTAGGAGATAATTGTAGAATGTAGTAACACTTCACAATGTACCAATGTAGAAAATTAGAGAGGATTTTAACATTGATGATTAGAAGGGCAAAAAAACTAATGAAAATTGTTTGAGCACATTTGGTTCAAAAGTGTTTTTGACCCTGAAAATTATGAATTTTGAAAATGTGCCTTCAACAAAAATTGTTCGTGTTTATGTGATAGAAACATGAATGCATAATATACATGATATAAAATCAATTTATACTCAAAATGTATTTATATCTAAAATGTAATGTTAAAATGGGTACTCGAAATATAAATTATAAAATTATAAACCGACACAAAAATGGCATGTGTCATGTGCAAAATTTGGAAAAAGATTTTACCTTAATGCCCTTGGCTCTTTTGACCATGTTTTCACCCATGGGGAAGTACCATGGATGCTTGGTTATCTTTTTCATGTTTTTAAGCTCATGTGGGAAACAGAAACAAAACTTTCGCCTTCTGGTCTTATGTGTCACATGCCTATTCAAAAGGTCATTGAAGAAATGGAAAGTTGAATGTGGTGAAACGCTTCCTTATTTCGACCTAACAAAACGTGCTGGGAGACACGATAGGAATAGATGGAAGAGAGATGGAAAGAGATATCAAGTTTGTGCATCTTGTCGGGAGATGTAGCAAGAATAGACAAAAGAAAAATGTAAAGAGATATCAAGTTTGCATAATGAGAGGAAGACAAGACTTGTAAAAGGAGCGTGGGATCAAGTGTGGAACCTAAACACCAATTGTGCAAACACAGGATGCTGCTTTCGAAACTTAATTATTGTCCTATTTGAGTTTTCAAGTGCTGAAGATCATCATCATGCCTAAAATGATTTTTGAAAGATGAAAAAATCTTAAACCTTGGTTAGCACCTCAGTGTGGTCTTTGATGTTTTTGCTATAACCTAAATTGATTTGAATGCTCGTATTCTAAAAATTTATGCACAAGTGGGTCTTGCGATGACTCTCGCCTATCTCGTAACTAAAAAGTTGTTTATTGAATGTGGAGCGTCCACTCTAAAAATAATAAGTGTTGATCGAATTGTACATTTGAAAGGCATCTATATATTGTTTAGGAGCAAGTGTCATAGACCTTAGATTTTATATATATATATATATATATATATATATATATTTATAATTTTTATTTTTTTACTGGCGGTTCTTAAAATTATGAATAGGTATGCAAGGGTGATTAATTTTTGTTTCATACCTAGTTTGCCTCCAATTATTGTTTAGGTTATATATACATTGAGCCGTTAGTTTTGAGTTTGATGATATATGTTCTTAATTTGTGGTTATTAGTCCCATTGTGTTTAGACATAATTAATGATTAATTACTAAATATCTTACTAATTTATGAAGACATGTTGATTAGTAATTTACATGATAAACTATTTTATTTTATTTTTGTTATTAACAAGCTTTATATCATCAATAAATGGGACTTGAGTGCGATTTATTAAATTTCATATTTCAATGGTTCATAATATTTCAAGTATTTTAAATTTTTTTACATTTATTGGTATTTTTAATTAATGAATATGAAAATATATTACCAAAAGTAAATTAGTTAATAATGAATTGTACTGACGTACAAGGCATGTAGATGTTCAATTTCATACATATGCTTAAACCTTAAGTATATTGGTTTATATTTACATACTTAAACAAAGACTTAAATATCGAATACCTAGAGTCTATATATATAAAGATGTTTGTTTATAAGTTATTTATATTTAGAATTTTGGTGCAAAAGAACTATGTATATAGATGGAAATACATATTAAGATACCGTTTTTGGTGATTTAGGCTTATGGCTTAATAGGGTTTAACATTGAGGTTTGTGGCTTAATAAGGTTTTGCTATAGGTTGAAAGTATTTTGGCATAAGGTTTTGGTTTATAGTTAAAGACTTAATATAGTTTTTTTGTTCATGGTGTAAAGTCCACCGATGGGATTTATGTTTAGGATTGGGATTTTCTTGTAAATAATTATAATAACTACAATGTTGTCACCCATAAATGCATACATGTTTTTAAAAAACATTTGCTACAAATTGAAAGTCAAGTATAAAAATTCATAAAATGTAAATGATTTTTTTTTTCTCACTATTTTGTGGAAATTGAAAGCCTTCAAAATCATTGTGAATGTGTTTTTTTTTGGAATGTTTTATTGGGTGCAAGCAAGGTAAAATAAATGGTTCATTCCTCCATGTAAAAAAAAATTACATGTAACCATGATTTTTTTTTAATGTATTGAAAGTAGAATTTTTTTGGTACAATAATTAACATGATAATCTTTCATTTTATGTTTAAAATGTTGAAAACCCCCATCTTGAAAATGGAATTAAGTAGAATTTTTAAAAATATTTCTACTTGCACAAAATGTCCCATCTTATAAAACGAACTACATGTAAATGAAATATTGATTTTTTTAAAAATTCAACTTAGTGGAGCCTTAAAAGTTTATACTTTTACTTTAAAATATTTTGAATCTACTTTCTTGTGTCCATATCACAAATTCTTCTACTCTTTATCGGACTTTGGGTGGGTTACTTTTTTTGTCTACTTTACCTTGTCGACACCTTGTTATTTCATATTTTCGATTCACAAAATTTAACCAATTTTTTAAATAATAAATATAGCCATGATGTGATTTTTGCTCATACATGGTTCAAGTAGGTTACCAACAAAAGAAGAACACAATCATGACTAAATAAGAATCATAACTATTACTTTTGTTTGTTGTACACACAAAATTTTCTAGGAATAACATCACTTTGATGGGCACCATGTTCTATGAAAAGAATTCATGGAATTATAACCACTTTGATGGGTAGTGGCCACCACGCTTTATGAAAAGAGTTTCATGGGAATAACACTAATTTGATGGGTAGTGGATACCATGTTTTATGAAAAGAATTTCATGGGAATAACACCAATTTGGAACTCATAGAGCTTAGTAGTAATACTAACAAAAGTGGAAACTTGTTGAATTAAAATCAAATCCAATTGTGCAAACATATCATGGCAATGACTTTAGGGTTTTTATTGACCCATATCTTATTCATTGTTTCTTATTTATATTGAATTATCTTTATGGATATTGGTGCGTCACATGTAGGTTTACAATCTGTGCTCGAGTTTTTTAATGTGCACATCTAGTTGAAAGACAGAGCTACCTTCAACATTTTGAAACCTTAATTTTAAAACCCTAAGTGACTAGTGGTTTTTTCATGACTTTTTATTTTGGAGCAAAAAATACATATTAATTTGGAGCAAGATTAAATTGTTCATTTAGGACTAAATTAGCCAACATAATGGATGATGAATTCCACAGAGTGACCACCAAATTGAACAAATTTATCGTCAATGTTTTTAATATAAAAAAAGAACCAAATTATTCACAAGTAAAAAAAATAAAAATCCCTTGCGAGTTTCTGTTGTGAAAAAAAGGAAATAATTATATTTAAGATTAATCATGATTTATTGAAACAACAACAAGATTTGATTTGAGAAAGAAAATGCAAGACACATGTTTAATAAGTCTAGTGCTAATGGTTTCCCAATGGATTTTCTTTTGGAGCTAATTTGATGATTAATATGAACTCCCAATAGTGAATAAGAGAAGTTTTCAAATTTTTGAATTTAATACATTGATGGACACCATTTGTGAATCCAATAATGGTAACAAAGTCAATGGAAACATCTAATGCATGTTGCTTGTATTATAACAAATCTATTACAAGTTTCAAAATTAATTCAATATCATACGATGAAAGGAATATTTTGCTTAGTGTTCACAAATGAAACATAGTAAATTTACTTTCTTCATGGGAACCCACCATTGAACCTTCAACATTTTCAAATTTTCATTATCTTCAACCTTAACATCACTTTGTGTTATTTTCATTCACACAAGAATACGGTCAAGATCATTGAAGTTGGTGATCATGTGTAGAACTTGTATGCATGTTTTTTTGTTCTAAATTTTTTGAGCTTGACAAAACATTGACAATTGTTGACATGTGTTGTCCAACTTTTGACTTTCAATAAGGTAAAGTTTCTTTTTTCCTTTAAAAGTTGTATCCAACTAAAGATCTTGAACAAGCCATTTAAAAAAGGATAACATCACAGAAAAAACAAGGAGCAACTTGGGTCTATGTTCAATTCTAGTTACAAGTGTGAAGGGTTTAAGGTTTAGGGGAAGTATCTAAAGTCTAAAGGAAAAAAAAAAAAAGCAAAATTTAACCTTGTGGGTCTATGTTTAAATCTACCCATGAAGAAGAAGAAATAATATTAGGATTGTTGATCATAATCTATTGTAACAAAAGTAAATTCTAATATGAGAGAGAAAATGCAAGACTCATGTCTAATAAGTCTAATGTTAGTTCAAAAATCTAATTCGATTTTTACCTTTCAAAATCAAAATCATAATTTTCAACATCACTTGACGTGTTTTATAAATAATAATGATTTAAATTAAATTAAATATAAATTTATTCCCCACACCCCAAGTGGCCCACCACACTCCCAAGGTTGGAAAATGCAGGGTAAAGCTCGAATGTTGGAGCATTCACAAAAGAAGTGAGCATGGCATAAATTCAAAATCATAATTTTCAACAAAATGTTAGTTACAAGTTATTTATTTTTTGCAACAAAATTTGGTTAGTAACAAATACTTGTGTATCGTGGAAGTTCATTCATTGGTGAGGAAAACTATTAATTCTAAAGTAATGTCAAATTGTTGGGTGAAAAACAACATGATCCCCACCAAGATGGCATCTTTTGAAGCTTGATTCAAATATCATCTAAATCAAGAGCCTATGAAGAAGATGGAATAAAAATAGAAAATAAAGTAATACCCATGAGTATTGCATCTCATGCCTAATGAGCTGGCATTCAACCTTTAGTAGTTACATAGTCATTATGAACAAAGATTCTCCATACGAATAGGATATAGGTTGCCTATATAATATTATTTCTGATTATTCAAAGGTTTATGTAAAGGAAAACTATTACATATTAAATTCATCAAAATTTGCCTTACACCTAGGCTTAGGAACATTAAAACATGAACATATACTCAAGATAAAATTTGAATGAAAAATTTTACAGTAGAAATTTTTTATATACTAACAAAAACTAAATTTAATAACAAATGTTTTTATTCTTGGACTTAGTAAGGGGTGGAAAGACTAGCAAGTTGTTATATTATATTATATTATCATAATATTATGAAAATATTGTATTTAAATTTATTGCAAGAAATTTAATTAATAAAAGATCTCACAAAAAGAAAATTTATAAAACAATGTTAAGAGATTGCCAAGGGACTAACTATATTATGATATGATATGATATGATATGATATTATATTATATTATATGGTACTTCTATCCTTTTTCGCATATTTGAATTCAACATTATAATATCATATACTATAATATAAATCCCCCTAAATGATCTAAACAATAATATTCAATGTACTAAAACTTGGAATGAAGAAGGGAATAAAATTTTTCCCACCTCTTGGCAACATCTTGAGAACACTATATGAAAGACCATTCGATAAATACTCTAAGGGTAGTAATTATATTTGATTAACAACTTTATAACGATTTTGGAAGAGCTAATGGTCTATCATTCTTAGTTAGCAAAGGTGATTCAAAAGATATTCCTACATCACTATATGCAACATAATATTTGAGGAGATCCTAACTTGCCTAGAAATATTAAATAATTTGTGATACCAATTCATGGAGATTTTTGCCAAAATTAATGGCGTAAAAAAGGAGTTACTTACTATTTAAATTGTTTTACTACATTGACCATGCAAAGAATAATTATTCTATATATTTTGTATTTTTTGACATGATTGTCAACTAGGATTTCAATTTGAAAAGTAAGAAAAAAAAAGAGAATGAACACACAAGTTCTTTAGTTTCAATCCATTTCAAGTTCTATTGAAAGTCTAAACTTTCCATCCATTCCCAATGTTTATTTTAGTGAGTTTGGGTTTCAAAGTTACAAAAACTATGTATTTAATTAATTTTGGGAATTTTTTATATTTAATTAATTATGGACAATGTGTAAATTTTAATTAAATGTACTAAATTATTAATTCCATACATATTCAAAAAAATTCAATTTTGGTGGTTTTTTTTTTAAAAAATAATTGAATTTGAAGAAAAACCATAATTTGGAAACATTTATTTATTGAATTATTTGATGAGACAAAACATAATCAATATATGTGGTTGTGTCAAATGGTGGCCCTTGGATCAAGTTTTCATTTCAAATTTAACTAATCTTCAAATGGTAGAACAACTATGTTTCCAATTTGTGTTATGCATTATATGGGTAATCAAATAATTGTGAATGTTTGACTACCCCTTAGGCTTGATGTTGCTTTGTGCCATTTTTGGTTGGGATTCTTGTTCACATGCCATGTGTCCAATAAATGGCTTCTAACCAATAGGACTTCTATGTTTCATTGTATTTTTACATTGACCTTCATATCAAGTGTGAAACCTTCAATACATTTTCCAAACTTCACTTGATTTTAGGATGTACAATAGGTATATAATTATGTAGTAAAAATAGTTAAACAAATTTCTTATGAATAATCTAAATAAATAAATATTTCAATTAATGTGTATTCCAAAGCTTGGAATTGGAAATTACACATATTAAAGGTGCAATTTAATTTGGTGCAATTTTCACCTTAAGAATGCCAAGTGGTTAAGTTGATGACATGGTCCATTTTTGTGTTAACATCATCCATATTTCATATGGATCATCTTTTGCATCCGAATCATTTTTTGGCCATTTTTTTGCTATGATTGAATTGCTTATCTTTTTGGGTACTTGGAATTTCAATAAGTAATTACACTGTTGATGAAATCGCATTCTAAAATTTCGATTTGTCGGGTCTCTTGACCATGGATTGTCTTTAGGTTGTCATGGTAGGTTGTTTAGAAACTTCAAAATAAACATTTTCATCACTATCCCATATATCTTATAATCTTGCAAGTGATTAAAAGATCTTTAACTAGTATTCAACTTCAACTTGGATTTTTACATTTACATTTTTCAATTTTTTTTTCTACAAACGGGTACAAATCTAAATATGATGGTATTTGTCATTATTTGTCATATTTTGAGTGCCTCTTTATCTCAACAATCACAATGGATTTTTATTGATTTCAATAAGCAATTTCACAGTTCAACTTTAGCCCTTATTCATATTAGCATTTCCATTGAACCACAATTTATTACAAAAAATTGAAATTTTGTTTATTCGTCAATTATTGAAACATCATTTTTTTCAACTATTGTACATATCTTGTGGTTTCAAGCCCAGCCTTATCATCCAACGATTCACCGGATGTTTTAAAACTTTGTTCTTAAAATCCTATGGCACCCAAGTTTGCCTACTTAGAGTTGCATAAAGTTGTCTTTGGGGTTTCAAGAATTTGGTTGATAATAGGTTGCCAATAGTTTTCAAATCTTTTGTCGATAAATTGTGTAATAAGCTTGTGAAAAAATATTTTGGAATTGGCTTCTTCAAATTCACACATTATTTGAAAGAATCCATGACATGTGTAAACATCCCCCAATGGTAATTTTCCATATCCTCCTTCAAAATGTTTATAGTTTGTTTGAGTAATGCAAAACATTTTTTGTTTATCTTGGCATTTGCCCATCATCATGCTACCCATTCATTTGTTTTGTTAATTACCCTTTTCCATTATGTTTTGATTTTCAACAAATGTTGGAGGGGGATTAACTGGGTGTCATCTTTTGGATATTCCCAAGGTTTTGTTATCACCTCACATATTCTATCTAGTATGTTTGAAATTAATGTATATTCAATCATAGATTCCAAAATGTTTAGTGTGAAAAGTGGTGTCAATTTTCTTCTTACCATTTTAGAATAAAGGCTTAATGATTGTAAACATGTGCTTAAGGTAGAAAGGATGCAATTAAATAGAATGAGTGGAAAGAATGAAAATTGTTGTATAGATCAAACAAATAAGTAGTTGAGGGGGAAAAAATGCACTTTGATTATACAAACACATGCCTTTTAATGCTCACAAATAGTGTTTAAATTGACACATACTTCTTGGTGGGTCGACATTTTTATATGTCACTGAATTGGATTTAGTTTAACATTCTATATGATTTAGATGTTGCAAAACTTCAATATACTTCATATTAATAAAATACAAAGTATAACTTGAAGTGTGACTTGAACATTTCATGTGTCAAAATTTTCAAAACAAATCAACATATATTTTTTCCAGCTTTTTTTTTTTTTTTTTTTTTTTTTTTTTT
>Ga0116227_10010973_pt1 | contig 15489 bp, 14 predicted proteins | sample S1TSphgellanicum_FD_89693 | JGI IMG/M metagenome (GOLD analysis project Ga0116227, IMG submission 89693) | Host-associated microbial communities from peat moss isolated from Minnesota, USA - S1T2_Fb - Sphagnum magellanicum MG | ecosystem: Host-associated > Plants > Peat moss > Unclassified... | reverse complement strand
ATTAAAGAAAAAAAGGTAAGAAAGAGGGAAAAAAAAAAAGGGAAAAAAAAAAAAAAAAAAAAAAAAGGAAAAAAATGAAGAAAAAAAAAAAAAAAAAAAAAAACTATGACTGTAGCGTTGTAGACAAAAACCCTAAACCTTAATGCTATCAAAAAATAACCGAAACCTTTGAGGAAAAAAAAAGGGTTGGGGTAGGACATGGATAGGTTTCCAAAATAAACGGTCATTATCAAATTTCAGGTAAACTCCGATTTTTATAATAAGGTGATTTTCAGATTCAGGTATGTATGCAAGTATTTCAATCATGATAAAGGTCAAGGTGTAAGGTATGCAAAACCAAAATTGGAACCGATGGGTATTATCCAGCTTTTCGGATACCCACCCAACACTACTAGTTTTAACAAATTAGTGTGCATGTGAAAGCCTTGTCGGCCATTTGCCACTTGGGGGTGCAAATTGTTTATTGATATAACCATTCATCAATCAAATCTATTGTTGTGCTTCAAATAATAATAATAATAATAATAATAATAAATGGAGATGGGAATATGTTTCTACCCTAAAAAAAACTCTATGAAGTTTTCATAGTTGTCAATTGTTGGCGGTTTGACCCTTCTTTTTTTTCACCTTTACCCTTTCGTAGGATTTGTGCGCTGGTTCTTTCGTTTGAACAAGTATGAAATTTTGTCAAACAAAAAAATGCTAAAGTTCGTAACACATGCTTCCCTAATTTGAGCGAGGGGTGGGCTTGAGTGACCCAACACCCATTAGTGCACCATCCAAAAAATCTTGTTTTGGGATTTTTTTATAAACCCAACCCAACCCGAGGATAGGGTTCTAGGTTCATAATTTTTTTTTCTCACACCCTAACCTTTAATGGTTAATTTTTTTCCTTCCCCCACTCTATTCCTACTTACCTTGTATCTCATGTTTTTCCCTTCTTTCCTCTTTCCCCTCCGTTTTCCTATTCATAATTTTTTCTTCTTTCTTTGGTTTTCCTTCTTCTTTAATTGTTTCTTCTTTCTATTTTCTGTTTTATGTAGTTTTGTTTAAGGTTTTCATGATCTCTTTATTTTTTTCTTTCTTTTTTTTGTTTTTCTAATCTTGTGTCTTCATTTGAGGTTGTTGTGGTCTCTTTACTCTTCTTTTGGTTTTGTTTTTCTTTCTTTCTTTTGTCTTTGTGTGTGTGTTTTGAGTCGTTTGTGTGTCGAGTTGTGGAAGAGGAGGATAGGAGCAACAAAAAAGGGATGAGAAAGATGAAAAGGAAAAGCAACATGAGTACCAACTAGAAGAGGTGAGCCTCTGGAAAGTCCAGCCCTTGCAAATCAACAATGGTAGTAGAGGTTTGTTGCTATCACCATGAGCTCTCAATTATAGTAAAGGTTTCATGCATTCACCAAGATTTTCTTATTTTTGTTTAATTTTTTTTTCTTTTATTTATTTCTCTTATTTCTTTTCGCTTTCAGTTTTTTTTCCTATGTTTTTTGGTTTTTTTAATACATTTTTTTTTTGTCATTTTACAAAAAATTGATTTTTTTTCTTTTTTCCCTGTTCTAAAATTTTATTATTAGTCATTTTTTAATTCTGGTTTTAAATTTCGTTTGTATTTTTTGTACCTCTTAAAAAATTTATTTATATCTTGTTATTTTTGTTCATGTTTCTTTTCGGTTTTTTTGTTGGTTTTCTTAATACCAGTTTTTTGGGGTTTTTAAATTTCTATTTTCTTGGTTTTTTCCTTGGATTTTTTCCCCTTGTTTTTTTTTTTCTTATTTTTATTTTATTTTATTTTTAATTTACATTTTTAAATTCTAGTTCTAAATTTCTAGTTTTATTTATCGTTTTATTTGTCATTTTCATTTTCTATAATTAAAAATTATTTCTATCTTGAATTTTAATTTCTGGCTTTCTTAATTTTTAGTTTGGAGTTTTAAAAAATCTGTTTTCTTAGATTTTTCTGGATTTTTTCCCTTCTTTTTTCGTTTTTTGATTTTTGCTTTCTATAATTCTTGAAATTTTTTGTTTTATATTTCTTGTTTTAGTTTTGGTTTTCATTTTTTATTTCTTAAAAAATATAGTTATCTTTTATTTCTTTTTTCTTGTTATTTGAAGTGGTTTTTTTAATAAAGTTTTTGGGGTTTGAAAATTTCTGTTTTTGTGGTTCATTTTCTTGTTTTTTCAAATTTTCTTCTTTGTCTTGTTTTGATGCTTTTCTTATTTCTTTTTTTTTAAATTCTTGAAAATCTTATTTATATCTATTTTTTCTTGTTGGTCTTATTGTTTCCCTTCTTTTGGCTTTTTCAATATTGTTTTTGGGGTTTTTAATTTTAATTGTTCTTTTTGTTTTTGTTGTGTGTGTGTGTGTGGGAAAAGGGAAACCCCTTCTTTGCATGTTGGGAAATTGTTTGAACAAAGACCCATGCCACATGTGAGTGGTATTAGTTGTGAAATGATGGACTATGAATAAAACCAACACCAATGCTTACATTGGTAACAATTTTTTTTTCGAAGTTGCTCACTTTATAAGACATTATAACATAGGGTGTGGGGTATCCTCTGCATGTGATGACCAAATTAAAAAGGGATGAAAATCTTGCTGATTTAATTTGGGTTAAAAAGGTCTTTTATGCAAAGGGCCTTAGAGATGTTTGGGATAAGCAAAATTGGACAAGATTTTCATCCAAAAAGGAGTGTGAAAAGGAGATCATTTGACTTGTGAATCACCATGAATTGGAGATGATTCATGGCCGGTAAGTTCCATCACATTCAATTTTCACTTCAAATTTGCATTGTGTTTCAAACATGTATTTCGAAAATTATACTCATTGGTTTGTGTGCACTTTAGGATTCAAAATACCACAAGAAGGCTTTCATAGTTGATTTGGTGAAGATAAATTTGATAAACTAGCAATTATACACTTGACAATATGTTCAATTTGCACAAAATGTAGGGGCACATTATTAGAGTGCAAATGGATTATCATTGAAATCTATTAGTGAGGGTTATAATGAGAGTGAGGGTGAGAGCAATTAGCTTGACATTCCATTTTTGAACTAAAACACATTTTGTACCATGCATCCATGAATTTTCCATGCCACATTTTGGTAGATTAATTTAACCTCCATGGGATATAGCCCATTGGCATTGGAAATGAATGTATGTAAACATATCTACTTATAAAAAATTGAGTTTTATTTGAACATAAACAAGGTTATTAAGATCCATATATAGTGTATGTGCATCTTGCATTGAACATAAAATTGATTGGATGTATTGCTAGTACATGAATATATTGCGATTGCAGTCCAAACATTTGTGGAAGTGCATTAATGCTTAAAGGCATGATTTTGTGCAATACCCTCATCATAAAACCCCTATTTCATATTTAAAATTTTGAGATGATTTATATATGCATGATGAAGGTATTGCATTTATATTTTTTCTATGCAATACCTTTAGGGTAAGACAAAACATATTCCATCAACCCTATTTTAAAACTTAATATACCCATAACAATATTGCATAGGCTTTGATTGTTTTTTGGTCCATGTTATACCCTAAACCCTAAACTTAACTTGAATACACCCAATATGGTATTGTACAACCCTAATAAAAATAGGGCAAACCAAATAAAGGTATTGCAATTAAACTAGATTTCTTTACTTTAATATTATGTGAGGCCATAATTAAATATTGGTTAACACCCATATTAAGGTATTGCATATAGGGTCAACATAAATTATTTCCAATATGTCTTCAAGGTATTAAATTGTTGAAATAGATAAAATGAAATAATTTCAATTGGCCTAAGGGTATTGTGAAACACCGGATCAGAGGATATGCATTACCCTAATGAATATCGTTGGATATGATATTTGTATTTTGTCCTTGGGGTATTATATCACCCTAATGAAAGTAATGCATGTCTGAATTGGTTGGATATAATATTATCAATGTGTCCATAGGGTATTGCATTGTTCAATTAGATGATATGAAATATAACCTAGGCATGAGGGTATTGCATAAGACCAAAATAATCTAGTGATTGCATTTTTGAATCAAATGAGATGAAATCTTGAGCATGAGTATTGCATAACAACAAAATAATCCATTGCATTTGCATTACTTTGATGAGGGTAATGCATGTGTGAATTGGATTGGATATTATATTGTCAATATGTTTACAAGGTATTGCACATATGAAAGAAAATAGTTACAACTAGGCCTACTTGTTTATTGAAAAACAATAAAATGATCTAGTGCATTTGCATTACCTTGGAGAGGTAATGCATATGGGCATTAGGTTGGATATGTTATTTCCAATGTGTCCTTGCGGTATTGCATTGTTCAATTAGATGAAATGAAAATAGTTTAATAGGATTGAAGGTATTGCATTATAGTAAATTTGTTGTGCTCATGCATTAGTTTGATGAAAGTATTGAAAAAAGAAATAAGGTGCAATATGTTATTTTCCCTTTGCCTTGTTAGTATTGCATTTCAATAAAATCATATAGTGGGTGTGCACTACCCTTATGAAGGCAATGTGATGACTAATTCATTTTGCAAGTTGTGCTAAAGGTATGACACAAGTTCGAAATTTAATAATTGTGAGGAAGTTCAATAAGGGTAGTGCAAGAACGGTTACATCAGTAGATGGATGTGGCTTGAGTAAAGATATCAAGTTCATTTGCAATACCTTCACATGTGATTTAATCATTGAGTTTTATAAGGTTATAGAAAAGAAATTTAGTTTAGTTGTAATACCTTCAGTTGGGTCATTGCAACATTGTTTTTCACAATCATAAAGTTACATGGTCTAGTAGGGAGGTAGGTAGAAAGGAGAAGGAATCAACGTACGTGGTATATTGTGGTATATTGCAGTATCTTCATCGACTTGCATCGTCATTACCTTTGTGGAGATTTAGTGTGTAGGTACATAGGTAGATAGGTTGATGGGAAGGTAGGGAGATGGGTGGGTAGGTGGGCACATAAGTAGGTAGGTGAGGGAGGGAGGAGGCCAGGGTGCATAGGCAGTAGTCTAAATGTAGGTAGGTAGGTAGGTGAGACCTGGGCAGGCGTGGGGGGTGAAGAAAAAAAAAAGTTTCCAAGAAAAAAACCAATCTGGGCTGAAGAAAGGAAAAACAAAGGTCAACTTGAGTTTGCAACCTTGGTTAGCCCAGGGACAGGGAGGGACGAAAAGGGTGCACCCACGAGTGCACCATCCATCCGCATTGGTGCACTGCTGGTGGGTGCTGGTTCACTCTGGCACGAGGGGTGCAGAAACTCTTAAACAGTCATGTATTACAATTTCAATCTTGGAGTCTTATTTGCCAATTTCGATCTTGTCCCTTGTGCCCTTTGTACTGACTGCATCACGTTGGTTGCATCGATGGATCCTGGTGGAGCACCGGTGCTTGAAAACAGAAGGGGCATGACATGGAAGTGGATTCTAGAGAAGGTGGTGCGCTGCCCTGACTTTGGGACAACTTTCTCAAAAGGTTTTTCCTCTAGAAATCCCAAAGCTTCTCAGCAATTCGTTCGTTGAACGAGCCGAATTGCGATTATTGCATCTCTTCGAACTGATCTGATCGAATGTTTTTGATATTTTTTATTGCAATTATTGCATCTCTTTGATCTGATCTGATCGAGTGTTTTTGATATTTTCATTGCAATTATTGCATTGGACTCCAAGGCTCCAGAATACTCCTCTTCTCTTCTCTTCTCTTGCAACACACCCCGGCTATTTTAAAGGTCTGGAAGAAGCTGAAACGCAGATCTCCTCCCAGGATTTCAAAACTCCGTGGGTTTCGGGATTATTTAGGGTTTTTGGGCCAAAGTGAACCAGCACCCCACCAGTGCACCAATCCGGATGGTGCATTGATGGATTTCACTTTTTCATCCCATGCGCTAACAGCTAACCAAGCTGGTTCACACCAGTGTTGGACGGGTATCACTTTTTCAGATACCCACCGGAACCGGATATCACAACGGATCCACACAAGGGTCTGTGTCTCAGTCTTTAATGGGTGGACAATTGGTGCAGGGTATCATATATTTTTTGAAATCCGGTTCTCACAGATTTGAGAACAGTTGGGCATCGCCAGCTGCTTCTCACCAACCGGTTGTGACCTATGATTTACAACTTGTGCAAAAAGACAAATTGAATTTTCATTTTTTCCAATTGAAAAATCGGATCTAACATAAAATTAGCAAAAATTAAATACTTTATAACTATTTTAAAAATATCAGAATTAAATTAAGTTCAGTTAGAAAAATCAGAATTTAAATCAGAATTTTTTTGGCAATTAAAAAATGTATAATTAGATTTTGTTTCAATTGAGGAAATTACAATTATTTTATATTCAATTAGAATAATAAGAAGTAAAATCAGAATTAATCTTTTATGAAATTAAAAATTATAATTAAATGTTTTCAATTAGAAATTGCAATTAGATTATATTCAATTAGAATAATTAGAAGCATTGTTTTTTTATGGTGCCAAAGTTTAGGCTGTTGCGAATACTAGGAAGACCCCTGCTACCTATAAAGGGTTTAGGGTTTTAAACTATAGTACACTAGAAAAAAAAAAGTTGGTGCCATATGTTGCATTCCTAGTCTAATGGCTAATTAAGATAAAGATTGTTTTGATGACAAGTCCTTTTTTGAATAACCAATGGATGTCATTCACGATTGATTTCATATCATGTTTAAAACCTTTATCACCATTGCTAAAACATGAATTTTTAGAAAAGGAAAATGTCAAATTATAATTATTTTCACTATTGAATGTAAATGACAATTTTGTTTCTTCGAATGATTAGATATTGGAGCTGATATAAGGAAATTTTTGCAAAATCTATGTTATGGTCTCCAACTCAACAATTTCATGTCAAAGCCTTTTCAAATATCATCACCTTTCAATCATCAAGTATGGAAATTGAATGTTTGTGTCCTCCCAATTGACACCCACACATATTTGAATTCAAAGGGTAACATCACATTGAATAAAATGTGATGTTACCCTTTGAATTCACGAAACCATATCAATCATTTTCAGATTGATATGGTTTCATGAATTGCTTGACGTAATCAATACACAATTTTAGAATACGTTCTCAATAGGTGAAGATTGAATTTCAAGTTCTAAAATGAATGGAAATGATTTCATGAAAATTTATATGATCATGAAGTTTTGTTTTTATAGTGTAAGTGTCAAGCAACAAATGAAAATATGTTAATATTTTGACCTAGCTAGGTACCACAGTCAATACTACATAAGCTTACAATCGACAGATCCCCAAACACTAACCCTAACCCTAAATTCTTGTTGCGCTTTGGTGAGAGAGAGAGAGAGAGAGAGAGATAGAGAACGAGGAATGAAACCCTAATCCCTTTTGAAGGAGAAGGTTTTTCCGGACATCACGATGGGTGTTGCAGCAATGAAGTCACCGTTGCTTGAAACCACACGGGGGATGGCATGGAAGTGGATTCTGGAGAAGGTGGTGCACTGTCCTGACTTTGGTACAACTTTCTTAAAAGGTGAAATTCCTGTAAATCTCCAAAGTTTCTCAGCAATTCTTTTTTGGTTGAGTGGGTTGAAGTTTCGATCTAGAGCAGTCCATAATCATGCAAGAGAATTTTCTCTTTTGAGTATGAGATGGTGTAAAGCTTGTGGTACATGCTTTGTTTTTCAGAAAACTTAGGGTGATAATAAATGAATGTCTCCTGGTTGAGGCTTCGATTTTTCCTCAATGTCTTTTTGGTCTTCAGAGTTCTAGGTCTCAGATGGAAAGTTTTAGAGACCAAATTATGTTTTGTCCCTCTGATTTTGGTGGTTATTCTGAACGTGATTTCTAAAAACTTTGATACAATGATGGCCTTCATGAAGGCACATTCAGATTGCTTTCAAGGTTGATGTCAATGTCTCTTCCCAATTTTAGGTTATGCATGTCAATTTGAGTCTTTTTACAGGGAAGCAATCAACACATTTGGTCCTCTGTGTGGCAGAATGTTGAGCCCACTGCTAGTATTTGAGATGCAATGTCAGGTGTTATTTTTGTTTTATTAGTAATATTTTCTGTTGAGGACTGATTCCCATTGTTATCATGCTGAGTGTGCTAACATTTGTCATTTTTTTGGTGGTGTTTTAATTCTATTGTCTAATTTTCTGCAGAGCTCATCCTCCATGTTCCAGACATAGAGGACCCCCTCTGTCAGCCAATGTTAGAAAGAGTGGCAGTGCGTTACCTGGAAGAAGCAGTGGTTTCAAATCAGGTCAATGGTGCTGTCATTCCGCTTATCCAAACCCTCACAGGATGTCCCAGATCACAAATTCCAAGGGCTTCATCTGTGAAGGAACGCTTCAACAGGGAGCTTGTTCTCCGGGTTAAGACAGAGGTAAATTTTTGTGTTTGCTCTGGCTTTAGTGGTTATGTAGTATAGTCACTTGACATGTTCAAGCAAGGGCCGACTGTGGTACAGACAGGAACTGCATGTGTAAGATGTGTATTGGGTTCTATATTTGTCTTGTCTGCATGCATTGGAGGGTAGTACAACCTAGATAGATTTGCAGGTTATGAACTAAGGACTTTTCAGATTCAGAGAGCTTGTGCCACTCATTGTTGAACTGCTTGAGGAAGGATTCACTTCATGGTTGGAACTGCAGGCAGTTCTTTCATTTGTGAGGGGTGGAGAGAAAGACTGGGCAGGATTCTCACAGGCTTTACACCAAGTTTTTCCTGAAGAGGAAAATGACTTACAAACTAGGGATTGTCAAAGAGAGCTTGCTCTTCTTCTTAAAGTATGCATCATTTCCCCTTATTACAATAGTGGAGCAACCATGCAAGGTCTCTGTTTTTAATTAGCCCTTGAGATACCCATGGACCTCTTGTACTTCGTGGAGTTAGTTGTTTTTGACATAGACTATATTGTGACACACCTGCATGGAGGGTACATGTCCACTATTTTGGTGTCAATTTTAGTTTCTTATGCATGTGCATGAATTTAGGAGGCATGGTCTGACAGTTTGTGTACTGTCATATCAGGCTAGTAATCAATCAAAGGAAACTTTGGAAAAATATTTCAGGAAGTATTCTCTTGAGAAACTTGAGGAGGATTTGCACAATTTTGTGGATGACAAGAAACAGTCCTTTCAGACACCTTTTTTGGACCAGGTGAGGGGGTTTTGTCCTGTTGCTGCAAGTCAAGCCCATCATGGGTTGCTGATTTATCCAGTTTTATTCTGGCAGATGGTTTCATTAAAGTTACAAATCTCCCCAATTGCATATTCTACTGTAGATCCCCTGTCCCTGGTTGCATTCAGAGCAAGATTGAATGTGGTGACTGCAACTGAAAGGATGGTTCACTGAGAATTTTGATATCTGTGAAATCATAATTGACAACAAAGATTGCTAAAGTGGTCAGTTTAGCATGCATCAAACTAGGTTGTATAAGCTAGAGTCCATGACAGTTGCAGAGCTGTTTGATCACATGGGCTCCTACCTGAGGGACAATCCTATGTGTGATTGATGGATACCTGCTTCAATCAACAATTGATAAAAGTGTAGTTGCTTTTGTACAGCTTGTGCAAGATTTTTGGGAGAACACATTGCCATCAATGTCAGTACAAGACCTTTCCCAGGGTCACGTGCTCAGTTACGGAAAAGATAACAGTCTTTTTGGAGGAGCAACTCACAGATTTCAGGGTTTAGAGAAAACTGGTGGGACGTTGGAGAGTTTGGAGTTGGAGAAAGAACCAGGAAAGCCATCCATTGTCAGGATGCATCAACATGGAAAGGTTGACACAAATGAGGAGCTGCAAAGGCAGAAGGTACCACATCTAGAAGAGTCAAGAGAAGATGATGAAGGCAGAACTCAAGCACATGAAATACACCATAGAGAAAGCAAGATTGGTAGGTTAAGGTGTTGCAAATCTCAGAGCTTGAGATTCAAGGCCTGTGAAGTCATTGTGAAAGAGAAATGAATTTGGAAAGGCAGTAACAGATTCAAGCCCCTTGCAGAAAGACCACTGTGCTAGGTGCAGGACTGAACATCCCAAGCCAGCTGCTAAGGCATGAAGAGATCAAGAGTTTTTTTAGAGATTCAGCTTTGAAGGCTAACACAGATGAAAACTTACAAACAGCAGGCCTGCCCCTCATGCAGCAGAATTTCCACTGTCTACCGTAAGGGAGCAAATTGGTGTGAACAATTATGTCAGTCCATGAGATGATTTGCTGCTTTTTCTTCATGCCCAACCTTTACATGGCTCTGAAATTGAAATTTTGTGGTCTCTCATGGAGGAGAGTTTGAAGTTTTACTCATAGAAGAATACATGGTCTCATGGGCATCTGATAGGGTGCTGTTCAGAACCATGTAGCTGGTGGTCTCACTGGAAGCTAATGGCCAAGCCTGAAACTTGCTTTCTGGCTATTTGACAGACTGGTGAAGCCCAACTATTGCAACAAGCAGGGAAGGCACCTGGAGATCTAGACAAAAGCCAATCTGAGCTCTCTGAAAAGAAAGAATCTGTTGTATTAATACTGTCAGAGATTGCGTCTGATGGGCATGAAGAGTGTTGCCACAAATGCAAGGAAGGTGGGAAGTTGTTTTACTGTGATGGATGCCCAATAGCAATGCATGGCAGCTGCTTGGAACTTCTAGGATTACCTCTACCTGAGCTCCAAGATGATTGGTTTTGTCCTTTCTGCACTGAGAAAACAGCCAAGGACCTTGTTTCTCTGGCAGAGCAGGTGAGCATAAGTTTGGCTTGGCACAAGGTAGAAGGTTTAGGTCTATTTAGTTGAGAAAGGGTTCATCTGGCCAAATGAAATGCTAAGTTGACTGGTGACATCTATGATTGGGTCTTCTTGTTCATTCTAACGGCAAAACATGTGGGATGCTGCAGGTTGCTGCTGAAGCAAAAGGAAAGCTTCAACTCTTCATAAGAGAAAGCTCAAAAAAGCATTGCCAGTCTGAGGGCAGTAAGTTGCAGCGATTGAAGCTTGATAACCCTGGTATTGATATTGTGAGGCCACAACTGAGTCTTGAAGAACAGAGAGCGGCTTCACAAGGGGCATTAAAAGCCAGCAATCAGATTACAAACACCACCAACCATGGGAGAAAGCGTCAATCAGTGGCTATGGACGAGAACTTTGATTACAAGGAAGACATTTCAAGGTTTGTCACAGGCTCATGAGATTCTTTTATTACAAATGCTAAAACATATAATATTATGCAAGATCCAAGGTGTGAAAAGAATATGTATGTGGGAAAGAATAGATAGGGTTTGTGGAGTATGGAAAGGGAAGGACCAATAGTTCTGGGACCTTTGGGGTTGAGAGTGTTGATCAAGTATCCTGTGGTGATGAGAGGAGGGGACACAATGGGCAAATGAGGCCAAAGTAGATTGGCACATTGATGATTTGGAGGAAAAATGCTGCCAAAGCCAGATGACAATCAAATGCCTTTCTATGGGAAGGGACCTAATTTTGCAGTTGGGTGCTGCTTTTTGTAAGTGGCATTTGTCCTAACTTTAACAGGGCAGTAAGCTGCTTTGATGATAGCTTGGATGGGTTTACAAATTCTCAAGGATCAGTTGAGAATGTGGAATGTTAAGCAAATGTGTCTAGTGCTTAGTTTTTGGTATTAAACTTTTGGAGTGTCTGTTGAGGGAAGTTTTTAATTCTGGGAATTTATGACTTTGTCTATGCATATTGTGCAGTTGTTTATACAGACAGTGGGTTTTGTCTTGAGAAGAAGGAAAAGGCCAATACTGTTGATGGAAGTGATTCATCCATGAAATAACAGTTGCAGGCTTCTTGTATACATTGTCTAATTTGTATTGCTATTCCTGCAGTGGACGGCATAGAATTCGAGGTGTACGGAGGAAGACATTACCTTGGACCACAGAGGAAGAAGATGTACTGAAGGTTCAGAATTTTTTTCGCTATTTGTCTCATTGGATGTCATGAGGACTTCTCTGATTCTTTTTCTCAAAATCTTATACAATAGGAGACCTTCATTCAGCAACAATCTGGGCTGATTTTATATTCATCCTTGTGTAGCAGGCCCGGAGCACACTATTTAAGATTGAATATGTGTGCTTATTGTAAATTTTATGTGAGGTAGTTGAAACTCTGTTGTGTGGTTGTTATAATTATTGTAATTGGAAGCATCTTCTGATATCACTTCTTTGTAGACCTGAACAACGATGGTACAATTTCTTTTTCTCATCTTCTTGGGACAATTAGATGAGATGATGTGAAACTAGAAAGTGACAAGATTGATGTGCAAACAGTAGTCTGACCTTTCACCTGAGAAAAGCTATCTTTCTTGGAATGCAGGAAGGGGTGAAGCGGTTCTCAGTTGGCGGCAATAGTGGATTCCAATGGAAAAGTATACTGGAGTTTGGGAATGGTAAATTTGATCCCACACGCACAACAGTTGATCTCAAGGACAAGTGGCGCAATTTGCTCAAAGGTTTATCGTGAGCTCAAACCTGTTCTTATTGTGTGGTTCTAGGGGAACATGATGGGTGGAAATCAGCTGCACAGACTCCCTGTAGGGGTTTCATCCCAAGTTGATTTTGCAGATTCTTTCCATGGTCTTCTATGCTGGTTGATTGATGAGAGTTATATATTGTGCAATGTACCATATAGTCTCACTGTATTGTCTTCAGGGACTCTGGCCTCTACTCATGAATTTTTTGATCGAGAAGAACACCTCAGCAATCATCTTTCTAAACCTTCCAAATTCTGCAGTAATTTCAGACAAGTAGGGAGTCATTTGACTGTTCTGAGGTCTTGTAGACATACCCCCACTTAGGGCCATCTTTTAGTAATCTGTAAAGGGTTCGCAGAGGTAAATAAATTGGATCCTTTATAATCTGTCTCAATATCAACAGTTGTGGGTTTGCTATGACCATGCTTCCTGGATTCTGGATTTTGTTGCAGTTGGTGGATCAATAAACCTTCCTTTTCTGAAAGGCTTGATCTGCTCTGCCTTAAGAAAACTGGGTAATCAAGTATCCTCCTAAACTTTGCTTTATCCTGCAGGTGTTGTTGCACCCCCTGATGTTCTGGAACTTTAGAGTGGTCTTTAGAGTGGAAAAGCGCTCAATCATTTTTTATGTTGATCAGAGTTTTTTGGCTGGTGATCATCATCAGGCATCCTGACTGCTGGTATCATTTTATTTTGGAGGCTGAAAACTGTAACTCTAACCTTCCTGTCTTGTACGTAGAATTATACAGCACAAAAAAATTGTGGGACCTTTTGACACCAACTATTTTTTACAATCTAAACAGATTGAAGTATCACATTGAGATATGAAATTGAAATTCTTGACACCTGCATTCTTGAATAAAATTGTTGACTGTCCATTGTCATTAAATGCATGGCATGAATACTCTTCCCATGCAATTTTAGTGTTAACCTATTTGTCTTGCATGGTAAAAAACTTCTTGATATCAATTATTTTTTTTCTATTTGCCTTATATGTCTTGAAAACTCAGATCTTGTTACAAACATACATGTTTGAATTGTAGTCATTAAAATTGGTATGATGATGAACAAGAAAAGTAACCATTGAGGGTCTCGTGACAAATTTCAATACAAATATGTGTTTTGTAATGATGGATCTTTGACATACAGTGTTGTCAAATGCCACAATTGGCAAAGGAATGTATCTTCTGTAGCAACAAGTTGCTATTCATTGTGGATCTTTGACATACAGTCCTGTCAAATGAGCCAATTGACAAAGGAATGTCTATTAACTAGCAATGAATTTCTGATTATGCCTTCATGAGTATATGTTCTATTTTTCCCAAATTAGATTCACATTGCATTATCATTAAAACAAGGAGGTAAACTACCTATTGGGAGGAAAATCATATTATGCCATCAATGGCTATGTGCGTGTGCAAGTCAACTTTTGCGAGTGTGAAATTTCTTTTGCAATTGAAAACATATTTGGGTTCTGTTATGTATGCCATTTTTCTTGGGCTCAAAGTCAACATGCTACACAAAATATACAATTTCATAACTTCAAGGCTAAACCAGTCATTCATGAAGTTCAATTCAGACATTACCTAAAGTGTATCATAATCTCAAGGTTGAAATACTTGTCCACAATAATATACATTGTTAGATAATGTTGAATTAAGTGGTGTAGTCCACAAATACTCCAACTTGATCAAGACACATGCCTGATTTCCCCAGAAACCCATTATCTTTCCAATGCCACTTCTGAAATGTGTCTCTCCTCCATTGCTGAGTCCATAGGGGCCATAGGTTTTGATGTTGGACTTGAATGAGATGGAAGTAATAGTCTTTGGAGATATATTCCCTACAGTGACAGCGGATGTTTGACCATAATATCCCTCAATTTGTTGAAGGTACTCATCAGGGTAGTCGAAATTTATCTACACAAAAAGCAATTGCCATAAGATTTAGAAACCTACATCCAATTCAAAGATTCATGATTCATCAAAACCATCCTTATTTAAGTACAATCGGCATTGTAATTACAAGTTCCTAACTTCCTAAAATCATAGGTCTAAGATCTGTCCTGCACTTAAATAGTAGGTGTAAGAACCATCCTGCCTGACACTTCATGCATGTTTAGGTTCATGATATCCTTCACCTCTTGAGTAGGTAAAGCTGTGGGTTGGGGACCAAAATGCAAGGCCAGACTCATCATAGGCCCATTATCTTGGGAATACCCCCCCAACTTGGAGCTTTACTCTACACTTATGATACATGATTTCAATCATGAATAATGGCCAAAAGTAATAACACATAATGGCAAGCTATTGAAATGCAGCATGGGATGCTCACTGTATCTTCAACTGCATGATCAAGTTCACCATGAACCTGAGATTGAAACAATTGGCCCCATATATCATACACGACATGAAGAGACCAAGTAACGGCTCCTTCAGCTGAGGAGCTGATCTTCAACCCTTTGATACCTGTTACTGGGCCATCACAAAAAGAACTTCCACCATCTCCTCCCCAAGGGCCTTCAACCTATACATGGTAAGCAAGGGCACATCACCTTGTTAATTATGAGAGGCCAATAGCTCTATAACGTTGCAGATTTGACCTGAAACAATTCATTTTTTGGCTACTATTGACCATGGTAATTATGCATAAGTACACAAGACAAAACAGTTAGACGTCAATATAAAATTGATCAAGAACCAACAGGAGTGTTTCAGTGTCAAATGTTAACTCAAATGTAAGCAGCTCAATGTGTGATGACTCTGCCCTTTATACCAAGTTCAAACTAAAAACTAAAAACTTTCATTATGGGATCTAGAACTTCTCATGCAGTTATATGGAACCCACCCATCTATCAAATGCACATATACAGTACTCCAAATGTCACTCACACATTGGGTCAAGTTACAGTTTTATGCCCAAATCCTACACCAATGCATAGTCTCTTCCCTGTGGGCAGAGCCAACAAAACATGCCTCATTGGTGGAATTTGT
>Ga0116227_10010972_pt1 | contig 15493 bp, 8 predicted proteins | sample S1TSphgellanicum_FD_89693 | JGI IMG/M metagenome (GOLD analysis project Ga0116227, IMG submission 89693) | Host-associated microbial communities from peat moss isolated from Minnesota, USA - S1T2_Fb - Sphagnum magellanicum MG | ecosystem: Host-associated > Plants > Peat moss > Unclassified... | reverse complement strand
CCAGCCGGGACACTTTCGGGACTCCATTTCGGGAGTCCCAACAAAATGTGCCATTCGGATGTAGCCTCCGCGACCAGCTGCAGAGAATACTATATGGGGGAAGGTGGTGGCTTCCCCCGAGTCTGGGCCGTGGTGAGTCTTGTGTGTCCAAGTGCTCGTGGCAAGTCCCAACTCCCAAGGGTGTCCCGAATGCTAAACTAACCCGATTTGTTTGGTTTTTGGATGCAGATTCACATGAGCTAAGCTAGTCCCTCTTCCTAGTCTAATCTCTGGGCTCCCAACTCGACCCTCTACCCTTTTTTAAAGTTGGAAGCCGGGAGCGTGCTGCTAAGTCTCAGCTTTCTACAACTTGACTTTGTGAAACCCTCAAGTGGGTTTCACCCCATGACTTGGGAGCGCGTCAAATCGCCTATGAAAGATAGTTGAATTTTTCAAAATGTCAAGGATAATGTTAATGCACTAGCACCAAATTTTTGGCAAACATATGTCCAATGTTATGAATTAAATAAAGTTACGTGACAATTTGATATGCTTTTTATACAAACTTTGAAAAAAATTCATATAATGATAAAAAATATAAAAGATATTCAATTTGTTATCGATAACCACCTATAAATTTTATTGTTCCACATTTATTTTAAACAAATAAAATTGTGCAAAAACATAATGAAAATGTGTTCATTATCACATCAAGTCCAACATTTATTTTCAAAGAAATGGACATTAGTCATTCATCATGCCCACCATCTTATAAACTTTCAAATGATCTAAGCAAAATTGTAGGTTTGCATTCTACAATTCATAGAAAAAAAAATCTTGGTTAAATTATGTGTTGGTAATTATGCAAGATTTGATGGTCTTGTTAATGGAACCGATGACATATTTAAAACATCAACAATACATAACAACAAAACCATAATGTGGATAATGTTTTAAAACTTTAAAATTGGAATATTAATGAGAAAAAAAATTAATCATTATTATAATGACAACATTAAATCAAAATGGACACCAATTAAACCTATCACCAAAAATATAAAAGTTAGTAAGACCCAATCATTTGTCATAACAAATATTTAATTTTCAATTCCACTTGTAGTACAAATAATTGTCCATCCTTCCCAAGGATTATCTTTAGATGAATTGGTTTTTGATCCTACAAATGTTAAGAAACACAACTTAGCATATATAATTTTGTCTCACATTGGAACAAAAGAAAAATTGTATTTATTAGCTCCCCTCCAACATAAAAACATTTGTGTGGATCCAAAAGTACATATAGAAATGAAAAGATTAAAAACAATTGTGACTTGGATACCATTCATTTAGTAGTTTAAAAAATTACATCATTTTCATGTAATTATACAAGCCTTGAATACAACTTCTTTATGCCAACATTATGAAGACATCAACCATGACCATAACCTTCAAATGTTTCATATTTTATGTCTTATAGAAACAAGAATACATCATACATCAACTAATGTGCACAAATTTGTAGATTCGTCAAATTCATATGTTTCAATTCATGATGGTCATGGGTTGGTGATGATGTATGACATACACATGCATTTGGATTCTTTTAATGTAACAACCAATAATGGTTTAGAATACATAAAGACAACTTTTAATATTAATACATGAAAAATAATACATATTGTATTTGTGTATAAAACTTATTCATGTTCAATTTCTACACTCCTCAAAAGTTTCAAAATATAATTGAACAGTCATTAAAACATTGCCCAAAGATTATATTAAAAGATTTTAATGTTGACATCTTAAAAAACAAGAATCATGCCAAAAACAAACAAGAATTATTACATTCATGGATAAATTTGAATTAAATTCCCAATTTTGTGGAAACACCACAAAAGAAGGATTTCAACTAGACCATATATGGACAAATGTTCCAAGAAATGAATGCAAATCGAGTGTAATAGAAGCATCTTGGCCATATTTTCACAAGCCAATTTATATGGCATTCAAACTACCAAACACACTCCCAATGTATACCAAGAAACCATTAACGTTTCCATTTTTTTAAAACATAATATATGCAACTACATGTGTGGATACATGATGCATTTCCCATTTGATCACCCCAAAATAATTTCATCATCCATTACCTCCAATGTTGCATCATTTATTGCATGTGGTGCATGTAACTAAATTATTTGTTTATTCTTCAAGGACCACATGCACAAAGCTTTTTGATATGGCAACCACAAGATGACAAAAAAAATCTAAATACTTCCTTAACTAAATAGACACACCACTCACAACAACAAAACATTGACAATTAACACATTTCACTCAAAACCCTAAACCCAATATGCAACAAAAAAAAACATCCCCACATCTTGAAACTGGAAAGTGTTCAAAGTAAAAAGGGACATCATTATATTGGATGAAAAGTTTTTACGACCTTTTTCATTCAGATTTTGTCCATTCATTATAACCATTCTTTGGGATCATCTAGGTATGTAGTTTTACATTGTGCATACTCCTTGACCGCTTCAAAACATTGCATATGCTTGCAAATATTATGTCTATGCCCTTTAAATTATAATGGGGAACTAAATTTCAATTCGTAAATGCACAAAATCATGTCCAAGTAGAGCCAACAAAAAGTTCAATATGCTAGTACTAATGAAATAAAATGATTTTAATCATAAAACCAGTACCTATACTTTTTACCCATTTAACTTGAGTTTAAAATCATGAAAACATGTATATAGCATATTGTAGGAACATGTAACACAAAGCCTCTTGTGGCGGAGCTGCTTGTTTTCTTTCTTGTTAAGTGGGGGAGAGGGGGGAAACCTTAAGAGGGGCAAGTGCTGGCTCCTCCAGTGTTCCAGTGGCTACCCTAAACATGAGGAATCTCACATTGAATATCCCTCCCAAGAGCAGATCTAGATCTGGCAAGGGAAGTCTTTAGTTTGAAGTTCAAACCCAATGTTGTCTAGCTTTTATTTTTTGAGAAAACCTATAGTCTCAATTTCAAAAAAATTAGGGTTTAGGGTTTAGGTTTAAGGATTTTCTGATTTTATAGGTTTTTTTGAAAAAAAAAATTAAACATTTCGACTTCTAAACCTTAAACCCTCCCAATTTGAAAGAACCCTCAATTCCAATTCAAGGAATTTTTTTTGGGGGGTTTGCTAAAACCTTCCATGCAGTTGCAGACCCAGTTCTTCACATTTCAAGACTCTTGATTCTGCTTCTTCTTTTTAAAAAAAAAAACAAACCCTAATCAGGTTTGTCTCCAAACTGAATCTGGTTCTACCTCCTATACATAGCAAAAAAAAAAATTAAAAAAAAGAGTTGCTACCACTCCACAGCCAACAAAAAATGACAAGCTATATCAATTACATCCTAAACCCAAAAAAAGAAAAGAAAAAAAAGACTTTAAAGTTTAAACCCTAAACCCAATTGGAAGAGATCTCACCCATTGATCTTGAAAGGGGGGAAAAAAAAACCTAGTATGAAATTTTTAAGGCCTTTACAAAAGTGAAGGAGGCATTTGCCTTGCCCATGAATGCATATACCTTTATATATATATATATATATATATATATGAATGGCTTTAGACTTTACCCTAGTTCATGTATACATAAAATCCCTCTTATAAATATTGTAGTGCATTAATTTGGATGCACCCTTATGGAGGTTGGAAGAACCCAAGGGGCATTTCAAAATTTCTCAAATGGCCACAAGAAATGGGTGTTTTGGTTTTCAAATTGCCTCACATTGTTTTTTAAAAACCTTTTTTCCCCCATCGGGTATCATACAAAAGTTATTTTTTAAAAAGGATGAAAATCCTTTGATTTTTATGCTGTGCAACACCCCAGCAACCCTTGGGCATTACTCTCTAAAGAGTGGGCTGACTAGGGGCTGATTCTGGCTCCTAGCAAGTATGTACACAAGCCCATTAGAGCAAAGGCTGATTCCAGCTCCTTGTTACACAACCTAGAATCCACCTCAAGCAACAAGCTTGGACTCTGCCTCACTCTAATGGGGGCTCCCTAGTAGGAGTTTGGTGCAATGCTCCTTCTCCTACTTTAAGTTGATCTTATCTTAACTAACATGAATCCTTGAGCTTATGAAGCTCTAATGTCCTAGAGAATGGGTCGACTAGGACCAATTCTCGCTCCTAGCAAGTATGTAGTTGAACTCATTAGAGTGGGGTCCAAATTTTTTTAATTATTTCAGAATTGGAGAACTAGGGTAGACCAGCCCATCACCGATTGGCTTCAGTTCTATTAAAAACAGAGGAATTGTTGGTTTTGGTTATTTTCAGAAACCTCAAAGAAGTGATGGTTTTCATGACAGAAGGAATAACAGATTGATTATTAAGTGCTTGTTAAACAATTAATTATGACCAAAGCTGCCATTGAGGTAGGGTAGCTGGCCTGCTCTTTAAGAAAGTTAAAAGGCAATAATCCCAAAGAAAAACCATGCATTTTATGCCAAATCTGCATCCATGGCCAATTCAGTGTTCGAATTGGCCTCCACCCAGGCCCACTTCAAGCCTTGAGGCAGATTCAGCACAATTAATTAGTGTAGAGGAAAAGGCCTTATCCGCTAGTCCTGACTTTAGCATATATGAAAATAACTAGATGCTTTGGTTAGCATAACAAACAAGCTATCTTTTAAATACTAAGATAGATTACTGTGACTAGTAGTTTATGTGAAGAAACAATCCTTATTGAAGTGATTAAGGAAGCACAATATTGTCAATTACATTCAAAGTTCTAGACTTTCGGGCTTGCTTTTTTATGATAGTGAATTCCACACACTAAATGTGTAACTTACATGTAATCTTTTGAGACTGCTGATCAAATGTTTTTTTGGTAACATGAAGCTGCTCCCTCCCTTCCAGGATTTTCACCCATCTCCTTGCACAACTTGCACCGACTGCTCCCAACTGGTGATGGGTTTAGGTCCTAGGTTACTTGGTTTCTACTCTTGAAGCTCCCCATTGTGGGTTTTGCACTTTTGGGTGTCATCTTTTGTTTGGACTTTGATCCTTTCTTTTTTTTTTCCTTCTCTTGTTCCCTTGTCAGGTGTTTTTTCTTTATTTATTTATTGTTATCTGACATTCCATGACAATAAATAAATAAAGGAAATTCACCAGGCAAGGGAACAAGAGAAGAAAAAAAGAAAGGACCAAAGTCCAAACAAAAGACCACACACCCAAAAGTGCAGAACACACAATGGGTAGCCAATGAGTGTGTTGTTCATGTCGTGCCTTGACAGTGCTCGAATGTTTCAGACAAGACATACATACATAACTTACACCCTAGAGGATGATCAGACTGACACCACAAGTTTAGTTTGTGTGGGCACAAAGTATACATAACTTTAGACCAAAAATGAGTACCAAATATTTGTCCTGGGGGACTGGGAGGTTGGGAGGGAGTAGTGTAGTCATCCCTTGAATTTTTTCTTCTTTTTGTTGCAAAACCTGGGAAAGCTTCCTCACTTGATATGAATAGAGTTTCCCCCAGGACGGGACTCTCGTGATGTCAGGTTGAACATAACAAACAATATGACAATTCAGTTCAGACAGTAAAGTAAGTAAGTGCCTTTTGCATGTTCTGCAGAGCTCTTTGAATGTAAAAGCATTCCATCATGTCATTGCACATGCAAGTATGTTTTTAAGTATTTATTTACATTTAACAACATCCAGCTCATGGGTTCTGTGAATTTTGGAAATCCTGCAAAAAGCTTAATAATCTGCTTGAATGCTGGATTGATTTGCTGTTTTTATGTGTGACCCCTGTGGATTTAAGCAATAGCAACATCATGTTCCTCCAGATGTAGCTAGCTAGCTACTACTATGAAAAGTGTTCAATGGGCCTTTTGATGGGTGATACTAGCAGGTGGTGATTGTGATAACAGGCTAATTTTGTTGTTATTGGTTTTCTTTTTTTCCCTTTATTTGGGGCTAATTCTCACCACTTGGCAACAAAGAAAATTCCAGTACGCACTCACTCATTCAAAGGGCTATCGCATGCCAAAGTTGCCAGATTTTGAGATTTTGATTATAAAAAACATTTCCTGAAATTGCCATATTCAAACAATAGGTTTCAGCAAATCGCCAAACTATAGCAAGATTCTTAAAATTTTTTACTTTCTTCTCTGACCTGTAGCCAAATTTGGCTAATTCATCTTGTGGATGATCAATCACCAGTGTGGCTGAGAGAAACCCTGTTTGCAACAGGACATCAGAGAACTTGAGAACAAAATCTTTTCCAGTCACATTACCTTAAGACCTTTTGTCAAAAGATAATCTGAAGCTTTTTGGTCTCTCACCCACATATGTCTCAACCGGGCAAGCAACTGCTAGAAAACAGCAACCTGCATGAAATAAGTCATGCAAGCTTTCCAATCTTTGAAGCAGGAGATAGTTTATAACTCATGTGAAACTCTCAACCCATTTTTTTGGTTAAGGGACCACAATGTTGCTTTTAGCGAGAAGCTAACGTTTTCTTAAAGTTTGTTCATGACATTGTGAGATTTAACATGAACATTGAAAGAGGGCAATCACTTTAAAGTAAAAGACCGTTCCACATTCTATGTGTTTTGTGCCACACTCTTATCTACAAAAAGATCCGCAGATGTCAACTTGGGAGGGAGAAGCCTGGCTGAATGAAACAAAGCCTAATTGAATCAGCCACTAAAACCCATAACAATAATATGCTTGTTTGCTAGTTACTAGTGAATTTCATCTACAAAAGTTTGCTGACCGGAAACTAAGGGCATACATGAAGGAGTTGGAATACTGGAACTCCACAATGCTGCCTGCAGCAAGTGGACGACCACCATTCACAAGACAATCGTTATAAGCAAGACGAGTGAAGGTGTTTGGGTTGGGAGGGGGCGACGACGCAAACCAGCCACAATAGACATGTACATTTGTGGGCGCACACTCTGATATGCATGTGTTCACTATCTGAACACTGTACTGAGGAATGCCTGTAGAGCCGAGGCGGCTCTGTGTTATGCTAATGTCTTTGTTTGTACACCAATCTGCAATAAACCCACATCCAAATAACTCATTATTTCTTCACTCCCATTGGTTATAATACTAATTAGCACTTCTTCCTCTTCTTCTTAAACCCTCTACACTATGTAAGCTCCCACCACAAGTTCTTAAACCCAAAACACTAAACCCACTTCAGATCACAGAGTTCTCAAAACCCAGCAGACACTCAGAATTAGGCCACATAATGTGGAAATTCCTGCAAAGAAGACACCAACTTTGTACACAAATTGGAACTTAAGTGTTTAATGAATCCAGCACTTAGGTATATGATCGAATAACATGACAAACAAAGTGTAGGGTGAATGCCAAAAAGTATGTACAGCTTTATTACTTAGCAAATTTAAGTTTGTAGATTTGTAATAATCTCAAAGGTCAAAACTGGTGGGGGGGAGGGGGGGAGGGAGAGGAAGTGTGTTTTTTGTAAAGAGAAAGTTTAACAAAAGCTGGCAGACTTGAAGCGTATAGGGTACATGAACGAGTTTGCATACTCAAAGCGGATGATATCACCTTGTCTAAGGGGTCGGCCACCATTAACTAAGCAGTCATTGAAGGCAACACGACTAAAGATACTGGGGTTAACCAGCATGGCTGAAGCAAACCAGCCACAGTAGACATGAATATCTGATGGGGCACAATCAGACATGCATGTGTTCACTATTTGCACAATGTACTGCGGGATGCCTGAGAAGCCAACTTGACCCTGAAATATGCTAACATCTTTGTTTGTGCACACTTGATCTGCAATAACCCCGCCCGCCCCCCACAAAACCCATCATTATTATTCTTGCTCCACTTGTGCAGCATCATCCCTTGTTTGGATGATTTCTATCCACTTGTGACTTCCCATTCTTATTACACCTTTCTTGCTCAACTTTGTGCGTCCCTTTTTTGGATGATTTCTACCCACTTGTGACTTCCCATTCTTATTACACCTTTCTTGCTCAACTTTGTGCGTCCCTTTTTTGGATGATTTCTATCCACTACTGACTTCTCATTCTTATTGCACCTTTCTGATCACGCTCTCATGACTTTACAAAACCCACAAGAAGTTTTGTGTGGATGGATGCCCGGCATGGCGGCGGGGTGACCAGGGGGAGAAGAAGAAGAAGAAGAACCCCAAGGTGTTTTCTTTTGTGGAGCACGATAAGATGATGAGGAAGGGGAGGTGGGACAAACTTACTAGGGTCTAACATCCGGCGGTTCCTGAATCTTGAGCTTCTGGCCTTAGTCGGTACATTAAGCGTCTTAACTAGATCTGATGATTCAATGGATGATGGCTTTGGACTGCCCTTCAACCCTGGAAAAACCACAAGGTATCAACAATAGAGTTTTGCAGATACACATGAAATTCTTGTATATATGTGTGTGTGTGTGTGTGTGTGTGTTTGTTCTTTGCTCGGATATAAGTACATTCATAATAAGTAGGGATAATAACTTACCAACGAAGGAAGAAATAAAATAAGATGAATCCTTCCAAATAAAGTCAGATCTTACTAAATCTGAAAAAAAGGATTTTTTTTGGAAATTTCAGCAACAACCCAAATCCATACTGAAGACTGGCATTGCACGTACAAATCCATATCAGCAAATCCAGTCCCACAAAGTAATAATTAAAAATACAGAAATTTAAAAAGTATTGTTTCCCTGAAAAATGAAAGCAAGTATCCTAAAAAGAAATTATTATTGGTTAATTCATTTCCTTTTTTAATTTAATATCAGAAAAAAATTAAAAATCATCAATACTATTTAGGATTCTTCAAAATCCAAGAAAAACAGGAGAAAAAAAAAAAAAAACCCAAAACTCCATAAAGACTCCCTTCCTCCCTCCCTCTCTCCCTCCAAAAGCCATGAATTGATGTGGAGTGAAAGCAGTAAGTAGCAGCCACTGATCATGATTGATATCAAAACCCTAAAACCCAAAAACACAAAGAAGAGAAACCAAGTAACCTAGGACCTAACCCTAAACCCTAAACCTATGATACCAGACAGACACTCTTTTTGTACATTATTTTGAGCAATTATCAAACATCATTTTTTTTAACACTTGCCCCCTCTCCCCCTAGGGTCACATTGAACATAACCCCCCCCTTTTAAAGTGCTCTGCAGTATTTTAACATTCCCCCATAAATGAAAAAGTACTTGTGTATTTGTCTCTAGGGACTCCCAATCACTCAAAAGTAATGACAAGTATTTAATTCAAAGAATGACCCCAGCAACTGACTCCCATTTATGACCCCAGCAAAGTTTATTGCCTCTGCCCCTGGAATGGAGAAACCCAAGGGAAACAACAAATGTAGTTTCCATTGGGTCCCCACATTTTGAAAAATAATGCTCATCAAGTATTTTTCACTATGGAACTAAAGTGTGAGTTTCATTTTTTGGGGAACTTCATGGGAACATTCCTTGGCTACTAATAAATGATAGTTTTCATTTTTTGGGAACTTCATGGGAACATCCCTTGGCTACTAATAAATTATAGTTTTCATTTTTTGGGAACTTCATGGAAACATTCCTTGGATACTACTACCAAGTGCTAGTTTCATTTTTTGGGATCTTTATGGGAACATTTCTTGGCTACTAATAAATGCTAGTTTCATTTTTAAGGAGCTTTACGGGAGCATTTCTATGCTACTAAAATGTTCCATGAAGTTGTTCCCAAAAAGAAACTCGCATTTGGAAGAGTGTTCATTAGGTGTTGTTTTGGTGTTACTATCAAATTAGTTATGGGAACAATAAAAATGTACGAGTAATTTTTCATTTGGTCCCACCATGCTTTGAGGAATGTTATTGTTGTTACTATGAAGTTATTTCTGTGAGTTGAATTTTTATTTTTCTTCTTTTGGGAAGGAACTTCTCCTATTCTTAGTACTACTGTTGTTGGTCTCCAGTTGTGCCATTGATAGCACTTGGTATGTGTAAGTGTGATCCCAACAACCTAATGGCAAGAGACGCTTAAAATAGAGCAGGGCCTGTGATCACAACAACCTAATGGAAAGAAACCCTTAAAACAGGACAAGGGAGAGTTGGGCAAATGATGAGTGTCTTGGTACTAACCACCATTTGCTGCTTGTTGTTGCAGCGTTGTTGCAGTTTCTCCTGCTCTCTCCTCTTGCTGCTGCTGCTGCTGCAGTTCCGTCCCTGCACCCTCTTCTAACCTCGAGCACCTGGAGCAGAAGCTTTTTGTTGTTCCGCTACTATATTCATCTGCTTCTTCTTTTGGCGCTGAATAAGAACTGCCCACCACCCCCTGCGAACCTACAACATTTGCAGAAAGCAAAATTAGACCCCAAAACGGTTCCTGAAATCATTTTGCATTTTGAAGCTTTTGTATTGAAAGAAGGTATGGGTTCTTGTTTTTTTAGAGATAGCCTTTGCCAAAAAAGAGAAACTGTTGGAGTAAGTGGGTTCATGCAGAGATTTGAGAAAGATTTGCCAAGAAGGAGAAACTGTTGGAGGAAATGGGTTCATGCAGAGATGAAGAAAGATTTGCCAAAATAGAGAAACTGTTGGAGGAAATGGGTTCATGCAGAGATGTAGAAAGATGTGCCCAAAAAGAGAAACTGTTGGAGGAAATGGGTTCATGCAGAGATGGAGAAAGATTTGCAAAAAAGAAACTGTTGGATGAAATGGGTTCATGCAGAGATTGAGAAAGATTTGCTAAAACGAAATTGCTGGAGGAAATGGGTTCATGCATGGATTTATTTTTTTGGGTTTCATGTGCTAATTTACAAAAGTTCCAATCGTGCAATCTTTGTTCAGCCCAGGAAAAAAGAACACAAAACAAACCGATTTTTTTTTTAAAAATCAGGCTTTGGTATGTGAAGAGCAAGCAAGCAAGCATCCCCAAGAGAATAGGATTCAATTGGAAGTGGGTGCTTAGGATCACAGTGCAAAAATAGCACCTGTTATGATTCCTCCTGTCTCATGAAGATCATCATCACCCTTCGTGATCCATGCACCTGCTGCTGCTGCTGCTGCTGCTGTTAAGCTTTTTGTTGTACTGATCTCCTGTTGGGTTAATGGCAATAAATTGGCTCCTTCGTCTAGAGCTGCTGAAGTGCATGCACAATTAGGAAGCAGACAAGAGGAATCGTCAGAGTTTGGAATTGGAGATCAATTACATGAAGCAGTAGTACATAACTGAATCTCACGCACAATTCATGGTTTGATGGGTGGCTATGGAAGTCATGAATTTTTGGAAAGAGATTCTTCACATGTGCAGAGAAGAATCCTTCAAGGAGCAGCTCTAGTGATGGGTTGTTGATGATAATGCGGCTGATCTGAGTATGTACTATGTACCTGTTTGAGAGAAAGCCGCAGCACTAGAGAAGCTTGGCATCAGCACTGTGCAGCAGCTGATGAGCAAGATGATGCAAAGAAGAAAGGAGCCAGCTTGAAGGTACCGCATCCGTGACAAGACTCCAAAACTCAACATTTGCTTTGAAGAAGAAGTATGAATTGGACGCTGCTGCTGCTGCTGCTGCTGCTGCTTCGTGCCTTTCCGGTACTGACGCGCGGCTCAGCTGATGGTCCCTATCCTTCGCTCATCGGTGCACTCTTCCTGCTGGCGGCGCTGGCTGCTTTTCTTACCCTTCTCGAGCTGAACCCAATCGTTCTCACTACTCATGACAAAAAGGAAAGCCAAAGAGATTTGAGACAAAAAACCGAAACAGAAACACAATCCTTGGACAAGTACAACTGCGAAATGTTGTGCTAGAGGAGAAGAAGAAAAATCCAGGTTAAAGATTAAAAAATGGAGAGACTAGATATCACAGAAGCAATCAATCCAGCTCGGAAGATATATAGGCGGGAGATCCAAATCCCCACCGAGATGAACAGACTACCAACTTTCTGTGTCAGAAAGTTTTCTCTACTGCAGGAGCTGGAATGTCCCAACAAAGAAAAACACTTCCAGAGAGAACTGTGGAGAGTGCAGAAGCTGCTGAAGGAAGAAGAGATTTGCAAAAGCCAAGTTTCCAAGTCTAGACTCTAGTACACAGCAGAAAGACTTCTAGTACAAAACTCAAAATCCTTGAAAGCTCATATCCCAAATAAGCAAAGTCTTAATACTGTAGCTGTTTTTTCTTTTGTTTTTTGGTGTGTAATCACAACTTTTAGACTGCAAAACTGGGAATATTGCACCACCTAAGAAAAGAAAGAAAGAAAGAATGAATGAATGAAGGAAGGAAGAAACAAAAGGAAAGGCATGAGATTTAGGCCTTATGAGTGAGCATGAACCACCCAGCTGAGCTGATCTCGAGTCCAGCTGCAATGGGTGATGAGGAGAAAAGAATGGAAATGGAATGGAATGAAATGGGGGAGAAAGACTTTGTTTTGAAGACACCCAAGCCAACAAAAGAGGTGATGGCAGCAGCTGCTTCAGTGGGTCCTTGAGCTTCTTCAGCTTCTTCTTTGCATAACGGAGCTGCTGCAGTTGTGGTGGTAAAAAAGGGTCTGTGTGAAAGTGGAAAAAGGCTTGATGGAAAAGGAGAGAGAGATAGAGAGAGCGCGCTTGAGGGAATTCATTCCCAAGTGTCGGAAAGTAACACTAGCTTTTTTGTTTTTTTTTCCTGGCTATATTCTTATATAGCCAAAAACGATATATTAAAAACAAAAGTGTTAAAATCATGTTTTTTTTTTTGAGATTTTCAATAGCCATAATTCGACCAAAATTTAATTTTAAAAAATAGAAATATTTCTATACGTGGTTCACATCAAGTAATGCAACCAAAAAATATAGAAAGGATGTTTTGAAATTTTTTAACTTTCATATTTAAGTTGTAAACAAAATTTGGCTAAATCTTCCTGTCTATAATTACCTTTTTGGCTATAGCACAGAATTGCCCAAAAAAAAATACTGGCAAGTAGCAGCAGCAACACACCCCTCGTGCAGCAGCTACTAGGCAGCAGCAGAAGCAGCTCCCCCCCCTTCCCCCAGAAGAGGACTTTTACTGTGCCCACCACACGCCACTCTGCCCTACTCCTTTAACATTAGGGTTAAGTTTGGATTACCTTAGAGTAAGGTTTAGCCTGGGTTATGTAACGTAGAAGAAGTAGCCTGGGTTAAGTTTGGATTACCTTACAGTAAGGTTTAGCCTGGGTTATGTAATGTAGAAGAAGTAGCCTGGGTTAAGTTTGGATTACCTTAGAGTAAGGTTTAGCCTGGGTTATGTAATGTAGAAGAAGTAGCCTGGGTTAAGTTTGGATTACCTTAGAGTAAACCCCTGACGTCACAGTGAACCAGTCAGTAGTTTAGTATCAGTGTTGGTCGGTTCTTCCATTTTAAGATCATTTTGGTTTCGGTCGTGGTTTTGACATTAACATTTTCACTACAACAAAAGGTGTCCTTGTTCATCAAGTGATTTCACTGGAGTGCATTTCTGTTTGTCAAGTGCTTTCATTGGATTTTGATTCAATTCATTGGTTTCATTCATTTATCATAATAAAAATTTAATGAATTCATTAGTCTATTGAAAGAGGACTAATGAACAGCATCCACATTTTGTAATAATGTTTTTAAAAATTTTTAAAAAAGATTTTTTTTGAGTGTGAAAATTTAATGAATTCATTAGTCCATTGAAAGAGTACTAATGAACTGCATCCCCATTTATTTTGTAATAGTGTTTCTTTTGTTAAGTTCTTGGGATGTGAGTTTGAGCTTGGATTTTCATATTTTGAAACCTTGTAGTTTCAATTTTGGCACCTTTTTTCAAAGTCAAGAACATATTGCATTGAGTTCAAAAATCAAGTTCAGTTCTATGTATACATTATACGCTCCACAAGAATGTATATTTTAATTTGGTTTATTTTAATAACTTTTCAAAAGAGTTCAGCCTATTTACCTAAAGAACCTAAGCTTGTGTTGAATTTTTATTTAATTTTTTCAAGGTTCTGGTTTTGATTCTAGTCTAGTTCCATGGTTCAATACTTGTGTTGTGTATATGAAAACATTATTTCATGTCCCATGCATAACTAAATCCACATTCATCTATCTACCCACAAAGCAATCACAAATTGTTCTACCTACCTTAACTACCAACATAACAACCACTCACATTTCCTGACCTAAGTAAAGCACTTCCAAGTTCTCTTCTTTGTATTTGAAGGCACCTCCCCCCCCACATGGAAGACTTGTTCCTTAGTTGAAGGACCCTTGCAATAATCACACGGAAACCTTCCATCATTTGAATTAAAAACCCTTTTGTGCTTTATGCTGGGAAACACATGCTCACATAGACCTCCCTCCCCTAATTTTCAAGGCTACAACCCTCAAATTAAATTAAAGGAGGCCCTTGAGAGCAAGCCTTCCCGGCCTCCTATGCATAATAACCACTTACATATGCCTATCTCCTTACCAACGATACTTCCTCACTTGTCTCATTACTTACCAAGTGTCTTACTTACTTATCTACCTACATACTAACCACTTACATCCCTCACCTCATTACCTATGATACTTAAGGTGCGTTCACACTTGGTGTTAGGGACTTTAATGTTAAGTCTCTTAACACCATACTAACTAGGTACATAGTTGACTACAAGGGAAATTGATTCATGGTGACACTTAGTTACTACTTTGGGCAAGGCATAGTGGGTTGTTAGTAGTAGTTATAGGTTATATGATAAATAGTTTGTGTTCAATATTAGACTCTTTAAAAGTCTATTTGTCATATGACATCACTACTAACCAAATAGACCCAAGGTAAACCCCTATTTGTCATATGACATCACTACTAACCGAATAGACCCAAGGTAAACCCAAGATATCTACATCCACGATCCAACAATACACAAAACATCCTTGCATTGTCCTTACTAGGGTTTCTAGTAGTTGGCAAATGACTAGTTTGCAAATGAGCCCAAATTTGAGGTGTTTCTAGATCTTGCTTGTTTCTTGGTGGTATCTAGATCTTTTCCTTTATGTGCACTCATTGTGCATTAGGGGAAACTACAAGTTGTGTTTTGTCATCCAAGCGTCTACCACCACTACTACTACTACAAGTTGTGTTTTGTCATCCAAGCGTCTACCACTAATACTACGGAGGTCTGTCACCTTGAATGTGAAAGGGTTGTGAATCCTTAACTGTACGGTGACTGGCGTGTCTACCCGCTACATGAGTGAAAACAACAATGAGTGAAAATTGTCATTTAAACGTAGCATTTGGTTACATCATGAGTGTCCATCATAAGCCTTACGCTGAATCATGGAATGGCAGGACGTAACTTGACTGGATGAAGGTGGAGTCAGTGCTGTAGTTGGGGATGGAGTCGATTGATTGATAGATCAATCGACTCCATCCAAGAGGGGAAAAAAAAAGATTGGCATTGAATAAAATTTCTTGGAATGAAAGCTCCTTAGTTCTTTTTTTTTTTTTTTCCCCTTTTTTTTTTCCAAAATTTCCATTAATCCTTTATTATATTAACGAAATAACACTTTAT
>Ga0116227_10010971_pt1 | contig 15494 bp, 14 predicted proteins | sample S1TSphgellanicum_FD_89693 | JGI IMG/M metagenome (GOLD analysis project Ga0116227, IMG submission 89693) | Host-associated microbial communities from peat moss isolated from Minnesota, USA - S1T2_Fb - Sphagnum magellanicum MG | ecosystem: Host-associated > Plants > Peat moss > Unclassified... | reverse complement strand
TGAAGTGTCGACGATCGGCATTGCCTATACGCTGGTCTTCGGCCTCTCCTATTGGCTGCTGCGCCGTAGCTCGCCGGGCGCGCGGACGGCGATCGCGCCGGTGCATTGGGAAAAGCTCGGACGGGTTCTCGTCGATACCGCGGCCCTATCGGGCGCGATCCTGCTGATCATCGGCGCGGCGACCGCCATGGGCTGGGCGTTGACGCAGTCCGGCTTCTCGCGCGAGCTCGCCGCCGCGATGGCCCATATGCCGGGCGGCGCCGGCGGTTTTCTCGCGATCTCGATCGTCGTCTTCGTCATTCTCGGCAGCGTGCTCGAAGGCATCCCGGCGATCGTGCTCTTCGGGCCGCTGCTGTTTCCGATCGCACGGCAGTTTCATATCCATGAAGTGCATTATGCGATGGTCGTCATCCTCGCGATGGGCATCGGCCTCTTCGCGCCGCCCTTCGGCGTCGGCTATTACGCCGCCTGCGCCATCGGCCGCGCCGATCCGGCCGAAGGCGTGCGGCCGATCTGGCCCTATCTCGCCGCGCTTCTCGTCGGCCTCGCCGTCGTCGCCGCGGTGCCTTGGATCTCTATCGGCTTTCTCTAAGGTCCAGACTTGATTGTTTAGGCGTCATTGCGAGGAGCGGAGCGACGAAGCAACCCAGGGCGACCGCTTCCCTCTTTGCCCCTGGGTTGCTTCGCTGCGCTCGCAATGACGGCCTTCCGGCATCACACTGGAACATCCATCGCTTCTAAAAGCACCTCAACCCCGAAAGACATGACATGAGCCTCGATCCGCAAGCCCTCGCCATTCTGAAGGATGTGACGACGGCGACAATCACGACCATCCTTTTGAAGAAGGGCCTGCGCAATGTCTGGATGCGCGGCACGCGGCCGTTGCGGCCGGACCAGAAGCGGCTGGTCGGGCCCGCCTTCACCTTGCGCTTCGTGCCGGCGCGCGAGGATCTGGCGACGCCCGAATCCTGGGCCTCGCCGATTTCGACGCGGGCCGCGATCGAGGCGATGCCGGAAGGCGTGATCACGGTCGTCGATGCGATGGGCGTGACCGATGCCGGCATTTTCGGCGACATTCTGTGCGCCCGCATGAAGAAGCGCGGCGTCACCGCGCTCATCACCGACGGTGTTTTGCGCGACGTGGCGGGCGTGCTGTCGACCGAGCTGCCCGTCTGGTGCCAGGGCGCGGCGGCGCCGCCTTCGGTGGCGGGCCTCACCTTCGTCGCTTGGCAGCAGCCGATCGGCTGCGGGGGCGTCGCGGTTTTCCCCGACGATGTCGTCGTCGCGGACGCCGATGGCGCCGTGCTGATCCCGGCCAATCTGCTCGCAGACGTCGTGGCGCTGGCGCCGGAGCAGGAGCAGATGGAAGGCTGGATCATGGACGAGGTGGGCAAAGGCACGCCGCTCCCCGGCCTCTACCCGATGAACGCCGACACCAAGGCGCGCTACGAAGCGAGCCGCAAAGGCTAGCTTCAGGCCGGCCAAGCTTCAGAGCAACGTGCGTGAAAACACGCGGGGCCGGGCGGCTGGCACCGACCAAAGGTGCAGAGGAACCGGAAAGAACGGTTTACCGCTCCTTTACGAGGCTAGGGTCATGACCACGCAATTCACCAAGAAGGCCACCGCTTTGACGTCAGCGACGCTCGTCGTGCTCGCGGCCCTGCTCGTCGGCTCTAACCCGGCAGCGGCCTCGCCGCTCGGGCCGCAGAGCATGGTCAGCACCATGGGGCCGATCGGCTGCGCGCCGGCGGCAATCAAGGCCGACGGTTTCGCGAAGCGCGACCCATCCTGCTCGTAACTTAGCGGTCGGGCAGAATTGAAAGCGGGACGAGCCCGATTCGCGCATCGCGCGGCGCCGCGGTTCGAATGAGGTTCAAGACCTCGCTGGCGCTGCGATAGTGGCTGAGCTGCTTCAGGCCTTGCTCGAGGTCGTCCATTGCCTGCGGCGCGGTGATGGCGACGATGAGATCGGTGCCGAAGGGCTCGCGCGTCTGCAGCACGAGATGGTAGGTCTGGGTGTGCACGATCCTGTCGTCCGAGCCGAGCGGATAGAGCGCCTGCACCGTTCCGTCCCCCGACAGATCGAAGAGCACCAAGGCGCGCCCATTGATGTCGCCGATCTCGATATCGACCTGCTCGTTGCCGCGCTGCGGGGCGCTGCCGGAACCCAGCCGCATCGGCTGCGACCGTCCCGTAGCCATCTGTTGGAGCTGTCGTACCGCCGCAGCGCGATCGATCACCGAAGGCAAATCGGTCGGATCGACGCCATAGGCCAGGATCTCGCCGCCGCTCTTCACTTCGTGCGAGCGCGCGCTCCAGACGAGATCGGGTTTCGCGTTTGCCTGCACGATCTCATAGGGCGCGGCGCGGTGCTCCATGTCCTTGAGCTGCCTGGCATCGCCGTCGACGATGGCGAGGCGCACCGTGTCGAGCGGTTGGCCGGGCGCCAGGCCGAGGCTCGGAACCGAGCCGGCCGGCGGCGGCAAGGGCGTCATCGTCTCGTCGGGCTTGAGCAGGCGCACGCCACGCTCGAGCCCGCCGTCGAACATGCAGGACGCTCCGCAGCGGCCCGCGCTCTGGGCCTGCGCGGTCTGGGCATGCGCGCTGCTGCTCGCCATCAAGAGCAGTAGGCCCGCGGCCAACCTCGTCTTGCGGCGCCATGCGGGAAAAATCATTCGTCTCACCGTTTCCAGCCAGGCTTCCTGGCCCGCATGGCGCCAGCGTCCTGCTGTGGCCCCAATCTAGATAAACCCATAGCCAACGTCGAGCTTGGCGCGCGGTTTAACCGCTGCCGGTTTCGCATTGATCTCTCGCGGTGAGTCTGGAAGAAATATCCTGAAACGGGTCGGGCGAATCAGTCCGCGCTGGACGGATTTCTGAAGAGGGACCATGGCGGACGCCTGCACTCAAGGTCTCGATACGGGCTTCGTCACTCTGGGCTATGCGAAGGTCGCCATTCTCGGTGTCGTGCAAGGCATTACCGAGTTGCTGCCGATCTCCTCGACGGCGCATATGCGCATCGTCCCGGCCTTGCTCGGGTGGCAAGACCCCGGCTCGGCTTTCTCGGCGGCCATGCAGGTGGCGGCGCTCGCAGCGGTGATCAGCTATTTCTGGCCCGATGTGCGCGGCCTCGTCTTCGGCTCGCTCGGCGCGATCGCGCGCCGCGACTTCCGGTCCTGGGACTTCCGCTTCGCGGTGTGGATCGTTCTGGCGACGCTGCCGATCATCGTGGCGGGGGTCCTGCTGGCGCCGCTTCTCAATGCCTGCAATTCGCCGCTCAGAACGCTGACCGTCATCGGCATTTCGTGCCTCGTCATGGGTGCCTTGCTCGCGCTGGCCGAGCTTTATTCGCGGCCGAAGCGGACGATCGACAATGTCACCTTGCGCGATGCGATGACGGTTGGCGTGGCGCAGGTCGGTGCCTTGATCCCCGGCGTCTCGCGCTCGGGCTCGACGCTCACGGCGGCGCTTTTCCTCGATCTGCAGCGTGACGAGGCGGCTCGCTTCTCCTTCCTCTTGGGGCTGCCGGCGATCGCGGCTGCGGGCTTCAAGGAGATCTACGAGCTCTACAAGGCGCATCTCGATGCGCATGGCTGGTCGATCCTCGCGGTCGGGCTCGTCGTCGCCTCGCTCTCCGCCTTCGTCGCGATCTGGGGCCTTTTGCGCATCCTGGAGCGCTTCTCCGCGTGGCCTTTCGTGCTCTACCGCATCCTCATCGGCATCGTCCTGCTCGCCGGTGTTTCCATGGGCTGGCTGGCCGATTGAGGCTTTAAAAAGCGAAACCCGAACCCGGCGGGGGGACCGGGTTCGGGTTCACTTACGCTCAAGACCGGTCCCGGGGTCGAATGCCCCGGCAGTGAGCCAAGCTCATGAGAACGGTCTTATGCGATTCGAGATTTCAAAAAACGAGAGCGCACAATGGCGCAGGGTGCTCTCGATCAGCAGGACTTTTCGATGTGATACCCCCAAGAGCCGGCCGAGCCGTGATAGGTGCAGCCGCCGTGGCGGCCGGAAAAGCCGTAATGGTTGGCGCTCTCACGCCACGCCGAGCCGTGGCCGTTATGCCAGGAGGCTTCGTGATGGGGTTTCGGCTTTTTGACCTCGGCGGGCTTGGCTTCCGTCTTCGGCGCAGCGCCGTTATCGGAGGCGGGGGGCTCGTCGGCGAGGACGGGACCGGCGAAAAGAGCGGCGGCAGCGAGTGCGATCAGTACGGTCTTCATGGATATCCCCATATGGCAACTGGACGGCGGTCCATCGAGTGGGTTGAGCTTGGCGGCCTCGCGCCTCCCAGCCCGTGCAACCTAGCCGCGCCGTCATCTCGCCTCTGTGAGTTTCCTCACACGCCTTCACATGCCTTCATATGCCACGCGGCGCGCGCAGCGCGCGCACCCTGAGCACAGCGGGCGGCTGTGCCTTGCTGAGGCGCGACCGATCGGCTAGTGGTGCGCTGGGCTTGCGGGCGTGGCGGAACTGGTAGACGCGCTGGACTCAAAATCCAGTTCTGGTGACAGAGTGTCGGTTCGATTCCGACCGCCCGCACCATTCAAGAAAAGAGCCGCTCTCTTAATCTTTTCGAGCGCGGCAACGTCGCTGCAAGGCGACGTGCGCGTCGTGATGCAAGGCGCGGCACGCGCCCGCCTCAGAGCGAGGCGCGCGCGTTCTCGATCGGCGGTTGGCGGGCCGGCAAAGCCTCGCGGCTCGCGACGCCCGCCTTGACTGCAGCCTGCACTTTCTCGAAGGCGCGGACCTCGATCTGCCGCACGCGCTCGCGCGAGATCGAGAATTCGTCCGACAGTTCTTCGAGGGTGATCGGATCATCGACGAGGCGACGCGCCTCGAAGATGCGCCGTTCGCGATCGTTCAGCACGCCGAGCGCGGAGTGCAGCGCGCCGAGCCGGTTGTCGGTTTCTTCGCGATCGACGAGCAGATTCTCCTGACTTGCCGTGTCGTCGACCAGCCAATCCTGCCATTCGCCTTCCTCGCGCAAAGGCGCGTTGAGCGATGCATCGCCGCCCATGCGACGATTCATATCGATCACGTCCTGCTGCGAGACGCCGAGCTTGGTGGCGATCTTCTCGACCTGATCGGGCCGCATGTCGCCGTCCTCGAGCGCCGAGATCTGGCTCTTGGCCTTGCGCAGGTTGAAGAAGAGCTTCTTCTGGCTCGCGGTCGTGCCCATTTTCACGAGCGACCAGGAGCGCAGGATATATTCCTGAATCGAGGCGCGGATCCACCACATGGCGTAGGTCGCCAGACGAAAGCCGCGGTCGGGCTCGAAGCGCTTGACGGCTTGCATGAGGCCGACATTGCCTTCGGAGATGACCTCGCCGATCGGCAGGCCATAGCCGCGATAGCCCATCGCGATCTTGGCGACGAGACGCAGGTGGGACGTGATGAGCTTGTGCGCCGCGGTGGGATCTTCATGCTCCCGCCAACGCTTGGCGAGCATGTATTCCTCGTCCGGCTCGAGCATGGGAAAGCGCCGAATCTCGCTCAAATAGCGCGACAGCCCGCTTTCGCTCGATAATAAAGGTAAAGCAGCAGCCATAGTGATCTCCTTTCGAACCCCCAATGCGGCGGGCTCGCTGCGCCGGCGCCAGTTCGGCCACCCACACATCGCTCAGATATAGGGGTTCCGGACCGTGGCCGAAAGAGGGCCATTCTCGGCGCCGCCGGTTACAAATCGTTAATCAAAGCGCTCTTGCGGATCCGCCAGACACCGGCACGTTTCCTCGCGCGCCTTCTCCTTGCGAAGCGAATAGACCCGTAAACTCTTGAGCTTGCCTCAACTTGGCGGGGCTTCTGCGCAGCGCTTTCTCGCGTCCTGCGATGCATAACGGACGAGGCGGACGATTGGATCATGCGTCGCTCACAAGGGCGTCCCGCAGATTTTGCAGATCGGCGGGCCAAGCGCTTTCGCAGGAGACGAGGGCGCCAGTGATCGGATGCGCAAAGGCGAGGCTCGCCGCATGCAGAGCCTGCCGGCCGAGCCGGCTCAGCGCAGCTCGGCTTGTCGGGCCGAGCTGATTCGCTTTGCTGAGAAAGCCGCGCGCGTAGAGTGGGTCGCCGAGGAGCGGATGACCGAGATGCGCCATATGCACCCGGATCTGATGCGTGCGGCCGGTCTCGAGATCGCAGCCGAGAAGGCTCGCGATGGGGCCGCCGGACGGTCCCGCGAAAGTCTCGATAAGCTGCCAATGGGTGACGGCTTCGCGGCCGCGCGCCGCAGGCACGACCGCCATCTTCTGCCGGTCCGTCGCGTGGCGTCCGAGCGGCGCTTGGATCTCTCCGGACGCCCGCTCGGGCATCCCCCAGACGAAGGCGAGATAGCGCCGTTCGAGCCGCATGCTGCGGCCGTGATCGGCGAAGAGCAGGCTGAGGCCGCGATGCGCGGCATCCGTCTTCGCCACGACGAGAAGTCCCGACGTATCCTTGTCGAGCCTATGAACGATGCCCGGGCGCTTCACGCCGCCGATGCCGGATAGGCTCGCTCCGCAATGGGCGAGCAGCGCGTTGACGAGCGTACCCGACTGATGGCCCGCCGCCGGATGCACGACGAGGCCGGCTGGCTTGTCCACCACCAAAAGGTCGTCGTCCTCATAGGCGATCGACAGCGGAATCGATTCGGCGCTCGGCACCGCATCGACCGGCGGCGGCAGCTCGAGAACAACGGCTTGCCCCGTCTTGACGCGCAAGCCGGCATCACCGCAGCGTGCTCCGTCAATGCGCACGGCCTGCGCCTCGATGAGCGCCTTGAGACGGGTGCGAGACATCGTGTGACCGGCGGCTTCAGTCTTGCGCGTGAGAAAGCGATCGAGCCGTTCGCCTGATTCGGCGTCGCCGACATCGAAAGCGAGCTCCTGGAAGGTGAGCTCTTGGAAGGCAAGCTCTTGCGTCGCATCGCTCACGACATTGTTAGACATCAAAAGCCTCAACCTTTCGGCGCTTCGACACGCGCAGCATCGCTTTAAGATCTATCGGATCGCGCAGGTGTGAACACGCGCGCCCTTTTAAGATTCGATTAACGAATCCGAAATCCTCGTGAGATCAAAGGCAGAGGCCAGCTTTCACGCGCGCGAGATCCCGAACACATTGGAGTGATCTAGTAGAGTTCACAATCCATTGAATCATTTCACGAATCCTTGAGCATAGCACTCACGAACCGTTGAATGCTCAGGCTCTTTTCAAGCGACCTATCATAAGTCATCTCGGCTCCCGGCGCATGCGAACGAATCGCATGCCGCGTCGGCTATCGGGCTTCCGATTGGTGTCGACGCATGACAAAAGGAGTTATTCGATGAAGACCATCCTCAAGATCGCGGCCGTGAGCTCTGCGCTCGCCCTCATGCTCGTTGGCGCCGCCAATGCACAGCAGGCGTCGCAGCGCCGCTCCGTGGCCGCGCCGATCTCCGGCACCGATGCGGCTTTTGAAGGCCGTTCGGTCGTCAACCCAAATCCGGCGCTCGCCCCGAACGAGGTCGACGAAACGGGCAACCAGTCGGGCGCTCCCGAAAATCCCCAAATGGGCGACTGATACGCTTCTGCAGCCCGCCGGCTTTCGGCGGGATGCGCGCTTCTAAGCATCATGGCCGGGCTTCGTCCCGGCCATGAGCGTTTTGGTCAAGCCTCGCCGGCTTCCCGAAACCTGTTTTCCGCTCGGCTGCGATGTTCTAGAGCAACGTGCATGCCGATCTTTCGTCTCTATCGCCGCGTGCTCGGCTTGCTGGTCGCCGAGCGGTCGCTCGCCATTCTGCTCGCCTGCGCCAATATCGCGTTGGCAACGTCGCAATTCGCGGAGCCGGTTCTTTTCGGGCGGATCATCGACCGGCTGAGCGGCGCGGAAGCGCAGCATCGGGTGCCGGGCTTTCTCGAACTCACGCCGCTGCTCGGTGCCTGGGTCGGCTTCGCGCTCTTTTCGATCCTCGCCGCGGTGCTCGTCGCGCTCCATTCCGACCGTCTCTCGCATCGCCGCCGCATGGCGGCGATGGCGGTCTATTTCGAGCATGTGCTGCATCTGCCGATGAGTTTCCATGCGTCCGTCCATTCCGGCCGGCTTTTGAAAATCATGCTCGAAGGCGCCAATGGGCTTTTCGGCTTGTGGCTCTCCTTTTTCCGTGAGAATTGCGCGTGCCTCGTCGCGCTGCTTGTGCTTCTGCCTTTGTCGCTCTTCATCAACTGGCGGCTCGCCTCGCTGCTGATCGTGCTCGTCATCTGCTTCGCCGGACTTACGACCTTCGTCCTGCGCCGCACCGAGACGCTGCAGAAATCCGTCGAAGATTTCAACACCTCGCTCGCCGAGCGGGCGTCGGACGCGCTTGGCAATGTGCCGGTCATTCAGAGCTTCACCCAGGTCGAGGCCGAAACCAGCGCGATGCGCCGGATCATCGACGCGGTGCTCATCGCGCAGATGCCCGTGCTCTCCTGGTGGGCCATGGCCGTCGTCGGCGCGCGCGCGGCGGCAACGCTGACCTTGCTCGGTATTTTTCTCGTCGGCATTTGGCTCTATGTGCAAGGCCTCGCAACGATCGGCGAGATCGTCATGTTCATGAGCTTCTCGACCATGCTGATCGCGCGGCTCGAGCAGGTGGTCGGTTTTCTCAATGCGCTGTTCCTGCAGGCGCCGAAGCTCGACGAATATTTCGAGGTGCTCGATACCGCGCCGCAAGTGGCCGATGCGCCGGGCGCGCGCGACCCCGGCCGGCTCACTGGCCATGTCGCTTTCGAGCATGTGAGCTTCTCCTACGATCATCGCAGGTTCGCGGTTGCGGATGTGAGCTTCGAGGTCGCGCCCGGCGAGACGATCGCGCTCGTCGGCGCGACCGGCTCCGGCAAGTCGACGACGCTGAATTTGCTGCACCGCGTCTTCGATCCGCAGGAGGGTGCGATCCGGCTCGACGGCGTCGATCTGCGCGCCATGTCGGTGGCGGGGCTGCGCCGCAATATAGGCGTCGTGTTTCAAGAGCCGATGCTGTTCGCCCGCTCGATCGAGGAGAACCTGCGCGTCGGCAATCCCGGCGCAACCGCTGAGGAGATCGACTTGGCGCTCGAGCGCGCGCAAGCGCGCGACTTCGTGTTGCGCCAGCGCGACGGGCTCGCCACGATCGTCGGCGAGCGCGGTCGCTCGCTGTCGGGCGGCGAGCGCCAGCGCCTCGCGATCGCCCGCGCTTTGTTGAAGGACCCGCCGATCATGATCTTCGACGAAGCGACCTCGGCGCTCGACGCCACCACCGAGCAGCAATTGCAAGCAGCGCTCGAGCAGGCGACGGCGGGGCGCACCACTTTCATCATCGCGCATCGGCTCGCGACGATCCGCAACGCGACACGCATTCTCGTCTTCGATCAGGGACGAATCGTCGAATCCGGAAATTTCGAGGCGCTTCTCGCGCAAGGCGGAGGCTTCGCAAAGCTCGCACATGCGCAGTTCATCACGGGTGCCGATCTCGCAGCCCAGTAGGGGTTAAGAGCAAGCGCGGACCTTATTCTGCTGGCGTGGTAGGACGCCGGCCGATGCGCAGAAGCAGCATGGCAGTGGGCCGCAGGATCAGAAGATCGGCGATCAGCGCGGCGATCATCGCGAAGGCGCTGAGCCAGCCGAAGAGACGCAAGGACGGCAGATCGGAGAAGACCGTCACCGCGAGCCCGCAGGCGAGCACGACCGACGTGAGGATGAGCGCCGGTCCGACGAGCACCGTCGCCCGCTCGACGCCGATCGCGGGATCGTTCTCCGGCCGATCCTCGAGCCGCAAGCGGTTGAGGAAATGGATCGTCGCGCTGAGGCCGAGGCCGAAGGACACGGTGAGCGCGACGACGCTGGAAAATTGCAGGCCCTCGCCCATCAGCCAGAGAAGCGTGCCGGAGAGCACGATCGGGAAGATGCCCGGCAGAATGCTGAGTAGCATGACGCGGAACGAGCGGAAGGCGAGGCCGATAAATCCGGCGACGAAAACGATCTCGACCGTCAGGCCGCGATTGAGCTTCTCGATCATGCTGGCGCTGTTGCGCGCGGCGATCACCGCAAGCCCGGTCACCGCGATCGTGAAGCCCGGATGCTCGGCGCGTACCCCTACGAGCGTCTTGTCGAGGGCATTCACGATCGGCAGGAGCCGGCTCGAATCGACATCGGGAATGCGCCCCGACACGATGACCGCGTCCTGATCGGCGGAGACGAAGCGCCGCGTCAGATAGGCGGGCAGCATATCGACATATTGCTTCAGGGTCGCGACGTCGGAGCGGCCGAGCTTTTCGGCGAGCCAGCGGCGCAAGGTCTCGAGCGACCAGACATTCCCGACCCCCGCCTGCTTTTCGAGAATCGCATGCACTTCGGCGATCGTCGCGAGCGTGTCGGCGTCGTAGAGCGACTTGCCTTTGGGGAATTCGATTAGGACGTCGATCGGGTTGGCGCCGGTGAGCTTCGCATCGAGCTGGTTGCTCGCGGCGACCGCCTGCTCGCGGTCGGGCACTTGGTCGGCGAGGCGATAGCGTGGCTCGAGATTGGCATAGATGAAAATGAGCCCGCCGACGACGGCAAGGCTCGCCAGGCTGTAAAGTCCCGGATGGCGCACCATGCGCGCGGCGATGAAGGCGCAGAAGCGCCGCAGAATGTCCATCGCGAAATCGGCGCCGTGGATCTTCTGCGCGAAGGCCGCCTCGCGGCGCACCAGCAAAATGCCCAGCAACGGCACCAAAGTGAGGACGGTGACGAGGGCGACGAGGGTTGCGATGAGCCCCGCCTCGCCGAAAGTGCGAATGAGATCCGAGGTCGAAAACAAAAGCGCGACGAAGGAGAGACCGGCCGTCGCATGCGTCAGCACGCAGGCCGGGCCGACGACGAGGATCGCATTGCGGAAGGCTTGGACCTTGGTCTCGCCGTTGATCAGCCGATCGCGCGCGGCGAAGGTGAGCTGCATGCTGTCGGAGAAGCTGATCACCATGATGAGCGGCGTCATCACGTTCAGGAACATGTTGAGGCGAAAGTCGAGCCACCCAAGCACGCCGAGCGCGAGCAGGATCGCCGTGAGCGGCGGTGCCGCGGCGACGAGCATGAATGAGATGCGGCGGAAGAAGATGATCGCGATGGCGCAGCCGGCGATGAAGCCGATGGCGTTATAGACGAGCCGGTCGCGCTCGACGGCGTTGCGGATTTCGAGCTGCATCACCGGCACGCCGGAAAGCTCGCCGTTGAGGCCGCTGCCGGCGAGGTCGCCCGCCATGGTCTCGCGAATCTCGCCGACCACTTTGCTGAGCCCGTTGCTCTCGGCGACGTCGGGGTCGAGCGCGAGCACGACGAGGGCGAGGGTCCCGTCTTCGGACAGCAATTTGCCGCGAATGATCTCGTTCGATTTCACTCGGTCGATGAGCTGCTGATAGGCGGCGCCGGTCGGCAGCTCTTCCGGAAACAGCGCTGCCGGCAAGCTATTGCCTTGGGGCGGCTCGCGGGCGGAGAAAAGCGAAATGATGCCGCGGGTGCCATCGATGAGCTGTAGATCGGTCACGAGATCGCGCAGCTTCTCGAGCGCGCCGCGCTCCAAGAGGCTCTTGCCCTCGACGACGACCAACACGTCGTATTCGTTCGACGGGAAGCGCCGCGTCACTTCTTCGAACTGCTTGAATTCCGGCGTGTTCGAACGAAACAATTGGCTGAGCGAATCGTCGACCTTGATTCGGATCGCGCCGAAGGCCGCGGCGATCGCGAGAGCGATCAGGATGACGCCAAGGAGGAGGGGCGCGCGCAGCGACACGAGACCGATCCGCTCGACATGGAAGGCGAGCGCCGGCAGCTTGCGTTCCGGCGGCTCGCCGGGCGCCCGCGGCGAGCCTTTGCTCGAGGGGTCGAGATTTTCGATCGACATGCAGCGTTCCCGTATCTCGTCCTTCGATCTCCGCCGTTCGAATGCGGCGGATTTCGGATTGGCTTTTGCCTCTTGTGCGGCAGCGACCGGCGCGGGGAGCTTTATGTCGCGCTTTCGCCCTATTTGTCGATGACCTCTTGTGCTTCGGCTTGCGGGTTCTGCGGCCCGACTCATTCAGCAGAGAGGATAGGTTGATGGCGGATGGGCCGCGTCTTTACCTCGTGACCCCGCCGATTGCCGACGCAGTGGCGTTTCGGCCGCATTTCGAGGCGGCCCTGAAGGCTGTCGATATCGCTTGTGTTTGGCTACGCATCGCGGCGCGCGACGAAGGCGAGGCAAAAAAGGCCTTGCGCGTCCTCGTGCCGCTCGCCCAGGCGCAGGGGGCGGCTTGCCTCGTCGATGATCCGCATATCGCAGCTCATGTCGGCGCCGACGGGGTGCATGTCGCGGAAGGTGACGGCCCCTTGCAGGACGCGCTTGCCGCCATGAAACCAGCTTGCATCGTCGGCGCGGGGCATTCAGCCACGCGCGACAGCGCCATGACGGCGGGGGAGGCGGGTGCCGATTATCTGATGTTCGGTGATCCGGATCGGGCGGATAGGCCGGATGAGCTCATCGAGCGGATCGCCTGGTGGACGGAAATTTTCAACGTGCCTTGCGTCGCTTGCGCGGGCAACCTCGGCGATGTCGAAGCCTTCGCGCGTGCCGGCGCCGATTTTATCGCGCTTTGCGCCGCGGTTTGGGACGACCCGCGCGGCCCTGCGGCGGCCGTCCGCGACGCCGAAAGCGTGCTTGCGGGATTGCGGGAGGCGACCTCGTGAAGCGGACGAGGCGTCTGGCTGGCACCGCCATATTTTCCCTCGCGCTCGCGGCTTCGGCCGGACGCGCTCAACCGCTCATGTCCGATCAGAAGATGCTGATGCCGGCCACCGAGCCAGGTGTCGCGCCGCCGAACGCGCCGCTTTTGCCCATCGCGCCGCCGCGGCTCGGCGGTCCCGATCTCGCCTTTGGCGCCTATCAGCGCGGTTATTACGCGACCGCTCTGCGTGAGGCGATGCAGCGGGTCTCGGCCGATCCCACGGATGCTCCGGCGATGACGCTCGTCGGCGAGATCTATGCGGAAGGCCTGGCGGTGAAGCGCGATCTCGCGGAAGCGGCGCGGTGGTTTCAACTCGCGGCCGATCGCGGCGACCGCCAGGCACGCTTCGCGCTGGGCCTGGCGAAATTGCGCGGCGAAGGCGTGGCGAAAGATCTGCCCGGCGCGAAGACGCTGTTTCTCGCCGCCGCGGCTCAAGACCATGCGGGTGCGCTCTATAATCTCGGCATCATGGCGATCGAGAATAATGGAGTGAGCTCGGATTTCGTAAAAGGTGCCGCGTATTTCCGGCGTTCCGCCGAGCTCGGAAATGCCGATGCCGCTTATGCGCTCGGTCTGCTCTACCGCAATGGCAGCGGCGTCGAGCGCGACGACAAAGCGGCGGTGCAATGGATCGGGCGTGCTGCACGCGAAAACAACGTTCCCGCCGAAGTCGAATATGCGATCATGCTGTTCAACGGCGTCGGCGTCGCGAAGGACGAGGCCGCTGCCGGCAAGCTGTTCTTGAAGGCAGCGGTCAACAATAATCCCGTCGCGCAAAACCGTGTGGCGCGTCTGTTCGCTGCCGGCCGCGGACTGCCGCAGAACCTGATCGAAGCGATGAAATGGCACCTCATCGCGCGCACGGCGGGTTTGAAAGATGCGTGGCTCGACAGCCAGCTCACCCAGCTCACTCCGAAGCAGAAGAGCGAAGTCGAGGTGGCGGTCCATCAATATGTCGGACAGTGAGCCGGCTCACAGGCTGCGATCATATTAAAGCCGCTCGCGCGCAGATGGTCCGGAACGGGCGCTTCGACCTGGATCGGGTCTTTGTTCTTATAGAGCGGAATGGTGATCATGCGCGCGTGGAGGTGCAGCGGTGTGGCATCGCGACCCGCGCTGCCGTAGACACTGTCGCCGCGGATCGGAAAGCCGGCTGCCGCACAATGGACTCGTAGCTGATGGGTGCGTCCGGTGAGCGGCATCAGCGCTAGGAGGCTCCGTTCTTCACGGCGCTCAAGCACTTTAAAGCGCGTCTGCGCAGGGCGACCCAGCGGATCCACCTTCATCCACCAGCCGCGATCGGCGTCGAGCCGCCCGAGAGGCAGATCGATGAGCCCCTCGTCGTCGGCAGGCGCGCCTTCGACTACCGCGAGATAGGACTTGGTGATCTTGCCCTGTTTGAACAGAAGGCCGAGCCGCTCGAGTGCCTTGTGGTGGCGACCGAGCACCAGGCATCCCGACGTGTCGCGATCGAGTCTGTGGACGAGCGCCGGGTTGCGCGGCAAGCCGAATCGCAAGGCCGGAAAATAAGCTTCGAGATTGTCGCCGCCCTTTGGACCCCGATGCACGGCGATGCCGCGCGGCTTGTCGATCACGAGCATCAGCGCGTCGCGGTAGAGAACCCGGGATTGAAGGTCTTCGGGCGTCATGACCGTTCCCGCCACGCTAGAGCATCCCGCCTTCAACATGGAATCAGTTGAAGGTGGGCAAGATGCTCCAGAGTCAAAAAGTAAGAGCATCGTGGGCGCGCAAAACGCACACTTATGCGCACGATGCCATTGCGCGCCCGCGAGATGAGCCGCTTCGGCGCGCCCGTCAAGACCGGGCGCTTTTCCTGTGACCATGACGAAGCCAAACGGAACAGAACTTTGCCATCAGCGTTGTCGTGGGTAAGTGACTATCATTGATGCAGAAAGTTGCTTTACCGCGCCACTCCGGGCTTCAGAGGCTCGGCTATCGTCCGGACCTTCCCCTGTCCGGCGGGCACTATCGGCTCGCTCTCACGAGCTTGGCCATTGAGGAGACGAGGAAAGGACATGACGCGCGAAATCCGGTCGGGCACCGAGCTGCAGGCGATTTGCCTCAAATCTCTGCGCGCTTGCGTCGGGTTCGAACATGTCAACGAGGTTTTGATTCAACCGCGCGAGTCGACGCAGGGCGGTGCGAATTGGACACTCGCAGCAGTTCGGCCGCGCGTCGACAACCGGGCGCTGCGGCAAGCGCGTGAAACGATCGATATGCTGCAACGCTCTTACGAGCTCTGCTCCGAGGATCTCGTCAAGGCGCAAAAACGCCAGCGCGCCTGAGCGCAGGGCGTTGCAGATTGTTTTAAGAATTGAAAGATTAGCCTTTGATTTCGGCAAGGAACTCGCCTAACGCTTAAGCTCGGGCGCATGATGCGCGAGCTGCGGCGAAGATCCGGCACGCGAAGATCGTTGAGGCTTCATGCCGGCGCTTTCGTGGAACCGTGGCATCCGTGCTGCAGGTTGCGCGCGCGGCCAAAGGGGCGTGGACGATTGGCTTATTCCAAGATCCTCGGCACAGGTGCCTATGCGCCCGCGAGGGTCATGACGAACCACGATCTCGAAAAGCTGGTTGATACGACCGACGCCTGGATCACCGAGCGCACCGGCATCAAGAAACGCCATATCGCGGCAGACGGCGAGGTCACCTCCGATATGGCGGTAGAAGCGGCGCGCCGCGCGCTTGAAATGGCAGCTTGCGACGCGGCGGATCTCGACATGATCATCGTCGGCACGATCTCGCCGGACATGCCGATGCCCTCT
>Ga0116227_10010970_pt1 | contig 15495 bp, 11 predicted proteins | sample S1TSphgellanicum_FD_89693 | JGI IMG/M metagenome (GOLD analysis project Ga0116227, IMG submission 89693) | Host-associated microbial communities from peat moss isolated from Minnesota, USA - S1T2_Fb - Sphagnum magellanicum MG | ecosystem: Host-associated > Plants > Peat moss > Unclassified... | reverse complement strand
GTGAAATGTGAAATGTGAAGGACCGGGCGGGGGGGATCAACGGGTTAAAGAACCGAAGTGGGAAATGTGAAGGAGCGGCAGGGGGGGATCGACGGGTTAAAGAACCGGAGTGGGAAATGCGAAGGACAGGCGGGGGGGGTCGACGGGTTAAAGAATCGGAGTGGGAAATGCGAAGGACCGGGGCGGCGAAGGGGGACCAACAGTTGTTTGAAAAGAAAAGTTTTTTTAAAAAACCAAAAACATTAACCAAACATTGTTGAAATAACACACCTGTGCATTATGCACGGGGTTCACACTAGTTTGTGTTTAAGGTGAGGGGGTTGTGGTGGGGGATGGTGTTATGGGCTGGACAATAATTAAATCATCTCTAATTGAGAAGCTTGATATATAATCAAAAGAACTTCTTTTCAAAGGCGACAAGTTTTCCTTGAAAGCTTTTGATTTAAAAGCAAAATGAAAAACATTATGAACCCCCAAAGTTGCAAGGTTCATAATTTGACAATTTGGAGACTCCCTTTCAAAAGTTCCAAGATAAATGAACATTTAAATGTAACCCCACAAAGACCTATAAAATATAGTAATTAACTAATTTTGGATTTTTTTAAACTTGGTGGTTGGGACCTAATTTTTCTACCAAATTTGAAACAAAAGATTGTGATGTGTATTCCTTCCTGTAGGAGGGAGATTGAACGCTCACCATTGGGACTGCACCTTTTCAAGCAGGGAATGCAAACCACCATTCACCAGAATACTATTCTGCCAGGTGAATGTCAAGGTGGGAGAGGATCATTGTCGATAAGTTTTGAAACTGTGTCAATTGTCTCTTTAATCAACCAGCTGATGTGAAGAAACTGCCAAAAGGGTGTGGCACCACTAGAGGTGGCGCTGCCAAACGAGATTTTCTATTCATTTCACAAGGATGAAATATCGGCTGCCTTGTGCGTGTGATGTAAGCGTCCTCTAGTCTTGGAAATTTTGGACTATGTTATGCACCAGGGTGCCACTGAAATCTTGCATGGTTTGGAGGGCCTCCAATGGTGCCACACTCTTTTGGCAGCTTCTTCACATCAACTGGTTGATTGAAAGAGACAATTGACACAGTTTCAAAACTTATCGACAATGATCCTCTCCTTTCTTGACACTCACCTGGCAAAGTAGTATTCTGGTGAACGGTGGTTTGCATTCCTTGCTTGAAAAGGTGCAATCCCAATGGTGAGCGTTCAATCGCCCTCCTGCAGGAAGGAATACACATCAAACAACATTAGAAACAAAGAGAGAATTATTTTGTGTTTGTGAAAAATCAGAAACAAAAATCACTCAACTCACAAAAAGGATTGTCACAAAGGACTAATGAGCAAGCAAGCAAGTTCAAGGACGATGAAGTGTTGTCTGTCACAGTTCGAAGAAGGGAACTGCGACAAACGCATGGAAAAACAAAGAGCTTGGGGCTTGAGAGTCCAAAACCTCAGACTTAACCAACTCACAGAGGTTCTTCCGCCAGACACAACACACACGCGCACACACACAAACAAACAAATTGGGGACTCGAACAGAGGAGAAAGAGGAGGAGGAGGAGCATCAGCAGCAATAGCAGATCTGGTACTGCAAAACAGTCACAGCAAACATGCTCAAGTCTGGAATAAATCCCTTGTTGCAAGGAAGATAGCCAGTCAGGAAACTTTATCTTTCTTGAACAGCAAGCAACTAGCAAGCTAGAAGAACACAAAGGAACCGAGCAGGAGAATACAATCTGGTGCATCTGGATCCAACGCCAGATCAGGAACTTTCTGCTGTCACTGAAGAAGACCTTCAGTACAAGCAAAGAAACTGATGATTCGAGAGAGAGAAACACGAAGATGGAGGAGGATGTTGACTACGTCAAAGCAGTCGTCTCCTTGCAACGACAGACACAAGTGCGTGGTAGTAGATCCTGGCGACAGACGACGAAACAAGTCTACGAAACAACGTGGTGAGAAGTGAGAATCGCATCGCAGCAGCCATTTCTTTTCAAATTGAAGCTAAATATAACCTTTCACATAAGAAAAGAATCCTAAAAAAAATTGAAAATGATCATCAAAGTAAAACTTAAAGAATAATTTAACTTTACCTTTAAATGATTTTTTATTTTTAAAAATATTTTGATAAGATTAATTCACATTTTTCATTTATTTGTACATACTATTTCTCATGCAAATTGACTCTTATTATTACACTACATTCTCCACCATTGTAAATGTTTAAGAATATAAATTTATCTAATTCATTCCTTTGTTTTTTAACAATGTATAAATTATAGGTATAATATGAAATAATACAAGTGAAATCACAATAATTGGATTTTTTAAAAGTATGATTTTATAATTTTTGTATTGACAACATGTAACTTTGGATTAATCTACATCTTTTTTGTGGCCATAGGGTCAAACAACAATTCAAATTCCATATTAAATTCGAAATTTGTTTTATTTTCTATTGGTCATTCATACAATCCTTTCAATTGGACATTGATATGATTTTCTTTCCTTGTATATCACTCGTTTAAAGTTTTTGGCCACAAAAATATAAATTGAATTCCTTTTTCTTTCAATTGTTTGCAAAAACACTTTTCCTTGCACTTTAAGATTTACTTTATTTTAATTGGTCATTTTATTTTGGTAAAAATATTTCAGTTGCTAATTGAAACTGAATTTCTTTGTTATTTCAAATATATATATATATAGCCACAATTTAAATAAAAATATCAGTATGTTGCAAAAATGTAACAAGATTCTTTAAAAATTCTACTTTCCTCTCTGACTTGTGGCCCCAATTTTGGCTGTGTCATCTTCTGTTTGGTGGTGTTGTTGAGGAGCTGGGCTATCCGAGCTTGAAGTTCTTTTTCATGATGATGGGCTTGTAGCATTGGTGGTCAAAAATTCAGTTCAATCTTGGAATCATCCTTCAGAGATGATATTGTTATACATCAGTACTGTTAACACATCTCAAGGCACATTTAAAGAGACAATGTCTATATTGTTGGAGAAAACACTTGACAATTCATCTTAAGGAATACCAAGAAAGATGAACCCTGCCATACACAAACTGTGGGAAGGAACACTCCTGCCATACAGAGATGATGTGATAATGTGATATACAGGTGTGCTTCAGCATAGTTGTCTACTGATTTGCTTGCACATACTGATTGCACCTAAGGCACTTTTTACTGCAACCACATACTGACAAAGATATGAAATGCATATGATCAGATGGTGAAAGGTGAGTGATTCCACACTCCAAGAGAGCACATCATGTTTTCCTCATTTGATTTGGGTGAGCCTGAGTTCATAGCTAAATCACCCTTGACAATCAAGAGGATTCAGCACCCACCAATGCACCATCCATTGGAAACCTGCTATGACTCAGTCGTGGATGAACCATAACTGAGTTATCACAGTTCCCCCTTGGTAACCTCTCCTGTAAACCCTCCTACTTCCCCCTCACACTACCTTGATAGCTATTGCCCCGTGCAGGTTCTTACTCTGCTAATGCCTTCAACCTAGGGCCTTACCCTAGATATACCATACACCAACCTCACATACTCTGAAATCCAAGGACAATCCTCACAAACATCTTCCTACTACTGTATGCATGTAGTAATTGTTAGGAGATAAAGACCAGATTCAGATACATCATCTTGATAACCGAATTATACATAAAATCCCAATGTCAAATTGTACAAACACTGGGAGTATGCTACCACATGTTTATACGAGCAACACAAAACTACCTGGATGGATGTCATGGTGGGAACTGACGCACTGCACTTGAGCAACATGCCAAACACATAAACCGAGGGATCTTCCATGCAAAAGGAACCATGATAGCTGCTACTTTCCTAAGCTCAGTGCCATCAACCCTCCCTGGTAACCTTCACAACAAGATGTAAGAATACCACTGCAGCATGATTAGTCAATGCTGGTTGCATGTGTTCCACAGGCCAGAAACAGTGGCAAGATTCACAATCACGAACTCAAAATTTTTGGACTTAGGCATGTTTTTCAGCACTGAACTAGAAAGTGTGAAAGGATAGATTGTATGTCACTCCTGTTTTGTTTGCACTGAACTTCGCAACTTGCTACCTGCTTTGTTGAACTCACAATCACACTTAACATATGATGAATCATCCAAGAGACATCACATCCTCCTCACTTGCACAGTCACTCACTCATCAACAACATTCACCAGTTCATATTCAACAAGTGAGAGATTGTTTTCCTCCTTCACAACAAAGTCAGCAGGTTCAGCAACCTCAACCCTTCCCCATTTATCAACTGCAAGTCGCATGGAGCCCTTGAACATGTCGATCTTTGCATTCCGTATGATGACTGTAACCCCTTCCTTCATCAAGTCCACTGCATATTCAATGCACAAGACATGCCAACAGTAATATTAAGTCTCAGCGCTTTGAATGTGCCCTGCCTCTATAGACCAGAGTTCACTAGACACTCTCATAAGTCGAGACCTTAACTCTTCACAACATTCCAAGACTGAGAATACTACTGGACCAATACAGGCCTTTTGAGTTGATCATTGCAGAGAAATAGAAGTTGGAACTACAGAGCTTCAAGATCCTGAAAGTAGTGAATGAGGTTGCATGTTCATGTAGTACCCAACAAGATGACTGCATTCTGTCACAAAATGAGCAGTGTGTACCTGCTGGGAGCCAAAATTCTAGAGACTAATGCTACCAACTGACCATTTGCAAGCTTGCAAGAACAAAACATGCCAAGCAGACATGCTAGCAAAAGCATCCAATCAACCCACCTACCTTGGCCTAAAAAACAGTGAGCAACTTGACATGCACATATCTAGGATCCAAAGACTGTAGTGACTTGGCATCAGGACCAGTACCAGCAAGAACATATCTATGAAATTGTAAACTCCACAACAGCACCTTATATGTAACAAGACAATGACTGCAGTGATAATGTTATGAGAGTTGATCACAACACATCAGACCATTATGAATAGCAGTGCCAGGCTGACATGCCTCCCCACTGACTTCATCCACTGAATGGTGGGTGTACACTGTAGATAAGTATATAATAATGTGCCAAAAATATCAGGCAACCTATTATACAATTATCTTTTTCCCAAGTTTCCAGAACCAACATGAAGACACAATCATGACATTGGCCAGCAACATACTTCAGCATCCCTGAAACCAGAAGATGGTTAACTGACACCCCAGTTTCACTTGCTGAAGTAGCTGGTTAGAAGATGTTTACATCCAATCTCCACCCTACAAACTTGGGAAAATACAAATCTTCTTAAGTACCAAGAACTTCTTCATACTTATGACTTGAGTCAACCTGAATAGAAGTCAGGGAGGATGAAGTTCCAAAGACTTCAAATCTGAGAACACATCAATGCAAAGGAAATAAAGGAAAACCAACCCTAAAAAACAGATAAAATAAAACCTAAGGAGCAATTTGAACAACAGCACTCACACAAAAGTTCAGAGGCCTTCAACAGCCGCTGATAACATGCCCACTGACTTCATCTGCCCTTCATCAGCTTGCAAGTTGAGGACAATGTCACACATTAACCATGTTGTGAATTTCTGTCATAAGACTGGCAGTAACAGGAAGACTCAGCCATAATGCTGGCTAGCTCAACAAAAGGTAAAAGAGAAGGAAAAGACTGATGAAACCAAGAAGTAAGAGGAACACAAAAGAGAAAGAAAGAAACCTCACAAGAAATGAGGAAGGAAAAACAGAGAACCAAGATTGAAAACTGTAGTAGCACAACCTTTTGAGCAAATAGTGGGCCCTAAAAAGCTCCCCACTGAGGATTAAGAAGCCCTTGAAAATAGATTTTTGACAATTCAAAAGGTACACACACCACACATAAATATTTCTTTGTTAGGCAAACCTTTGATTGTCTTATTATAAAACTTGAAAGGGTGATGGTTCTTCTTCAGAGGAGTAATTAAGCTCGGCTGTAAGAGAGCTTTTGTCTACAAAGCCTTAAGAACCTTAGAAATTGACTACAGACCACTGAATTCTGTAGAATCTGAAATATTGGAATTGGCATAGGGGTAAACAAATCATGTTAATACCTACTACTTCTGGCTGAGAATTCTTATAAAAATTGTAAATGTGTAACCATGGATATTAATGGATCCAAGAATTGCAACAGAAGCCACTAAAAAGTACAATTAATCTCACAATTTTTTTTAGGGGTTATCACATCGCTGATAGAGTCTAGATATTATGAAGTAGGAGAAATCAGGGATATCAGAAACTAAAAGGTTGTCTACAAACCATATTGCTAAGGATAACTTAGGACAAGAATTAGGCTTTGTAAGAAGCTCCAAAAATTTTAACTCATGTATGAAGAGGTTGAAGCTACCTAACAAAACTGCACAGCTAGCACCCTGTTCAGTTGGGATCCCAACCAACTGCTCAAAAACTGACTAACCAAACAGCAAAGTTGTGAACTGACCAGATTGCTAAGGGCAGTTATTTGGAGGCACATAAGGTAATGGGCTGCCCTGGGCAAACTGTGACATATGCAGGGCTTGTTTGAACAAAGCAAAATGCTGCGAGAGCCACACCAAACTGAGTTGAATGGACCTCTGAGACAAAGCTCAAACCATACAAAAAACATCATGCCCAAAATCCCCTCACAACAATTGATCATGCAGTGACAAACCACATGATCCTGAAAGCAGCATTCTCCTTCAAGCTATATTTCTCCCATCCCAACTGCTGTGTGTCCAATCTTGAAACACTAAAGATCACCAAAACTTTGTCGGAAAAAAACGCTGTGCAAAAATAAGGAATCCGTAGGCCTATAAGTTCGTCTCAGACTGCAGTCACCAGGGACACCTCCATGAACCTAACATCCTTCTCTGCCGTCCCATACTAATGTCCAACCGTGCGTCTGAGTGGAAACTATCCACAAGTTGTTCATTACCATTGCCAATGGCACCGACTCTACTATTCTGTGATGTAGCAGTTCCATCGACTGATGCAAGCCACTGAAAACCTACTAGTGCGAACACAAGAAAAACACGCAAGATAGGGCTTTCAGGAATTCAAAGGAAAGAATTCCCTCACCTTGCTCATTTCTGGCTGTGAACACAATAACCCCTGTATCGTCGCCAACCATACATTCGGCAATACGCACGTGGCGCACCTGGTTACCATCAGGCCGCGCTTTCTGCAGAACCAGCTTAGCACTGACAACTTTCACTGTCAAAGTATGACCTGAAGTTCCAGGTCGCAGCTGATCCACCTTCGTAAATACCGGCTTCCGGAGAGGTGCATTCGTTGCTGCCATATCTTCTTCAAACAGACGTCTCACGGTTTCCCGCCACTCTCTTCCTGCTCTTCAAAACAGTCTAGTCAAAAACCCGGATCCGCGTGCACACAAGAAATCTGGTTGAAACAACATCAGATTCTCAGCCAAAAGAAACCAAAAAAATCCCACACACACACAAACGAACGAACAAATGAAGTGAGGGCAAACCTGTGCAACACACCTGGGATGAGAATACCACGACAACAAAGAGCCAAGCAGTCTGCTCCCTACTGCAACTTGCTCGTTTCCTCCGATTCTCCAAAGAGATACACACACACAAATACACACATAAAACACGCTTTCTATTTTTCCTTCCTCACGCCGATTTTCTCTTTAGCACCCCCAGCTCTCAAGGATACAAAATCCTTCAACGGACGCAAGCAAAATCATTAGAAGCATGCAAACACACAAGAAAAGCAAATGGCAAGGGTTTGATAAACTGCTTGCAGGCAAGAAGAAGTGGATGAGCGAGCAGCAGCGAGAATGAATGTTGGGGCATTTCTTCCTTCCGCAACGGTGTCATCGACCTCCCAATTCATCATCCATCCACCTCCACGTACCTATGTCCGGCCCGGTACACTAGATGGTTCCTTCTCGCCTCGCGTACTATGTACTCAGCAAGCAGCACGGAGAATGAATGTTGGGCATTTCTTCCTTCCGCAATTGTGCCGACCTTCCAATTAATCATCCATCCACATCCACGTACACCTATGTCTGGCCCGGTACAGTAGCTGGTTCCCTGTCGGCATCGCTTATTACTCAGTGCCGTTTGTTTTCTTCTGGCGAGATTTCGACAAAAACTGAAATTAAATATTAAAAATTCGAAAAATGAGTACTAGCTCGGTCCCTGTCGGCTCGCTTCATGCTCAGTGGCGGTTTGTTTTTCGCTGGCGATATTTCGCCTAAAATTAAAAATTCGAAAATAAGTACTAGCTTGTTCCCTGTCTGTCGCCTTGCTTACTACTCACATTTCAAGTGTCTCTATAAATTGTTGATTTTCATTAAAACTGACACTACACTAATAGCGCCCAAAATTTGAGCTAATAAAATGACTGCTTGTCCAGCTTAGGAAAAACACTTTGTGAAATTTCTGAATAGGACACAAAAATCAATTAGTGCTATGGATTGAACCCTATAGGGGGCTATGTTGGACTTGTTCCACCTAAGAACACAACAAACCTCGTAACCATTAGGTGGTAAGGGGTTCTTCCGAGGCCTCTCCTAGAGTGTAACCAATTTTGTGACCATTGATTCACATCTCAAGCTAATTCTCCACTCTTGGACACTTTAATCGCATCCACTATTGCAATTTTGTGGGTGGAATTGGACAATGTCAAAGTTGTGCCTATGCTATTATCATTGTGGTGTATTGATTTCATCCGTTCTTGGGGTTAGAAATCAATTTGCTCCTTCAAATGTCCATAGCTTTGTAATTTGTGCTTCACCTAAGCACCAGGTAGAAAATATCTGTAGTGTATTTTCAGGTTACATTACACGGTGTAAAAATTCATGGGACATTTCAAAGAATGAATTAACCACCTACAAGAGCAGGCATTCCATTTTTTGAAACACCCTGTATCCTTCTTTTTTTTTTTTTTCTTAATTATCGTAGTACCTTGGTCATTTCAACACATGTCCGTCGCATAATTAATTAATTTTGAAATTTTCATTTCAACAAATGGAATGTTCCTAAATATTCACTATTACCCTTCAGCAATTACCCTAGTACCTTGGCCAATTTGACGCTAATTATATATTATTTTCAGAAGTGTTGAAATTTTCAAAAATTATTTCTTCCAAATCAAAAAATATTGTGAAAGATAATAGTGAATATTTAGGAATATTACATTTGTTGAAATGAATTTTTCAAAATTAATTAATTATTTGACGGACATGTGTTGAAATGGCCAAGGTACTACTACGGTATTAACTTTTTTTTTTCATAATCATCAATTTTGGTGTTGATTTTTTAAATTTTAAGAATCAAGGCAGTTCTCAAATTTTTTTAAACTGTGGAGAAATAGGCATTATGGCAAGTTCAATATGCCACACTTGTTGCAACCAAACATTTTGGTTTTCCCATCATCATCATCATCATCATTTCATAGTTTGGGCAACTACATGGACATGTGAACAACCTTAATGATGAAGTGCATCATTTGTGATGCTACTGCATGAACACAGAATTTGCATAGCTACTCTCCACCTTTACAAAAAGGCATCATGCAATACAGCCCTTCCCATAGGAATCACAAGCATGGAAAAACATCTGCTGAATCAACACTGCATAGATAAGAGCTAGTGGGTTGTTAGTACTTTCTTCTGGTGAAATTAAAAACAAAAAATGCAAAAAGCAACTGATTTTCATGGTGTGGAATCACCATATCTTGACATGGCACTAGGTTCTAGTTGGTAGACAAAAATATAGAAAGATGCTTATTGGTTCACTTTGGCCATCAAATCTCAAGGATGAGAGAAGTATCTGCAGAGAGACAGTCATATATACATATGAGACTATATATGAAGGAAGGTTGTTTGTTTGTTTTGTTTGTCATGTTGAGATCTCCCAACTCATGACATCTCTTGGCACACTCCTGATACCCATTGGCAAGCCCTCCCCATCAATAGGGGTGCATTGAGTTGGTTTTTATAATATTTCGACATATGGTGTAGAAATTACTGAACATTGAGCAATTTTTGTCGTTGAAAATTCAATTAAATTACAAAAGAATGATTTTGGAAGAAAAAATTAGTTGAGTAACCATTTCACACTTGGGCCAACGGCACAAGCTACACTAGTACATGTGAATGAGACTTTAGAGAGACATTTCCACAATGATACTCCCCGGGTTTCTGTCATCAGTTCCAATGAAACCAAAAACTAACCTAACAAGAATAAGTGGAGCCATACCCAGTGTTGGGCAATTGTTAGAAATTGCATCAAACCCAACCAGTTATCAAGGTGGTTCTTAGGGTTCATATCCACAGTTCTCAAAAAATTGGGATAAATTGGCAACAACTATACAAAGAATCTGCAACCCTGATTTTTGTTGCATTTCCGGAACTAACAGGTAGATTCAGTTATTATTGTTGGCTAGCACTCAAGAGAACATACATAGTTTCTCAGAGATGAGAAATACGTATCTAGCTACATCATGCTGCAACCATCACCTAGCTGCATGCAAGTGACAATGGAAGACAGCAAGAGGATCTTGAATGCCTAGAGAGCTCCTGGAACTTGGAGATGGGAAGTACCTTGCTGACCTCTCAAAGTGAGTAACAGTTGATACTCTGATTTCCAAGCTTGGCATTTTAAAGATCTGGTAAGCCCCCAAAAAGATGGCTCCTACAACTGTCCTCCTTGTGGTGTGTGCAGCTCCAGACTCCAGACCTAAAGATAAAAAGCACCATAGACCATCACAAATAGACATCACAGCTGTTAAGAATCCAGTAACCAACATAAAACTGCAGCAGAAGTGTCAGACAGGGTATGCTTGAAACACTTCAAGTAATGAGGATTTTGGGCTATTTTCAGCCCATTCGAAAGTACAGAATGGATATGGTTCATGATGCTTGGTACTGTGAATAGGCACAGCTCCAAGAATTTCTGTTTCTTGAGTACTTTTAATTTTAGAGCATAGCTGAATCCCAAAGTGTTGCAAAATGAAAATCCATCTCCAGAACCATTTGAATAAAGGAATCAGCTCAACAAATTCTGTAACAAGATGATCTACATAACATAAACAATGTTTACTGTTGTTGATTCATATAATTAGGAGCCTCTTCAATCAATCAATGAAAGCCTCTTGAGGAATACAATAGCAAATAGAACAAGAAGAATTATCTCATTGCTCATAGCTGATTAAACTAAACCCCAACATATGGCACAACTAATCTGTCAAACTTCTCCAAATGCATCTCTAAAAGCCTCTTAAGCCTCTGGACATTATGGCTGCAAAAGTAGAAACAAGGCAATAAATCTAAGAAGTCTTCTCAGCTGCAAAAATAACCCGAATCAGTATTAACACATAATGTGTTGAACTCTCTTATCAGCAAAAGCTTCTGAAGCATCCCACTGGTAAAACAAACAAAAAACTCCAAACACACCCAATGCTCCAATGGCTAAAGGCATATTGTGTGCAAACCTCATACACATTGCAATCATATGCTAACTTCCCTGCAAGAATTCAGCAACAAACAAAACTTACAAAAGCATAGATTCACTCACATGTAGTTTTTCTGTGCAGGAAAGCTACCGACCAACCCTCAGATGTGACATTAGAAGAAACATGAGCAGGCTAGCCCTTATTCACATGAATGGTAATGAGTGTTGTCAGTTTCTGTTCTAATAATTTCATTTGTGACTCAGTGTTGCACTTATTTCCAAGATTGGATTTCATCACTGATAAGCATCTATTTCAGAAAATCCAAATCATGTATGCAACAGCAGGAGTAGAGCACCCATTCATGGATCTGTTTTGTGCTTGCACTCATATTCTTCTCCTGTGCAAACCTAAATTTGAATGTCCTTTCTGCAACATATAGTTTGTACTGAGAATATCACATATGCAATGGCTTTTCACCAAACTTTTATAAGAAAACTACTACACCATCTCTCAAGGAATTCCACAAGAATTTGTGTAATGCATGAAGCTCTGCAAAGGGCGGGTGTATTCTTGTGCAGTGCATACATTGAAAGGGCATTCCTGGATCCCTTGTGCTTCTTGATCATATATACAGGAGATCAAACTTTGACTACATGTCATTATCTCTCTTGAAAATTTCTAGACAATGGGAAACAAAACATGAATTGCTTAAGTGTAGGTGCAAGGCCTAACTCCATCTGAACCTGGATATCTTGCTCTGTAACATGAAGAAAAAGAGGATCCACCTTTATCTCGCATTGCACATGTACCTTCAATACCACCCCCACCCCCCCATCATTCATGCCAGCCACCAAAGGAGTTCAAAACCCTGTAAGTCGTCAATGCTTTTCCAAAGAATGAGCAGAATGATTGAGCACATTGTGGTCCCAAAGAATTGGTACAGGAATCACCTCAAAATCATGATACAGCTTCCAAACTTTAACATAACCTGATATGGTGACAACAGAATTCAGCACCATCTCTCGTTTTGCAATATCTGACAAGAGTTGCAATACATGAGTTGTCAATTCAAGCCCATTCAGCTTTGCTGGCACTATGATAGTCTCTTCACTTTGGCTTGCTTGCTTCCCCGCATCCACCTGCATTCAACAACAGCCTACTAAAATTGAAAATATGTAAACTTTATTTTAGGTATGTTTTTATAATGAATTATAGGCACCCATTCACATTTAAATAAATTATAATTTTTCAATGAATTAGTTGCACTCTATTTTTATTTTTTAAGGTAGTTTGGAAGAAAATGGAAGTGACCTCCAGAGGTCACTCTTGAGAAGGCAAGAAGCAAGATCAGAGTCCTATTGAAGATGACTAAACCAGGAATAAGAGGAACAATGACAATGCCAGGATCTTCACCTTCAAGGTACTACCATACCTATGAGTGAGGTTCAGCACAAAATAATTCACAAAAGGTCTAGCTGAAAAAAAGAGAAATTTTTATTAACATTTGTTGAAATTGTTGAAAATTGAAAACCATTGGGTTACTATTACAAATGCACAACACAAGATGTTTTTGCATACTTATTCCTCAGCTGTTGGAATTCTGAAAAATTAAATTTCAGACTGCTGAACCTTGTTTCCTAAAATAAATAAATACTTGACAAAGAAATGCCAAACATCAGCAGTAGGTACAGTGCCAACTTTGCAGCATTTGCAAAAGGAGGTAGGGATTAGGGATGCCCTGATGAGTACGAGAAGATATTAAGATCAATGCGAGAGAGAGAGAGAGAGAGAGAGAGAGAGAGCTATAAAATTATTCAGTGTTCTCACAATTGCTTCACCAATTGAGGTTCCTCTGTACAAGAGATTGACGATCGTGCTCGTGTACTCGATGGGGACAACATTGGGATTGGTGACCTTGATGGATATTGTGAGATCAATATCCACAGCGACAATTGGCACCACCGAATCTGTTTCCCAGTTCAGTTTGAAGCCCTTCAAATGGACGTCCACGACTTCAAATCTTGGTTCCCTTGGCCAAATTCTGTACAATACACCCACGACCACGACGATTGCCACAATGGCCAACAATATGGCCTCCAATACCTCCGTCTTCTTCTTCTTCTTCCTATTGTGTGTTCTTGAGTCAAGAACTCTTACCTCTGTCTTCTTCTTCGTTCCTGAGACAAGAATTTTGCCTCCGTCTTCTTTTTCTTCTTCATCGTCGTTCTTCCTGACACAACGAACTTCTTGTATACCGCCTCCAAATCCTATCTCCTTGCACCGCCACTCAAGGAGCAAGGATGTGAAGGATTGTTATATGAAAGGAACTTTAAAGAAAGAAAATACTCTATTCTCATAGACAGAAGGAGCAGGAACGAAGAAGCCTTGAAAAAAAAGATGAAGAAACAGCAGCAGCAGCAGCAGCAGCAAGGAACAAAGGATATGAAAGAACGAAAACCAACCATCCAAAGACTTGACACGAGCAAAAAACAATTTTACAAAAAGCTGCTGTCGCTTCAGAAATTCTTCAATTGAACGAGCAATATAATACTGACGACAACAAAAACTTCGGTAAAAAAATTACACATCTTTCGATTCCTGATCAATCCTTCTTCCTGTGCGCAGAGCCAAAACGACGACGACGACGACGACGAACGGGGGTGTCTGACAGGATCTCATCAACTGAGGAAAGAAACCCTCGACCACCTTTCACCTGTTCCCTTGGGCCCTCACCAGGTTCTCGGGTAGGGGAACAACCAAAAAAACCCGTCGATCTCCATCCTTTCGTGTTCCCTCACCAGGCTCTCGGATAGGGTAACAACCAAAAAACCCCTCAATCTCCACCCTCTTCCTGTTCCCTTGTGCTCCCAGCAGGTTGTCTGTCAGGGGAACAACCAAAATGTCCCCAATCTTGGCTGGAGTGAACCAGCAGCCACCGGCGCACCAGTTCAGGATGAGGCCATTCAAGCTGTTTTGGGGATGAACCAAAAACACATCCTCCCCTGCCCAAGGTTTTTGGTTTTTTTTGCCTCTTTTCTGCCCCAAATTTTTCCCTCCTACCTGCCTCCCTCCTACTTGCCTCCCCCCTCCTACCTCCCTCCTACCTACCTCACCTCATTTTGCACTCGCTCCATCGTCAGAACTTGGGAGAGCTTGAAATGAAAGGGTAAAAGGAGGGCAGAACTAGGAGCCAAAAGCGACAAGGCAGAAGTGGCAACCAGGACAGTGCTTGAAGCGGGAGCTAGAAGTGAGAGGGCAAAGCGAGAGCTTGAAAGTAAGCTCCCTTCCTTTTCTTCATTTTTTTTTGTTATTTTCTTACGTGGTGTTGTTGCAATGAAAAAGGCGACAACAGCTTGTTGTTGTCGCCTTCTTTTCTATGTTTGAGAATAAGAAAATGACAACAATGCATCTTCTTCTATGGTTCTATTACAGCAAAAAAGGCGACAATAGCTTACTACCATCGCCTTCTTATCTTTGTTTGAAAAAAAAAAAAAGACAATGGCAATGCATCATCATCTTCTTTTATGGTGGTGTTGCAGAAAAGAAGAAGGTGACAACAAAAACTGCCGTCGCCTTTTTTTGTGGTGGTCCTACAAAGAAGAAGAAAGCGATTACAACTACTACCATCACCTTTTTCTTTATGTTTGAGAAGAAAAAGACGACAGCAATGCGTCATCATCTTCTTATGTGATCTTGTTGTAGCAAAGAAAGCGACTTGCTACCATTGCCTTCTTCTCTATGTTTGAGAAAAAGAAGACGATAGCAACATGCCATTGTCTTCTTCTTTGGTGGTGTTACAGAAAAGAAAAAAAAAATGACAACAACTTCTATCACCTTCTTTGATGGCTATGTTGCAAAAAAAGGCGATGATAATTATCGTCACCTTTTTATGTGGTTTTGTTGCAAAAAAGGTGATGACAACAATGTTGACACCTTCTTTTATGCTGGTGGTCTTGTGAAAAAGGTGATGACAGCAAGGTTTCGTCACCTTCTTTTTTTTTTTTTTTTTTTTTTTTTTTGTTTTTTTTTTTTTTTTTTTTAG
>Ga0116227_10010969_pt1 | contig 15496 bp, 17 predicted proteins | sample S1TSphgellanicum_FD_89693 | JGI IMG/M metagenome (GOLD analysis project Ga0116227, IMG submission 89693) | Host-associated microbial communities from peat moss isolated from Minnesota, USA - S1T2_Fb - Sphagnum magellanicum MG | ecosystem: Host-associated > Plants > Peat moss > Unclassified... | reverse complement strand
TGCTGCTAGGGGAAGAAAATTAGGGCAACTTGTCACTGTCTTCAGCTGCTGCCCTGGTCTTGTGGACACAGACTTAGGTTTCCTAGGTCGCCCTGTACCGAAGAAAACTCCTGAACAAGGTGCCAATACCCCAGTGTGGTTGGCCTTGTATTCTCCCAAAGGAGGCTCTGGAAAATTCTGGTCTGATCGGAATGAAAAGGAGTTTTAGTATGTATTGTTGATTACTGTACTAGGGACTGGAGTTCTACCCAAGAATGTGGCAAGCCCAATAGGGCAAGTTGTTGTTCTGATAACTGGTATCAGGTTTTGCCAAGGCCTGTTTCACAGTGTAACCAGTTTTTTAGTTGACAATTTAAATTTCAGGTCTGTATCAGAATTGCTGATTCATTAAGATGGACACCCACAACAAAAAGAGAGTGTAGCCAACAGATAGATGCCTCTCCATCCCAAAGGATGGCACCTTACATAGAAGGTTCATTCCTCCCATAATAAGTTACCTTAAGCATAAGGTTCCTCCTCCCCTAGCTTGCTTTGCTTTCAGCATTATTTTTCGGGTGAAGTTTGCTTTCTTCAAGTGGGCTTGATAAGAGCTCCTTCTTTCATCCCTGTTACTATCATGGTACTGAAAAAGGTCCTGAGCTTAAAAAATGAGTGAATTTTCAGTAATTGCTCAATTATTAGCTTTTGCATCTCCTCTATACAAGACTCTTGCCAAGCATTTGTAGTTTCACAATTTTGTCCAGCAATTACAACAAAAAGATCACCCAGATTTTGAAACATCATGCAATTAAAATAAAATAATTTAATGACAAAGGGAGGAAGAAAATGAATTTTCAATATTCCCTTCATACCGCAGTAAGGAAACTCAAAGAGGCAACCATAGCAATCAAAATAAATGAACAAGAGTTGCAAGAATCGCATCTAACACCAAAGTATGGAATTGTTGCAATTAGTAGAAGGTTAAACTGCAGGATTTTAGATGTGTGCAACTTGTCATGTTGAAATGTAAACTCTAAGATCCACCAAGTCTTTCAATCTGATTCAAATCCAGCTAAAACATTTAACTCCTCAAACAAAATCAGGTAAATGACCAATTCGACATTGGATTGAAAGATTTTCACTAAGAAGGAGACCTATTGATAATATCATTCTTGTTATTCTGTAAACACAATGGCAAGCTGCTTTGGAAAATTAAAATTTTGATGATGAGTTTGCCCCTTAAAGAGTTGAGCCAGGGCACCATAATGACCCCTCCCAGAATTGACCCTAACAACATTTGGACTGAGGAATAGTCTAATCTGGGCAAGCTTGAAGCTTTGGCTTTCTGAAAGTCATTTAAAAGGGCCCCTTTGAATGTAAAGGTGCCAATAATTCTAGCCTTCTAGAAAAAATAATCATGTTTAAGAAAAAAATATAATATGAGTAATTTCAAGAGGCCTAGATTTTTTTAACTCTTTTTGCCAATAATCCCAACCTTTTTGGTTTAAAATGGGTAGTATCATTATATGGTGTAATCTTCTACAAAAGGCTATTATAGAGTATTTCTTGTTTCACATTAAACCTTTCCAGTTCATGCAACTTTTTAGGCTGCATTGGAGGTCACCTACATACATGAGCATTTCTATCTAAGTTGCAACCAACTTCAAATTTCAAGAGGAATGTAATATGTGAACTTTGGCTCAGTAACAAGTTGTAACTTCATAGGCAAACATTTCATAACTATAACATTGATCATTTTGTATACCTAGTTTATGTTAGACAATAGGGTTACTAAAGGTACATTCTCAAGTTCATGCCTCAAATAGATTGTCTAAGTTTCTTTCTCATCTCATTTGTGGATTTGTTTGTCCATCCTCTTGAATGTTTTAGAGTGTGTCCCCATATGCTTGGACTCTTTTCTTATTTGTTCTTTGGGTTGTTTTTTCTTTGTATGGAATGGGGACCTTCACACAAATATAAATAATAGATCAATTGTTAGACACTTTGTCAATTTGTCATCACTCTACCTTGTTACATCTTTAGTCAACATCATAAAAGCTAAATCCAATAGCTAGAGAAATTTCTAACATGTTATCAAAGCTTGAGGGACTAAACAAGAAAGTTTTACAGAAAAGTGAAAAAAACAAAAAGTTTAAGGAGATCAACAAAAGGAGCTTCAAGTGACAAAAGGAACTAAGGGAATGGAGGATACCAAAATTGGAAAAAACCCAACTAAATGAACCATTCACTAGGAAAAAAAAAATTTAGAAAAAAATTGTGGGAATTTTTGAACAAACCCAAGTAGCTCCAAGCCTTCAGTGAGTGAACCCAATAGGGTTATAAATCTATAATATAATTTTTCCAACACATGTTTGGTGAAAAACATAAAACAAAGACCATTATCCAAAAAGGCACAAAAGTGAATGGGAGAGGTTTATATAAGTTGGAGGTAAAACTTATTTAAACCGTGAGGTGAACATCGTCTCTAGGACCCTAGTGTATCAACTAATCCTACCATAACGAAAACCATTTTTTGCAATTGCAGATTAGGTCACATGAATTTTGAAGCCTTACACAATTTTACAAATAGAGAGAGAGCTTTAGGAATACCCAAGCTTCTTGAAACATAATGTCCCACTTGTGAAATATGTTTCACATGAAAACAATGGAGAATTTTTTTTCTAAAAATGAGCAAATGGAAGTAAAAAGAGTCTTTGATCTTGTACACAGTAACATTTGTGGGCCCTTCACAACCAAGTCCCTTAGAGGAGCCAAATACTTTATAACCTTCATCAATGATAAAAACATGACAATGGAGATAAGGACCTTCAAAAACAAAGATCAAATTCTAAAACATTTTGGGAATTCAAAAATTATATTGAATAAAAAATCAAAAGAAAAATAAAATCTTTTAGATTTGATATTGGATGTGAATTTAATTTTGAAATTTTCATTTAATTTTGCAATAAAGAAGGAATAAGAAGGGAATTGATGCAAGCCTATTCATTTCAAGAGAATGGAGTTGTAAAACATTGAAACTACACAATTTAGGAAACTACAAGATGCATAACATTAAAAGGAAATCTCCCCAATGCTCTGTAGGTTGAGTTAGTACATTCGACATGCTACATACACTGTGAAAAATTGCATTCGTTGAAATCACATTACCTTGCAACTAAAATTCAAAAAGATGTAGAGATGGTAATTAATTTGGGTCAATATATGTAGGTGAAAGTAGCGTTTGAGGAGCTCAAAATCATATTCACAAGCATTGTGTTCCAACCTAAATGGCATATGGATGCCATTCCTATCATGCCCAAGGTATAACCATCAAGGTCACAATAATTTTGGCGATGTTGTGAAAAATGTTCAATTAGCAAGGAGTTGGTTGCTTGTTTGTTGATTGGCATAGACTTTGGTGTTTGAAGATAATTGAAAAGCCTCACAAATAAAATTGAATGCTTTTTGTATATGCATTACAAATGGGTTCAAACTTATAATGATGGAAGCAAATCTCAAAGCAAATCACAAATTACATCAATTTTCTCTCGAAAGAAAAATTAGTTTTTTTTAATGATATTCCATATGTGTTTAAAATAATTTTGATGGAAGCAAATTAAAAATTTCATGTCAAATTACAATTTATACATTTGCAATTACATAGGTTGTTTAAGTTCTAGATTAAGGGCTTTGTTTCTTGATTTGCATATTATTAAGTATTTGAAAATATTTTTTATGAATCACATAGTTGATAACTGAGAAACTTCATAAGTAAATCAAATCTTTTTTACAAATGCATTACAAATGGGTTCAAACTTATATTGATGGAAATAGATCTCAAAAGAAATTTAAAAATTCATAAATTTACTCCACAAAGAACAATTTTTTTTTTTATGGCATTGCATATGTGTTAAGAAAATAATTTGTGGAAGTAGATCACAAATTTCATGTGCATCATAAATAATTAATTATGAGTTTACAATACTTGTTATTACAACTATGTAGAATTATTTTGAACTCAATCACAATTAACTAATAATTATCCTACCTAACTAATTATATAATCAATAAATAACTAATTAAAAGTTTGCATTGTAATTGAATTCAAAATAGTTATGGTGGAATAGAAGAATATCAACTTTGAATTTAATTTTTAGAATATTTCATACCAAATCACAAATGTCCTTGTCCCCACCTAAAATTTGGAGATCCTCCAACCCAGCATTTTCTAAAGTTTAATTTCTTAAGGTGTAGTACTCTAATAAAGCACCAAGGGCCATGTGGCTTTTGGCAAAAAACAATTCAAATTATTTTATTTTGGTTTGGTAATATTTTTCTAATTCTAAAAAATGTCAGTGCATAATGAAACATGAAACATTCTAGCTAAAATAATGGATTGTGATTCTACGTTGGTTTTAGAAATGTTAGTGGTAGAATGAAGCACAAGACATATTAACTAAACACAATTAGTACACATGTTTATTATATGATGGTTCCAAAAATTATGGTGCATAATGCAACACAATAAGATGTTTTAGCTTGCAAACTTATAGGTATGTTCTTTCAATCCAAGTTCAACATTTCATCCATTAATTTTCATCTATATAGTTTCTTATTAAAGATTGTGTGAACATAAACAAAAACGACCTTCACATAGTTGGTTACATGAATACCATCTCTCTTTTCCTTCAAACATCATCATAAAATAAATAAAAAATTCAAACTCACAATTCAAAGCTTCTAACATGCTTTTATAAATTTATTATTTCATAATAATAAATTGAATTTGAATCAAAAGAATACTACAAGCATCAAGAGATTTATATCACAAAACAAAATTCATATTTAAAAAAAAAATTGCAATATATAACCCAATTAATATTATAATGTTGATGAACTTGATTTTTTTTTTAAATGAATTCATTATCTTTATTGATATAAGAGTAATGATGTTTATTGTGCAATATGTTTTGATGATTTGTGATTTGTTTTTGGTTTACTTGATGTGCAAGTTGGGACCTCCAATATTGATCAAAATCAAAATGACAAACTCAATCAAATCAGAATTTTCAATCATTTCCATGGACAAGGTACACCTTTTCATGTTTTAAAACATTTCAACCTACATCAAAAATGGAATAATTTAAACTTCTGAAACTATTTTTCAACACATTAACATATTAAATAAAAAAGGCATCTCAATATGAACAAATATATTATGAAATTGCAACCCCGAACATTTACAATTTCATATGTTGATTTTAACTTATGTTTATTCTTAAATTTCTAAGAATTTGATATTCATTCCACATTATATGATCAATATGCAAGACATGACTATCACATCAAAATATAAAATAATCAAAATGGATCACACTTCAAAAAGTTTCAACTACCATAACACATTAATTAACCTTCAAACCAAAGAGGCAACCTTTGCCTTATTCGTAGGAGTCTTAAAACATGTTGGTTGGGGGAAAAAGGAAATTTAACAAAGTTTCCTTTGCAAACACATATGTCGATTTAACATTTTCAATTGTCTTGGAAAATTCCAAGTTCATTAAAAATTACAAAGAAAAATTGTCACAATGGAATGAATAGTGGACAAAAAAATGCACTAACTTGGCATGAAAGTTGGGATTCGATATCTTTAAAAAATTGTTGAACACTAAACCAAAAGCAACAACATTGGAATCAATAGAACCTGCATGGAAAAAACCAAAAATTACAAATGAATTGATCACAATCTAATCATTGATTATCACAATTAACATATCTCAAAAATTCAAATTTATGCCATAAATTGTTAAAAAGAAATATAATATAATATTATCACATAATAAATCACAATATCTCCAATCTTGAAAAAATTATAAATATTTTCATAATGACATTTCAGATTCAAAAAAATTATAACAAAAGAAAAAGAAATCAAAATGAAATGAAGGATTAAAATGCAAAAAGGCGAAATAAAAGGCCAAAAAATTCACAAAAAAAAGGAAAAATATAAAAACATTAAACGTGGTCTAAATACCATAACAAAATGTATATGCCTCCAAGATGCATAAATCAATGTCATGATATTATAATTCAACATCAACATGATCAAAACAAAAGAAGAAGAAAAACATGTGAACAAATAAAAAATTATTTAAATGCCAGAAAAAAGAAGCAAGAAGACATCCAAAAAAAAAAAGTATTAAACCAAAAAATGAAAACATTAAAGATTTTCCCTTGGTTTTTCAAGATGTAATAATAAAAAGTTATCATGTTATTCATACATCAACTCAACATCAACTTGATAATAACATCCATGTACCATTAAACCATAATAAAAATCAAGAATATGATGAAAATAATAATAAAAAGAAAAGGAATCATAATGAAGATCATACAAAAAAACAATTTGATAAAAATAAAATAAGAAGAGAAAGATATAAAACAAAAAAAACAACATAAATATTGAAAACAAAAAAAATTGAACATAAAACATCATTTGAACAATTCAACAAATGATGATTTTCATATGCAAACACCAAACACTTTTCCACTACAAATAAACACCAAAAGTGACATATCAAATTTAAAATAATTTAATTATTTTATTAAAAAATCTACTTTTGAATTTGGTTGTCATTGTATTTGTAATGGAAAGAAATATAAGCATGAATTTCAAATATATAAAATAAAAAATCTAAACACAAATCTTAAAAATATGAAAACTCTACTCAAATTCAATTCGAAACATCATTGACAAAATGAAGTTGAAATCATTCTAAAAGAATTATTAAACAACACAAAGCATGTGCATCTAGAATCACAAGGATTACTACTTGCAAAGGAAGGTATTTTGTCAACTAAAATTTCTATATGTAAGTGTTGTCATAATTGTTTACTCAATAATAAAATGCCAAAACTTGTGTTAGTTAATGGACTATGGATTGGAATCACACCCAACTCATTACCAAAATTGACAATAGTAGAAGAAGCTTTAATTACACATTATCATTTTTTACCATATTAATTAAATTAAGGTATTTAAACAAAGGGGGAAAAATAGGCCAACATGCATTAAAAGGAAATGTAGTAAGTTTTGCACAAGATCTTGAAAGTGCTATAAAACTTTTAGACATATTGTCATTGGAATCATTATCTGACATTGTTGTAGTGCATTTTGTTGGTAGCTCACATCCCCCCATAGAATTTATAAAAATGTGCAAACTTCTATATGTATAAAAATTTGCCATATCTACTTAACTCAACTGGCTAGAATCTAATCATGTTGGATATAATAAATATATAATAATGAATATACATATTATAGAATCCCTACTTCACAATAACATATCCGAACTCATAAAAAGGTCAATATTTAAATCATCAAATATTTAACTTGCAAAAGTAGAATCATCGTACAAACATAATAGATTTACGTGAAAAAAAAATGTCAATGACAATGAAAATGTCATTGAGACATCATGATTAATATATTTTGATGGAGTTGATATAGATCAACATGAGCATATGATTAATGCATATAACAATTTACAAAAGAATCAATATTTATCATATAATCATAAGTCTAAAATGATTAATGAATATAATAACCCAAATATAATTCATGTATGTTTCCCACATTATTTCCTTTTGGATTTGGTCTTCTCGAAATGGAAAATAAAGTTATCAAAGTATCATTACAACTGCATGTCAAACACTTTTTAGACAAAAACTAAATATACATTTTCAAAACACCATCTATTCCCATTCTTTGTATTTAACATAATACAGTGTAGACAAATATGTTTTGGAGCAAAACTAACAATATCAAAGTCATCAAACATGAATGAAAGAGATCTTTTAAATAAACTACAAACCACAGATTTTGATGACATCTTAAAAGACCCTCAAAATATACAAGGAATCCAAACATACTCAGTTTATTACAACATTTAAAAATTTCTAATAAGCATGTTATAGCTTCTAGTAGTAGTCAAACAATGCAAAGAGACCAAATATTTAGTATAATAAATTTCATGGAAATACCTAGATTATTTTTCATTTTAAATCTAACATTTGTCCATCATCTTTTAGTTGTTCCTTTAAATGGGCAAAACATCAATCTTGATTTATTTTATGATACAAAAATATTACCAAAAATTAAAGAGAGTAAACAAATAGCCATGAATATGAAAGCCCATGCAATATTTGTGGACACACTTGTTGATGCAATTTTTACATACATGTTACAAGTGAAAGACAAAAATAAACAATAAACAATAAGATTGGTGTGTTTGGTCATATCAAGCTTATTACATATGTTATGAAATAACCAAAAATAGTAGGATGCACATACATTCATTGTTGTGGTTCAATGACTCACTAGATCTTAATACATTTGTATAGATGTTATGCAATAATGAAGGTTTCCGAAAACACATGATTGATTATTTAAACATCATCATCATTAGGAACATTGAACAATATAAATCAACTTTTAAAATGACACATGTAAATGATGAAATTCAACACATACATCCATGTACCACAAGGCCATTGACATATGTATCAATATTTTTGACAAATCATTTCAAAATGATGTGTGTAAGTTAATAAACGTATATAATTAACAAGTATGCAACTCAACTTGTTATAAAACAGATGTTGACACTTTTTAAAAACTATCCAGATATAATTTCCCTCAACTTTTAATTAATGAAACTCATTTTGATAGGGAAACAAAAAAAATACACATTAAATAATTTAATAAATGGTTAAACAATGCAAACCCATTGATATTATCAACATCTAGATGTAATCATGATATGAAGTTCATAGCAACATCGAGTAAAGATAATAAATCTTTAATTTATTATATTACATACTACATAACAAAAACATTTATCTACATATGCATATGTATTCTCTTTTACAAATAACAATACAAAAAATAGCCATAATCATTGAAAATTAAAATTCATATGATTCAATCAATAAAAATTGACGTTTGATCATTAAATGTTTGAACACAATTAAAAGTCAACAAATAATATTAACCACAAGAGCAATAAGTTATATATTGAATCTACTAGATCACATAACTTATTATGATTTCACTTAAATATACCTTGGTACAATTTATTAGCTTGGGTAAATGAAAAAGAAGAAAAACTGCAAAACATCCACATTGAAAAACAAAATTACATTGATAAGAATTTCAAAACATTTATAATTGAAAAAAAATCGTCAAATATGCAATACATCATCCACAATTTTCATAGATATTACTAATAAAGACTTGATATATTTGAATATTTTTCTCGATATGAATTTTCTAGTAAGGTTAATAAGATAAATAACACACTTTGTAATTGATTTCATCAAAATCACCCTCAATATGACATTCATAGTTTATATGAATACAAAATGCCTAAAATATTAGTAATCCAAAGTTATACGATACCATCATAAGTAAATGACCTTGAAAATTATGTTAGATTGATATGTATTCTATTTTCATCATGGCAAACACTCTTTGACATTAAAAAAAAATATGCTTGGGATGTAACATTAAAAAATTCATATGATCCAACATTTTCTAATTTTACAAAAGAAAAAATTAAAAACATCAATATCTTACGTGAATGCAAGAAAATCAAGAAATGATGATCGTTAAGAGCTTCAATTGAAGATAACATTGGAAGACAATAAAGATGCTACAATAAATGACCCACTTTATGATGATGAACTCGAAAGCACAATAGAAAAAAACATTCATGATATAATAATCCAACAAAATGACATCCTATATATGAAAGTAAACATGGTGTCTGTCTGTCTATCTGTCTGTGTGTGTGTTTGTCATAAACACCCGCCCATTGGACCTGCTGGCGGCTCGCAACAACAGCTTGTTGATTTGTGGCCCCAAATGGTTGTGTGAGAGGCGAATCCGCGCAGTGCCTGGGATTTGGGTGAGAGGCCAAAAAAAATAGCACAGTATTTCGCACACACACACGCATGTACGCATGCACATGCGGTTTCCTCATCCAATGCTTTCTCTTTGCACGCGCATGGGGACCCACCCACAAATCCTCGCGAGCGGGAGGATTTCTGGCCGAGATCAAGATTTGGGAATAATGAGTGGCGTAGCCACGGGTTACCTACGGGTTGTCATGTTACAACACCTCTGTGTAAACAACATTGCGAATGTACACACCGACAGGTGCATCTTCATGACCATCGTCCCACCCATATGTAACTAGCAGTTTCACCCCCTCGGGGCACCCAATGTGCGACATGGCCACATACAACTGGCCATGTGTAAATACAGGCTTGGGTAGAAAAATGCCGACCATCTTCAATGTCTGCCCTTGCGCCTTATTGATGGTCATGGCAAATGCAGGGTGCACAGGGAACTGGCAACGACGCATAATGAAAGGCATTCGTTCTGTGTCTGAAGGTGTGATGCTTAGCCGTGGAATGAACATTCGTTGGCCCTTTGCAGGACCTATTGCCACCTTTGCTTCAATGACATGCTGCATGAGTTGAATGACAATGAGCCTAGTACCATTAGCCAAAGCGCTAGTCATGTTGCGTAATAATATGATGGGACAACCCTCCTGCAAGTGTAGTTCATGTGGTGGTACGCCTGAAAAATTGAGTGTGTTCAAGAACTCAGTGGGGTAAATGCCATGTTGTTCCCCATGCACCACAGAATCCGCGTTGTAATACACGCGGTGTTGTGCGGGCGAGCCATCATGCTTTGTGAATGCATATTTGTCATTGATGAGTTTATTGAGTGCATCCACATCTTCGTTCAAAGGTGTAAGAATTGCATGCTCAATGATGTATGCAGATCTTGCAGCATACTCAACAATAGATGATAAAGCGCCATACACTTCTTCAATCAAATCTGCCACAATAGGGCCATTGCACCACATGTCATGAGGAATAAGAATGGAGTCTTCACCAACAAAGGGATACACGCGCTCTGTGCCTTCCCCCACACGTTGCAAGTAATCAACAAATGCCTGCTGCCGTGTGGCATCTACTTGTGCATGCGCCCCACCCTGAACCAGCAACCTCTGCACGCGCATGTTGGTGTGTAGCTTGAATACACGCACATGTTGCCATATGCTGGAACGATTCAAAGCTGTAGCGATGACATCTCCCCTAGTGTCGCGGGGCACAACAGGCAAAATTTGCCAAAAATCGCCGCCAAACACCACAACCAAGCCGCCAAAGGGCAGGAATTTGAATGCTAGGTTAATGACAGCCATGATGTCCTGTAAAGACCTGTTGACAGCCTCAAAGACATGCTTGTGCATCATGACAACCTCATCCCACACAATGAGCGCAGCCGCTTGCAAAAGTGCTGCCAGCTCAGAGTCCCTACTGATGTAACATGTGGACGTGCTATTGAGGCCTTGCACAGGGATCTTGAGACGTGAGTGTGCAGTGCGGCCTCCGTCCAACAGCAATGCAATAATGCCAGACGATGCCATAGCAACAATGACTCGACCCTGTGCGTGCAAGCAAGCAACTGTAGAGAAAGGTTTTGCCAGTGCCACCAAGGCCATTGACAAAAAATGCAAGGCGATTGACAACGGCCATGACATTGTCATAGACAGTTTGTTGCTCAAGGTTAAGTTGTGGCACACGCTCATCTCGCATGGCTGCTTGCGTTATCGCGTCATACCTAGTAATTTCATTTGCCACCATAACATTGGTAGGCTAGGCCGCAGGCGTCGGCAAGCCAAATGCTGCCAAGCCCTGGCTACTGTTGAGGTGTGCCAAGTGCAGCGCCAACTCCCGCAGCACCATGTTCCGGATGGCAGCATCGAGTTACCGCGTTGGCTCGCCCTGCACGTTATAGGAACACACACACGACATAGTGAGCATTGAGCGCCGCACAACATGCAAACCATGACCATGCAAAGCCGCAAGGCGGGCTGACATGCAGAGCCATACACGGGCAGAACTGAGCACCAACCTGGCGTGCTTGATACAGAAAGTCTTCTGCCATGTCCTCCTTGAAGTGCTTCCACAGAACCAATGGGTTTGTAACAACATTGGACACCAGCAAGGCAGCAAACACAATAGAAAAAGACATTCATGATATAATAGTCCAACAAAATGACATAAAAAAAAATACAACCATGAAAACATAGAAATAGAATACACGTTGTGTAATGCAAGCACAATGTGTTATGTCTTTGAAATAACTAAGACCCTAGAATTTATGAAATATAAAAACAACCGCAACACATTCAAAACTATGATATGGATACCATCATAGAAAATGAAAACAAAAACAAACAATGGACTCATATGTTAAATGATCCACAAAGAAACAAACTTGATACACCAATGTTAAAATCCATATTGTTCAAGAAAAAAATACACATGTAAATGATAACTCACAACCTGAAATACATGAATTTTATTCGATGTCCAAACATAAATAGATTCCTTATACAACAACATGAAAATTTTGATAACGTAATAACAAAATATTTATTCACCCATATCTTTAAAAGCTTTTCATAATTGAAAAGTATAATTTAAATGATTTACAACTTTCTACCTTTGAAGGATTCATAAAGATGAATTCCACTAATCAACTACTTTAAAACATATGGGGTGCTATAGGTATAGGCAAAACATAAATCATCAAAGTTATTTTAGAATATTTTTTGAAGTCAAACAATGATGACAAATTACGCATTACAACATACATTGCAAATTCTACTTTATTAATAGGTGGAACAATTATCCATTCCTTACTTGGCTTATCAATTACTAAGAATATAATTATAAACAAAATAATACTAGATAGTTGGTGTAACATTCAATTCATGATAGTTGATGAAATATCAATGGTGGGTTGTACAATGATTGTTACAATGCATTAAAATCATAAAAATTATAATAAAATATATTATAATTTGGAGGACTTAATATAGTGTTCATGGGAGATTTTTTGCAATTTTCAGCAATCATTGACACACCATTACTTTCAACTAACATCCAACCAACTTTTACATTCACAAATTCAACACAATTTTTAAAAAAAATCATAGGTAAAAGTATCTAAGAAAACTACATTTGCCTAAATAACATCATATTAACACAACAAATGTGACAAAACAAAAACATAAAGTATGCAACTCTTTCATAAAATCTTCAAAATGGAATAATTTTAAATTTAGATTTAGATTTGTTAAAAACATGTTTTCTCATTAATGCAAATGTAAATATTCTCAATGACCCATGGAAAACATGAACCTTCATAGTACTTCAAAATGAATTAGGAAATGCAATTAATCAACAAATGATAAACATCATTTCAATAAAATCAAAACAAAAATGTTATATTATAATGGCCACCGATACTTACAAAAAAAATTCAATATGAAGTGACATACAATACCTCATAAGATAAATTGTTTTAACAAGTAAAGCTAGAAATGTAGTACCTTTTTGAAATTATACAAAGGAATGAAAGTCATAATCATAAAAAACTTATATCCTAAACTCAGAATTGTCAATGGAACCATTAGTTACATTTAAAATATTTCAGTCAACGAATCCCAATGGATTCAAGAAGATCATTCAATGCACCCACCTACAAATGCTTATGTTGATTCAAATGAATTGATTAAAAAACATGACACTTTACAAGACATAACCTTAGAAGGTCTGCCAAAAAATGGAATACCAATAGTAATAATATCCAAAACCTTTCAATATCATCACCAAATACCACAATCAAATACTTCCAAGACATTTAATATAAATAGATACCAACTATGGCTCGCCCTTATTTTTTGTCTCATAGATTTTAAATCTCAAGGACAAACATTTGATCACTTGATCATAAACTTGAAACAACCACCTAATAATGTACTAATTAACACGCACAACATATATGTAACATTATCACAATTACGTTTTTCGGATGGACTTGTAATATTAAAGGATATATCTATCAAAGACATATGTAAAGCCAAATTTTAAAAAAAGTCATCAAAGATGACAAAACCTCTTCCAAACCAAAAAAAATTCAATACAAATGGTATCAAAACTAACAAAGATATTGAAATTCCTATGGATTCAAATATTGACCCTAAAAAATGTGATGATAATTTATTACATGACATTTTACATTTATTTTTGCAATATTAAGTGGTTCAAAAGACAACTCTAATGAATATGATAACATTGATTATTGGATTGAAGACCTCTAATTAACTAAAGCATATGAAAATATTCTTCTTGACCCAAACGGATGGCTAAGTGATCAACATCTAGGAAGCGCTATGCAAATATTGTATGTTGAAAAATTACAATCCTTAGGATATGAACAACATACATATGCAATCATAGGAAAAAAAAGTATGTCTATCAAAAAATGCCTTCAACACATATTCATAAACAATAATCATTAGATATTAGCAAAATTCCACATGTCAACTCCTATTTTACATTGTACAATATACAATTCACATATGCCAATGACGAAAAAATTGCTTAGTGACATAGTGTAATTATTATGCAAACTTATAACTGTGAACAACTTGTTATACACATATGCAAATGTAATGCAACAAATAGACAACTCATCACGTGGTGTTTACAAAATAGCACATGTAAGAGACATTGTGTTTGGGTTTGATCTCAAAAAGTCTGAATATGTTTTGACACAAATGCAAACACATTAATGAAACTCCATAAACAATAGATATATCTTTCCATTCCAAAAATATGAACTAATATGACATATGTATCATTTTTTAAAAAAAAAATTCATTGTCACTAGTAAAGCAAAGTAGCGCAAAGCCCAATTAAATTTTCATAATTTGGTTGAATTTAATCAAATTATGAAAAAATATTCAATTTGAGCAATTTGTATTCAATTCAATGAAATTCAATGAAATTAACATTTCAATGAGAACATTAACTTGTTGATTGGAAAGGAAAAAAATATTGTGTTCAATTCAATTTGATAAAATTCAAATTCAATTGAGTTGCATTGTGCAAATTCATTCAATATTTTTATTGAAATGGAACTTAATTTTTACAAAATCAACTCATTTTTTTCATCAATTCATTATCATTGGTGGTGTGAAATAATGTAAAGCCCAAATTTATTTTTACAAAATTAGGAACCTCCATGTGTTATATAATACATATGTGTGTGTGTTCTACATCTTGAAGATTTAAATAATGACCTTTTTTTCCCCTATTTTGTAGAAATTATAACACCTAAAGAATGAAAAAGAAAAAGAAAAAAAAGGGAGTGAAATTACTTTATTTCATTTTTGGATTAGGCCAAATGGTGGACACTAGGACAAATTTGTTTCATTATTTTTTATGAGTTTATTCACATAATGAATTATCACACAATTTCTAAATTCTTTGAAAAAATATTGAAAATTGATGAAAGTTTAGTGAAACCCCAAAAAGGAAAAGAAAAGAAAAAAAAGGTGCGGGGGGGGGGGGGGGGTAATTTGGGGGA
>Ga0116227_10010968_pt1 | contig 15498 bp, 10 predicted proteins | sample S1TSphgellanicum_FD_89693 | JGI IMG/M metagenome (GOLD analysis project Ga0116227, IMG submission 89693) | Host-associated microbial communities from peat moss isolated from Minnesota, USA - S1T2_Fb - Sphagnum magellanicum MG | ecosystem: Host-associated > Plants > Peat moss > Unclassified... | reverse complement strand
ACCATGCATTTTCATGCAACAATGATGGAGCGCCGTCACAACAAGACGGTTGATGCAATTATGCCTAAAATCCAGGATTAGATCAGATTGTACAATAGTTAGACAATCTCCTTTCACATTACAAAGTTATTTGTTCATGACATGATTGCATTACTTTCAATTAAAACACTAGTTTATGGACATGAATAGTGTCAAATGGTGAAGTGCATTTAATAATATGCAACTAAAAATAGAGGAATTTTATAATATATGTATTCATGAGTTGCATTTTAATATACCATTGGAAAGCATAAAATCATATATGTTAAATAACAATTGATCATTATTTGAAATATGTTAAAGTAAAAGGGCAATTCACTAGTAACTAATCATAAAGTGATTATTCTAATTTTTTTAAAAAAGAAATAATATTGTGGTGTGGTATTCAACAAAACATTAGAAATAATAAGAAAACAAGGATTAATGTTTAAATGATGAAATATTGATAAAATTTAGTTAGATTTGGTCCATATGACACCATATTTGTATCATGTTTTCAACAATCTCAAAGCCAAATAAATATTTGGGGGGGTAGTTGAATGAAAAATGTAATAAGGTAGATTGTTAATATTCTACATGAGAAGGTTAGTTTTGGTAACATAAGTACTGAAATCAAATAGCATTTGGTTAGAATACCATTTCAACACTTGAAATCAAAGTTTTTAAAGTTCAACACAAAATCAATTTTATTTTGTTTGTGCAAGTTGATTGAGTTCTCACTTATAAGTTTGTTATAATCTCATCTCATGAATTTGCGTTTTCATTTTTTAATTGAAAATTAAGGAACATCCTTTAAGTTTGCATTTCGTTAAAAACTTAAAAATTGACAAGTCCTTTTATCTTAATATCACTTAACAAAATTTAAAATGCATTAATCAACTTACCATTGGAAAAATATTCAATTACACAAAACCAACAAATTTTTAAAAAAATTAATGTTCAAAAATAAATTTTGATTTTTAAAAATTAAAATTAAAAAACAAAAGTATCACACATTCACATCAATTGTTATCGTAAACATAAAATCCAATGTAAAATTTGATGTGAAACATAGAAAACTAATAAAATTTTAATGTTCAAATTAGATTCACTATGTGATAAAATAATGACAATCATTTTAACATAACATCAATGTTAAACCATAAATATAAAAAAATTAACATATAAACTTATGTTAAATGACAAGATCATTATTTTAACTTTCACCATCAATGAACAAGATCATTCTTTTTGCTTGCTTCCCTTCATAAGTTGTAAATTTTATGATATTCTTTAAGTTTTTCATTAAAGGGGGACCAACAAAACATGAAAACAAGTCGAATAGTGCAATAAAATGAAAGTTCATTGAAAAGTTTATGACACAATTCACCAAGTTGCAAATGTTACAAAATCAAATCGTAACATTTAAAAAAAAAAAAAGGAAAAAATAAATTCCTATAAACATTTAGTAAACTCCCTTTTCATTGCTCTCCTCAACAATTGGAAATATTATGTGAAGGGTAAAGCTTGAGGTCATGGGCTTTACTAGAATAAAAGGCTGAGTGAAGTCTAATTAGTAAGCTTGTGGTTGATGGCTTTACCAAATGTAAAAATCCTACACCAATTTATATAAAAAAATTCCCATGATATTTGATAAATGCTATAGATAATAAATAAATATTAAGCAATTTGCAAAACAAAACATATTTATTTTTTTTGGGTGAAAATGCCCTACAAATAATGCTTGAAAAAATGTGGTGGGCAAGGTACCTTCCAATTACATTAAAAAAGTCATCGCATGTCTTTACCAACGTTATGTGGTTATTAAAATTTATTTGAGCTTCACCTTGTTCCGCACTACCACTGACAATCAACTATTTTAATTTTTTTTATGTTTTCATACGGTTTCAATGATTCATCATTATTTATGTCAATGTCAATTTTAATTTATATATATATCATGGACATGAAAAGACAAATGTTAATTTTTTTTTTATATCCATGTTGGTGGATAAGGAAAAAAAGAGAAATAGTTATAAAATGAAGGTAATTATTTTAAAAGGTGATAAATAATTATTAAGAAAAGTTAATAAGGAAAGGAAGTAGTTATTAAGGAAAAAATGAAATAATTAAACTTGAAAATGAGATAGTTATTTTTGAAATTGTCTTTGGAATGGTCCATGGACAACCCATATACCAGTTTCGATTACTCATCATTAAAATTTGAAATATTCGTCGATTATCAACCTAGGGTATGTACTCACTTGTCGGTTATCAACCTAGGTATGTACTCACTTATCTGAGAGGGCTGGAAAAAAACCAATTTGGCTGTAGAAGTTTGATTTTCAAAAAACTTGAATATTGTCCTCAAAATATTTTTTAAAAAATAAAATAAAATATTTTCAAAAAATTATATATATATATATAACCACCGGTTCTTTCATGAAAACTATTGATTTTTCAATGTTTGTGAAATAATTGGAACTGTTTACTGTTTACAATTTTATGTCCATTTGGGACCAGAGAGTCTCCATTAGACGAAAGGTAGATCATGAAGGACAGATTGCCCTTTGGTACTGGCAGCATGTCACAAATTTGGCCAGGGCGACCGTGTTCGTAGTCTGCATGAGTTCAGCAAGAGTGCTCGTTTATACAATTTTAAATTTAAATTTTTCTTTTTTTCCCCCAAAAAATCGGAACCAATGAGTATTTTGATTCCGAAATCTTTAAAGAAACAAAAGAATTGTTGTTTATTTTAAAAAATCAAATAACCGCACAACACTCGTCTTTGCGGCCAAGTGTCCATGTGTTGACTTTGTTGTGAGGCCTAGGTAAGTAGGGAGGTAGGTGGGCAAGGAGTTTAGGGGAGGGGGAAAGGGGGTTATAATCCAAGATGGGCCCTAAGAGGGGACCTTAGAGGTACCTTAACTGGACCTTAGAGGTACGTTGCGCCATAAAGTGAGTACCTTAATAAGCACGTGTGTCCTTCATGACGAAGACGTTACCAAATTGCACGAAGGTCAAGAACAGTGTAACCCTAATGCGCGCGGGAGGAAGGGAGGAAGGAAGGAAGGAAGGAATCTCTCTCAGTGTACATAGCGGGATCCGGATCCTCTCGCTTGATTGCTCGCTCGATTGACGTTTGCTTCTTGTTGGATTGCTTGGAGCTTGATGTGGAGTCGTGGGTCGGCGGTGATATGCGAGCTTGCTGAATGTGCGGTTCGTTTTAGCTGTGGTTTTTTTTTGTCAGCTATTGATTGAAGTAGAGCTCCTGCTTGGCTGGAAAGGTGGGTGCGGATATTGGTCTCGGTTTTGGAAAATGGCTGAGTGGGAAGACGAGTATGAAGTGAAGGATGAGGAGTTGGTCGATTTTGAAGGCTCTGATTACGGCTTCGATTCTGATGATGAGCGATTGGAAGAAGAAGTAACAGCAGTTGAGAGGAATGGGAATAGTAATCACAAGCGAAGTGAGACTGAGCAAGCTATGGCGGCACCGGCAGCAGCAGCAGCAGCCATGGAGGGGAATAATAAAACCCTGGAGAAGAAGGAGAACGAGAACGAGGAGAAGGAGAACAAGAAGATGGGAGCATTGAAGTTGCAGAATCAGGGGAAGGAGGCAGAGAAAAGCGGTGCAGGATTAGAGAGAGGAGGACACCACAACAACAAGCAGGATGATGGCAAGAGAGATGCAACTGTTGCTCCAGTTTCTAAAAGCTCTGTAGCGCTCTTAGAAGGGGAGGGCAAAGGGGTAGGACTGTCTAGGCACAGAAAGCACCATAAGGCAGACCTGGAGGATGGCGAGCTTGACGACGCTGCCATGGTGATCCTCGCTTTCTTCTCTCTTGATCTTCCCACGATTTTTCCTCTTTACCCCATTCTCTTTCTCTCTCTGTCTATGTCTCTTTCTCTCGGGATTCATTCTTTTTTCCCTCCCTTGAGGGATTTCCCTGTAGATGTTTATTTAAACTACCCACATGAGAAATTGTAGTGCAAGTTGGTCTGTTTTTTCCGTCTGTGGCTATTTGCAACATGGTGTCCGGAACACTACTGTAGATGGGGCGATCCAGCTTTAACCAATCTTTTGCTTCTTCGAATCAAAGGCTTTTTTCTTTTGAGGTGTAGAGAGAACGACAACAGTTTTGGGAGTACTACAACGTATGCCAGTCTTCAGAAAGCCTTGGTTAGGGTTACGTTAAAAGAGCATCATCCTTGACGAGGTGAAAGTTGATACGCTAGTCTTGTTTTGTGGTAACATTTTCTGTTGGGGGTTTCTTCTTTGATGCTGGCACTCAACAGGACGCATATCTTCTTCACATACCACTTACCACAAGTCAATTCAAGCTCTTCTTTTGAGTTGCCTCTTCTGTTCCTGTCATGCATGACGTAACCCTAGAAGTTGCCTGCATCATTGCAAACCCCATCTGTGAGAGACGGAGAGAGAGAGAGCAGAGTTTCATATGCACAACCAGAAGTTGGCTATCTCTGGCATATATATGAAGTGGAAATAGTTGAGTGAATTCATTCAGTCACAACAGACCTTGTTTGTAGAAATCCCATTTTTTCCAGGGATCTATGTCTCCTCATGCCAGCCAGCAGTTTTTATCCATGACTCGAGTCTTGTTTTTCTGGGTAGAAGAATGTTTGACCATGGATAGAAGACCATCATCATCGCATATGTTTCTGCTTATTGTAGCTGGGGTTCTGGATACTTGTTGGTCTTGCAAAGCTTATTCTGCTGAAAGGGATATGCAGTTCATCCTTAGGGCTTCTTATTACACTGCAGTGAAAGCTGTAAGTAGGGGGTTTGGGGAATTGGGACAATTGCCTATTGCAGAAGAGGTGTGGGGTTTTCTTTCTGTTTTTAAAAAATTTACAAGAGAGCTCTGGGCTTGCTTTTGTATGGGGACCAGCACAATCCAGTTTATGGGGTTCTTTTGAATGGAGACTATGGGAAGGAGGGGGCCATCTCTGAAACACTACTGACAAAAAGGTTCTGGGCTAAGTCTGGAAGAAGGTGCAAAAGGAGTTGAAGCCTTAGTTCTCTTTTTTTTGTATTGAGAGATAGGGGAAAGTGGGGGGCCATTGCTTAGTAAGATGAACATCAGCTTTACAAGAGAGCTCTGGGCATGTTTTATAGCGATGGGTGCAACCCAGTCTTTTTTGTTGAATTACTACAGGATGGGGGCTTCTCTGTGATAAAGTTCTGGGCTAGGTTCCGAAGGTGGAAATGAGTGGTGAAGGTTCTGAGTATGAGGAACATGACTGCAAAGTGACAGAAGCCTTAGTTGTCTTTGATTTGAACATTCTTCCTCTCTGGACCCTCACAGTAAGTCAACAGACAGATGCTTGAGGATACAAAGTCAACAAGACTACATGTACATGGTTTCAAGCAGTTTTATGGCCATTTGTGGATATGTAACACACTACACTTTTATCTCCATTCTCTGCATATGAAAATATCAGGAGCACCTGAATCCAATATAGTGCTATGTGTGTTGTTTAGATTGTGGGTTCTTCTGTGGAGGTTGTTTGGAACTAGTCAAATGAAGTGGTAATAACTATGGTCTGTGAGAAATTTGAGAGGAAGAAAGCATATATGGGGGAGTGGGGCAAGACCTTGTGGGACGTACATGGGTGGTGAAGTTTTATGATTGCAGGAACCTGCAGCTGTATACAAGAGAGAAGGATAGATAGGAGAAGAATGACGGGCTTGTGATAAGCACTCATGTGTGGACGTTTGAAATGCGGGAAACAGCCCGAGGGTTCTGATCCTGAAGCAGAGGCCAATGCTGGTGGTGATGACGATGACGAAATTGAGCACCACGAACGAAAGCGAAGAAAGTCTCGATTTGCAGCGGAGAGGAGTTCAGAAGATAAAGACAAGAACAAATACCCAGAGGCACTGGCACTGGCTCAATTCAGGCAGTCCCGAGGTCAAGGAAGGTAGTCTATCTTATGTTTTTGGTCCCATAGCGCCAAGTTGTGTTGTTTCAGATGCTTTCAAGCTGTGTTATTGATGTGCCTGCTAATAAGACCTTCCAAAAATCCAAATGCTGTCAAGAGTTTCTGAAGGCTTTGTCAGGGAAGACTAGACATGTAGGCATAAGTATGGTCAATGTCCTTTACCCTAGCTTGACATAAATAGTGACTTCTGACTTCATTGTGATACTGATACTTTTCTCCATTTTCATACATGTGATCACACACATACATCAATATCACTTCCTGGACTGATATGTGAGCCTCTCATATTCCCTCAAAGTTTGATGTAGGGAAGCTTTCTTGCTTCTCATGTGAGCATGTATGAGTTTGAGGTGACACCAATACTCTGGTGGGTGGGCCTATATTTTCAACTTGGGCCTTCTTCCTTGAGTAGAGGCTCTTCATCATGCTAGTATGACTCGAGTTATTGTATTTGTGACCCATGTATGCTGCCTTGACTATGTAAGTTTCTGAAAGAAAATGTTCTTCCCATTACTGCTGGCCTTACAACACAAAATGAGTATGTTTGTTACTGTATGACATTGACTGCCACCCATTTGCCTGGAGCTGATGAGGTCAATCAGAATATTATGGTAGCTTGCCACTACTATACATGTTGCTGTGAAAGGTCTCAGAATTGTGTGAGTATTGCTGTTCAAACCTTTCCTTGGTTTGTTTCTGTTGTTTTCTTTGGTGTTTTTTAGGTTTGAGTTTGCTCTTTTTCCTATTTGCTGATATGTTGTGAGCTCTGAAATAAGTTTACTATCAGGTCATCTGCCAATTCCATTTAGAGTGACTTAGATTGTAAGTATGGATAATTTCTCAGTACTTGTGAAGGTATATTTCTGTTGTAATGATGTTTTGTGGACCTGTGTTTGTTATTTTTGCAGCAGCAGGACAAATTTGGATCATTCCTCTAATGCATCCAGAGGTTAGTCTGTATGATGCAGTGAAAGCTTTTCTTTTTTTCATGTCACCAAGCTTACAGTAAATGCATATGGATGGACCCCTATCACAGTTTCCACTTCTGACAAGGTGAAGGTTGTTTGTCAGTAAATTTTGTTCCTTCTGCAGAGCTGCTCAAATTGTTGACTTGCTTTTTGCTTCATCTTTTCAGGAGCCAGTCCCCAATTTGTGTTTGTGTAGAGACAACAGTTTTTTAGCAGATTGCATTGCAGTTTTACTTGCATCATTTTGGACTCGGTAGGAAATGGAACTCCGATTCTTCTTCATTGGCTGAAGTCAGGCTTTGACATCAGAAAAGCTTAGGAGGCTGACTAGCTGTCTGCAATGTCTACAGATATCACCGAATGTTGGAAGCATACAAATAGGTCCATCCAGTCAAACGTAGATAACGATTGAAAGTCCCATCACTTGTGGTGATGGCAGCTATTTTTGTGTGACTGTTCATGACAAGTCTTAGTGAGATCTGGCTGTCGTTTGACCTGCAGTTGCACGCAGCATGACTGCAGTTGGTTTCAATTCTCCAAATATGGTGGTTGGGGGGGCAGGCATCATGGGACCTGGAAGGCCACCTGTTTCCCTTGAGTTTACCCAAATTCCATTTAACTGTCAAGGTCTTCCAGGACCCCTTGGATGGATGCCAACAACTGGGAGGCCAGAGGTGAGTGAAAATGCAAGACATTGCTTCTCGTTGCTTGTGAATGCCCCATGTTATTGTTCCTGTTGGTAGCTTGAAAATTGCCAAGGGACATTGATACACTTGTCCTTTTCTTTCACCTGCAATGATATTTTCTGGTTTTGGATAATTGTGGGAATCAGAGGGCTGTACAGGGTTTGAGGGCTTATGCAGATTCTAAGAGAAACCATCAGATGTGGGTGTATGTATATTTTAGCAGATGCAGAATCACATTATGGAGGCAATGGCAGCACAAGAATACATTTTGAGGTCTCATCAGCATATGATGCAATTGGCACATGCAAATGTGCGTGGGCCAGTCCGGCCTTCTATAGGAGGTCCTCCCACTCGGCCTTTTATGGGGCTTGACCTTGTTGAACCCCGAGTGCCAGTGGGCCCACATCAGATCATGCAATTGCAAGTCAACCAAGCACCTGATGCGGGTACAGCCATGAATTTTCCTGGTCGAATGGAGGCTGCCAGGAGAATGCTGCAGCCTGTGTTTGGAGCAGGACCGGGAGCAGGAGGGATGATGAATCATTTTGCTAATAGGCCTGGTGCATCCCCAGGCATAGGAACAGTACGACAGCAGGGTGTCTGGGCTTCACCCCCTCTAGGAGGCCAGATGCAGCAGCTGCCAATTGGTAGAGCAAGGGGGCAAGTACGAGGGAGAGGTCAGATGATAGGTCCTTTATGGGGTGATTTTCAAGCGCAGGGGATTTCCACAGGGATTCCTGCCCACCCTGGAGGCATAGGTCAAGGAGTAGCCATCAATGTAGGACCTGCGTTTGGGCCTGGAGGAATGATGGATATGGGATCTCCCAAGAGGCAGAGTTCTATACCTCAAATGATGCGAGGTAACAGCATAGACACCAATAGAGAGATGAGTTCAAACATGAATCGAGAGGTGCATCATGGTGAGGTGGATGGTCTGCGGAGAGCTGATGAAGGCAACAAAGGTGTTGGTACCAGCAATGGTCTTGTTCCCCATGGTTTTTGGTCAGCAAATCCAGGGGTGGCTCCTACAGATATCAAGCGTCACAGAGAAAGTGTGCAACACCGTCAGAAAAGCTTCTCTCATCCTGTGCCTGGGCCTGTCACTGCACCCATCAGACACGTTAACAATGGCAAAGGACCTAATGTGGGAACTGCAGGCAACAACCATCTTATTCAACTGGGTGGGCAACTGCAAAAGAGCAGGTTATGTAGAGGCCTCAACCTTATCTAAATTATCTAAATCAGCATACAAAAGCATGAGGATTTGCATTAGATCTTGTCTCTATCCCAGATGTCAGGAGTGGTATTACTTCCGTTAAGTTCTGTTTGAGTTCCTGGAGCTAATGTTGAGATCCTGAACCTCTGGATAACCCTAATGTATGAGACCCTCATGCTGCAATAGTTTCAGTAGCCTTCTTCATATTTGTTTGGTGAATTTGATGCAGCACAGTGGCTTTTTCTTTGCCTATGTTTGGTTTTTATTGGGATGCCCTGATGGGTCAGCCACTTATTGGGATACTTCAAATTGTGTCATAATATTGTCTTGCCAGAAGTAAATGGTGCTCGGAAGATGTTTGTGAAATTTTTAGTGGGCATAAACCTTCTCATGGATTATCTTATCTTTGCTAGTGACAGTCAATGGCAATGAAACTAGCTTTGGATTTGAAGCATGGAGCTAACTTGCATTATATGCAAGAATGGCAGAGAATGTGAGACTCGGGTGAAGAAGATATGCTGACAAGAAGTCCTTCAACATGTGTGCAGAGTGCTGATTGTCAGTGGTCTTTTGGAGAATACATCTATGGCGGTTGTTGTGGAAGCCTTTGAGAAGCAAGGGAAGATAACGGTATGTCCTTTCAAGCACTAGACAGCCACTGAATTCTGTTTAGTAAAGGTGCAGTTGTCTTACTCTTGGGGGGAACCATGTGGATTGCCTGCCCTGGCATACAGTGAGAGTATGGATGGTGGAATGAAATCAAGAACCATCAGGAGCTGATATTGTTGCTGATGATGTTTCTATTTGTCTTAAAGGATTTCAAGAAAGAGGAGCGAGGTGATGCTTTTGCAATTACTTTTGCAAGTGTGCAGGAGGCCACATCAGCAAAACGGAGTTTGCACCGGTGAGTGCCTTTTGTCCTGTTGCCTTCAAAGTGCTTTTGGAGTTTCCTCTGCAAAAATGATGTAGAAACATGATTATGAAGATTTCAACTATTGGTGTTCATGGCAGTGTTCTAATGCAGTTGCGTCTGAAGGAAAGATTAGGGTTCTTAGGTGGCTTGTTCAAGTTGTCCAGTATCTCAAGAAGGTTGATGAGCTGAGCTTGAGATGGTATTGGTGCTAGTCTGTTCATGAAATCAGAGACAAAGAGTTAGGTTTAAGATGATGTTGGATTGTGTTTGCTTTTTGCCCATTCAACATTTCCACTTGGAAAGAATGTATGCTGGAAATGGTCAACTATTGCAGTCTGACAAAAAACAGTTGTTGTATAAACATTTCAAAAAGCTAGCATCTGAGGCTATCTGAGCCCTCCCATCCAGAGTTGTGTTTATTTTATTTATCCCCCTATTGTTCAATAGGAGAAAGGTTTGACAATGGTTGGTACTGCTACCCCATCTGATTCTGAAAAAAGCACTGAATTGATAGTTGAATCGTTTCATGTATGGCTGGTGGAATATGATGTGGATGCTCTTGCCCATCACTGCCTTCAGATAGTCCCATCTGATTCTGAAAATGAGCACCGACTTGATGGTTGAATCTTTTCAGATATGGCTGGTGGAATATGATGTGGATGTTCATGCCCATCACTGCCTTAAGATGGTTTTTGTGCTTTTTTCAAGTACTGTCAACTTGATTGTCACCTTGCCCTAAATATGTGCATGCAGGACGATTTTAGCTGGCCAGCAAATCACAGTTGAGTATGCAATGCCACGGGATTAAGTGAAGGCATGCTTTGTTCAATTTTTTGTGAGAGCAAGATGGGAGGCTTCACTCCTGGCACACCTACCCAAGCTTCTTTCATCAGGTACAGGTGTGCCATTGTATTTCGGAGCAGTGGTTCGACTTCAAACTTCCAAGTTCAATGGCTAATATTCTCGTGATTGTGGCAAACCTTTCACCAGTGTTTCACATCTTGAAGCACCTTGTGAAGAGCTTGAGGAGATCAGGGTGTTTGGAGACAAGGAGGCTGCTTGTGGAGCGATTGATGTCATGAAGATTTACATCCTGGACAGGAGGTGGTTCTACCCTGGAGTGGTAGGTGTCCAATGGCTTGTGAGGTGCCTCTCCATTGTACCTTGGCAGGTGTTGGGCCCTCTCTAGTGCAGAGTGGGATGTGTTAGATTTTCACAATATTCACAAATGGGCATTTTTTCACGTGATACATCATGATCTGTAGACAAGTGTTGACAAAAGACACAATTTCCTGTAATTGGATGGTTCCCTTGCAGTTTGTGTGCACACCCATTGTGCACATTTTATTTTTCACATTGCATTGCATCCACAGGGACAGATTATCAATGCAGTTCAGATTTGATTTTTAACACTAATTTTAGTTGCCCTTATGCCAGGCACAGGTTGTGCTCTCCTACTTGCATTTGTTCACAGAGATGAACCTGTAAATCTCTTTTGTCCTTTTTTGCATGTCCTCATGCAATTAGCTCATTGTTCATACCTTGCCTTCCTACAGTCAACTCATTCTTCTGCTGTTCCTCACTTTACACTGTTCAAGGTTTCATGTTTTTGGATGTGGATGAGAAGATAACTTGTACAGTATTTTAGATATGATAGATATCAGTAGAGGCCCCAATACTGGGTTTGGGTGCCCAATTATCATCTCTTGATTAAGAATGATGGAAGTGACATTCAAAACTTGTGTCAAGGTATGGATTTCATCTTTAGAAGAGAATATGTCGACATGTTTTCCAAGTTGATTAAGGGTTGATGAAAACAAGCATAAGGTGGAGTGATACGCAGTTGGTCCATGAGAGACTCGAAAGCTGGTTTCATTGGTGATGGAGGTGAGTGCATGGTGGACATCATTTGTCTTTGTTTGCTCATTATTGGGAGCCCTTAAGCAAAGGGGAAACATACATGGATGGAGTCAATGATTTTACTACAAATCCAACATGGTGAGTTTGGGGTTAATGAAATTGCGTAGTAATCCATTGGGTGAATTGTGTTGGAAGTGCAAAGAATCTGAAGACTACACCCCAAAAGATTTAGAAGCTTTCCCATCTTTGTTTCATCTATTCTATGCAAAGATTGAGGAAAATTACTAAAATAACATCAATAGATGAAAATTCTGAAAATTTTGAACTTCCTCATTTGTCTTGAGGCCAGCATTTTATCATCAGACTTAATATGAGGATAAGTCATGTAGTGTATGTATGAATAGATTTTGTATAGGGCACACTGCTGTCAGTGCCTTTTGCAGTGCTTCACCCTTTGTAACAAACAAGGTGCCTAAACTGAAAGGCTCAGATGCATTGAAATGAAGGCATGAGATTGCCTTCGTCATTTTTCCACCACCCTATGGAGCTTAAGGATGCGATCCCCCACTCCCCACTCCAGGGGGGTTTATGGAGTTCTCTCACTCCAGAAGGGAGCAGAAAATTCTGCCTGGTAAGGTGCCCTCCAAATACACTACCGAATTTCTCCAAGTTTCTCCAAGGTTATCGCAGCTCTCTAAAATGTGTAATCAGCCTTCGATTATCCACTTGAGTAAAAACAGTTAATATTTCCTCAACCCTTAAATCATCAAAATTGATAAATATTGTCCATTGGAACTATAAATGGTTTTTTGCTATCATACAAAACATTGTGACTACCAAGTGTGAGCGAATTTGGATTGGATTTTAATTGAAGTTGTTAGTTAGGTCCAAAAAGCTAGCCATAGGAGAGAATTTGCCAAACCACCCATCCATGAGATCAGACAAACACCCTAAAGCAGCCACAGATTTCCCTGATTAACTGCAAGGACCTGCTCTCCTGTGGAAGCTCTCATCTGAGCTCTGACAAACCTCTGAAGAAGATACCATAGTGCATAGATTCCTTGCTCTGCTTCTAGAGTCCTGATAGCCCTGGTGATTGGTATCTATCTGCTGAATGAGATTGAGTGGTACAGGTTAGTACTTAATTTGCTGGGAAATCTAACTCAAGTATCCTTGTCAGTGACAAGCCACCTTTTCTACTGTTTGAAAGAGGCTTTCAGGTTGAAGTTGCAGTTCTGGCCAGTACAAACAGTACACAGCATAGAGGCTGAAAGGTCTCAAAATCGGTTGGATATGAGTCCCAAGCCACACAATCAATCTGTCAACAACACTATAAAAAGATGCCAAAGATGGATGAGTTGATGAGCTTGCACAATACAGCCCTTGTTGATGCTCACCGACAGAAAACCTGTTCAAGAAGAAGGTGCATCGGGAGTGTCCAGTAAGGAAGCATCCAAGCCTTCTGCTGACATCTGAATCTTCACAGCCTGAATCCAAGCAAGCCACAATATCATCAACCACAGTAGTGTACAATCTGACAACCCAGGTGAAACTCCATTGATTGTTGATCATCTTAAGGTTGCTTACTTATTCAATGATAGTTAGGGATACTGAATTGGAAATGATGCCTGTACTGCAGACGATATGCTTGAACACACCCAAAGCCTCTTGATGATGCTGGTGTATCACATTATTGTATGGGATAATCCCATCATGCACAAACTGTGACTAGCAAGGTCCTACCAAAATCAAGAAGATAATCCCAAGTTTCTGTGTTAAAGCCTTACAGCCCCAGGGACCCCGACTTGGAGCATTCGGAAAAATCTAGCATATCTGGAATCGTCCTTCACCTGCCAAAACATCAACCAGGGTTAAATGCTTTGGACATGCACAGCAAGCATGGAGCCCTGGTCATCATGAACTAAATCCCTGGGACACCACAGACAAGTTCAATTCTGATCTAAAATACTAAAATGGTCTCAAACAAGTTCACAATATGTTTACCCAAAACACCAGTACCAATCTTCAGCTCACAATACCAAATGCAGAACTGGCAAATTGAAATCATGTGACAAGATCATTTGTAACTTCTCAAACTTTGTACGAAGGGGCAGTTATGCACTTTGGAGTATCCTAACCTTGAGAACGGTTGGCTGGTCTTTACTGGGCAGAGAAGTATCAGATATATCTCCATCTTGGTGTGCACTTTCAACTAAATTTTGCGGTACCCCAATGCTGAAGAGACCAAAAAAGAAAAGTTCAGAAGAGATAAGTTCATAATCTCAACTGTGTCAAGGTTGGTCATACTCATTTATAGATAAATCCAAACTCCTAATAAGAACAGACCTAGAGGTAGAGCCTGCTTCATCAATCTCATGATCCAAAAGTGGTGTTGTGCTCGTCAAAGTTGGGATTGGAAGCTGAGACTCTTGTGACTGCACCACTGCCTGCCTGTCCAGTCTGTCTAATCCCTCCACACTCTGCAGCTTGGCCTCCAAAAGTGCCAGGGTTGCATCCAAGCGTGACAATCTCCTGCACCCATAATCAAAACTGACAGGGATTTATTGTCCTGCAGGAAGTGTGCTCATAATACAAATATAAATACATCCTGATGCTATACCCAGTTTCTAAATGAAGTAAAATGTCCAATCCCTTGTGAATTTCAGAGATTGCCTTTCTCATTTTTCTATCATAGCAGCAAGTACCTCTTGTCATGTGCACTAACAACCAGTTCATGGTTCACAGTAATCATGAAATCGATGATGATCAGCATCCCAACATAAAAAAGCAGGAACGAAGGTGGCATGGTTACAGGACATGCCTATAAAAACCTGTGAGGTGGTGTTAGGGTTTGAACATGAGAGAAGAAGAACTACCGGTGCACATGCAAAAGCTTTTGTTCGCAAATTGCAGAAAAATTGTTGAGGAGACGAACTGTGTGAATAACAAACGTGTTCGCCTAACCCCACACAAAACAATGTTTAGTATAGGAGAGAGAAGACAACACTTTTAAATCCTTATGAGTCATTTTTTGTGGACACCAGCAAAAACTAACTGAAATCAGACTAAGTCAAGATCCCCTAGAAATCAGCAACACCAGGAGGGGGACACAAAACAAAACTCTTGGAAATCATGCAACCCAGGGGAGGAACAAAAAAAAAAAAACAACAACAACAACACAACCAGTTTTTAATCAGACTTGCCAAGACTGAAAAAACCTTTCACCCTTCAGATAGCAGCAGCAGATGTACCAGGAACAACGTCCTCTGATCTGACACAGCCGGTGGGCTCATATCCTTCTACAATTAATTGCCGCAAAGCAAAGATCATGAGAATGAGGTCTTTAGCACCCCCCCAGTTTTGGCTTCCGTTATTTGGGTCGAAGATCCAAGTGGAGAAGAGGGAATTCAGAACGGGAGAAAAACCCTAAGTGCCGGTCCGATCGAAGGGGGAGCTCAACGAGGGCAAACAGATCCGTGGGTTTGTGTATTCCGGAGGAGCTCCTGCTACTTCGTCTTCGTCTTCTGCGAGAGGCAGAGTTTGGTCAAGGGAATTTTTCATGAAAATTTTCAAAAAAACCTAAAATCATCACATTTTGAGGAATAAAATTTTGAATGAAATTGACAAGATTTTTGAAGGATTTTAGGCAAATTTTTAAACTTTTTCTTCTTTTGACATTGCCATAATTTAGCTACTAATAGGTTTTTAGAGGTTCACCAACATAGAATAAATAAGATTCCTAGACTTTCTACTTCTCTAAATTTGGCTAAATCCTCTTGTGGGTTGATGGCCACTTTTGAAGAAGCAACATGAGAAAATTGAAAAAAAAAAAAAAATTAAAAAAATTTTTTCTTTTTTAATTACATTTTTTTT
>Ga0116227_10010967_pt1 | contig 15500 bp, 7 predicted proteins | sample S1TSphgellanicum_FD_89693 | JGI IMG/M metagenome (GOLD analysis project Ga0116227, IMG submission 89693) | Host-associated microbial communities from peat moss isolated from Minnesota, USA - S1T2_Fb - Sphagnum magellanicum MG | ecosystem: Host-associated > Plants > Peat moss > Unclassified... | reverse complement strand
GGGCGCGGGGGGGGGGGTGTGGGGGTGGGGTGGCTGGGGGGGGGAGGGGGCGGGGTGGGGGGGGGCGGGGTGGGGGCAACTGGAGCCCAGTGAGCCCACTTAGCCCACTTGCACAAAGGGTGTAGCCTAGGAAGCCGAGCCCACTTGCAGAAGGGACAACGTGGGTAAGGACTCTGGAGCCTATCCCACTTGACTACACCCGTGCAAAAAATGTTTTTTTTTCCCCACAAATAAATAAACAAACTATTCATTAAATTTTTAATAGTTTTTTAAAAAAAAACCCCCCCACCCCTAATAATAAAGTGTTGTACCCATGCAATCCATTTTGGTTGTCGTGACTTGCTACCTAATTAGTATTTTTTAATTAAAAAATTTTGTTTTTTCTTTTTTTTTCTCTCTCTTTTTGTTTTTCCTTTTTAAAGTGTATTATCTCTTTTAACTTTTAGGGATACCCATTTAGGGTGGGTGCGTCATGCCCAACTACTCTACCTTAGCTTTTCTTAGCTCCTATGTTTTTCTCCTTGAATCTTCTTCCTAGGAAACAATTTTTATTTATTTATTTAGGATTATATTCTTTGGTTCTTTTCCAATCTTCCTTCCAAAACAACTCCAACTTTTTTTCAATTTTTTTTTAAAAAATGGTTGTAATTCATGATGACAAGCTTCTTTTTTTATTTTAAATGCCCTATACAAAGAATGGAATCTACAATCAAAATAGGTATGTGAGAATCCCACTATAAATAAATAAATCAATCAAAAGCCTTTCAAATTAATCTTATTGCCATCTAGAAAAGGCACATCATGGAGAAAAGAGAGAGAAAAACGCTTTCGAATTTGACTTAAGATCAAAATGCATTGCTTAGATCTTTAAAACAAAAAAGGTTGTATCAATCTCAAAGTACACAATCTTTGTTAAGCTTCATGCCATGATTTTATTTGTGACATATTAACGAAAATATCATATCAATCTCAAGTAGATCATGTCAAATTGATCTTCATTTCATAAGTGTGAAGCTTCACATTAAGGTTTTATTTGTGATATATTAATTTCAAAGTAGATAATCTCAAGTTGATTTTCATTTTATAAGTGTGAAGCTTCATACTAAGGTTTTATTTGGGACACATTAACAAAAATGTCATCTTAATCTCAAGTAATCATCTCAAATTCATTTTCGTTTTAGAAATGTGAAGCTTCACACTCCTAAGTCTTATTTGTGTCCCATTAATGAAAATGTCATATTAATCTCAAGTAGATCATCTCAAATTCATCTTGATTTCATAAATGTCAAGTTTCATCCTATGGTCTTATTTGTAACACATTAATAATTACATTCAACAATAGCATGGTTTTTTATCATTTTGCATGATCATGATGGCAAATTGTCATCCTTTCCTAAACCTTTCTCCCCTTCCTTTCTTTAGGGTTCTTATCCTTTTCAACTTTTTTTTTAAAAAAAAATTATCTTTTAAATTTTGATCTAGACTATCTATTTCCACTATTCTTTTCTAATTACATTGTTCAAAGGTTGTCTTTAGAATAATTGTTTATGTAATTGTTTGTTTTTTTACATATTTTTTTAATGATGACGATTCATTAAAATCGGTGTAGGCAAGACAATTATAAAGTTTCATAGTGTTTCATCTTACCAAATATTAGTCTAGAAGCTCTTTAGCTCATTGCCAAGCAAAGAGGCATGGAAAGGTGTTTTTTTTTAATATTTGTATTTTTACTCTTTTTTTTTCACACCATATTCACCAACAACATTTCAATATCTTATCCATCAATCTGTATTTCTTTTCTTTTCAATTGAATTTGAGTTCAATTCAATTGAATCTTAATTCAATTAAAATTCCAATCAATGTATTTGGATTTAATTAAATTTGAAATTCAATCCAAGGTGCATGCAATGGAAGTGGGGTATGTTATAAATGAATATTGTAACAAAGTCCTAAATCAATGCATTTCCTAATCAATCATGCAAAACATCCTATTATTATTTTCTCCCAGGATATGCAATAATTTTAGAATTCATATGAGTGAACTTTATGTAACCATGGGCCATGTAAATTTGTTGAAGTTATTGATTCATGATCACACATTGCATGATCATAAAACAAATGTCCAATCCACTTGATATAAATAGAAATAGCATCTAAACATATAAGGTTTTTGCCTTGTCATTTCACGATTATGTTACAATTTTAAAATTACACCTAATTATCAACAAGTGTTATGTAAATAATTCTGAAAATATAGATACATTTTATTTGTTTATAATTGTCAACAACTTGTTATGTTTTGATATTAAATGTATGTTTGACATTCAAGTTATATCATAATTGTTAATTTATGTGTAGTGGTGGGTATCGTTGTGCCAACATAATAATAGACAAATTTCATCGATGATTGTATTCATATTCACATATACTTTTCAAATGCAACAAATGTTAATATTGTCAACAACCTATTTTCAATCAAGCTTGTGCATGTAAGCTTGCTCACACATTTGTGATAGATTACAATGAATAGTTTGGAAGCTATTTGCTTAAACAATTGTTAGTGATTGACTTGTGCAAATCGAAATAATTGCCATGCATGTCAATTTACTATTATACATATGAACTTAATAACTCCATGTTAATATTATAAGCTCATATTTATGACCAACTTCTAGCTAGTCATAATGAATTTTAATTCATTATAACCAAAACATTTTGTAAGACATTACTCATATATACCAAAATTTTAAAGCCTCCCAAGAAGAATTGGGCATGCTTTCAATACCTCAAAATTAACCAGCCTCCAATAAGAAAATTTGATTTCTCTATCATGGTATTGAGTGTGAAAAATCATAGATAAATCACTTTATTGATTGAATTTTAATTTTAATTTTAACATAATTTTAAAATATATAAAAATTAAATTGAACATTATGCTCAATGAAGGAAACTAAATCTAAATGCAAGCTCAAGCTCATAGAATTAATGTTGTGCATTAACAAAACTTATAGAAAAACATTGTGTTCAAAGTTACAAGATTTCTTGAAATGTTATTGTACAAAATATAATCTACCAAAGGCTTAAGAAAATGAAATCATTATAATCTATGTTATGATTTCAACCCACATTTCTAAATCAAATAATAACTCAAAATGTGAGCAAAGTTTAAATAGAAATGGATCTCAAATATTTTTTCATGGGCAATTTTGACTACTTAAAAATAATTCATTTTTTGTTTTTTTTTACATGAAATGTTCCCTTTATTTGGATTGATTCCAAATGCCTATGGGATATCTAAGTTTTCCTTTCAATTTGGAGAAAGGAATGAGAATTTGAAGAAATGATGAACCCATCAAGTGGACAATCAAAATGATGGAATAATTAATGAAGTGTAAGCATTAACAATCTTTTTTTCCTTTTTTTTTTCTTTTCTTTATGCAACAAATTCTCATAGTCCAACAACAACTAGTTGTGTTTGGCCCATACATGGTTGGTAAAACCTAAAATCATACATGCATATCTATTATCTTAAGGCAATAATAAATTTGTATAACATAAAATGCAACAACAATACAAACAAATTAATCAGTTAAAATTTAATTTCATTATGATTTTTGTTACTAAATCTTTACCAAAGCCTTATTGAAGTTTTTAAAATAATGTCAAATTAATTTTAAATTTTTATATTTCAAAAAATTATATTAAAATTATAATTTATTTAAAATTTTACATGTTTTATTTTAATCAATTCTTGCATAATCTTTCAAATCAATTTTTTGTAAATCTCATTTTAATAAGATTTTAAAGAATTGAACTTAATTATTTGTATGTTTATCAAAAAAAATTCATTTAAAAATTAGTCATATGAATTTTTTTTACATTTCATAGTGGTGTGAAACCTCGTGATACAAAAAAACAAGTGACAATAAAATGATATAGAGGCATGATTAAATCAATTACCCAACATTCATATTTTGAGAAGAAACCCAACAAGTAAATGGGTAGATTTCAAAACAACCCATCAATTGGATGGGTGCACCCAAAATCTACACATGCATGTCCATTAACTTGGGGCAATAAGAAAACCTAATGCGACAAGGTACAAAGGACATTTTAGGCGAAAGGGCACCAAAATCATCAAATTTTGAAGAATTTGTTTTTTGAAATTTTCATATTAAAACAAGAGGTTCCAACAAGTCACCAAAACATAGCATGATTCTTCAACTTTTAATTTTCCTCTTTGACCTATAGCCAAATTTGGTTTATTAATTAATAATATCCCTTCCTCGTCCTTTTTTAAAATTTCCCTCATATGTTCCCATCATATGATTTCTAATAGTTCATCATTATTTATGTCAATTCACATTTGATTTTACTATATAACATGGACATGTTAATGTGTTTTTTCATGTCCATGTAAATGGTTGCGAGAAAAGAGTGAAGTAGTTATTAGGACATGAATGAAATAATGCATGAAAAAACACATGTATTGTGCATTTTCATGTTTTTAAAAAAGGTATTGAAATATATTTTGATGAATTACATACATAATGAACAACTTGAAACCATAGACTCTTGATAAATCCAAAGAATTTCCATCTTTTGAATTCAAATGAATTATAATGTACTTGTTACATTTGCCAAATTATCCATTTGATATAAGGGCTTTTCAAAGTTTTTTTTTGATGTACACAAATTCAAGCATTTCAAATCAGTCCATTGAAAACTTGTTGTTTTCTCAAAATTCCATTAATGACAAAGGTAACATTAGAATTGGTATAGGGTGAAAGCATGGTAAAGTATACAATTAAATGTCCTTTAATTAAAATGAAGTAAAAATTGAAATTGTTTTTGACAAAAACACAAGAAATTAGATTGAATTTATTTTTATTTTTTCATTTTGAAACCATGGTGCTTTCCATTGGGTTTATATTAAATTGAATAACTATTTTGAAAAACTTTGGAAAAATAAAAGTAAGGAACAAGTAGTTTTGAATTTGACTAATCAATATGGTGTTCAAAAATACTTTTTCATTAAGAATTTTAATGAAATAAAATTATGCAAAGTTATAAGATTAATATATTCAAAGGAAGGAAAATAAAGAAAATTTACCTTCTCTTTGGTAGAATATATTTGACACAAACTTGAAACAAATGTTACACTACAAAAAGTAAACTTCAAAAGTTACTTACATTTAAACAAGTCTATTTGAAACCTATTTTTACAATGCAATATTTTTAAAAATAATCCATAATAATGAAGAAGTATCTTGTCTTTTTATCATTTAAGTAAAAAGATTGAAAGTACAATAAATTTGTGATGGATTTTGGTTTTACTTTTTGTTAATTTGACAAGTAGACTGTCAAGGACACTGAATTGTACATGTTACCATGCTTTCATCCTATAGGGGGGTTGGCTTTAGGATCAATATATTTTGTCATACCCAAATAGATCTTGGTTTGGAATTTGTTTTGAATGAAAAAGAAAGATGTCTTTTCATATTTGTATATTTTCAAAGTTTTTTTTTCAACATCATAGTCACAAATGATGAAAATGATAAGAAAATTTTAATATTTTCTTGCACGAATTTTCATCTCATTTCTCTTTAATTAAAATTTAATTCAATTTAATCAATTTGAATTTGATTCAATTCAACTGAATTCAAGTTCAATTCCAATGGAATTTGAGTTAAATTAAATCTAAAGTCAACTAAATTTGGATTGAAATAAATTAAATTTAAATTTAATTAAAGTTGCATGAAATGTGATTCAATATTTTCATTTGAATGGAATTTAATTTCCATTTTTTCATCATTTTATCATCATTGGTAGTTTGCCTATTTGAACTAATAATTAATTGTTAAATTTTTTTAGTGTCAAAACACTAATGTGGGTGCAATGGTGGGTTCACATAATTATACATGGCCTTGTTTTTATTTCAATTAAGTCCTATGCAATTGGCAACTCTACAATGGATGTTATGATTTTTCAAGATGTTGCAAGGTCTAAAGAAATTAAATATAACATTTTATATAATTTTTGATTTAGATATTTTCCTTATATCCACTATAAAATAATTCTTTCATTTGAAGTTTTGGGCTTATTTAATGTTGATTAAAATCAATGTTTTTATTAAGTTTGATTATTAAAACTAGAATTGAAACAAGAACACAATCTTTTTTTTCAAACCGTACCTAGAACCAATATTCATGTTCTATTTATTTGTGGAATTGAAATTGAAATACACAATTTAAAGAAAGAATGATTAAAACTGAAAGTTAACCAAAGGTTAATGAAAAATTTAACCGTTAATTTGAATGTTCCAAGTTGGTTAAAATTAAATCGAAACCAAGTTTAATTTTTAACATTGGAATCAAAATTGAAGTTTTTTGTGATAAACTAGACCTCAAACCAAAAATGTAGTTCCAATTATGTCTAGAACCAAAATTGGAAAAATTATAAAGTTTTTAAGAATCCAAAACAAAGGTCTTCATAAAAAATAAAAAATTGTCTAACACTAATGTGTCGGTAGTTTCACTTTCCACTTTAGCTTCCAATAAATTATGTTTGAGTAGGTAAACTAGGTTAGACTCTAGGCTTTTTAGACCATTATATATCTTAATTGTTCACCTAACCTTTATGGCTCACAAGTGACTCCACATTAAGTTAATACATTAATATCCTATTTATGAGATTTTCCAAATTACATTCTTATTTCTTGATTTGTTTTTCCTTGATTATCTTTTTGATATTTAATCATGTTTTTTTACCTATATTATTTAAATAGTTTAGTTCAATTTTTTAAATATTTGGTTATATTTTTAATACATGAATGATTATTGGAAAATCTAAATGGTATCAAAACACATGATGTTATAATTGTAAAATCTTTGAAGAGAGGTTTGTGAGTTCATGAGCTCCAACATGTTAGAAATCATTAGTTTATTGTGTGTTCAATTCTAATTTTGTGTTGTTGAAAGCTAATAATAGTGAAAGATGGTCACCATTCAAGAGACAATCTTCCCAAATTTTAATAAACTTGTTGGGTCCATTAGCTATCACAACAAAAAAAATTGTGCCAAAAATCATTTCATGAAATAAAAATTTGGGATCTAGTAGCACCCTTGGGTTTTACAACCCCATGACTTTCGTCTTTCACCATTTGTGAAGCAACCAATTCTATGAGCAATGAATCCACTTATAAGAATATTCCTAGTGGAGACATTAGAACTACTATTAAAATAATTTTTGATCAAAACCTACAATGCCAACATTTGAAAACCACAACACTTATTTTTTCAGTCAAAAATAATTTCGTCCAAAATCTCAAAATTTGAATATCCTATATTCACATGGCATTTAAAACAATATGAAATTTGAAATGAGATTAATTTACAAACTTCATTCACAGAATTGTCTTCATGTTAAAAATATCAAAGGGCACATGAGTTGAAGGTTACATGCAGAAGTTTAAGGTGTTGCACTCCCAATTCCTTGTTATTGGAATGGGCCTAAACAAAGTAGATTTCATGGAAATTATTGTAAACATTGTTTCTAATTCTTATGATTCACACATATAAGCAATATTCAAATAAAAAAACCCATCCAATTTTGACAACCTAGTGAGGAGATTATTTCACAAGGATAGTCATCATCATCTCAAGTATGACTCCAAGGTAGATGAAAAGGTTCTATTCACAAGGACAAAGAGGTTTGTCAAACCTTCCTCAAATGATGGGAGATGTAAGTTGGGATCATGCAACTATTGTGGAGGCAACAAACATTGGTTAAAGGAGTGTCATGAATGTGAACTAGATATTGGAAAGTTTGAAGTTAACCATCGGTTCAAACTAAAGCAATACTCTTGATAGTTTAATTATCAATGCAATAAAAGAAGAATAAGTCAAAACAATAGAACTTGACCAACCAACCATTAATGACCTATTTGAAGGTAACACTAGCAAGTTTAGATCATTATTATACTTGTTGAACATATGTAGATTCATGGGTTTCCAAACATGTTGCTAGAAATGAAACATTGGTTAACAATCTTCAAAAATTTCCTAATTTGTTGATTGTTTGTACTATTAACAAATAAACTCGCCCATTGGCATTGGCCCAATATTTGGGTGGAAAAACTACTAGTGAATTAAAGAGCATTAAAAATATATTATATGTTTAAGTCTAAAAAAAACGGTTATGTTAATTGGGTCCATGACAAACAAAGGTTTCATAATCATCTTTGATGCAAGAAGATGTCTTGCATTCGAATAAAATGATAGGCAAGCAGAGGTGTCAAAGTTTATAGACCCCACCATGTTGTTCACAAGCTTCACCTAAAGCCAATGATCACAAAACTACATGCCCTACTATGGAACACTCTATTAATGAGCAAAAAATGACCACCCAATTATAGCATGAACAAGTAATTCACCTCAACTATCAATGATTACATTTTCTTCCTTTTGACCACAAGGTTACTAGTTTCCCAAAACTACATGAAGTCATTAATCATGTGTGTTGTGAATGCAACTTAGGACAACACACCAAAAACACTCTATGAGAAATCAGACCCAAACCATAGATATCATTAAATTGGTACACATCAATCTTTATGGGCCATTCTTAGTTAGGTCATTAGGTGGTTCATTCTACTTCATAACATTCATTGTTGAGTATTTTCATAAATTCTAAGTCTATTTTTTGATTAAAAAGAATGAAATGTTCAATAATATTCAATAATCAAGTAGAAAACTTCATCGATAAAACAATCAAGACCTTACAATTATATTAAGGGGGATATAATATTTGTCAAATAAGTTTACATCTTACTATGAAGAGACTAAAATCCAACATCAACTTTGTCAATGTTGTATGTTGCAACAAAATGGTTTTGCAAAGTAGATGAACATGTGTCTCCTAGACAATACTTGTTCTATTATGCTATAAAATAATGTTCATTGTGGGTAGAAAGAATGAATACCATTGATTACATATTGAATACACATTCGATTAAATCAAATAATAAAGTCACTCCCAGGGAACTTTTTTCAAATGTAAAACTTGATGTACACCACTTGAAAGTGTTTGGACGTAAAATTTATGTCCATGACCATCCAAAAAAAAAAGCAAAGTTGGAGCCGATAGCCTTTGAATGAATTTTTGTTGGATATGATGATGAACAATCTACAATGTACAAATATTACAATCCTAGGAAGAGGAAAATGGTCATTATTATAAATGTAAAGATTGATAAATTCGTTATTTTTATCTTTGAAGAATGTCATGTTTAACCCTCTTCCATCTAACATATTAACAATTAGTTGCTAGATGTACAAACTCACATAAAAGTAGATCATACAAATGGAGTGTCCAACAATGAAAGTCAAGGGACACAACTACCCCAACAAAACAAAATGGCAAACAATATTCCATACATGTGAATCATATGCCTCCAACGACATCATTTAAATCACTATTCAATATACTTGAATAATCCCTAAAACACCATCAACCATTGAATAGTTAATTACATTATAACCTAAATCAACTCAATCAATCAAACATCTTAGATTTCATAAGCTCTATCAACACATGCAAAAACAAGTTACTATTAATAAATTTATTTTAACAACAATGTAAACAATAAAACCTCATAACTATTGAAAGACATGTCAATAGGATGGTTGATAGGTTCAAGCCATGAGGTGTGAGATTGAATCAATTTGAATCAATGAGAATTGTGATGGTCTCTTATGGACCTACCTCTTGGCAAGAAACCAATTATAGCCAAATGAGCATACAAAATTAAGCGTAACCACACAAACTTAAAGGAAGGGTAAGGACCTATGCTTTAAAACAAAGGAAATGATTGATTTTGAATAGACCTTCACTTGTGTGGTGAAATGGAACACAATATGTTCAACATTTACAAATTGGTTGGTCACAATAAGTGGAACATCTTCCACTTTGATGTTAAAATCACCTTTCTTAATGGAGACTTAAAGGAAGATGTTTATATGACCTAGCCTACATGCGTTTTGTTGTAGAAGGAGAGGATATGAAAGTTCATTAGTTATCTAAAACCTTCTATAGACTACATTATGCTCAAGCTTGGTATGATAAATAAATCATTATTAAAGGAAACAGGGCACACATAGAAATGATGTTAATTATGATATCTATTTCCTTATAGAGGATGGGAAGGTGATAATTTTACTATTATATGTTGATGATTTATTTATCACAAGGAGCAACATTTCAAAAATCAACTTGTTAAAGGAACAACTTGAATTTAAGTTTAAAATGACAAATTTAGAACGACTCAAAATCTACATGGGATTGATTTTTTCACCATGGAGAAGGGAATCTTCATGTTTCAACAAGTTTACACTACCTACATCCGTAACCAATTTCACATGCAAAACTACAAATCGACAGTTATGCCATTATAAAAAAAATTCAATTGGGTAACAAAACTTAATCCTAGCATGTTAACACAACTAATGTGTTTCAATATCTTGTAGGTAAATTAATATTTTACCTAACCAACACCCATGTATGAGGCTAAGGTCATCATTAAGTGACATAAGAAAAACAAGTACATAGATATTTAAAGCTTGGGGGTTTCATACACATGATTCAATTCTTGAACTCTTAAGTCATTAGTGGACATAAATTTGATCTCTTTGTGTTTTTAGATGACCTTCTCAAGTATAAAGTGGGAATGTATTTATATATGTTTAGTTTTGGCATGGAAAACAAGGTTTTTGGTAATCCTAATACAAATTTTGATTATTTACATATATAATTGTGATGTCAATTGGTATATGGTTTAAAGGTGTTAACCTTGCATAATTTAATTAAGAGTGAGGGAGAAGAATAATTCATGAATTCAAGCTAGATGTGATCAATGATCATCGAATCTTGTAGAGAAGGTAGAATTGCGGTACATCCCAACCTATGAAATGAAAAAGGAACACAAACTATTGAATTATTCACATGCATGATTGAACTTGATTTCAAACTAACCCCTAATTTTGCCATCATCATCCAAATTAAACAATGGATCTTCAATGGAGGATGAACAATAATCACTACAAAAGTGTAATTAATATATTGTTTGAGGAGGATAATCCTTATACTGAACAAAAATATATATCTCCGATTAGAACATTAACATGGTCAATTAAGAAACAAAACAAAACACATGTTGCCCAAATACAAAAGAGGAAGGCTTCCCACACATTGAGCTTAACAAAAAGGTGTTCGTCAAGAACAAAAGCAAATGGGGAAGTTTGATGATATTGTCTTGTCACCATCTTCACAAGCTCCAAGTACAAAATATTATGGAATAGTGAATAACACCACCTTCATAGCTAAAATAAAAATTTAAAAGGGGTGTTGGTAATTCACTTGCTACCTTGGTTTCTAAAAAATATGTTTGAACAGGTAAACTAGTTTAGGCTCTAGGCTATTTAGATTGTTATATGTTTACATTGTTCATCCAACTTTTATGGCCCACAAGTGACTCCCCATTAAATTAATTGGTTAATATTTTTTTTACGAGATCTTCAAGCTTACATTTTAATATGTTGATTTGCTTATCCTTGGTTGCCTATTTGGTATCCATGTTTTCTAACCTTTGTTCTTTGAACAATTTATTCAAGTTTTATTCTTATACTTGAATGTGTTTTTGAATACATGAATGACTATTAGAAAATCTACACAATTAAATTATGATGAAAATATTGCATTAATAATTATTAACAATGGATTATATTATCTAAAGAACTATATGAATTATGGTTGATAATTTGATTAGGGGTTACAAAATTGGTGTTAATTAGATTCAATGAAAGTTGTTTTGGGTACAATATAAACATTCAAAATTAAAAATTTCTTCATGGGGCTCCATTCTTATTTAAATACATTTTCACCATAATGATATTATTGACATAATAAAAGAAAAATCAAAATAAATTCTAAGGGTATTTATCAATTTTGTATTAATTACATCGAAGGTGCACTCATATTGTTTTTAAATTTTTTTAAAACAAGCCACATTCATTGGCCATCATGATTTTTTTTGGAACATTGAAAACTCCCCAACATAGAAGCCTACATATGTTTCCTTTCCTCAACATTATATGTGCCCATAATTATTATTGTAAGTTTTGTATTTTTATTTTGATTACCTTTTTGCCCATCCATGATGTGTTTGGTGGTGCCCAAACACATCTTGGTGCTACCCACACACATTTTGGGTCTTGTTATGCATGGTTTGGGCTTATCATGGACACCTAGCCCAAATCATGCATAACATGGGTCTAGATTGTGTGTGGGTAGCATCCATGTCTTTTTTGAAAAAAATGGATTAGGCCAAAAGGTAAACAAGGGGAAAAAAATAACCAAGCAATATTGTTTACTTTAACCTCTATGGGCACATATAATGTTGAATGCTTCCTTTTGGCAATTTATATAGAGGAAAGTTGAATTATGGCTAAACCATATTGACATGTTTCTATTGTTTTCCCAAGGTTTGAGGGATGAACATGTGAATGGCAACATCAAAAAGAAGGTAGTAAGGATAAAAACTTGGGGTACATTCCTTAATTCCGCATGTTAGGGAAAGAGGGGTGTGTAAAGCTCAAGATGAACATTAAGACAATGTGATATATTTACAAGCACAAGTGCATGAACAAATCGTTTTCACAAGCTAGACAATGCAAGTGATTAATGAAAAATAGAATCAACTTTAGGTCATAAACTTGCTTTGGATTCACTACATTCGCATGGCCCAAATTTGGGAAGAGGTTACCACCTTCCTCCTTATAGTAAATTCTAAACCTCATCATGCGAACTACATTGAAATTCTTGAGCTATGAATCCCAAAAGTTTGCAAGTTCATAACTTTTTCATATGAACTCCAATTGGGGAGATTTCAATTACAAAATTATGGTCCTCAATGGGATATTTCCAACACTATGTCACACACTTTCATATCAAAGGCCATTTGACCCATGTTTCTTAGGTTTTAATGGTTAGAATCAAATAATCAATTTGATTTCTAATATATATATTTTACCATAATTCCTAGTTCCAAATGGAGAATATGAGAATATGAGTTTGATATATATGCTTTGAGAAAATTTTAATAATAGAAAAAACTTTTGATTTGGATAAGGTTTACCACTTGCACTTTCGTTCCAAAAATTTGGAACATTGCAAGACTCTCAACTCTCAAAGCGTGAGTTCATTCTAGAAGTTTAAGAAATGCTTTCTTTTCAGTCCCTCAATGTTTGAAACCTCTTTTTTGCTTAAACATGTTATTGGTTCATTTTCTCTTTGTCTTGCTTTAACTTTAGTTGCAACAAATGTAAAATTAAATAAAAAGGTTATTAAGAACATTTGTATGAATATTTTGTCAACTTGATGGGAACATAATGAAACACATTGGCAATAGATAGAACAACCCCTCCCCCCTTTGAATGCATGATGAGCCTTCTTATTAATCACATGAAATTTATGTTTCCAAAACTATTTGTCACCAATTTCAACTTGGGCAAACAACTTCATTAGAAATTGAAGATACTTATTTTAAAATATAAAATAATATATTGAGACTCATATTGATTAGTTGTAGGAACTCCAAAATTCCTTTTGTGATGAGCATCTTTGATGGGCCCATCACCCCAAAAAAAAAAAAAAAAAAAACATGATCCAGATTTGAACAATCCCATAATAGATATGTTGCAATCTCCTCGTTTGGGCTGCCTATAGGTTACAAGAGAAGAACTTGAAAGCAAAAGATATGGACTAAAAATTTATATTTTGCAACATGCAAGAAGCTCTTTTGACTAGACATGCAACACATGGCAACAATTGTTTTGACTAGTTGAAACCAAACTTTTTCCCCTATCCCACAAAAATCCCCCCCAAAAAAACCCCACCACCCTCTCCCCAAAACCACCCTTCCCAATGAAAAAAAAAAAAAAAAAATTCAAAATATAATCTTCAAATTTAATTAATTATCTATCTCACAAACATGTGTTGAAGTTGCCCCATACTACTACAACACTCAACAACAAGATTAAAAAAATAAATAAAAAAAAAGGAAAAGAGCAAAAAGTGTTCCATTTCAACCTCCCATCCACTTTCTTTACTCTTTTTTTCTCCTTCTCTTTTTCAACAAGTACACTTAAACTCACCTTCTATAAGGGGGGAAGCCTTTCTTTACACACTAAAAGCACTTGGACCACATGCAAAGCTCTATTACACATAAGCTTGAAGATCAAAAGTTCAACTCCAAAGACATGGAAATCTCTTTTTTGCTTCCACCTCACCTAAACCAAAAGTATAAAACCTTATTAAATCTTAACCCTCCTATATCACCTTGCCTACCTTAATTAAACTAAGGCCAACTTAGCTTTGGGGGGATGTTTTTTGGATATTGAACCTCGTGGTAATGCACATTCCAATGATTCCAAAGGTGTGTTGATCAATAATGAAGTAAACTTTGACATGTGGAGCATTGCATGAACATTATTATTATTTTAACATTGTAGCCTGGGGTCAAATTCCACAATGAAAAAATGAATAATTAATTTTTAAAAAATATAAATTTGAATTTCTTTTTTTCATGATCTAATATGATAGTTTCATATGAGGAATGAAATTATTCAGATTTTTAGCCACAATATTTGTGATGGTTTTAAACCTAAAGGATGATCAAAAGTACCAAAAATTGGCTTCTAGAGGGCTACATCCTTTTTTTTTTCTTCATGATATGCCTCCACCATTTGATTGCCTACACAACATCTCTCAACAAAAAAACTTTAAACATCGTTATATATATAATTTTTTGCTGCATACTTGAACCATGCATATAAATATGGTGATTTTGAAAGAATTTTTTTTGGGAAAAGAATTGATTTTTTTTTTTTTAAATCCCCAAAAAATCCTTGCATTTGCAACACAAAATTGCAAAAATTTCACAATACCCTAACTAGTAATACCTTGGCAACTTCAACACTAATTAAACTATTTATAGAAATATTGAAAAATTCAAAAAACTACTTCATCCAAAGAACTTTTTGTGTGAAGGAAAGTAAAGAAGAATCTGGAGGAATCTTAGGAATATTCTTTGCAACATAGAATCTTCAATTTTTAAAATTACTCCACAGACATGTGTTAATGTACTAAGGTAGTTCACACACACCCCCCCCCCCACCCCCCCAAAAGGCTGGGACCCCTTGGCAGGGGGTTCCCACCAGCACTAATAAATTAGTACCCCCAGGCCAAAAATGGTGATGAATAGTTTTGGAAATAGAAATTTCATGCAGCCAATGGGAAGGCTCAGCATGCACTCAAAGTACCTTGATTTTTTTTCTTTTAAGTTTTGGGTTGAGGGGGGGGGGGGGGGGGGGGGGGGGGGGGGGGGGGGTTTTTTTTTTTTTTTTTTTTTTTTTTTTTTTTTTTTTTTTTTTGTTTTTCTTTTT
>Ga0116227_10010965_pt1 | contig 15502 bp, 14 predicted proteins | sample S1TSphgellanicum_FD_89693 | JGI IMG/M metagenome (GOLD analysis project Ga0116227, IMG submission 89693) | Host-associated microbial communities from peat moss isolated from Minnesota, USA - S1T2_Fb - Sphagnum magellanicum MG | ecosystem: Host-associated > Plants > Peat moss > Unclassified... | reverse complement strand
TTCAGCGATCGGCGAATGCGATACGGGCTCCGAGCGCGACGAAGGCGAGCCCGATCGAGCGTTCGAGCCACTGACGCACGCGAGGCAACGACCGCATGCGGCGGGTCAGGCTGCCGGCCAGCCAGGCGACGCCCACGTTGTAGATCGAGGTCATCACCACGATCACCAGACCGAGGACGAGGAATGCCCATGCTTGCGACGACCGCGTCGCGTCGACGAACTGCGGCAGGAACGACAGGAAGAAAAGTACGACTTTGGGATTCGACACGTTGGTGACCAGTCCCTGGGCGAATGCCCGCAGGGACGACGTCGTCGCCGCGCGTGACCCGGCCTCGGCGACGGCGACCCGCTCGTCCGCGACCGCGCTGCGGCGCGACGCCCCGACGATCATGCGGACGCCGAGAAAGGTGAGATAGATCGCCCCCGCGATCTTGATCGCGAGGAACGCGCTCGACGACGCGGCGAGCAGCGCCGAGAGGCCAAGAGCCAGCGCCGCGGTATGCACCATGCACCCGAGCGATATGCCGAGTGCCGCCATGATGCCCGTGCGACGCCCCCGGGCGACACTCTGACCGACGATGAAAGCCGTATCCGGACCGGGAGTGACGTTCAGCAACAGCACAGCGAGGCAGAAGAGACCGAAGTGGACGATGCCCAGCGCGGCGAGGAAAGACATCGAGGCCTCAGGAATGACGGTGGCGGCCCGTCATTCTAGTGTCCTGCCCGGTTCGGGCCGGCGGACTTGCAGCGACGAACGACGAGCCTTGCGATCTTCCAGGACGCTGGATCGATCTCAGGCCGGCAAATGCATCGGACCGGTCGGCTCCTGCAGCAACGCACGGCGCGTGCGCTCGGGCAAATCCACGCGAAAGAGGCGCTGCGCGGTGTCGTGCGCGGCCGCACCGATGCGCTCGCGCAATGCGAAGTCCGACTTCAACGCGTCGAGTTGCGTGGCCGCTTCGCCCGGATCATGGAACAGGAAGCCGTTTTCGCCATGGCGGATGAAGCTGGCATACCCTCCGCGCGCTTCGGCGACGACCGGGATGCCGCACAACATCGCTTCGAGGACGACACGACCGAACGCCTCGAAATACGAGGGGTGCGTGCGGTAATAGAACGCGTCCAGGGTCGAGAGGAAATCGGCCGACGGGACCGCGCCGGCAGGCAGCAATTCGACGTTCGAGTCGCCGCCGACCGAAGGTTGCAGCGAGGCGCCGCCCATGACGCGTACACGCATGCCGCGGCTGGCCAGGGCCGTGAAGAACGGCGGGTCGCTCGGATGGTGCTTGCGTGGGTTGTCGCGGGACATGCGACCCACGGTAAACCGATCGTTGCGCGGCCGATGATTGGGCCGCGACCGCGCCTCGAATACGGCATCGAAGCTCGACGTATCGACGAAGCTCTCGAGTACGACGCCTTCGTCGAGCAGATGGCGGTCGTGAAAACCCAATCGCACGTCCCGACGCGTGGCGTCGCGCAGCGCTTCCGACGTGAAGACGATCTGCACCGGACGATTGCCGATGCGTTGCAAGGTCTTTTGCAGGCGGTCGGGCTGATCGGTGTTGTAGATGACGACGATGCGGCGCGCTGCCGTGCGGCGTATCCACGCGCCATTGCGGAAATACACGCCGACCAGAACCAGGGTCCCGCTCCGCGGGTAATGCCACGGCCAGATCGTTTCGACGTCGAGATGGCGAAAGGTCTTGTCGACGCAGTACTCGCTCCACAGCCGAACCGGACGATGAGGCGACAGCAACTTGTGCAGATCGACCGTCCGAAGATCCGCGCCGCCGTTTCGATCCCACAACGGATTGACGAGGTGGATTTCGCGATCCAACGCGTTGGAACGGACTGAACGGATGGAGGGCTTTATCACGAGCCGAATTACAACCAAGGTGACGCGCCAACGGTGTAACCGCGCTCATCGCAAATGTATTAAAAAGTCGCAAGTGCGGGCCGATGCTCTCCGGCTCCGACGCGCTAATCGCCGATCGGCAGGAAGCGCAAATCCTCGAAACTTGCGAAATCCGGGAGAAACAAACGCGCGGCAAGGCGCTTGCCCCCGGGCTTCTGGAGTTCGGTCAGAACGATCACGCCATCGCCCGTGGCGACGACGATGCCGGCCTCGCCCGCTACGCGCACGTCCAGCACGCGACCGGGTTCACGGCCCGCCGTCGACGCCGACGCTTCGGCTTTCCAGACCTTGAACGACACCGAAGTACCCGTCCGTTCGTCGACCAGGGCGGCCTGGCATCCGGGCCAGGGGTCGAATGCGCGGATCCGGTCGACGAGGCGTCTTGCAGGCAGACTGAAGTCGAGCTGCCCCTCGCTCTTCACGAGCTTGGCCGCGTAGGTCACGCCAGACGCCGCGCCCGGCGGGTGTTGCGGCCTCCCGATCAACTGACCGGATTCGATCAACGGCAACGCGGCGACGATCGCCTCGCCGCCCAGCATCGCCAGCTCCTGCGTCAGCGAAGCACCGGTGGCGGTCGGCGTGATCGGCCAGCGCCGCACGAGCAGCATCGCGCCGGTGTCGAGGCCCTCGTCCATCTGCATGATCGTGATCCCGGTCTCGCGATCGCCTGCCTCGATCGCACGCTGGACCGGCGCAGCGCCGCGCCAGCGCGGCAACAGACTCGCGTGAATGTTGATGCACCCGTGAGGCGCGATCGTCAGCAGCGCGGGAGGAATGATGAGGCCATAGGCTGCCACGACCATCGCGTCGTGCGGCGTGGCGCAGAGCAGATCATGAGCCGCGCGCGCATCGGCATCGTACTTGCCGCCGATCCGCAGACCACGCGGCTGAACGACCGGTATCCCGAGCTCGGTCGCCAGCGCCTTCACCGGACTCGCGTGCAACTGCATACCGCGGCCGGATGGTCGATCGGGTTGCGATAACGCGAGCACCACCTCGTGACCCGCATCGATCAGTGCGCGCAGAGCGACCGCCGCGAAGTCGGGCGTGCCGGCGAAGACCAGCTTCATCGCAACGCACTCGGTCGAGCCGCGCGCGCCGCCCGCGCGCGGTCTTTCGCGCGGACGCTCAAGCGCTGTCGCGGTCTAGTTTGCGCATGCGGCTCTTGATGCGCGTCTGCTTGAGTTGCGAAAGATATTCGACGAAGACCTTGCCGAGCAGATGATCCATCTCGTGCTGCACGCATACCGCGAGCATGCCCTCGGCTTCGATACGGAACGTGCGCCCGCGCTCGTCCTCGGCCTCGATCGTGACCTTCTCCGGTCGCTCGACCTCGTCGTAGACGCCAGGCACCGAAAGACAGCCCTCTTCGGACAGCTTGCGCGCGGCGCTCGCCTGGACCACGCGCGGGTTGACGAAGACCTGCAGCTGGTCGCGCGTGTCCGATATATCGATGACCACGACCTGCTCATGGACGTCGACCTGCGTCGCGGCGAGGCCGACGCCATTCGCGTCGTACATGGTTTGACCCATGTTCTCGACCAGGTGGCGAAGACGGTCGTCGAAACGTGTGACCGGCTTGGCTATTTTCCTTAGACGCGGGTCGGGATAATGCAGGATAGGAAGTAACGCCATAACAACAGTACCAAACGGACGAGCCGGGATAATGATTGCGACATCAAAAGATTAATCGGAGAATTTCAAGCGAATTGCGAAACCGTGGTGCATCCCCGATCGACACCGCGGGCACATGAGGGGCGCGACACGCGCCCCAACGAGGCGGCAACTGAATGAATTCGAAAAAAAAGTCTAGCACAGCCTTCCGCCCTGAACCGTCGATCGGCGACGCGTCCATCATGCTGGTCTCGCAAGCCAAGCAGCATGCAATCCGATCGCTGCGGACCGCGTCCGTGCGGTTCGTGACTTTCGTCGGAACATTCAGTTGGGGATTGGCCGGCGCACTGCAAGCCGTGATTCTCGGCGGCGCCATGGCGCAATCGGGTGCGGCTCAAACGGCCGCTCCGTCCACATCGGCACCGTACGATGAGCCGACGACGGTCCGACGCTCGCCGACCACCAGCGACGTGTTCGTCGATAGCGCGCCCGATCGCTACACGGTCGTGCGCGGCGACTCGCTGTGGGGCATCGCAGGCCGCTTCCTCAAGCAGCCGTGGCGCTGGCCCGAGATCTGGCAGATGAATCGCGAGCAGATCCGCAATCCGCACTGGATCTATCCGGGTCAGGTCATCATCCTCGACCGCGCCATGGGCACCATGCGCCTCGGGACCGGGCCCGAGGCCAACGGCACGGTCAAACTTTCACCGCAGGTGCGTATCGAGGCGGGCAGGGATGCCATCCCGAGCATCCCGCCGGAAGCGATAGAGCCATACCTCACGCAGCCGTTGGTGGTCGAATCCAAGAACATGCTCGAAGCGCCGCGCATCGTCGCTGCCAAGGAGCGCGTGGTCCTCGGCGCTGGCGACATCGCTTACGTCGCGGGCATCACCGATCCGTCGATCACGGTGTATCAACTGTTCCGCCCGGGCCGCGAGCTGCTGGACCCCGACAGCGGCGACGTCATCGCCTATCAGGCCGACTATCTCGGGACCGCGCGCGTCACCAAGCCGGGCAATCCAGCGACCATCACCATCACGTCGTCGAAGAGCGAGGTCAACGCCGGCGATCGACTGGTCGCCGCGACCAAGCCGGTGGTCATCAACTACGTGCCGCACTCGCCCGCCGTGCCGGTGAAGGGCCGCGTCATCTCGATCTACTCTGGCGTGGCTTACGCGGGAAGCAGCATGGTCGTCGCCGTCAATCGCGGCAGCGCTGAAGGACTCGATGTCGGCTCGATACTCGCCATCAAGAGCTTCGGGCGGACGATCGCCGATCGGACCAACGGTCACAAGGAAGAGATCACGTTGCCGGAAGAACGCAAGGGCCTGATGTTCGTCTTCCGGGTCTTCAACCATATCGCTTACGGGCTGATCACCTCGACCTCCGATTCGGTCGAGGTCGGTGACACCGTGACGCAGCCCTGATCATCGGTACCGGCCGGCGCGATGGCCGCGAAGCCGTCTGGCGACGCCGTACTCGGCGACGATGAACTCGCCGACTGGCTGCGACTGACGGAGACGAAGGGCGTCGGGCCGACCACCTGCCGCGCCCTGCTAACCGCATTCGGCTTGCCAGGCGCCGTCTTCGCGGCGACCCATGAGCGGTTGATCGAGGTCGTTCCGCAAGCGACAGCCGATGCGCTTCGACGCCGACTCGACGCGGCGACCGCAGACTTGATCGTACGCACGCAACGATGGGCGCGAGAAGAAGACAATCACGTCATCGTGCTGGGCGATCCGCGCTACCCGCCTGCACTGCTCGAGACGGCCGATCCGCCTGCGCTGCTGTACGTCAAGGGTCGCGTCGAACTGCTCGCCAACGAGGCGATCGCGATCGTCGGCAGCCGCAACGCAACGCCGCAAGGCAAGATCGACGCACGTCGCTTCGCCGAGGCGATCGCGGCGAACGGGCATACCGTCGCGAGCGGCTTGGCGCTCGGCATCGACGCGGCCGCGCACGAAGGGGCGCTCGCAGCCGGCGACGCCGGTGGCTCGACGATCGCCGTGATCGGCACCGGCGCCGACATCGTGTACCCGTCCGCGCATCGCGCCCTCGCCCATCGCATCGCCGAGCGCGGCGCACTGATCTCCGAACTGCCGCTCGGAACGACCGCGAGCGCGCATCAGTTCCCGCGTCGCAATCGCATCATCGCCGGCTTGTCGCGCGGTGTGCTGGTGATCGAAGCGGCGGCACGCTCGGGCTCCTTGATCACCGCGCGCCTCGCTGCCGAAGCAGGACGCGAGGTCTTCGCTGTCCCCGGCTCGATCCACTCACCGCTGTCCAAAGGCAGCCATCAGCTGATCCGCCAGGGTGCGAAGCTCGTCGAATCGATCGCGGACGTCTTCGAAGAACTCGGCGATGCGATGGCCGCACCCTCGACGCGACGCTCGTCGAGCACGATCATCGAGACGCCGGACCCCATTCTCGCGGCACTCGGCTTCGACCCGGTTCTCGCGGACGACGTCGCCTTTCGTTGCCAACTCGACAGCGCGGGACTCGCCGCCCGCCTGCTCGATCTGGAGCTCGCCGGGCACATCGTCCGGCTGCCGGGAGGACGCGTCCAACGCCTCGTCGCGTGATCGCTGAGCGGGTGCGAGGTTGCGACGCCGCGACGGGTCCAAGACGAGTCGACTTGAACCGAAAGGAACGACGAGGTACATTCCGGTCACATGTTCGACGTCCTCGTTTATCTTTACGAGAATTACTACCGGCCCGATGCGTGCCCCGATGCGGACACGCTCGCGAAGAAACTCTCTGCTGCCGGCTTCGAGGGCGAGGAGATCGACAGCGCGTTGTCCTGGTTGTCGGGCCTCGCTGATGTCACGCAAACCACGGTCCCCGTCGCCTACGCAGGCAACGAATCGTTCCGCATCTACGTCGACGCGGAATACGACAGGCTGGGCGCCGAGTGCATCGGCTTCCTGTCGTTCCTCGAATCGGCAGGCGTTCTCAACCCGTTGCTGCGCGAGGTGGTGATCGAACGTGCGCTGGCAACGGACGAGACGCCGGTGTCGCTCGAGTCGCTGCGGGTCATCGTGCTGATGGTGTTCTGGAGTCAGGGCGAAGAGCCCGACGCGCTGATCCTCGAAGAGCTGCTCGAGGACGGATCGCCCCGCGTGATGCATTAGCGCGACGCTCGATTTCGCGCGTCGCCCGATCGGTTCGGCCGATCGCGTTTTGCATCAATTAAATTCTTGCGCTTATCATGCCGGCCACCATCTGGTCTGGCGCCGGGACCTTTTGATCGTCGTTCGCAGCGTTCGTCGTGAACGTGCGCTCGTCGTCCGCGTCCCATGATTTAGAGCCGGTGGCCCCGGCAACTTTCCCGCAAAGGCTCAATGAGCAAGGCACTCATCATTGCCGAGAAGCCCTCCGTCGCCAACGACATCGCGCGCGCGCTCGGCGGCTTCAAGAAGTACGACGACTACTTCGAGTCGGACGATTACGTCCTCTCGTCGGCCATCGGCCATCTCGTCGAGATCGCCGCGCCCGAGGAGTACGACGTCAAGCGGGGCAAGTGGAGTTTCGCCAATCTGCCCGTCATCCCGCCGCACTTCGACCTCAACCCGATCGCGAAGACCGAGTCGCGCCTCAAGCTGCTGACCCGCCTCATCAAGCGGAAGGACGTCGGCGAACTCATCAACGCGTGCGATGCGGGCCGCGAGGGCGAGCTGATCTTCAGGCTGATCGCGCAACACGCCAAGGCCAAGCAACCGGTCAGGCGCCTGTGGCTGCAGTCGATGACGCAGGGCGCGATCCGCGACGGCTTCGGCAAGCTGCGCAGCGACGAACAGATGAATCCGTTGGCCGACGCGGCCAAGAGCCGCTCCGAGGCCGACTGGCTGATCGGCATCAACGGCACGCGCGCGATGACCGCGTTCAACTCGAAGGGTGGCGGCTTCTTCCTGACGACCGTCGGACGCGTGCAGACGCCAACCTTGTCGATCGTGGTCGAGCGCGAAGAGAAGATCAAGCAATTCGTGCCGCGCGACTATTGGGAAGTGCAGGCCGAGTTCGTCGCGGCTGCCGGCATCTATCCGGGCCGCTGGTTCGACCCCAAGTTCAAGAGGACCGACGACGACGTCCATCAACGCGACTCGCGACTGTGGAGCAAGGCCGCAGCCGACTCGATCGTCGCGGCCTGTCGCGGCAAGACCGGCACCGTCACCGAAGAAGCCAAGCCGTCGACGTCGATGGCGCCGGGTCTGTTCGACCTCACGACGCTGCAACGCGAAGCCAACGGCCGCTTCGGCTTCTCGGCCAAGAACACGCTCGGTCTCGCGCAGGCGCTCTACGAGCGTCACAAGGTGTTGACGTATCCGCGGACTGACAGTCGCCATCTGCCCGAGGATTACATCGGCACGGTCGGCGAGACGTTGAAGATGTTGAAGGACTCCAACAATTATCATCAGCTCGCAGCGATGGTGTTGAAGGGCAAGTGGGTCACGCCGAACAAGCGCATCTTCGACAACGCGAAGATCAGCGATCACTTCGCGATCATTCCCACGCTGCAGGCCCCGAAGAATCTTTCGGAGCCCGAGCAGAAGCTCTACGACCTCGTCGTCAAGCGCTTCCTCGCGGTGTTCTTCCCGGCCGCCGAGTTCCTGGTCACGACCCGCATCACCGAAGTCTCCGGTCATCGCTTCAAGACCGAGGGCAAGGTGCTGGTCACGCCGGGATGGCTGCAGGTCTACGGCAAGGAGGTCGAGGACGATGCCAACCTCGTCGCCGTCGCACCGGGCGAGAAGCCATCGACCGAGAAGGTCGAAGCGGTCGGCCTCGTCACCAAGCCGCCCGCCCGCTACACCGAAGCCACGCTGCTGTCCGCGATGGAGGGTGCCGGCAAGCTGATGGACGACGACGATCTCCGCGAAGCCATGGCCGGCAAGGGACTCGGCACGCCGGCCACGCGCGCGGCGATCATCGAAGGCCTTTTGTATGAGAAGTACATGGTCCGCGAAGGTCGCGAACTGATCCCGACAGCCAAGGCCTCGCAACTGATGACGCTGCTGCGCGGCCTCGATGTCAGCGAGCTCACGGCGCCCGAACTCACGGGCGAGTGGGAGCACAAGCTGGCGCTGATGGAAAAGGGCTCGATGAGCCGTGAGGCGTTCATGCGCGAGATCGCGCAGATGACGCAGATCATCGTCAAGCGTGCCAAGGAATACGACAGCGACACCATCCCTGGCGATTACGCGACGCTCAAGACACCCTGCCCCAACTGCGGCGGCAAGGTCCGCGAGAACTATCGGCGCTTCGCGTGCGTCGGCGAGAAGACCGCCAACGATCACGGCTGCGGCTTCTCGATCAGCAAGATCCCCGGCGGTCGCCAGTTCGAGATCCCCGAGGTCGAGGCCTTCCTCGCCGATCGCGAGATCGGTCCACTGCAGGGCTTTCGCAGCAAGATGGGCCGGCCGTTCGCGGCCATCCTCAAGATCGTGCCCGACGACGAGACCAAGAACCTCAAGCTCGAATTCGACTTCGGCCAGAGCAACGACGACGAGAACAGCGAGCCGGTCGACTTCACCGGCCAGCAGCCGCTCGGTGCGTGTCCCAAGTGCGGAGGCGCGGTCTACGAGCTCGGGCTGTCGTACGTCTGCGAGAACGCGATCAATCCGCCGAAGACCTGCGACTTCAAGACCGGCAAGATCATCTTGCAGCAGGAGGTCGCGACCGATCAGGTGAAGAAACTGCTCGAGACCGGCAAGACCGATCTGCTGCCCGGCTTCAAGTCATCGCGCACCAATCGCTTCTTCAAGGCGTTCCTGGTGTGGGATGCGGAGAAGGGCAAGGTGGCGTTCGAGTTCGAGCCGCGCAAGCCGGCGGCGAAGACTGCTGCGAAGACGGGTACGACGGCCGCCGCCACGATTGCCAAGGCAGGCGTGCCGCCCGAGGAGTCGGTCGGCACCGCGCCCGCGACGAAAAAGGCCGCGAAGAAAGTCGTCGCCAAGAAGAGCGCGGCACGAAAGACGTCGACGGTCTGACCGACGACGGCGTTCGATCGACGGTCACCGTGGCCGTAGCGCCTGACGGTGTCGGCCGCTGGCACATGCTCTCGCCGTCAAGGCTCCGCTTCGTAGCCCTTCGGCTCGGTCCCTTCGGCAACCAGCTTCATGGCATCGACGATGCGCTCGCGAAACCACTGGTGCGCCGGGTTGACGTGCGTCCGCTCGTGCCACGCGAGCATCAGCTGCAGCTTGCCGATGTCGACCGGCAACGGATAGCTGCGCAGCAGGTCCGCTTCCCTTCTCGCGAGCGATTCCGAGAACACGGCGACGCAGTTGCTGGTCTCGAGGATGCGCGTGGCGACGAGCACGCTCGGCACGGAGACGATCACCCGACGCGTTCGATTGAGATCGGCGAGCGCCCGGTCGACATCGCCGGAGAAGTCGCCGCCGAGCGGTGACACGAAGATGTGTTCGAAGCCGCAGAAGTCGTCGACCGTCAACGTGCTCTTGCGAAACGGATGCCCGATCCGCATCACGCAACGGAAGTTCTCGAAGCTGACCCGGCGTGCATGAAGGTCGTCGGGCAGCAGCGACTGCGGACCGATCACCATGTCGAGCTGACCGGTCGCGAGCCGCCGATCGATCTCCGGCTTCGTAAGTCGCTGCACGGGCAAGCCTGCGACGCGCAGGTTCGGCGCCATCACGTGGAGTCGCTGGATCATCGGCGCCAGCAGGAACTGCGTCGCGTCGGTGGCCGCGAGCGAGATCGTGTCCGACGACGTCGCCGGATCGAACGTCGTCGGCGAGACCACCATCCGCAAGCCGTTCATGAGTTCGGACAGTCGCTCCTCGATCTCGAGCGCACGCGGCGTCGGCGTCATGCCCCGCGAACTGGGAATGAACAGGGGATCGTCGAACATGCGTCGCAGACGCGCGAGCTGCGCCGACAACGCCGGCTGGGTGGTCTGCAGCCGCACGGCCGCGCGGGTCACGTTGCGTTCTGCCAGCAGCGCCTCGAGGGCTTGGAGCAGGTTGAGATCGAGTCGCCTCGGCATGTTTTTATCGATATGTCTCGAATAACGATGATTGCTTGGACGTATAGCACACGCGCGGCCATACTGCATGCCTTCGATCGCTTCGCAGTCGGATCCATCAAACAAGGGGACACCATGAACCAGCTCCACTGCTCTTTCGCCAAGGCCGCAACGGCGTTCATGGCGGTGCTGATCGTGGCCGTCGTCGCCTTCGCTCTCGCGCCGACCGTCATCGGTGCCGATGCTTCGCGGGTCGCCACGTCCGACGATGGCGCCACGAATTCTTGGGTCGCCGATGCATTCCCGACCGGGCAAGCCACCTTCGCCCGATCGGACGGACACGGCCGTTGACGTGATGGCCGAAGCGTTCCGGCGTCGCGCTGCCCGCGCACGCGACGTCCTCGCGGATACAGGGCCGGCAGCGATCGTCGGCCTGCTGGTGATCGCGTTCGTGCTGCTGGTGTGATCTCGCGGGTTCAGGAACCGACGGGGTGCTTGCGAGCCTTGTCCTCGCGATCGTCGGGCCGGCGTCTTGCACGGCACAGATTGCGAGCGTGGCGGCGCGCGCCGAGTCATCCTTCGAGCGCGTTCGCGGACGGGCGGTCCTTCGGCTGGTCGGGTTCGAAGAATACCCATCGCGCGGCGGGCCAGCGCTTCTGGATACTCTCTTCGATGTCGTTGATGGCGTCGACCAGCGCGGCGGTCGACGCATAGGGAACCATCTCCGCCTGCACGGCGACGACGATGGCATCGCCCCACTGCAGCGTGATGATGTTCATCACCGACCGGACTTCGACACGCGCGGCGACGTGTTCGCGAATCGCCCGCCGTACGGCCGGCTCGGCGGACTCGCCGACGATCAGGCTCTTGACCTCGCGCATCACGAGGAACGCGACGATCATCAACAGCAGCCCGACCGCAACGCTGCCCAAGGCGTCGAACAGCGGATTGCCGGTCGCCGCGGAAGCGAATACCGCGACGAACGCGAACGACAGTCCTGCCAGTGCCGCGATGTCCTCGCCGGCGATGACGAGCAATTCCGATTGCCGCGTCTCGCGAAACCACTGCCACAGTCCGCGACCGCCCTGGGTCTTGCGGATCTCCTTCAACGCACCGCGCAGCGACAGCGCCTCGAGTGCGATGGAGAGGCCGAGCACGATCAGTGCGATCAGTGGATTGCGGACCGCCTCGGGATGCGTGAGCCGCTGGATGCCCTCGTAGACCGAGAAGGCGCCGCCGAGCAGAAACAGCATCAACGCGACCATCATCGCGTAGAAATAGACCACGCGACCTGCACCCAGCGGATGGACTTCGGTCACGCCTGCGCGCGCCTGACGCAGGCCGATCAGCAACAGGATCTGATTGGCGCAGTCGGCGAGCGAGTGGATCGCTTCGGCGAGCATGGCGCCCGATCCGGTATAGAGGGCCGCTGCGAACTTGGCTACCGCGATACCGCCGTTCGCACCGAGAGCCCAGAAGATGGCGGTCAGCGAACCGCTGCTCTCGCGCGAGGACGAGGACACGAGCTAATGGGACATCGACGTCGCGTCGGGGCGTTCATCGCCGTGGGATGTGGTCGCGCTACTCGACGGATTCCTGCGCGCTTTCATCGGGAGGTGCGGACGTGACATCCGACTGAGCGCTTCCTTCGGCACCAACGTCCGCGACCTTGCCCGCCTTGCGCGCTGCCTTCTCCTGTTCCTTCTCCTGCTTCTTGCGTTGCTTCGCAAGATCCTTCTGACGTTTCTCGTATTGGTAGTTGGGCTTGGCCATGGGCTCCTGGGGTTTGAGTGGCAAGGCTCCGGCACGCGCTGTCGACTCCGTGCGGGATGACCCCGTATTAGAACCCAGAACCCGGCTCTTGGCGCGGCGGGATCAAGCCGTCTCCAACGGTCTCGTAGACGCCTGCTTCTGCCTCCCGGGATCGCCCTGCGCTTCGTGGGCCAGCAGGAAGACCTTGCGCTCGATGCCGCCGCCGTAACCGGTCATCGACCCATCGGCCCCGATCACGCGATGACAGGGCACGACGATCGACAGCGGATTGCGGCCGTTGGCCAGGCCAACGGCGCGCACCGCCTTCTCGCGACCGATGCGTCGCGCGAGGGCGCCATAGCTCAGCGTCTCGCCATAGCCGATGCCGAGCAGACCTTTCCAGACGGCCTTCTGGAACTCCGTGCCTCGCGCATCCAGCGGCAGATCGAAGCTGCGCCGTCGACCCGCGAAGTATTGATCGAGCTGGCAGCAGGCCGCGTGCAGGATGGCGCAGGCCTGCGCATCCGATGACGACGCGCGCTTCCAGCTCGGATCGACTTCTTCCGGCATGTGACGCTGTCGCTCCATGTGGATCGCGACGAGGCCCTGCCTCGAAGCGGCGATGCGCAGCGGACCAACGGGACTCGGGTGTTCGAGATAGCGAATCGTGTTCATGATGTCCTCTTCGGTTCGGCGCGACGGCCGAGTGCCTGCCAGAGTGTCGCCGCGGCGTAGGCGCGCCACGGTCGCCAGGGTGCGGAGCGCTTGTCGAGCGCGGCTTCACCGGGTAACGCGTCGAAGCCACCGAGCAGGCCGTAAGCCTTGCGCAGACCGAGGTCTCCCGCAGGGAACGCATCGGTATAGCGCAGCGCCCGCATCGCGATGTAGTGCGCAGTCCACGGACCGATGCCCGGCAAGGCGTCCAGCCGCGCGACGGCGTCGTCGCAGGGCGTGCCGGGCGGCATCCGCAGACCGCCGCCGGCCGCGAAACGCGCCAGCTCGCGGACGGTGTTGGCGCGCGATCGCGGCATGCCGATGGCGGCGATGTCCGCGAGCTCCGCGCTCGCCAAGGTCCCGGCCGTCGCCGCGGCACGATCGAGTCCCGCGAACGGCGTCCTGAGCGGTGCGCCGAAGCGCGAGGCCACACGACCCGCGAGCGTCGAAGCGCCGGCCACGCTGACCTGCTGACCGAGCACTGCGCGCAATGCGAGTTCGAACGGATCCCACGCCCCGGGCATGCGCAAGCCCGGCGTGGCGCGGACCTCGCTCGCCAGCAGCGCATCGGTTTCCAGGTGAGCCGCGATGCGCAACGGGTCGGCGTCGAGATCGAAGAGTTCGCGCAAGCGCTGCGTGGCCTGCATCAGCAAGGGCAGCAGGCCCGCCGACAACGTCGCGATCAGCACGCGGCCCATGTCCGGATGTCGCGTCCGCTTCGGCAGCGAGACCGACAGCCATCCTTCGATCGGACCCTGCGCGCCGGGCCACGACACGGTCCTGCGATACACCGGAACACCCGCGACCTGCACCACCTGCTCGACGCCGGGGACGGCGCGATACGCGAGATAGGCAGCCATCGCGTCCCAATCGAACGGCGGGCGATACGCGAGACGCAACGAAACGTCGCCATCGACCGGCATCTCGCCGTCGACGCTGCCCTGTGCGCGCGAAGCGCTTCGCAACGCACCCGGCGCGAGGCGATAGTGCTCCTGGAACGCCGCGTTGAAACGACGCAGGCTGCGAAACCCCGAGGCGAACGCGAGCTGCGTGATCGGCAGACGCGTCTCCTGCAAGAGCTTCTTCGCGAACAGCAGACGTTGCGTCTGCGCGATCTCGATCGGCGTCACGCCGAAGTGCTCGAGCACGATGCGACGGATCTGCCGGCTCGACAATCCGATGTCCGCCGCGAGCGCTTCCATCGAGCCGTCGTCGAGCGCGCCGTTCTGCAGATGCGTGAAGATCGCTTCCGCGAGCGTGGTGTCGAAGTCCACGCGCCCCGGCGCGAGCTCGGGGCGGCAACGCAGACACGGACGGAAGCCCGCGCGTTCGGCGGCCGCGGCCGTGCGCTGGAAGTCGCAGGACGAACGCAGTGGTGTGCGCGCCGAACAGACCGGTCGACAATAGACGCCGGTGGTCTTCACGCAGGTGAAGAAGTGTCCGTCGAAGCGACTGTCGCGCGCGACCACGGCGCGGTAGCACGCATCGGCATCGAGGATGGTCGGGTTCATGCCGACTTTATACGCGTCGGTCCATCCGAGGACCAGCCGTTTTCGGACATCGATGCGCGGCCCGATTCGATGAGCCCGGCGCGCCACCCGGTTCGCATCGGTGACGAACATTTACGGGCATGACGGCCCTGCGGCCATCCATCGCCGCTTACAATCGACGCGCCCTGCGGCGACGCTGCCGTTGCATCGTGGAAGCCGCAGCGACATCCCATTCCACTTCGCTCGACCCCGCCGGGTCCGGCCTCTACTCGCCTCGCATCGCTTTGCTTCGATGATTCTGTACGGCATCACGATCGTCACGTCCGCGTTCCTGCTGTTTCTCGTGCAGCCGATCGTCGCGAAGCAGATCCTGCCGTGGTTCGGTGGCACGGCAGCCGTGTGGACCGTGTGCGTCGTGTTCTTCCAGGCCGTGCTGCTCGCAGGCTATGCCTATGCGCATGGACTCACGCGCGCGACGTCGCGCATGCAGGCGCGCATCCACGCAGTGCTGCTGCTCGCGAGTCTGACCAGCTTGCCGATCATCGCGTCGCCCGCGTGGAAGCCGAGCGGTGGCAGCGACCCGACGTGGCGCATCGCAGGCCTGCTCGCCGCGACCATCGGCCTGCCCTACTTCCTGCTGTCGTCGACCGGGCCGCTGATCCAGCGCTGGTTCGCCGACGACACCACGTTGGTCGGCTCGCGCTCGCGCGTCTATCGGCTCTTCGCGTTGTCCAACCTCGGCTCGCTCGTCGGCCTGTTGAGCTATCCATTCATCGTCGAACCGTATGCGAGTCTGCGCGAACAATCGTGGGCCTGGAGCACGGGCTATGTCTGTTTCGTGATCGCGTGCGGTGCGTGTGCCTGGCGCGCGCATGGGCGACGCACCTTGCTGCTCGCGATGTCCTCGTCGGACGAAGACGTTCGGGCTCCGACCATCGGTCGCCATGTCTTCTGGATGCTGTGCGCGGCACTCGGCTCGATGCTGCTGCTCGCGCTGACCAATCACATCACGCAGAACATCGCGTCGATCCC
>Ga0116227_10010964_pt1 | contig 15502 bp, 17 predicted proteins | sample S1TSphgellanicum_FD_89693 | JGI IMG/M metagenome (GOLD analysis project Ga0116227, IMG submission 89693) | Host-associated microbial communities from peat moss isolated from Minnesota, USA - S1T2_Fb - Sphagnum magellanicum MG | ecosystem: Host-associated > Plants > Peat moss > Unclassified... | reverse complement strand
CACTGGAGTGACTCGATTCGCGGTCGGTGATCGGGTGAACTCGCACCTTTATTCACGTTGGCTCGATGGCGCGCCGGGACCGGATGAGCCACGTTACTGTTTCGGCTCGCCGTTACCGCGGGTGGCCTCGCCGAATACATGATCATCCATGAGGCCAGCGCGGTGTGCGCGCCGGAGAATATGTCGGACGAAGAGGCATCAACGCTACCGATTGCCGCGATATGGTGCGGCATTACACGCTCAGCTCCGAGGATCTGTATTCAGGCTCTGGTCGACGGCGATCTGCAGCTCGTCACGGCGCGTCATCATCCGGATCATCTTCGATGTCCAAGGCCACTACCAACGCGCTCCGCAACTCCCTCAACTTCGCCGGTGACAGCGCACCGACATAGTCGGTAAGCATGGTTTTCTCAAGGCGTGTGATTTGATCGCAATTGATGACTGAATCGTGCTTCAAGCCTTCGTCGACCCCGACTTTCACTTCAGTCGATAGGCCTACGCCGGACGTGTTGATTGGAGCGCATAGAACGCGATTGGCCTTTGAATCCAGCAGATCCTGGCGGCTCACCACGACGAAGCAGCGCGACTTCTTTGGATCGCCGTGTTGGGGCTGATGCACACGGTAAATCTCGCCGCGGCGCAAGCCCGAAGACACTTACGACTTACTCAGCGGTCCAGTTTGCCTGGTAACTCGCACTGTCGTCGCCTTCGGCGTTCAATACATCTGCGTGTTCATTTAATAGCCGTAGCTCCCGCTCTCGGCGCCGCTCCTTGAGCTGTCGTGTCGCGTAGCTGTGAACGGCGCGCTCAATCCATGCGGACCGTTGAGCCTCGCCCGCCAACGAATCGACGACCTTAAGAAGATTGCCTGAAAGTGTGATCGACGCTTTGGCCTTGGTAGCAGGGGTTGCGATCAGCGCCGAAAGTACGGCAAGTTGATTTGACGATAGGGACCTTGATTTCATGCGATAAATGGTACTACTAGTTATCCTCCCAGTCAACTTTCCCCCAATACCCCGCCGATCTCGGACGCAACAACTGACTGAACTAAATCAATCACTTCTGAAACAATTCAAGAAACCGTCGACCTTGTGTCCGAATCCCTGGCATGTCGCAAAACCGATCCACCTTGCTGATTCAGATGCTGCCACGTTCGCCGTCGCGCTCGACCCTTCCGGCAAGATCCACTTTCAGGGCGCGACCCTGAGCGGCGATCACAAGCGGACGTGCTCGAGCACGGCGTCGTCCAACTCGGGTACGCGGTGTTCTTTCTTCGACGCAGTTCCACCCCGGGCGCAGCGTGGAAGCTATGATGCGCGATGAAAAAGCTCTCCTTCGCTCTATTGATCACGGCGCTCCTCAGCAGCGTCACGACTTTGGCGGCGGACATGCCGCAGACGGATGCCCCGGGAACGGTGGATAACCCGCTGCTGTCACGCTACCCGGGTTCGATGATCGTCTACTCCTTTAAGAGGGGGTTCGAAGATACGGACCTCGTTGCGGGCAAATACAGGCCCTCCGATAACGGCGCTCCCCTGCCCTTCGAGAAGACCATCCACCTCGAAGGCACGGTGACGCGCACCGCCTATGTGTTTCCAGCGGATCGCAGTGGGCTCGAAGTGATGCGCAACTATAGCGATGCGCTTCGCAAGGCGAATATGTCCGTCGTCTACAGCTGCGACAAGAGCGCCTGCGGTGTCGATGGCCCCGGTGCCAGCAATCCGAGTTCCTTCAGCGTTAGTTTTTCAATAGCAAAAATGACGCCGGAGATGGGTGATGCTACTCTCATCGCTCAGAGCGACTACCAAAGCGGCCAATCACGCTATGTGCTGGCGAAGAGTGCCGGCGCCGACGGCGCGGCGACCTACGCCTCGGTTTTCGTGGTCCCGCCCAACGAATACAATAAGATCGGTGCGGTGCTGGTCGAAACCGTGCAACCCGCGGCGATGCAGACTGGCAAAGTAACTATGGACCTGAGCGCCGACGACATGGCCAAGTCGATTGGGGCCGACGGACGGGTCGCCCTCTATGGGTTGCAATTCGACACCGACAAGGCCGAGCTGCGCGCCGACTCCAAGCCCAGCTTGGTCCAGATCGCGAAGCTACTGAGCCAAAACCCCAAGCTCAACGTCTTCGTGGTCGGGCACAGCGATAACCAGGGCAGCTACGCGCATAACATCGAGCTGTCGCAGAAACGCAGCGATGCCATCGTGCTCGCGCTGACCACGGAGTTCAAAATTGCCCCGGGTCGACTCATCGCCAAAGGCATTGCGTCGGTATCCCCGATTGCGTCCAACGACACAGAAGCGGGGCGCGCCAAGAATCGCCGCGTCGAACTCGTCAAAGAGTAAGCCGCGCCCGGTTTGGTCGCCCGACGATGGCGTCGTGCGCGAAACAGGCGAGCGTCTGACCCGCGCGAAAGCCATGCCGCGCCGCGCCGCCCGATGCCAGCTCCAAGCACGCATGCGCCCGACCGCTCCACGCGAAGCGCCAAGGTTGTAGGTCCACTGCCAGTTTCGTGACGCGACCCCGCCGGTCAAAGAACACCGCGTCGATGGGAAACCGCATGAATAGCGTATGGATGCTGGAGCAAGGCACTATCAAGAGGCCCTGATCGAGATCGAGACCCGACCGACCCAAGAGCCCGCGGCCGCGATCCGCAAAGCTCGCCGCCACTGAGATCGTCAGCATGCCGAGTCTCACAATAGATTGCCGGCGAGCGGCGGTTCGGTGATTCGTACGATGGCGTGCGAGACGATCGGAACACGGTTCGCGACGTAACACGCGAGGTCGGACGGCGAAGTCGACAGCGATTCAAGCACGGACGTGACCAATTTGCCGATGACCGGAAAAACCATCGTGTAGCAGTAACGGGCTTCGACTTTCAGCAACAGGGCGTCGGCCCGGGACTGATGCGATTGGGCTCCGACCCGCGTGTCCGTCAGTAGATTGGTGGTCGGTATGACGCGGGTACCATTGGGTCCGGCGATACCAAAATCGTTGAACGACTGCGTGGTCGGGTTGAGGACGGTAATGGACGTAAACACCGGATTCACCGCATCGACGCTCGCTCGTGCATACGCGCTTCCCATCGCGACGGCATAGTTCCCCGCCGTGACGGGCGTCGCGCCGCTGGGATAGAGCGGCGCAATGCTCTTCGCGAATTGATTTCGCATATCCGACTTCGATCCGCCCGCGGCGCCGACCCGCGCCGCGGCAAAGACCCCCAAATTGACCGTATCCTTCGCGACCATATACATGCCCATTTGCATGACCGCCATGATCAACGGAATCATCACAAAGAACCCGACCACATAGAACTCGACGGTGGCGGCGCCTCGCTGAAAATGCCGCCCGGGTCGATTTTCCCTGGATGGATTATCCTTGGATCGATTATCCGAGGGTCGATCATCCAGGCGTCGTCCAATACTCATCTTCGTCAGTGAGCTTTAGCCGTCGCAGGCAAGCGGCCCTGGGGAGCGGCCGGAACCTGTGCAGCAACCGGGGCCTCCGGGCCGACAGTCCTGTCAGCGTCGGCCAGCAAGGATGACAACGCGTCCCGATTGGCCTCTGATAATTGCTTGCCTGACAGCGCGTTGCGTGCCGCGTATCGAAACTGCTGTAAATGCGCGAGCGCCAGATTGGACCATGCCTTCTGCAAGGACGGTTCGCGACGCACGGCTTCCCGCAGCGCCACGACGGCCAAATCCACATCGTTCTGATCCAAGTAGTTGGTGCCCAGACTGAACCACGCCGCGCCATTGGCGGGTTGGACATTCACGGCCTCGCTATACAACTCGGTCGCGGACGCCCGGTCTCCCGAGGCCTTTGCCAGGTCCGCGGCCTGCAACAGACTCAAGGCGCGCGCGCTCGAGTCAACCGTTGGAAACACTGCGGGCGCCGCGTCATGGCGATTCGGCCGGGACGCATCGTGGGCGCACCCGGACACAGCAATCAGAGATAGGACTAGACATGAGAATTTTTCAGCTTTCACACGAGATCTCCGCTTCTAAAAAGAGTTCATCAGTTTCATGGCGATTGGAAATCCGATCACGATGAAGGTGCAGGGGAAAATACAGAGGATCAACGGACCCAACATCTTGACCGGTGCCTCCATGGCCATCTTTTCGGCGCGGGCGAACCGTTCGTTGGTACGCTGGGTGGATTGCGCCCGCAGCACTCCGCCGAGACTCGCGCCGGTTTTCTCCGCCTGAACCAACGACGTCACGAGCGACGTGATCACATTGAGATCGATGCGGCTCTCCAACGCCCGCAGCGCGTCGACGCGCGACCTGCCCGACCGGATTTCGCGCAGCAACCGCTGGAACCCGCGGCGCAGCGGACTGTCCGGCGATTTATCCACCGCGTGCCCGATTCCGACCGTGAGATTGCAGCCCGACTCGACCGACAGCGTCAGCATGTCGAGAAAGTTGGGCAGTCCCTTCACGATCTGTAATTCGATGAGCTTGATCCGATCTCGCATCCACAGCTCTACGTACAGGACGCCGATGAGCGCTCCGCATACCGGCCAGACCAAACCCTGGGCACCCAACTCCGCTGCCACCAGCTTGGCGAGAAGCCCGATGAGGATTGCATAGACGATTTTCGTCGACACCCATTGCTGTGGGCTCAATGCGTAATCAAGCTCCGAACGGCGCAGCCGTTTGATGGTTTTCTCGCGCAACTCGATCGACAGGTACGGTCCGACGTAGTACGCAACCAACTGCACCGCAAACCACACCTGCCGAATCAGCTGCGGTGGCTTGTCCGAGTAGGTGCGATCCTCTTTAGGCACCGCCCGCACGAAACGGTAGACGGAGGCCAGGATTCCGAGCAAAGCCGCGGCGAACAGCAGCGGAAAAACAATGGTTATCACAGTGTCACCGCGTCATTGATGGTTTCAGACATCGATACGGACTATTTTTCGAATCAGCACGAATCCTAAGCATTCGAGCATCGCGATGACGCCGAGCACGCCATAGCCCAGCCAGGTGTGAAACAGCGGCTGCATCGCCTCCGGCTCGATGGACGACAGCGCCCACATCATGAGCAACGGCAGGCAGCCGACGACGATCCCCTGAAGTTTTCCCTGCGAGGTCAGCGCGGCGATTTTGCCCTCCATCGTGATCTTCTTGCGGATCGTATCCGCCAACCGCTCCAACGCCTCGGTCAGGTTGCCGCCGACCTCCCTGGAAATTCGCATGCAGGTGGTGAACATCATGTGTTCCAGGGAAGCGACGCGCTGTTCGAATTCGAGCAAGGCCTCGTCGATCGACATTCCCAGCCGCAGTTTGCGCACGATGAGCCCGAACTCCTGATTCGACGGAGCCGGTAACTGCTCGGCCAGCAGCGACAGTGCCTGGGGCAGACTCAATCCCGAACGCAGCGCACCGACCAGCGCATCGAGACAATCGGGCAATTGTTGAATCAATCGGTTCTTGCGCTTCACGCGCAACTGCCGATGCATCAGGGTGGGTCCGAACAGGCATGCCAGCGCAACCAAGAATGCGATCACGACGCTTCTCGTCAGAGCGTAGGCGATCGACAACAGCACGACGGTGGCAGCGCCGCTCAACTTCATCAAGCTGGCGCGATCGAGGAAGATGAATAGATCGGACAGTTCCGTGCTGGCGGAATCGAGCACGGTGTCCCGGTACCGGGCGCCCAGATTGCGTAGGGTGATCACCACCGCAATCGTGAGCAAAGCGAGGCAGCACGCGAGGCCCGCGGCGATGAGGGTGGGAATCAGACGTTCCACTACGCCACCCTCGCATCTTCCAAGCGCCCAGGTTTTCCGGCAGCAATACGTTCCTCGAAGGTTTCGAGGTTCACCTGGATCCCAAGTCGCCTGAGTTCCTCGTAGAACGTCGGCACGCTTCCACAGCCGGTGAAGTAGCCCTGGATCTTGCCATTTTCCTGAAATCCGGTGCGCTGAAAGCGGAATATTTCCTGCATTTGAATCACGCCGCGTTCCATGCCGGTGATCTCGGTGATACTGGTCACTTTTCGCGAGCCGCAGGCAAATCGAGTCTGTTGAACGATGATTTGTACCGCGGAGGACACCTGTTCGCGGATCGCGGCCACGGGCAGATCCATGCCCGCCATCAGCACCATGGTCTCGAGCCGCGCCAGCATGTCGCGCGGCGAATTCGCGTGCGCGGTCGTGAGCGATCCATCGTGTCCGGTATTCATCGCCTGCAACATGTCGAGCGCTTCTCCACCGCGGCACTCACCGACGACGATGCGATCGGGCCGCATGCGCAGGGCGTTCTTGACGAGATCCCGTATGCTGATGTGCCCTCGGCCCTCGACATTGGCGGGACGCGCCTCCAGCGTCACCAGATTGTCGTGATACAGCTTGAGTTCCGCCGCATCTTCGATGGTGACGATGCGCTCGAATGGCGGGATGAGATTCGAAATGATGTTGAGGAGTGTGGTTTTTCCTGATCCCGTTCCGCCGGAGATGACGATGTTCTTCTTCTGCTCGACGCACACCCGCAGAAAGCCGACCATGGCGGTATCCAGCGAGCCGTAGTTCACGAAGTCTTCGACCTGCAGCCGGCGCTTGGCGAACTTGCGGATGGAAATGGTCGGACCCTTCAAAGCGACCGGACGGATCACGATGTTGACCCGCGACCCGTCCTTGAGCCTTGCATCGCACAGCGGCGAGGATTCATCGACCCGCCGTCCTATCGGCGAAACGATGCGCTCGATCACGCCCATCAGCGCTTTCTCGCTGCTGAACGCCAGGGTCGAGCGCCGGGATTGGCCGTCACGCTCGACGAAAATATCCTGGGCGCCGTTCACCATGATTTCGGTCACCGAATCGTCGCTCAGCAAGGATTCGAGGATTCCAAGGCCGACGGCCTCGTTCAACACGAATGACGCCAGCGCGTCCCGATCGACGTCCTGCTCGAGAGGAGTCGCCGTCAGCAGCTCGTCGATTAGTTTCTTGACGAGGGAGCGTAGTTCCGCATCGGCCAGGCGGGTCACATCGTGGCGCCGCAGGTCGAGCGCGCGCAGCAATTCCGAATGAATCGCGGCGGCGTGGCGGGACAAGGCATCGCGTGCCGCCGACTCCGCGGGGAGATCCACGGCCGGGGCCGCGGCAGGCGGCTTCGCTCCTGTGAGTGCGGTCACCGTCGCTTTGTCCGGGCTCATGGCGGCCGGCGGCGCGCCGGAAGATGGCACGGCGCGATTGTCGCCGGCGAATTTTACTCGCAGCGATTGGCCCGCAATCACGATGGTGTCGTGTTCCCGCAGCGGGCCGTACTGCACGATCCGCTCATTGTTCACGAACACGCCCGCGGCACAGCCCATGTCGACGATCGTCGCGTTTCCGTTCCGATCGAAGGTCAGCCGCGCGGCGCGCGGCCCGGCTGCGCGTGGCAGCGCAACCGGCGAACCGCGATCGCTGCCGAGCATCACCTCCGCCCGGATCGGGTGATCGGACAACGAACCATCGGGCAATTTCGCTTCGAGGATGATCACGGTCCGTTACTCGACAACCGACAGATGCGGTGCGGGCGGTTTGAGAGGTGTGCGCGTGCGCTGGTTCCGGTCGATCTCATTCAAGCGTTCCGTATTAGGGTCCGCGGGCAGTCGATCCAGCGTGGGTGTGGCGGTCGTGATCCGCGGGGTGATCACCACGGCCACTTGCCGCCGCAGATCGCTCGTGTTGTTGTTGCGAAATAATCCGCCGACCACGGGCGCACTGCCCAATCCGGGCACCTTGTCTGTGGTACTGCTGCCCGTGTACGAATACAGACCGCTGATGACCACGGCATCGCCGTCGCGGGTGTTAAACTCGGAGGTGGATTGGCGTTTCAAGATGGCCGGGTAGCCGGCGATCACCACGGAGGGGTCCAGGTTGCTCACCTCGATGTCGACCTTGGCATAAATGTTGCCGCTCTTGTCGGCAACGGGGGTCACCTCCATGATGACTCCGTACTCTTTGTAATCGATCGTCACTTGACCGAATCCGCTGTTCACGGGTATCGGAATCTCGCCGCCGGCGATGAATTTGGCCTTGCCGCCACTGCGAGTGGTCAAGCTCGGCGATGCCAGCAAACTCGCCTGACCGTTTTGCACCATCAAATTGATCTGCGAGGTGATCGCGCTGGCGAGGCTCAGGAAGCCTTTCGGCGGCCAGATGCGATTCGGCAATGTCGAGGCGCTGTTCGCAAGATTCACCCCCTGTGAACTCAGATCGGGGGTGTAGCGATACAAGGAATTGCTCGCGAGGTCACCCACCACGCCGGCGGCCGGTCCATTGATCGAGGTACCCCAGGCGACACCTAAGTTCTTCGCGGCCGTGTCGGTCAAGTCGAGGACCCGCACGTCGAGCGTTATCATCTTCTCCCAGCCGACCTTGCCGACGAAGTTCACGACCAATTCGGGATACATTTTGACGATATCCTGGACGCGCGCCTGGTTGGCGTCGCTGACCATCTCGCCTTCCAATACGATCTTGTTGCCCGCAATTCGCGCGGTGACATTGTCGACCCCTTGCAGCAGCCGCGTGACGTCGGTCAGCGTGTGCTTCATATTGGAATTGATCACGGTGACGGTTATTTCGCGCTCGCCGCCGTCGCGTAGCCACAAGTGCAGACTGGACGTGCCCACGCTCTCGGCGAGAACCAGGATTTGGTGATTGCTGAGCGTGGAGACGGAAATCGCCTTGCCGTTACCGACCGCAATGCGGGCGGTGTCGTAGCCGAAGACGCGGGCCTCCCCGGTGAACATTTCCACGTCGGTGTCGGAGCCGCCTTTGACCGTCTCGCCCTTGACTGCATCGGCGGCAAACGCGAGGTTCACCACTAGCGGCAAGAGCGTCATCAATGTCGGCAGCGATATGATTTTTTTCAAGGTAAATCCTGGTTGGTTGAGGGAGCGGCCATGGACGGCCTAACGCACCGTCGCAATGGAACGAAGTCCTGTGACCGGGGCCGGGGTTGCAGGGTCGCTGATCCCCATGCGGGCTTGCGCGTTGTAGGCATCCGGCGGTGCGGGGGCCGGCGGCGCAGTCGGGCGTTGACCGACGCCCAACATTGCGAGGAGCGGAGAATCTTCGAGCGTCGCACGAGAGCGCTGTGCGCCCTGCCCCATTCCGCCGGTGATGATTTCCACGTACGGCATCAACCGTACTCCGCTGCTGACATGCGGCGCGGCTGCGACCCGCTTGAACGCGGTTTCGTCGAGCGGATCGAGGCTGGCGGTCTTGGCGTCGCTCGGATTGCGCAGCACCGCCGTCAAGACGCCGAGTTTCTGCGCCATCAGAATTTCTTCCGCCTGACTCGGCAGCACTTGCAGCGTCACGGTGGTGAAATCCATATTCACCTCCTTGGAACCACCGTCGTCGGTTGGAACCACGCGCTTTTGCGTCGTCTTGCCGGTCGCCAGTACCGGCACTGCCTGCAATATGGGGCGCACGTGCAACAGCTCCTTGGGTCCCGGGACGCCGTCCTTGCCCCGGAAAGAGTTTTGCGTGATTCCCGGACCGGTGTAGAGCAAATCGATGCTGTCCCCCGGCACCAGCATTCCCGAGATCGAGCTGATTTCATCGACCGCAAAGGTGATCGCGCGCTCGCCCGAGACCAGCGTCGCGGAGAACGCCGGCCGATCCGGCCTTTCGAGCTGCCCTCGCTCTATCGGGTCGCCGGCTCGCAGCGCCACGACGATTTTCTGTCCATCAATCGAGTCGAAGTCGTCCGGCGACACGGCATTGCTCGACACGAACTGGGAAGGCACGTTGCGTGCCGCCACATTGCTGGCACTGACCGCATCTCCGGCTTGAATATCGGTGGCGGCGACCACGATGCGCTTGGGGGCGTACTGACCGGCCAGCTTGTCCTCCGCGGCTGAGAGGTACGCGCGCAGATAGTGCTGGGCGCCGAAGAAAAAGCCGATGCCGAGGACGATTGCCCCGCCAAACAGCAAGGTCGTGGGGGATACTTTTTGAATGATGTTCATGCGGATCCTATCAATGCTCAAGACACTGAAACCATGAAGCTGAAATTGAGGAAGAAATCGCGGATTGCGGTGGCAAGCAGCTCGGCTGCGGACTGCCCGCCGTTGACGGGCACGATCACCGCCAGCACGATCGCGGCCACCACGACCAGATACTCGGTGGCCACTTGGCCGCTCTGCGCCCACGGCTTTCGATGGCCCGGGGACTGTGGGCCCAGCTTCACGGCCGGGCCCCCGCGATATTGATGACCGCCATCGAGCCGCCGCTGTTGACCGTGATGATGGCGTCGAGCTCTTCGTCGCCACGATTGGTTGAAATCAACAGGGCGTTCGGCGATTTTCGGCGTTGCGGAGTCGACCAGCCCGCGGCGCGCAGCGCCGACTCGAGGGCATTGCCGACGTTGTCCGAAGACTGCCGCGAACTCGCCATGATCTGCTGGGCGGCACGCCCCTGATCAATCGAATCCACCACCGTGACCATCGACAAGGCCGCCGGCAATCTGATCGACAGCACCGGCTCCCGATGCAACGCCGGCGATGTGACAGCCAGCAGTCCCTCGATGGAGCCGGGTGAGGTCTCGCGGACCTGCACGCTGCGATGACGGTCGCCGATGTCTTGATTCAAGATGGTCCAGTCACCGAGCGTCGAGTGGCGTATGGGCGCAGATGAGGGCGCCGCAGACCACTCGCGTTCCATATATTCCAGGACCGCGTCGGCCGACTGGCTGGCCTCGAAGCGGCGCACCAACATGGGGGTGCCGTTCACGCGAATCTCATCGCCGACGCTTTCCAGGCGCAGACTCTCGGGAGCGCCCTGCCAACCGGCGGCTGCCGCCGACGTCGCGAGCAGGGTCCCCGCCGCCAGCGCCGCGAGCCGCCAGGGGCGCGCAAATAAAGATGTCAATAACAACTTCCGCCTCCTGAATAGACCGGCAGCTTCGACACACCGGGGTCCAATCGATCCGCCGGTACGATGTCGGGACAGATTTGTCCCGGATGGAAATTCAAGAAAGACGGTTCGATCTTCGACAGTGCCCATTCCAGCGGCTTCAGAATCGGGGAAATCTCCGCGAACACACTGGTCAAGGTAAAGTCCCGCGTTCGGAGCGCTGCTTGTTGCGGACCGCTCGCGTCCCAGCTGTCGGTGGCCAAGGCGTTGCTTTCGTGCAGCGTCAGATTGAGTGAATTCAGCGGCGCCGGCAGCGACGCCACGTCGGCGATCCGCACGCTCACATGACTGGTATAGAAGCCGCCCTTGTTGAGCGCCTCACCGCCGCTGATCGCACCGGTCAGCGATGTCACCGAACCGAGGATGCCGCTGAAGGCGTTGGCAGCCCCGCCGGGCAATGCGCCCGATGCCGTCGTGACGGTCACATCACTGGGCTTGTCGACCAGAGACTTGCTGTCGTCATGCGCACGCCACATCGAGGTCTCGGTCGCCCAACCGTTGTTGCGGATCCCGTCGGCAGCGGCCAGCGGCTTAGCGTCCCACTGAAACACCCGCGCCCGCGCCTGATTCTGAATTTGGCTGTCTGTGAAACTGGTCGGATGCGCCGTGCGCTCCCATGCCGCATAACGCGCCGCCTGGATCGTGGCCGCTTGGATGTCGTGATACTTGCCGACGTACCAAATGCCGAAAGAAACGAATATCAATACGCCGCTGATGACGATGAATTCCACCATCGCCTGGCCGCGCTGGAATTTACGCCCAAGTCTCATCGAGTATAGTTCGCCGCGCTGAACAGCTTCGGGTCGGGATGTTCGATGAGTCGCAGCGACTGCGGCTCCAGCACCATGCGGTTCGGCAAATTGGGGATCGGCTTGAAGCGCGCCGCTATGATGATCAATCTGCCATGGGGTTCGGGCACCATGCCGTCGTCTCGGCCATAGACACAGGCTTGCTCGGCATGGTCGGTTTCCGGCAAACAGCGCAATTCGATGCCGTTCAGCGTGAGTCGCTCGGAATAGCTGGCGGCAGATTCCATCGGCATTGACGCGTCCGCGCGCATCAGATCCCCAGCGTCCTCTGTCTGCACGTTTAAGTGTCCATCCGGATCGGTGGTTATCGACGTATGCATATCACCGACCTGCATGTCGACGTTCAAATGCGTAGCGGTTGACACGACGACTTCGCACCCTTTTTCTGGCTGCATGTTTGTCGTATCCAAATCGCCCAGATCTTCTTTTCGGATCACGGTATCCCGACCGCGAAATAGGTAGGTCTCACGGGTGGCGCCCAGCGTTGCCGGAAACTTGGGGAGCGGTTTTACCTCAAAATGAAGGAGCTTGGCGGTGGTCAGGCATTGATCGTAAAAGATCAGCGGCAGCTTCGCGTACGCCTCAACGTTCTCGGGCTTCAGCATCAGCACCAATTCGTAGGTGCTCGCGGCAGGCTGCGCCGCCGGCGCCTGCGAGACGCCACAGCCGGCGATGAGACCCGCGGTCAAGGCTACTGCCCCGAAACCCCTGGACATCAAGTGCATGATCCTGCTCCTTCTAACAGCGCCGCCTCCGGCAGGCCCTTGGACAAATCGGCGAGCAATCGACTGGCCTTGCTCACCGTGGCGAGCGAAGCGCGCCAGTACGGATTGAAGAGGCTCGGATATTCCAGGCCGCCGGTGCGCGTGGCTCCGTAAGGGCGCGCAAAGCGGATACATGCCTCCGATATGGCGAAGACGCCCTTGTCGCTCTCGGCGAAATTCGAGTGGTGGTCGATCACCGTGCCATTGGTCGACACGGTATTCGCGTGCTGCAGTGCCGTCACCGACGTGTTGACCGTCGTTCTGTCGATCAACACCTCGACTGCGAACTTCAGATGCACGTCGGCGACGCGTTGCGGAGCCGGACGCGCATCCATATTGGCCAAATCACGGTAACCAGGAAATTCAGCGCCGGACTTTATTTCCGTGGCGTTCGGCGAATCATCGGATTTGCTGACCGCTTCTTTGCCATCCAGCGATTGCCAGTCATTGATGTTGCCATGGCGGCCATAGCCCTCCACTTTCTTGCTGTAGGCTTGCGCACCACCCCAACCCATCGGTACCTTCGCTGTCCATCCAAAGAACGGCACGTAACCAAGGTCCAACTGCGACGAATCCAGTCCCTTCCACGAATCGAATCCCAACAGATCCGTGCCGCCTTGCTTGCGAAGGATAGCGACGGGCTTGCTACCCCACGTTTTATCACGTGCCTCTGAAAACCCGTCCCGGGAATCCAGCGTGACGGCCCGCAGACGCGTGCGGCCATCGGTGCCGACGACGCCGGATGACTTGCTGTAGCTTGCCGTGAACGCCTTCCAGTTGATCGCGTCCTTCGCCATCAATGCGACGCCGCCGGGAGAGATCGTTGCGCCGTTCGACTTTGCCACGCTGCTGGCAAGGTCAGCCGCGATCGGCGAACCCATCAGGTTGACGGCCGATTGCAGCACGACCATCTCTTTATCAAGCAGGCGCAGCCCTGATTCGGCAAAGGGCAATCCTTCCTGCACAACCCCGTCCGTCTGCGACAATCCATTGGCCACCGCCGTCGTCCCCTCGCCGAGTATGGGCACGAACTCCGTGATGTAATTGATGTTGACGACGAAGCGCTTCAAGTAGTCGATCCAGGAACGCAAGCTCACCGACTGTGCGATGGCCACTTCATTCGCGACCACGGCCCGGTTCATATATGCCTGCAGATTCAATGTCCGCGCTTCCCACACCGCGCCGCTGTACGCGGCGGCATCGGCGGCATTCATCGCCCGCATCTTGGCATTGGTCGTCTGCCCGACATTGAAGACGACCAGCAACGAGCCCAATATCGCGGCGAGGAACCCCAGAAAGAGAACCATCGATTGACCTGCTTGTCGGACTCTTGTCTGCTGCACGTTATCCCCAGGAAAAATGGGTCCCACCCTCAGGTGGGACCCCAAGGCTCAAATCGACTCACTTCGTCGTTTCGAAATCATTCATCGTATGTGCGTTCTGCGCATTGGTACCCGCCTTGTTCGCGGCAGTGGTGACGTTGGCGCGTGCAGTAATGTTTCCGCCGCCGAGGCTCTGTGCCGCCACCGCGGTGGTCGCATTCACGGTCTGACCAAAATACTTGTACACACCGATGGCACCGATCGCGACCAGAGCGACGATGATGATGTACTCGGTCATGCCCTGACCGAGTTGTGATTTACGCTGTCGAAATGTCTTCATGCAATCTCCTTTCATACGATTTCCAAACCCCTGAGAAAAACTTACTCCGGAACAGCGTCCCGGCCTGCGCAACGACTGTTCCGTCACGAGCATCGCAGTTTCTCCGGGAGACTAAAATAGTGAGGATTGACTAAAGTAGTACTTAGACAAGCGCATTACGAATCCAACAAACCCATGTCCTTGGCAACGACGACCGCGTGGGTGCGATTCTTCGCGCTGAGCTTTTCCAGGACCCTGACGACCTGGTTGTTCACCGTAAACACGCTCTTATTCAGCGACTCTGCGATCTCACCGTTGGTGCGCCCCAACTTGATATGCCGCAGAATCTGCAGCTCTCGAATCGTGAGTTTGATGGACTGGTTCGGCGCCTGACCCGGCTCGAGTGTTGCCGGAGGGATGATGCGGCACAGAGTCGCGTGCAGATGCGGCACGAGGAGTTCGAGCAGCAGGCACTGACGAAACGCCTGTCCTGCATCCATGTTGATGAAGGAATCCAGGTTGACGAAGGCAAACACGCTGGTCCACTTGTTCTCGGGATCCAATTGACAATGCAGCGCGGCGTTGACGAGTTGCCGATCCGGGAATATGTCATCCGCAGCGCCAACTGCGTCGGCATTGCCCGCACGCACATAAACTTGAGGTCGGCGATTCTTGAGCCAAGCGGTCAACAGCGGACTTGCCACGGTCCTCGGGGTCGATCGCGCATTTGCGAACTGTTCTTTGGGGGCGGGCGAAGCAAGCCAATGCGTCGCCGTGAACCCATCGGGACGCAAGCCGCCCAGGCCGCAGACCCACCCCCGATGGTGCAACAGCGCGTCAAGGTCCTGGGTGAGCCAGGCCGAATACTCGGCGACTGTGCTGATACCGGAACAGATGCGAATTGCGCGCACGACCGACATTTGTTCGGCCGCGCTCAGTACCAGGGAATCTCCCTGTTCATCGAGTAGACGCGACCTGCCGCTAGACATCTCGTCTCGGACCCGCCGATTAGAATCATTCTGCATCCGTTGCCTTTTCCTTCCCGCCGCCAGATAAATAAGAACTTGTTCTCTCGACGGTACGACCATACAGATTTTTTTGCGCGCTGCGATCGTCGGTGCTGTTTTTTTGATTTTTGCCGCAGGGCCTCAGACGTTATGTTCGCACGATGATGTGTTCTCGACCGGCCGCTGTCATAACCCTACGAATACTGTGCCCTGACGCACTGAAGGGATGACTCAATCGGACTGTGGATGCACTTCAGGCCGGGTTTGCTCGGGCGGCGGGATCCGCGGCCGCAGGGCGCGGCGATCGTTGGAGCACCCGCATCGGCGAGTACGAAAGTGCGAGAGAAAGGCTTCGCACACTCT
>Ga0116227_10010962_pt1 | contig 15504 bp, 10 predicted proteins | sample S1TSphgellanicum_FD_89693 | JGI IMG/M metagenome (GOLD analysis project Ga0116227, IMG submission 89693) | Host-associated microbial communities from peat moss isolated from Minnesota, USA - S1T2_Fb - Sphagnum magellanicum MG | ecosystem: Host-associated > Plants > Peat moss > Unclassified... | reverse complement strand
ATTCTTGTGAAGTACAATGAACATGATAGGCATGTGTATGCAAAAGTGGCTGATTTTGGGCTCTCCAGAATAAAGGAATTAAGTTGCACATATTCCAACCTAACAATGGATCTGGGTACAACTCGATGGATGGCGCCAGAACTGTTTCGTGATTCAGAGGATCATAATGTTGGTCCAAGTTCACCAAGTAAGTCCTTGAAGTATCATTTCAAAGTTGATGTCTACAGCTTTGGGATGGTGTGTTATGAGATTTTGACTGGATGTGTCCCTTTCTTCAATTTCAAGCTGATGGATCTTCGGAAGAGGATAAAGGATGGTTTGAGACCAGATATGCCTGAACAATGCCCTGAGCAGCTGTCCACCTTGGTTCAAGCCTGTTATCATCGTGACCCTAAGGCACGACCTTCATTTCCTGACATTTGTGTGGAGTTGAGGCATATTATGTGCTCACTCATGTTAGTTTCTACATCGTGATCCTTGTACAAGCTTTGTAAAGGGAGTAGTTCATTTTTGTGGAATTGTATATAGATTGATAAGTCTAACAACCTGAAGCATGGCCATGAGTGCTTGAGGAGGAGGAAATATAGATTTGTAGTTTAGAGAATAGAGGAAAGCCCAATCATAGATTCCAGAAGTAAAATGTGACACGTGCCCATTGAAGGTGGACAAACTTTGCAATGTTGAAGCTATATTGAGAACATCAATGTTGAAATTGGAGCAAAACTAAGTTGTCAGTGATTGATTGAGTTGAAAATATCTACTCTTGCAGTAGTACGATGAAGACTCTGAAATTGGTGTGAAAGGATTGATGGTTGTTGCAAGGAGGTATAGTCATTAAGGTATATAGTAAATACACTGACATGCCCCTAAAACATTTACATAGCATTGTGGGAGGGTTAAGAGTGAAAAACTTATACAAGGCAATGATGTAAGTGTTGAAAGCTTGAAGTGTAAAATGTTCAAATGTGTAAGTGTAATTATTCATGGGATTGACATGTCATATATGGACCTATTGACATTCAAGACATTGGCAAAAACCCCTAAATCCATTTAAAAATTGCTTCTAAATAATGCAAATATGGTTTCCTTAGAGTAAATCAAGGTATTTGAGTCCAAATAATGTAACATATTTTGGGCTTATTATGTTTATTAAGAGGCCTCACTCAAAACGGGGAAAGTACTAATGTGGGTGTTGGTTCACCTTGGTGCAATCAGTGAATAGGAGATAATGGAAACATCCCTTTAGGTCACTCAAGATGATTAAGAAAACAAATTCAGATCACCAAATCTAGGATCCCATTGGCTTGAGAAAATAATCTTGAAGCTTACACTCAACCCTATCTTGTTGAACATTGAAAATAATGACCCTTTCTTACCATGTCCAATGGCCTTCTAAAATTTTCACAAACCTATCAAAATTTATTACACAAGTAAGTATTAGTTCGCTCAAGGCAACTAATAATAATAATTCAAACCACCAAATCTAGCAATTTCATTGTTCATGCCTTCAATTTTCTTAGAAGCACATCACTTATTTGACCTAACCTACATGCCATTGCCACACCCAAGTCGAGCTCATTGGAGAGAACCTTGCACACCACTAGGTTTGAGAACCCATGACCTTTTGGGGTCGTAGGGTTCCAAAAGGAGCTATTTCAACATTGCATGGTCTTTTGTTTTGTCAAGAACTATCGATTTAGGGTAGTTGACTTTTCAGAATTTACATAATTGGTTGGTTCCAATTTTTCGCAAAAAAAAGATTTTAGAAAATTGACTGATTCTAGTTCCTTACAAATTAAAAATTTGTACGACTTAGCTGGTTCCAAGGGTTTAAAAAATTGGAAGGGTGGTTTTGTTGATTCGTTTTTTTTGAAAGAAAACATCTCGATTAGACAAAATGATTCTCATGCAAAGCCCTTGACCCAACTACATCTACCCAGTTTTTAGATTCATGGGGCAATTTTTTAATCCAATTTTTTGAGGAAACTTGGCCAATTACAATCCTCATTCTTAGGCAAAACATCTAGTTGGTTGCATTGTTTCAATTATCGTATAAACCAAATCTAGTTATTTCAATTGTGAGACTATTTTTTTAATATGAATTTTTTTTAGTGAGCACACATTATACAAGCCTTTGAAATCAGCCAATTTTTTAGTTTTTTTAAAGTAAAGGAACAACACAATGTTTTCAATTCCCATTTTCAACAAGGCATTGAAATTACATAATTTTTTGAAATTAGCCATGGACAACAAATAAAAAGAATAGTTCAAATGCATTTTCATTTAATCAAGGCACTTACATTAAAAATCCAAAATTCAAAATACAAAGCAATTGTGAAGAAAAACTTCAATGATACACATCAAAATTAAGTTACATATAAATATTTTGTGTCATTTTAATGCCATATTAGTTATGGGAAGTTGTGCTAATGATTAATTTGAGTTTGAGGAATTCAAATTTAAAATTCATTTAATTTGATTTGAGTTTTGTTTGAGTGAAAGACTTTTGAAACTTGAACAATAGCTATATCAAAAATAATTTGTTCCACAAAAAGCTAAACTAATCACTCTCTTAATTAAAAAAATTTGATGAGAAAAAGATTGAAGTAATAGTAACCTATTACCCCATTCAAAAAAGATTCACAATTAAAAAGTTGTGAAATTTCAAAATTTCAAAAAGTCAAAATATATTTCAGAATTTTAGAATTTGAAAAGTTTTTTATCACATGTAAATGCGGTGTAACGTACATGACATACAATAACAAATTGTAACATATGATATAAGAAATTAAACCCTAAAATACTTAACATATTTTGGTATGATTTGATATTATGATCATTTTTCAAAATGAAACACATAATTTTACAAAACATACACAATTAAAGAAAAACTCATAGGTATTCAATAAAAATTAACATAAAAGATGTGATGTATTGTGGCAATTATGAATATTTTGCAAAAGATTTCATCCAAAAAAAATTTAAATGATCATCAAGGATCTATAGTCTTTGAATCCTTTGTCATTGTTGACTCATTTGATGGTGATTTGACCTTTATGAGTTCTTATTGTTTTACGATAATGTGTTGTATGAATGTGCAAATATAACTAAAGATCATACCAAGTAGTTTAAGTGATTTATGACAAGTTGTATAATTCAATCAACATTAGAGATCTTTTGTTGGCCTAAATTACCATTTTTCATGTAAGCATGGTCTTTGGAGGAAAGAAATATGTTGTCATATCTTGTTGATGAAAATTATGCAATAATATTGTTTTTGATGTTAATTGCAACATGTGCTCAACATGACATTTTTATTTATTCAAACAACACCCAAAGATTGTCCATTGATGTCCCAAACGTTGGCTATGTTTTTGGGTGAAATGAAGATTGTATTAAGAGGAAAAAAAAAAAATTTTTTTAAAATGAGTATAACAATTTAAATTGATCTTACTCAAAACAATGTGTTGTCAAGTGGCTCCAACAGTGACAGCTAGAATACCAATGTTGAATGTGAATTAAACCTTTTGGATCCAAGATAAAGTATACTCGAATGTTTTGGTTTTCAAAGTCTTTATATCCCACCAACCTCATGTTGTTTAATATATCACAATTTTTTGTAATTATTTATACCTTCAATCAAGGAACATATAGATATTGGGTTTCAAATGAAATGTACATTTATTGCTTTTGGTTTTGGGCCTGTATGTTATATAAGTTCTTATATAGGAATGTGCATGGTTTTAGATGCCTTATTTCCACAATTTTTTATGTACATGCATTTCATAAGTTTATTTTGAATATTGTTTAAGTACAATGAAAACGAAATATACAAGAAATGTTTTGTCACAAATAAATTTGGTGACATATCATATTAAGGAATCAATTAAATTATATGTAAAGAAACTAAATTAGAACTTGTGAATAATCGATTGTTTTGATTCATTTAAATGTCTTTTCTAACCCATCACATTGTATGTTAAGGAATAGCCTTCAATTGTTATGTCAAGATAATTATCATATAAGATGGTTACTAGTGTAAAAATAACATGATAAGACTTTGTTATAATTCACAATTTAATGATATAATACTAAAAATTTAATCAAAGCAATTATAGAATTTATAAGACTTTGAAATAAGAAATTTCCAAAACAATGTCCGATGTTGTTAAATTCCCTCAAGCACAAAGATGAGAAGTTGCAATCCTCTTGTTAAAGTAAATATCACTATGCAAAGTTATTTTCAAAAACAGATCCCCATAAAAAGACGAAAATAGATATAACAATGAGTTGAACAAATTTGTAGACCTTCAAAGATCAATGTAATCTAGTTGCATTCATTTAGGATGTTGATCATTAAGATGATGAAGATCCTTGTTGAAAATTCAAAAACATGAACAACTTAAACCTTGATTGAAAATAGCCCTCAAAGGCCTTTGGAGATATTTAGTTAAGTTTTCAAAATTAAAAGTAAAAAAAATCCAAGGTGTAAACATGGGGGGTAGGTGCACAAATGGGACGACCAATTTGCCACATATCCAAAGTCCCTATTTATTCAAAATCTTGATCAAAATTTGGAAAAATTACAACTAATTTACATTGATTTTCTCCATATTTCCCCCATAACTTTAATATTTAATTTAGAGTTTCAATTTCTTTAAGCATATAAGCAGAAGTACCATAAAACACTTCTTCCTCCAATATGATACGAATTTATAAAAAAAAGTTTCTAATTGGCCCATTCAAAAGTCCATAAATATAATCCTAAAATTCAACTAATTTTTTAAAAAACCCTTAGCTTCCTTATTATGATATCTTACTAATTTCAAGTCCTTAACACACACCCCATAAATCAATGGACTATATCATAATCCACAAAGAAATGGTAGTCAGATGTACATTCTATGAGTTTTGAGTTCAAAAGTTCATGGTTTTTACAATTTTTTAAATTTATAAAATGATTTTGTGCATCATGGAAATGTTCAAGTTAAAATCTTTAAACCAAGTTCATTTTAATAAATTTCAAAGATCTATAAAGCAACATGGGCATTGCAATGACAATCACAAGGCAAAATTGGATTACATGACTCCCAAATTGGTCCATCCATTTGTGCTTGCACCTCGGGATGATGTTAAATCAGATAATAATAAATGCCACAAGAACATTTCTTGCCTTTCTTAATTTCATTTGGGACAAAAAAATTTGGTGAGTTAAAACTAAGACATGAAATTCACACATAATTAGACAAAAATTGGATATCAATTTTGAAAAATCCACATAAGTAACCATTGACAACTAATTGTTCACATACTTGTGATAATGACTAGTCCTAACAAGTTTTGGGATTTAATTAGGTTTAAGTATAAGTTATAAGATAATTTTAAAGTTTTCAAATTGAAAGTTCGAAGTTTTTGTGGAACCACCATCAAAAGCTAGTCAAGCAACCAACTTCCTTTCAAAATTGAATTAAATTTTGAACCAAAAATGTTGCCCAATCTTAAATAGGTTCAATATCTTTAAGACATAAGTATAATTTTATGAAAAAGAGTGTTTGGCCTTAGATTTAGGCAAGTTTTTACATTTGATTAGTTTTACATAACTAATATTATATGATTTTTATTTTAAATTCTTTGTGAAAATGACAAGAATCGAAGGCTCTAAAAATTCAAAAAACCAATCTCAACTAGATCAAAGGTTTCATTGAAAACAAAATAAAATAAAATCAGGGCCAAAGGTTTCAACACTTAAACAACATTGGTAATGACCATATTTAGTGTTGAATTTTGTTAAATTGTCATGGAGTAATACTTATTGAGTTTCTCCTAATGTGATATAAAGCTTTTTGAACATCTTTGTTGCAAATAAGAGGTTTTTTTCTTTCAACCTTCAAACATTAACCTTAAATTAGTGCATAACTAATGTTTCTTTTATTACATGTTGGTGTTAAACATTTGTGATTGGAAGTGTAATCTTAATTTGCAAACAACTTAATGAAACACATTTGACAATCATGATTTTTATTAAATTTTTTACACTCGACTATGTAAAATTTGAATGTTGATTGAATTAACATCTTAAAATACATCAATTTTGGGTTAAATTTTGGTCAATAGTAAAAAAAATTATATGTGTGGGTTTTCAAAAAACCTTTGTATATGCACCATGATCACATATATGTTTACTACACATGGTGTGATTTTTGTGAGAATTTATTCCCATATTTTGCACCCAACCACGAAGGAATGTCAAGACAATGTGGTTGTTATACACATGTAAGGCCCATCATCACCTTCATGTAGGATATTAATCAATAAGAATAGATCTAGTAATTGATTATTGTTTATTTTCAATGTAACAAATTATTTTCTTGGTAAGAAATCATTATGTAAATAATTGTGACATTGGTCTATAACATTGCTAATCAATCTAACAGACATGTTGGGTCCTAGAGAAATTTCATGCAAGAATCTTGAGTCCCATATATTGCACTTTAACATAATGAAGTAAAAAACTTGTTTTTGTTTTGGATAACAACCATTTTTTTGGTGTGAATTTTTAAAAATTTTATGTCATGAATTCAATTAAAAACCACCAAAAATTGGAAAAAAGGTCTAAAAAAATGCAAGAGTTTTATTCATGTATCAATAAGGTAGCCAAAAATATATAAGGATTTTTTTTTCTTTTTAATATTTTGTTAATATCCAAATTTGGCTAAATCAATGTATGTCCACCTTGGTTTTGAAGAGAAAAATTCTATTGGATACATAGCAAGTTGTATCTATGTTTTCAATATTCTTATAATTGTACTTACCATGTATTTGGTTATTTGTGATTGATTGTTCATTTTGAATAGAAAATAATCGTATTTTTTTCTCTTTTAAAGGTATTAGGAACCTAAATGGCAAGTGTTATTGAAACAAGGTGATTTAAATAGGAATGAATTGATAAGAATTGATTTAAATAAAACTAAAAGAATCAATCAAATAAAACTAGCAAGCCTTATACAACCAAAAAATATGGAATTAAAAAAACCAATTACCATTAGACATAAGTAAATTGCGAATGGGTAAAAACTAGTAAACACTTAATAGAAAAAAAGGTGGGGGATGGAAAAAACTACCTAACATAAATAATAAAAATGGGGGAATATATAAAAACCAATATAAACATCAAATAAAACCAAAATGGGCGGAATGCCTTAATGTTGTAACAATGTGAATTAAATTGAAACAAATGTCCATCAAATTGAAAAAAAAGTAAATTGGTAAAAACCAATAAGTATGAAATAGAAAGAAAAAGGAATTTGGAGGAAATGCAAATACTTAATGTTGTTGATAACGTATTTAAGACAAATTAATGAATCTTTGGTGGACACATCAACCACCTTTAGATTCATCATCATAATCTCACGATTTTCATGATGTTCCTTGTTGATATCTCTCTTCAATTCCATCTTCTTGTTCTATCTCTTCATCTTCTTGATGAGTTTCTTTAGAATCTATTACTACTATTTGATTGTCAACAATGTGACCATCATCTCCTAAAGATTCATTTTAGAGCTTGAAAAATTCCTATTAGAATTTCCAATTTTGAAAAAGGGACGCCACTAGGAAGTTTATGTCTCCTTTGAGAACACCTTTCAACTTCTTGCCATAAAATGTCATGGTGATATTTTTCTCTTCATCTCACATAGGCATTGTTGGTATTTTGGTGATGTTGATATTATTAGGATTGAGTTGTTTCAAAGGCATTTGTGCACCAAGGTTTTCAATGATCCATAAGTTGGTTTGCACAATTACCGATTGTTCTATCTATTTCGTGGCCAAATTCTTCCTCTTTTGGTTTGAACTTGATTCCATATTGAGCAATTCTTTTCACGAATTGAATTGTCATAAAATAACCTTTTGCAATTTAGGCACATGCCTCCTGAACTTTTCCCACCATGAAATGGGCTATAACATTAGGTCTCAAAGTAAGGCAACCTCTTTATTAAAATATCCTTTCTTGCAAAAAAGTTGCAACATTTCATTTTCTATTGGAGTTTTTTAAAAAAATTTTGGAAAATTCGCATCAGCATAAAAATCCAACTTTCATGAGATTTTTTTGCCATAGAACCATCATTTTTCCTCCATAATGGATGGTTGACAAAACAACCACATGGATGGGTTGATGGAACCATTCCCATCATTAAAACTAGTGTTGTTTTATCTCTAAGTGATGAGTTAAATTCAATTTTTTTGCTTCCACAAGTGTATTAATTTTATTCAAAAATTCATATAACAACCCGATTGACAACCTCATTTATCTACCAAATTTAAAACTGTATAAAATGGCTATAAATTTATAACTATTTTTTGTACCTTCTTCCAAAAATATGAGAAAAAACATAATTTTTGAAGATATGAGCTTTTTGAGTTCCAATATCATTCCATTTAGACCAAACATTTGAAACTACCATTTGCTTTGAACTTTTATGAACCTTCACTAACCATTTTAAAACTATGAACATCATAACAAAGTGAATGTTCAAAAATTCAAGGAAATTTGGTTCTTCAAGTGTCTTATACATTGTTAACACCTTGGGCTTTTTTGTGACAAATGTCACCATTTCTTGCAATGCTCGACACTTCTTTCACCCAATCAAGTTTTTCAATGTCCTCAATTATGAAGTCAAAGCAATGTGTGACACAAGGATTCCACATATTGTGTGGGTATTAAATAATATTCATCATTCCCATAAGCCTGTAATTGCTTACATTGTTAATCATAACTTGTATGACATTGGTAGGCCCTACATCTTTTATGAACTATTTAATGTGACCATGGATAAAGGTAGTTATAAAGTTCAATCTTCTTTCATATTAGTGCAGTTCAACAACATGTTCTAATTCCAACCTTCTTTGCCATCCCATTTTGCATTTCAATGTACAAAAAGAATTAAGGACAATAAGTCCAAATTACAAGTAAATAAAAGTTCAATGTATATGCAATCAACATTTAGATTATGATAAGTTGAATTATCAAATGCACACACCTATAAACCAAATAGATTTTTGAATTTAGGGTTTAAATTATTCAATAACAAGTACCTCTATGGCTAATGTTTAGAAGAGATGAAAAAGTTCTTGCACAACTTGGGGCTTCACTAAATCTTCTAGTTGTTGGTAGCTTTTGAAGTATCCTTTTCCAAGAAAGTGGAATAGAAAGTTTATAGCAATTCCAAAATCATTGAGTAGCTTAAGTAACAAAAATTGTTAAAAAAAAAAAAAGTCTTTACATTTGACAATATTATAGCCTTGGGTTAGGTTCAATGCATTAAAAATGAATAATTAATTATTTTCGAAAACTGAATTCATGTTTTTAAAACATAATTATTAAAATTTTTGTTAATGAAAATGAATTTTTTTAATGAAATTTGTTTGAGCATTCAATTGCCTTCCAATAACACTTATGTTTCCATGCTCACACTTTCATCCCCTCACCTATTTTTGCCTATTGACTACACTTTTAATGCTCATGGAGAAAAATATCACTAGTTAAGTGAATTATGACTAAATCCATGTGGGGATACTTATCAATATTGTGACACTTTTTTAATGACTAATGAGGAATATGCCTTTTTTTTTACTAACTTCTACAAAATTTTAGATTTTTTTCACTTTCAAAGTGCATTTATTATTTTTTAGTCATTTCCAATGTGCTTTTATCACACTTTTCAACATTTCAACGTTTTTTCAAAATTTTTTTTGTTCAAAGTCTTAAATAATTATTTAATGTCAAACCTAATGCATGGCTACGATAGTTATGGAACCAAGAAAAACACTAAAGTTCAAATATTAAAAAATCATAAACGATAAAGTCCTTGGAACTAAAGTTAAACAAAAACAAGTGAAGAAACTTGTTTGAAAACAAAAAAAACAAAACATTGTATGGTTTATCTTGAAATAACATTCACAAATCCAAACCTAGGATAGTCATAAAAAAACCCTTGTTGCCACCTTTTATGTGAGCACTCCTCCAAAATAGTGGTATTTTTAAAATAGCTATTCCAACTTCTTCATGTATTTATTTTCTGTTTAAATTGCTTTCATTTCAGTACACATAAAAAGAAGATCTTGAAAAAATGGTGCAGAATCCTACATTCCAACATTGCACAAATATTGAAGAGCTTAGCAAGAATGCACCCAAAAAAAGAAGTAAGACCAATGCACAAAAAGACAAAGAACTCAACTTCAAGATCAACTTTGTGGAACATGTTTATGGGCCGATAAGCGGTATCCACTCCTACCATGCGGTGCCTTTTAGGGATCTCATAAACCTTGATCATAAGAAGTTCGACCTCCGATCTACGAAAGCAAATTTTATTGTTGGGGTTAGAGAAACTGCAGTCAAAGGCACACGTTCTGAATTTGCTAATCGATCCCTACTCAAGCCGCAAGAGATTCTTCACCTGAATTAGGAGCGTCGGGAGTACTCTGCAATTACCTCACATGTTACATCGGATACAACTATCATTGACAAATTCAGGTTGTCATTGGTTGATCTTTAGGAAGTTCAGCGGCTAGTGTAAAAGAGAATGAGGTCCAAAGATTTGGATCTTGCAAAAGTGTGAATGTGATTATAGTATGATCTGTAACTACTTTAGTAGCAGCGTACATGGCTCAGTTATGGATGAATCCCAAGTTGAACCCGAGTTTCACCTAAACTGTAAAATATTCGAGTAGGTGGATCGGTAAGATAATAGATGAATAATAGGTGCTTGGATGCATACAGATGGTTAGTAGTCAGTACCTAGGTACAAGGGCTCGGCTGTTATTAGTAGGAAGGTAGTAAACATGGCAACGGAGCAAAACCCAAATGCGTTGAACCTGGATTTCATCGGTTTAATCAGATTCTTTGACTTTGTTGTGCAGCTGCAGACCCTTGCACAAGATCACTACTACATTGTCCATCCCCACGTCTACCTGTAGAGAAGTGAAGTGTTTTGCCACATGAAGTTTCCTGGGCTTCCCAAATTATTGCTGACGCTAGCTAAATGGAGTAAAATTTGACATGTCCCCTTCTGCGTGCTTCCTACCGCACATTGCAAATGCACGTGTGTTGACTGTAAACTTATCTTTCTCACGAGCAGACACGAGAATCTTTCTTCATGTTGCTTCTCACTTCCAACTTCATAATAAACTGATCTTCATAATGCATTGAAGTCCGAAAATCTCAAAATTCATCATTTTACCACTCTCAGCTTTTGTTAACCATCATTACTTACCTGTCTTCTGTATCCAGATGGTGTGACAAGCATCACACTGCCAAATACAAAACAAACGCAAAGCTACACATGAGCAGAAGTATTTTTAAGAGTGTTGTGCATCCACAACTTTTAAGATTCGATATCTAACCCTAGTTTTTGAAACTTTTCATTCACACTGTCAAAAATCTGTACCACAATCTTGCCTTTCTCCCTCACCTGCTTCAGATCCTCCGGGTCATCATCAAGGAGGCCAGGAAAGTACACGAGAATTCTTAGAAACATAAGCAGATATCTTAGAAAACTCACCATATTTGCTCTGAACCCTAGCGGCGTTTTGGAGGGCTTCGACAAATCGTGAAATCGCTTGCCCGCTAATTATATTACTGTCTCCAGATTGTAAAGAGCTGATTTTGTGAAGTTGAGCTCTATTTCAAGTTTATCAGCGGTTGTATGGAGGTTGTTCAACGCGCTGAGAGCTGCATCAAGATGAAAAGTTGTCGCCTGCATATCCATGGCCCAGCTTATGGAAAGATGTGCTACTAATACACCCCCGGCTGCTGTACCTGCTTTCGTAACCCCGACTGCTTTGGCAACCAAGGCCCGGTTGCTGTTACAATGCAACTACCAAAAGAGGGATGCGCTACGTACGCCGTTGCGCAAGCCGCCACTGTAAGCCCTGCGACGGCCACTCCGACATATTTCCATATTCAAGTAGTAGTTCCTGTCTTCCTTTTGGACAATTTCTCGATGGCCAAGTGACTTTCTAACAGGAGCTTCTGGTATTCCTCCATGGTGCCTTTAATTTCCTTCTCCATGTCGGGAAAAATCTGACATACGATATGCAACAAATATTGCAAACAGAGCCAAGAGACTCCTACAGAGATTACGAAGAAAGAAGAACAAATGTATGTATGACTGTTACCTTCCTCATGCGCGCGGATGGCAGGGAACGTTTGACTAAGCGCAAGGAGTGAAGCACAATGGGGGCAGCGCGGCTGAGATCAAATCAGTGTGTGAATTGTGAAAAGAAAAGATCACAGACCAAAAGGAAGGCAAAGCCTAAGATAGATTATAAAAGAGATGAAGAAAACAAAGAATTCCAAGCTCTCTGGGATTTTAGTGCTTTGAAGGTAGAAATGGTTACAAGCCATTAAGGTGGCTTTAAGGAGTAAGAGGCCACCCAGTTGTAGGAAACCCCAAAAGACACTTTCACGAGAGTGTGACGCGCTCTTGGCAATTCATCCTCTTCTGACAGGTTCAATCAGACTCGATTCGCAATACTCTTACTAACAAGTTGAGCTTGCAGTGATTTGAAGGCATTTGCGAGACCACATGCTTATCTGAACGCGTCGGGGTTCTGCAATCAATTCGTTTATTCTGTCTATGTCGTTAGGATGCTTGTGCGCAGCATCTCCCCTCTCACTACATTGTGCAAATATGTATTGCAAATTTCCCTTCCATCGTGTCGAGATATCCACCAGGTACAATTTCTTCGGTGAACTCATCAGTGCGCTCTTCATGAGCTTGCGAATTTCCGGATCCGACGTGTTTGCGACAATCCCAAATTGTGTCTTGACAAGCATGATGAGGTTCACAGCGTTCGTGAGAAACGGAATCAGGTCGGACTTCCCCAAGTTGTCCGCGATTTTGACCGTCACTGCGGCCATTTTCTCCATTCTGTGCTGAGTTGGAGCTGCTTTTGCAAAAAATATTTTTGACCCAATATCGAATTCCTCCATTCCGAAACCGTTTTGACCTGCTTTTGTGAATTATGTCTTCCAAACACGGTCGGTAGAGCTAAGGGTACGTTTCATTGGTCTCCTACTCACCCATTATTTGTACTACCTTCCACTTATACCTAGTTAAGATATCCTACCACATTTATCCCCAATGCCATGTCATTTGCCAAGTCAATTTTTATCCATCTTGTGTGAATAGGATAGTGTTAGGTTAGTTTACACTTTTAGTGTATTCCTAGTTGGCTGTTCAGTGGCCTGAGAAACAACAGTGCTGAGGACACGTGACAATCGGTAATGCACTCCGACTGTAATACCGTACCCTAAGCTCAGTTTCATTATTAAATAATACTCAAAATAGTGAAATGAAATTTTGTGAAAATATGAAGTTGACATGTTGAAAATCATCATAATTATCATAGCCTACATTCAGAATAATTTCACGACTCATTTCACAATTTATAATAGAATTTGGTAAAAAGTATAATCTCGAAATTAAAAAACAAAATTCATTCTTTGAAAAAAAAAAATTATTCGTTTTGTCAATGTGGAAACTGACCCTTGGCCATGGTAATTGGCAATACATGATTTCATCTGAATCACCTGGAAAAGCTGACAGCACTCTTTTGTCAGATCTTTTCTTCCAGGGCTATTTTTCCTTGTGTTTTATCCATTGGTGAAAAACGCAAGGGAAATTTCCTAAAATCTTCTCTAAGGTGGGCTAGAAAGTGGTCCCATATGCTAGGCTTGACCAGTTCTCACAAGTTCCTGGCATTCTCAAGAATTGGAATTTGGGGGCTTACATTCACGTTCTTGTTGTGGCAGTGGCTGAAACTTGTGAAACCTCTGCGTGGGTGTCTGTCATATGCCACAAACAAGAAAATTATGAATGTGAAAAACGGCCAATGGCAACGGCAGCATGTTGACAGCTTCCTGATTACCGTCTCGTGCGGTAACACTTGCAATGTTGCCCTTACTCGTTTACACCCGTTCAAGTCATCGGCAAGGCCAACAGTGCTGGTCTTAGCAATTCGCAATGTCTCCACGGTACAACGAGTGAACCTTGTGAGTTTTGGTATACAATAGAGAAGTGGAAAGGAAGTGCAGTGCAGCCATGCCCATGAAAGTTCTTAGCATCCAGCTTGGGGATTTGACGTTTCCATGTAAGTTACAGATGTGTTCATGACTTTTGATACATAAATAATGGAAAAGTGCCTCAAAGACCAAATATTGTACATGCCAAGAGATAATGAATGGCCTAATTAGGTTGGGAATCTTTTTAATAATTTGGCTTAATCTTAAAATTTATTTTAACATATTGGTGTACATTTAAAATGTTTTGAAAACTTTGGCTTCAAGTTGAAATTTCATTGAAGGTTAAAATCTTTTTCAATCATTTAACCTAGGCTAGAATCCTTGTTAATATTTTAGCTTAGGGTTAAACCCTTTCTAAAGCCTAGTGTAAAAAAGTTTCATATTTGTTTTACGATTAGTTTTTTAAAATCGTATCTTGGGTTTGGGGTTGGAATCTTTTTGGCATTTAAGCTTAAGGTATAATCTTTATAATTTTTGGCTCAAGGTTGAAGTTTTTCTAACCTAAGGATAAAATCTCTTTAGGCCTAGGGTTAAAATTTATAGTTATTTTGATTTTGGGTTAAAATATGTTTACCACTGTTGATTGGAGTTGAATTTTTTTAGCCCTAGGGTTAAAATCTTTTTGTTATTTTGCTTTAAGGATAAAGCACTAAGGCTTAAAATTAAAATTTTGTTTAAAATCTTGACTTTAGGTTAGAATTGATTTAAGCCCAGTGGTAAGAATTTATTTAAGAATAAGGTTAGAATCTATTTAAATGCAAGGGTAATTTTTATTATTATTTTGACTAGGGTTGGAATCTTTTTACCACTTTGGCTTGGGGTTAGAATATTTTTAGCATTTAGGCCGCACACATAAACTTAAATTGTAATATCTTTATTATTTTGGCTTAAGGTTAAAATCTTCTTAACAATGAAACCTAAAATTAATTTTTAAAAATATTTTGTTTAAGGTTAAACATATTTATGCCTAAAGTTGGGTTCACACCAATGGTTAATAGAGATATTTTTATTCCATTGAACCTTTTCTTGATTTGAGGGTTAAAACAATTAAAATATAAACAATAAAATAACCTTTGAGATGTTCACATAAAGGAGACTAGTGTGGCCCGTGCCGTTGGCCCAAGTGTTACTTAGTTAGTTGCTTTCTTTGGACCCACCATGATTTTATTTTTTCTAAATTAAAAAATTACAGTGTAAATTCAACTATAATTGTGCTATTTTTGGGAATATCTTGCCAAATTTCGATATCACAAAAATGGAAAATTATAAGTATAAAAAATAAATAATAAAATAACCCTGCCTTGGAGGTGGGGATGCAGGTAGGAGGTGAGGTTCTTCATCTGCCTTCAAAAAATTGTAAATTGAAATTGCTGGCATGGCTCTTAGCATGTGTGAGCAAGCAAAGCATAAGTTGCTAATTTACT
>Ga0116227_10010960_pt1 | contig 15506 bp, 22 predicted proteins | sample S1TSphgellanicum_FD_89693 | JGI IMG/M metagenome (GOLD analysis project Ga0116227, IMG submission 89693) | Host-associated microbial communities from peat moss isolated from Minnesota, USA - S1T2_Fb - Sphagnum magellanicum MG | ecosystem: Host-associated > Plants > Peat moss > Unclassified... | reverse complement strand
TCATTTAATTATTTGTTGACCCCAAAATTTGTGAGCATGCCACTTGTCATTTAACTATTCGTTAACCCCACATTTTGTAAATGTGCCATGTGTCAACATTGTGAATGTGCCATGTGTCATGAAACCACTAGCCAAATGTTCAATTTACATAGTTGCAACATAATCAAAATGTTCAACTTACATAGTTGCAACCTAGTTGAAATTGCAATTGTATTTCTAGCTAATGTCATGTTTAATTAAGAGATGAAGCTCATCCATTAGTCGAATGTAGTTGACAACATCTCTCAATTATATTGGTAGAACAATTTTCAACTAAATTGGCAAGTAGTGGTAATTATTGTGGTGTTAACAAGTGGCATACACTTTTGATTATATTTTCATTATTAATTTGTACTTTTTAACATTATTGGTTAGCAATTGCAAAAAATAAATTGCAATTATATGTGTACTTTTCGACTTTGTTTATAGTTGAATAGTAGTTGAAAATGTAATTGCAAAAGGGGGGGTTTTCTACTAGTGGGAGGAGACTGAAAGGGTGGAGGTTTTCTATGAGCGAATTCAAAAGCTGGCTCATGGTTTGCAAATACTGACCATAGACAATTTTCTAACTACTATGTTTAGAGCAGGTTTGCAATCATACCTTAGAATTGTGATTACAAGGATGAAACGGTCAACATTACATCATGAGGAAGCAACAATGTTATGTGAAAAAGGTATGACTATTATAGAAGCAAGGAGTGCACTGTTAGTACCATAGAGTATCAAACATGTAGTATCAAATAGGTAGTACCAACAAAAACACAAAGTAATATAGGGAAGATTGACAAACATTGCACAAATTGTGGGATGATAAATCACAATGTGGAGACACGTAGAAAGAAAAAAGAACAGACCATGGTGGCAACCACAAAGGTGGCACAACCAAATCAAAAAACACAGAAGACATTTTCATATGCATGTCATATCTATGGTTTGAATGAACATAAAATGACAGATTGTCCAAAGTTTATTGAGATGTAGAAAATGTTTCATGGGAAATACGTGATAGTAGCAAAGGTTCAACCTATTGTTGAGACAAACAATCATTGCGGATGTGAATGTGGTGGATGTTAATGTTACCACGAGAAGTAAAGTAATTAAAAAATAGGTGTTTAAGGATAGAAAGCCAAGAAAAGTAAAGAGTGTTGCTAACTAAGAGAAAGAAGAACAATTGAAACAGTTAACGGTAAAGAAAATTCAATAGATTTAGAAAACACAAACTCAAATAGAAGGGCCATCCACATCCATGGAGGGATGGAACACAACTTGGCTGAATATGCCAAATACTACTCTTGTGGATGCATAAAATTTTTAGGAAGTAGTGAATTCACAAGGGAAACTGATCACAATAGAAGAGATTTTTCTAGACATTGGTAAGCAAATGTTAGAAACAAGTTATACTTTGAATTTAAGACAATTGCTTAAAATAGCTCTTAAACTAAAAAGATATTTTTGGCAGAAGCTGAAATTAGAGAAAAGTCAGAATGTAAGTAAAGCAACCACAGAAAAACAAGTTGGTTATTTAATACCAAAAGTAGGGACAGTTATTGTAGCACTAGATAATCATATGGCAATTATCCAAGTATAGCTTGGGAAGAATACAATAGAGGATGTGTTGTTGGATGGAGGTTCTGGAATAAATATTATCACAGAAAAGTTGAGATTGAAGTTGATGATTCCAAAGCCTAAACCTACACCATATAATCTCAGAATGGTAGATCAAACAACCACAAAACCAGTGGGGTTGATTAGACATCTGAAGATATACGTTCATGCCATTCCTTATATAACTATGTTTATTGTACTTCATAACAATGTAGTAGATTTTAGTTATTCCATGTTGTTGGGGAGACCATGGTTGGGGGATGCTAAAGTGGCACATGATTGGGGAAGTAACACTGTTACCATATAAGGGAATGGGACAATCAAAAAAATTACAGTTACCAAACATTTGGGAGGTGAAGTCAAAAGACCAAAAATGTTATTATGCTACAATTATTAGAATGGTATCATAGATGAAGAAGAAGAAGATATCATCTTTGCTACAAGCCATAATTGTTTTCCATGGGAACAATTAGTTTACCTAAGATAATTCAACTTATGAAAACCACAAATGTGGGGATCATGGGTATAGATGTGAAGACTAGTATTTCAGAACAAGGATCTAAAGTACAGAGCGTAGACTAGAAGATGCCTGGCAACATATATGAACTAGAAATAGTTTAAAGGATAAGGTGTATCCATAGATGTACTACAAACATGCAACTAAGGATTGTTGTAGTGGATGAAACTCTAACAAACATAAAAGCACAAGGATTGTAAATAGCCAAATGGACATTAATTAAAGATCAATAATTGATGAAGTTCAATATGGGAATTGATGTAGAACCAAAGATGGTGAAGATTAATGCACAGTTAAAAACAAGCAAAATGTTGGAAATGAAGCAATTGTTGACGGAATTCAAAGATGTTTTTGCATGGACATACAAAGATTTGAAAGGGATTCCACTAGAGCTAGCACAACATAGAATTGAGTTAGACATTACTATACTGCCAGCACATCAGGCCAAGTACAGATTAAATCCAAACTATGCTACAACGATCAAACAAAACATAAGTAATTTGTTAGTAGCTTGATTCATTAAATCTATAGAAGAAGCTACATGGTACTACTACTACCCATAGTAATAATACCCAAGAAAAATGGCAAGTTGAAAATTTGTATAAATTTCAAAAAACTAAATGTAGCCACAAGGAAGGATCCATACCCATTACCTTTCACATATGAAGTGTTGAAAACAATAGCAGGGTGTGAGGCATATTCCTTCTTAAATGAATATTTAGGATATCATCAAATATCTATAACTCCAAGGGACAAATACAAGACCACATCTATTACAAACTAGGGGGCTTTTATATGGAAGGTGATGCTTTTAGAATTAAAAATGGACCTCCAGCATATCAAAAAACCGTGACCAAAGCATTTAGAGAATATTTGGATAGTTTTATGAAGATGTTTTTGAATGACTTTATGGTGTATAATGACATGGAGAGTCATTTGCAAAAGTTGAGACTATGCTTTCAAAAATGCAGAGAATATGGCATTAGTCTAAATCCAAACAAATGTGCATTTATGGTATTTTCAGGGATGATCTTGGGTTTTATTGTTTCCAAGGGAAATTACTAGATCTAAAGAAAATACAAGCAATAGTAAACATGCCACCACATAAAAATCCTCAGCAAATTTGAGTATTCAAGAAATGGCATAATTTTATAGATGTTTTATAAAAAAATTTGGTATTATTATGGCACCTATCATTAAACTAACTAGAAAGACAGAGACTTTTTTTTGGACAAAGGAATGTAAGAAGGCCTGGGAATTAATTAAACAAAAGTATATTGAAGCACCGATATTGATATCATTAAACTAGCAGGTGAAACTTCATGTTCATACATATGCGTCCTTGTTAGCTATGGGGGCTATGTTGTCTCAAAATGTAACAAGGAAAAATGATCAACCAATAGTGTATGCTTCTAGGCTTTTGAACAAAGTAGAACAAAATTATAACACAACACACACAGAGACTTTAGTAACAGTTTTTTCTTAGCACAAGTTCAAACATTATTTGTTGGGCAATAAGTTTGTCTTTTATGTAAATCATATGGCATTGGTTTATTTTGTCAACAAACCACAAGTTTCAAGGAAAGTAGCTAGATGGTTGTTATTGTTCCTTGAATATGATTTTAGAGTAGTGTATAAGCCAAGCAGAATTCATGTAGTTGCAAATGCATTGTCAAGATTATCGAATGGTACAAAACCCATAGGTGTGTTTGATCAAACCACAAATGCAAGTTTGTTTTATACAAAGCCTGAATGATTGATGTAAAAGAAATTTTGAAAACAGGATAGATTAAGGGCACGTTATCAATGTAGCAAAAGTAGAGATTGGTTAGGAGAGCAGAGCCTTTTACACTGAAGAATGGTGAATTGTACAAAATGGGCTAAAACAACAAACAAACTACGATGATGTTTGATAACAACAAAAGCATTGATGATGATGAAAGAACTACATGAAGAACCTTTAGGAAGGCATTTTGTAACAGAAATAAAGTAGAGGAAGATATCGGATGGTAGATATTGGTGGCCAACTATGTATAGGGACGTGCATGATTACTTCAAATCTTGTGATGCATGTCAAAAAACAAGAGGATTAGCAACTCACAATCTTGCAAAGTTAGTCACAAGTCCTCCAAAGGAACCATTTATGAAATGGGGACTTGATTTTGTGGGGCCAATTAAGCTAGTAGGGAGATATATAGGGAACAAATATATTCTTGTTGCCACAAATTATGGTACTAAGTGGATGGAAGCAAGAGCATTGAGAATTAATATAATAGCAATCACAACAAAACTTTTGTATAAGTGCATATTAACCAGGTTTAGATGTCCTTTGACTATAATCACAAATTAAAAAATTCATTTTATTAATGATGCCATCAAGTATTTGACAAATTATTTTTTAGTGAAACATGTGAGTTCTACAACTTATTATCCTCAAGGGAATGGGCAAGCTAAGTCTATTAACAAGGTGCTTGGGACATTATTGACCAAATTAATTAGTGAAAATAGAACAGATTGGGATGAACATCTATTTATAGTGTTATTTTCATACAGAATTGCATACAAAGTAGCAATAGGGTATACACCATATCAATTAGTGTATGGATTACATCCATTAATGCCCACATAGTACATGTTCCAGTTGCTGGTGGAGATGAGAAAGACAATGCTCTAGTGAAAGTTTTAACTAATAGAATTACAAAGCTCAAAAAGTTGCAAAAAGCTAGAGTGTAGGTTGCAGAAATTACAGGAATTCAACACTGGAATAAAACATTATGGAGTCAACAAAAGAATCTAAAAAAAAAGTTTAGTTTTGGTGATTATGTTATGTGGTTTCCAAAGGGCAATAAGTCACACCTAGGGGAGTTTACTAGGAAACGGTTTGGACCGTACAAAATATAATATGTGTTGCCAAATAACATTATGTTATTGGTGACCATTGAGAAGTTTGAAATTGACCTTATGTTGGTCAACATGAATAAGTTCAAACCTTATAAATACATGGAATCTGAAGTTTAGAAAAAAGAACAATAGATGCTAGTATATTGGGAACAAAGTGCAGGTGGAGTTCAGGAGGTGAATTCTGATACAGAGTAGGATGATGAAGGATGTGAAATATAAAAACCACAAATGAAGAATGATGAAGATAAAGAACAAATCACCAATCTAACAATGAACACAATCTTTATTTTCAATTTGCAGATCAACAATAATTGTAACAATGCAAAATTTGCGATGCAGGGATCTAAAGATGATATGTCAGGTGTATTGGTTGAATCAACAAGAATATTTACTTATTCATCAAGAATATTCACACAATCATCAGAATTGTGGGCACAATCAACAAAGAAATTGGTACAATCAGCAAAGAAATTGGTACAATCACCATATGTGTTTTCATAGTCAGTAAATAAATGGGCACAACCAACAAAAGGTGTATAGGGCGAACGAAGTGGAATCAATGTAGATAATGTAAGGAAATTACGGATGTGGAATAATTAGAAGATGAAATCTGTGACGTTCATTCATAATGATGATGTTAAATGTTTCCATGTGGTTGTACAAGGGACCATAAACTTGTAATGATGGGCCATATTAATTTCAAGGATCATGCATTAATTAAAAGATGACAGGCAGATGAAAAAATGAATGTGATGGGTGGGATATTCAAGGATGTGAAAAACTAAGATAACCATTGAAAACAATTTGCATTTGTTACTAGAAGTTCTGCACATTTTTGAAGTTTTGGAGTTCATAACAATATGAATGTAGAAAGTGCAATTGAAAAACTATAACAAATAGCAAGGGAAAAGGAAGTGCAAAAGAGTGAGCATAGACAAAAGTAGGAGGAGGAAGTGGAATTGTTGAAAAGAACAACAGTAAAAGAGGAGTTGAAAAGAGTAGAGAGAGGAGTTTGAATATTCAACCATTGACTGTAAGGTTGCCGCCGCATTCATCATCATCTTTGAAATGTGTAGAAGGGAAGGCGTATAATGAGAAAATATTATTTATGCAGATGATAATTCAAGACATAGATATAATTGGAACATTTGTAGTTGAGATTTTACACATAAGTAGACAACATTAGTGTGCAAAAGAGTAGATAGGATTAGGAGCTACATCAATAGATCCAGTGTGCATTGAAAATTTGGAGGAAGACAAAGCTAAGGAACATCATTTTGTGGAGGCACAAATAGTGCAAAAGGATGCAGGGAGGAGAACGTTGTTGCATAAGAAGAATAACTATTCATAGAAGTGCAGCTGAAAGAATAGCAAGCTAGAGGGGTGTAGACAATGCTAGAATCACAACAAAAGGCGATGGAGATGGAGTAGCTTGAAGCGAAAATGGTAGCGAAGAAAAGATGCACACTCCTAGATAAAGCTACACTTTTGGAAAAAGGTATTAAAATTCTAAACCCTGAGTGATTCATGTGGACACAGATGAAACAAAACTATGACAAATATGTAGAACAAATGGGGAGCTGGAAGGATATTATTATAGAAGAAGACTAGGCTTCTAAAGCAAGGCTTGTTCCTTTGTTTCTGATGGGGTGGGAAGCATCGATGCTCAATGTAATGTTGGAATTTCTAAACACATTATTGATCAAGGGCATATATCTACTTTAGGCATAAGGATAAGGTGTATGTAATTAGTAAACAATTGTTTGTAAATGTTTTTGGAGTGTGTGCAGAAGGGTATGTAGAGGAACCAAAAGGGCATGTCAATAAGTCATTAGTAGTTTAGGCATTATAGAGTTGTAGACTTGCACCTACAAATTTTTTTGTAGATCAATGGAATGTAAAGAGTCTAGGTCTACCATACTCTATTAGATATCCTGCCATTATATTTGTCATTTATTAAAGGGAGAAGGTACAATATTTTAGCAACAAAAATGTTATTACATTGGTGAAAGCAAAGAAAGGGCAAAAGGTAAATTGGGCATATATTATATTTAATAGTCTATGTAGTAAGTTGGATAGGTGGTATAAGTATGTTAAGGAGAATAAAGGGGATAAGAAAAATACTTGTCAAACTGCCTTGGTATTGGTAAAAATCTTTAAATATCTATTTGGGCATCAAAAGGAAAATCGACAAAAACCATCGGCCAAGGTTAAAAAAACTAAGGAGGAGATGCAAACAACATTAGAGAATAGAAAGAAAGCTATAGCAAACTCTCTAAGAAGTGTTCTCAAGAGGAAGAACAGAGTTGAGGAAGGAGGAGCCTTAGGTTCAAAAGTGAAGAGGGAACAAGAAAGGATAGATTTTAGGGCACATGAAATGATGAGGGGCAGATTGGAACCATTTACAATGCCAATAGTGGTAAAGGCAGTGCCAATAGTGGTACAAGTAGTTAGATAGACTACAACAATACCATAGATGACATCTCCATAGGAAAGACAACCGAGGAAATAAAAGCAAGAGATACCATAGATGACATTGCCATAGGAGAGATAGCTAAGGGAGCAAAGCCAAGGAGTTAAAAGGAAACATGACATAAGGTTTCCAGAGCGTGAAAAACATTTGCACTTTGAAGGGGATGTATGTGAAGATTGGATGGACATCACTACAAGTCTAAAACATTTGCAACATTTATAATAGCATTTGCAATAGTAACAACTAGAAACATAGGAAGGTTTATAGGTAATTGAACTGTAGATAGAAAGAGTGGCGACACAACCTGCTTTTGAAGAGTTTAGACCAACAAATCTATAGGTACCACCTAGTAGGCCAGAATCTGTTAAGGGATTCCCATTTGAATTTGAACTAAGGAGAAGAATGGTACAAAAGCTGGGATCATTTGTAAAAGGATTTGGAGATCCTACAACACAGACAAGTACACCAAATTTTATGGACGAGGTAGCTACAAAAGTAATGAAAGCCGATAAGGTAGTTGAGTTATTTCAGACCATGGCAATTGTGAGTCTAAACATGGGGAATTTGACTTTGGAACTAAACACTCTAAAAAATAGATTGGTTATGGGGGAGAAGGAGAAAGAAGTGTTACATGAGGAATTGGATAAGGAAAGAGATTTCTAGAGGGGGTATAAACATAATGTGGAAATTTGGAGGAAGAATAGGGTAGAGGCTGAGTAGAAAAATAAAGTACTCATTAGGAAACTATAGGATGAGAATGAGGATTTCAAAGGTAGCATAGCACGGTGGAAGTTGTAGGATGAAAAACTACAAAATTTAAAATAGAAGGTTGAGATTTGGGAAACCATAGCGAAGAAGTGGATAGAAGCATTATTTTTTCATAAGAAACAATAGGGGGCTTTGGATAGTCAGGTGAAAGCACTAATTAAAAAAAAGAAGGAGAAGGAGAATGTTTTGACATATTTGGAATTGATAAATTTGAAGAAATGTATCTCTATTGTAAAAAAACTTACAAGAAAAATAACAGAAGCAGAAAGAAAGTAGTTAATGGAGGACAAGAAGGAATGTTAGAAAACTCTATAACACTTGCAAACATAGTTGGAGAGGGTACAGAAACATAAGAAGAGTTTGGATCTAACTAGTATCAAGAAAATATTAGAGGATTATGAATAGATGTCATATTACTATACCTTGATGAAGACGAAGAACAAGATGAAGGACTTTGGCAAAATTTTAGGAATGGTGGGGTTGCATAAGAAGATTTTATAAAAGAGTTGGAAAAGAATCTAGTTTAACATAGAGCTGATGAGAAAATTATGAGGTACAAGTTGGAAGCTTATCAAAAGAATTTTCCAAATTTCATCTGTGGCAATCCAACAAGTACAGAAGTATCGAGCCAAGATGAAGAGACAAAAGTAGGGCCTAGTGAGATAGCTCAAGAGGAGGAAGTACAGATTGAAGAATCACATGACCTCAAAAGTGGAATAACTCAAGAGGAAGAAGTACAGCTTAAGATAGCACATGACCTTAGAGGAGGGGGTTAGGAAGAAAAATAACAAGAAGGAATTCAGGAATAAGAAAAGATGGAAGCTATTCCAACACTTGAAGAAAAGATATCCAAGATATAACATTTGGAAATAAAACCACAAACTAAATTAATGGGGGAGGAAATCAGAACTATAGAGCAAAACGTAGATATAGAACCACTAGTTTCTGTGTAGATTAAGATTACAACACTGTAATAGGGGAAACATATGTTTAAAAGGATATAGAATACTTTCATTTTATTTTAGTCATTTTACAAGGATTTCAAGGATGGAATTCAAAGTATAGAGGGGGTAATGTTAAGGGGGTAGGATGAATATGTGAGTTTGGATGAACAAGGTAGTTAGGATAGGGACTAATCAAGGAACTTTGTTAGTTTGAATTTTGAATTCTTGTTGGTTTTGATCATGGTGATGTGACTTGGGATAGTCCAAAAGGAAGGAGTTTTGGAAAACAAGGAATCAATGAGGAGTACAACAAAGCTTTTCTAGGAATCTGGGAATTCCACAACAAAATAACATCCTAGGGTGTTTCATTGAAGGACAAAGACAAGGATCATAAGTTTGTGTTTTGTTATATGAAGTTGGGGACAAATGACTATGTAAAAAAAAAATTTGTGCAAGAAATATTTTAGTTCGATGAGGATGAATCTTTTATACTTTTGCTCTTCGACGATCTAAATAGTGATCCTCGAAGTTGTGCAAGGTTATTGTGTAACACAAAAAAGTTGATTGATGAGTTAAATTTTCCAATAAGCATTGAGGTTGAGTTCAACGTCTCAAGCATTAGTGTGCTAAATGGGGAGAACATTTGTGTGCAGTTCACTATTGTGCAAAGCGAATTGAAGGTGAAGGCGAAGAAGGGAAAGATGGTGCAACTGTAATCAACATTGGCTACAAACGTTGAAAGTTCTATAACACAAAAGAAGTGAAAGAGGGTAAAGAAGGAGAAGACAAAGACTAAAATAAAAGAAAACATTGTTGATAATGTTGTGATGCATAAGAACCCCAAAGACTTCAACGAAGCAAAATGTAAAGTAATCGACTAGGCTATGTCTACAAAATTTGATGATTATTGTTCATTAAGTTTTAAAGTGATTCCTGATGTCGAAATAGTTGTTCAACGTTTTGTTGAAACACCATCACGGATTTGTTGTCGCCCATTATGCATGAAGCGCAAGAATGAAATAAAGATTAAGTTTATGACCCAACACAAGATTTAATGGAAGTTGCGAATGTATGTGTGTCCAGCAAGTCTAATGGATTTGGAGGAAATCTTTCCAATTAAACCCACTAGTTAGAATGAGATCTCAAAATGCATGTTTTTTGTCCTTGGCGGCTAGCATACAGCTGTAGTGCTGCAGGTATCCCATTTTTTCATATGCACGAGAACTTGATTATCTTTCTGAACTAAATAACTATTTTGATTCAATTTTTTTCTTATAAGAAATTTTTGCACTTGACAATGTTAATCCAAAATTGTGGGAGTTTTTTTCAAGTTTCTAGCTTGTTGTGGTATGGCATCCAGAGACTTTCTAGATGTAGAAATTTTCATCAACATTGAACAACCTTAAGCACATGCAGAAGTGTTTACCCGCATATAGGGAGAACCTCTCTCATGTTTGACACATCTAGATAAAACTTGGACGTCCAACCGCAATATTAAGTTCAAATTGACATTCTAAGGATTTGAAGGTATATTATTAAGATTACCAATTGTGCGTTGTAATGCTTTATTATTTACAAAATATCCAAATCTAATCACTTTGTAAATGATGTAGATTTTTAAAGGTTCACTCTAGGTTGTTTTCGGAGTGAAATCAATGAAGGAAGATATTAATATTCTTTTGGCATCAAATCAAGTATTTAACCTATGGTCAACTATTTTCCTTGCATGGGAGGAAGGAAGAATCCTTGATGGTACTGGTTCTTTACCATCAAATCCTATTCCTTTAGGGAAATTTGCGTTATCTCCCCTCGTCAGACTAAGTGAATCCCAATTTATTGATCTTGCGAATGAACTTTTGGCTCAAAGGGTGGTGCTGCAATATCAGCCAATGGGAGGAGGTGATCCTCACATTAAAATAATGCTAAACTGGTCCCTCGTTCTATAACACAAGAAGGTGATCAAGCATGAAATCATGGTGCACCGTGGTTTTTCAAGATTAATTTCAGTCAGAAGTACTTACACCGTGAAGGAGTGGAAGGAGGTCAAGGCTATTAATGAATATGATGATCAGTTATTCACAATCCTGGAGTAGTAACTAACAAAGAATTTTTTCACCAACAAATTGAAGTTGAATCCATCCAAGGATCCTCCCCCACCATCATTCATTAATACCTTAAGTAGGTGGAAGTCAAGCATGAGTCCTAAAGGTGTGCTAGTGGATGCACTTTTTTTTGAAAACTCCTACAGGTGCCAGGAGATTATGGACATGTCTACATTGAAGTAGATTCTTGATTTTGAAAATAATGTTGATTTCTTTTAGCAAGGTGTTAATGGTACCATTGTTGTGATTTGCACCACTAAAAACTTGAAGGAGTTCACTATTTGGAAAGGGGACAAATGGGAAAGTGTTCTTAGCAGATTAAAAGATTACACAATGCACATCGGTGTGTGGGTGTGTATATGTGAAAAGGAGTTCTTCGAGTATTTAATGTTTACAATTCATAAAACTATAATTGATCCATACATAGAATACGAAATTGGGACCTACCGTCCATAGCTGGAAAACTCCCTAACGGGTGTAATACAGTTGTTGAGAGCCTTATACTTTTTTTTGTTTATTTGTTTAGAAGGAATGTTGGAGAGGATGTTGTTAAGAAGGCCTTAAGAAACAATCGGCTTCCCAGTGTGATCACAAGGAAGGACTCAACACACATGGATGTATGCCAATTTTATAAGTAGGAGGTTTGCTTAGAGGCTCTCCACACTATTTTTCTTTCGTTGCTCTTGGATAGGGTCTCCATTGTTAATATTTATGGTGGTGGTGCACTCTCCTTTCTTGCATTGGTAAATTAATTCCTTTACTTTATGTGCAGATTTCTACTCTTGTTGTCTTCCCTAAAAGTTTTTTGACTTCCACTATGTGTTGTTGTTACTTCATAGGAGTTAAAATGTAAAGTCTTTGGGTTTTTGCCTTTTGGATTTGCTCTGAAAGGAAAAATAACAGCTTCTATATATTTACGAATGGTGTTTGGGTTATTAGCTCACTCAAATAATGAACACAATCTAAAGGACATATATACCGATGATAACTTAGAGGATTAGGAAGATGACAATGAACATGTGGATTATGAAGAGGACATTGCAAAAGGCAATGATTCTAGGGATATTAGAAAATTGTCAAAAAGATCCTAGTCGAGCAGTGAAGTGAGAACATCAAGGAGCTTAGGTCATACTACAAAAAAGAAATCAGCTCAAGATGGACCTAATCATGTATGTAGACAAGAAATGACAATCCTATACTTATAAAAAGACCTCAAAGCAAGCAAGGTGTGTGCCAAAAGAATGTCGAAAATGATATGGATTTTGATGATTACATTGTGAATCCTATAGAAAAGCAAGCCAGAATTCCTGCTTATGGTTCCAATGTCAAAAAATTCTCTGTAAATTGGGATAGCTCAATCAAGGAGCAAATCCTTGCATTGAACATTGGAGAATAGATGTTTGGCCTTCTACACTTAGAAGAAATGAGCCCAACAAAGAAAAGTACATAGGGTATTTTCCTTTTTTATTCATATACCAATCGTAATTATTGAGGATAATTTCGTTACAATGGATTCCATATTATTAGAGTTTTTGTTACTGCATTCTCCCACCAATAGAAATCTAGTGAATGTAGGATCATTTTTTATCCTTGCTATTCAATCAAATCCATTAGATTGCCTGATAATATTTCTTCGAATTGAAAACTAAGTATATGGTTCTTAAATGGAATTGGTTTGCTTTCTATAAATTGGGTTAGTTATTGCAAATTTTCTGTTCTAGAATCAAACAATCGCTTGGTAAACTTGTGCTATTGTTTTTTTTACATTTATTTTTGTTGGTGGACGGAATCGAATGGCTGCCCAATTCTAATATCATGGTGTTCTTTTTGTTGAAGGTATTTTTGTTGGTTGGTTAGAATCAAGCGACTGCCCAATTCTATTCCCTTAATTTTCCTTTTAATTGTTATTTTATTAGTTTGTAACAATTGTTCATCCCATGCCTTCTAAACCTATGATTTCATTGCTTTTTGTTTTTTTTATCGGTGGTTAGTATGGGGCAACTACTTGATTTTATAACTATTTTTTTCTTGTTGGTCAAATTGTATTGTGGTTAAAATCAACCAACCACCCAATTCAAACATGTTTGTTCAATTTTTTCCAAAATATTTTTTTAATGATTTTGTAATCAAGTGGCCGATTTTTTTGAATTTGTTTTAAATGTTTGTTTTTTTGTTATTGGAATTTTCATTTTGAATTTTATTTTATGGTCCTATTTTCCATGCTTTGACTTGGTAGGTGCAATGCAATTGGCACACTTGATAGATTGTTTTGAATATTGTTGAAACTATTGAGAATGGTTTTGAAAATTTTGATTTAGGAGGTTTTTTTTTTTATCCACATCGGGATGTATAAGACCTAGTTTTTTCCATTGTGAAAAGGTGGGCTAAAATTGTTTTTCCAAGTGGTAAGAGTGATTGGGAAATGTAGATTGAAAGTCTTATTGATGACAAATTTATTGATTTTGTTGAAGGTGATGAATGTCGCATTAGCAAGGTGTAATTTAAAGTGGAGTCCTTTGGTAGGGATGTTGGTCCAAGGTCTCATAGAGGCATTGATGATGATTATGATAGGTATGAATCTAATCTGTGTTTTAAAAGATTGTGTGAAGCGGAACAATGTTGTGTGTAAGTAAGGTTCATTGTGCAGATGGTCAAGTTCCTAGGTTCCATGTCGTAGAAGGGTGTTCCATTCCATTGGAGAGCCTATGCTCAACTTCAACATATAATGTGATTTTTGCCAAGACATTCAATAGTTCTATTGGAGATAGCAATAATATTTGTTGGAAGCCGTTCTACCTTACTTAGAGGCTCTTTAGTCTTCAAGACTTAGTGTTTCCACTTTTGTAGAAAGAAAACCTTTTGGTAGCATTAAGCATATTAGTCAAAATGATCCCAAATATAAGACGTTATTTGAAGATTGTGGTGGTAGTTGTCATGCTTCATATTGTACAAAGGTGAGAATGAAAATGAAGAATAAGATGTAATTGGTGTTTTAATATCATTTTAAAGTTCGGGTAGTTTTATAAAAATGGACTGAAAATTTAAAAAATTGCAAGTTGTTAGGTTGAATATTGGTTTCATACAAGAGGAAATATGAATATAGTATCAGGTGCCCACTTGATTCTTAGATTCAAATATTTTGTTAGGGATGCTTACTAGAGATGATACACAAAATTCTAATTTTCAAAAGATAATATGTTGGGAGTTATTTTTGTGTGTAAAGATAAATAAACAAGAATGATAGTCAATTAAATCTTCTTGTAGTGGAAATAAGGATTACCCTACACTTGTAGTATGTAAGTTAATTGCTACCCCACACTTTCATCACATGTAGTTGATGCTAATGGAGATTGAGATTATTGAATTGTATTTAAATTGAGCTCTTCAACCCTACTTTTAATTTGTTGGATGATATAGAGGATTATGTGTTATAATATTATTTGAAAACATATTTGATTTCATTATTTATATGTTTGGTTATGCTAACTTCTATTGGTTATGTAGGTCATTCCCTTCTATCCATCTGCATCAATCACACGTGTATGTTGATGATTTTGTTCATGTCCTTCTTCCTCAAATTTCTTTTTATTGTTAGCGTGAATGGTGTTTTGTGTTATTTTTCGCAGAGTGTTGTTTTACAAGGGAAGCAACATGTGAGGGGGGAAAATATTGATAGCACTAAAGTGGAAGTAAAAGTTGGAGTTCAACATTTTCTTACACATGCATTTAAGAAGTTTTATATTGGAATTTGGTTTTGTATGTTGATTGAAGATGTTATGGAAGTTCTTACTTTGCTATTGCTGCAAGACTTTATTGACCAATTTTTTTTCATTTGGGGGCATGAACAATGTTCAATGACATCAAGTCAACTCACAACTAGAAATTATTATTATCTCAAGGATTTAAGTCGTGTGTATTCTACTTATCAAAGACTACCCTATGGGCAAGAAACTAAGCCTTGGTCATTGATGATGAGCCAAGCAAAGCTCTTCAAAATTCCAAGAGTAGTGGTTTTTTTTGGGAGTCTTTTAGAAAACACACTACTAGGAAAGTGTGGTGTAGTTCACTAGGCTATTTCACTGTGCAACCATAAAAGTGAATTAAGTTCACTATAATTCCACTGCCCTTACCTTCATTGGTGAAAATGGTTCACTATA
>Ga0116227_10010959_pt1 | contig 15507 bp, 6 predicted proteins | sample S1TSphgellanicum_FD_89693 | JGI IMG/M metagenome (GOLD analysis project Ga0116227, IMG submission 89693) | Host-associated microbial communities from peat moss isolated from Minnesota, USA - S1T2_Fb - Sphagnum magellanicum MG | ecosystem: Host-associated > Plants > Peat moss > Unclassified... | reverse complement strand
TTTTTTTTTTTTTTTTTCTTCCTCTTTTTTCCTTTTCTTTTTTTTTGATCCCCCCCCCCCCCCCTCTTTGGGTTTTTTCCCCTTTTTTTCCCTTTTTTTGGTTTTTTTTTTTTTTTGTTTTTTTTTTTTTTTTTTTTTTTTTTTTTTTTTTTTTTGTCGCAAAAAAAACAAAAAAAAAAAAAATTTTTTTTTTTTTTTTTATAAAAAAAAAAAAAGAGGAAAAAAAACCAAAAAAAAAAAAAAAAAAAAAAAAAACCCTAGAAAAAAAAGGGCCAAAGAAAGGGAAAAAAACGGAAAAAAACCCATAGGTGGTAGTGAGGGGCTTTCAATGCGGCAACGGTGGGCGGCTAGTACCCATTAAATTGGGACATTAAAGAGAGGGGAAAATCACAAATTTAGAAGAAAGTTTGGGGGGTGGGGGAGGGGGGAGGTAATTTAGCCCATTAAATGGCGGAGCCCTAATTACTTGTTGTAATTCGAGCCTGCTACTAACACTTACTATTACGATTTGAAATTTTGAAACTTCGATGGGGGGGGGTGGAGGTCTCTGGTCAAAGTTGGAAATTAGTTTTTCCGGCCCCCAATTTAAAGAAAAAAGAACATTTCAGTTTTCATTATTTTTTAGATAGAAATATTTTGCTGCCCAAAATAGTTAGTTTTTAAATAAAATCTCGGATTCTGTTTAGGGTTGAGAGAAGAAACTTTTAAGTGGGTTGTGGGTTCAAACCCCATTAGCTTCTTTTCATCTTTGGGTGGGGGTGGGGGGGGGTGAGGGTTACATAGGGTATGTGTTTGTGTTCTTGTACTACACATTCTGGGGTCTTGTTTCTGAGGTCATGTTCGTGTTCCGAGGGTCATATTTGTGTTCTTGTACTTCACATTCCGGGGTCGTGTTTGTGTTCTTGTACTTCACATTCCGGGGTTTGTGTTTGTGTTCTTGTACTTCACATTCTGGGGTCCAACACAACAATATGGTTTATAGTCGGACACCGTTTGCACCTTTAATTGCATGTCATGCACTCCCCTCAATTGAATGGAATTTTGCCTAACTCCACCAACTAAAGAGTTTGCAGGTTGTAAGCAGTGGACCATTTAATATGATTTACTGATGACCCATTGTGCTCAGTCCATCACTCACATGTGCTCGTGCGGCCAAGTGTGAGTGCATCTTCTTCATTTGAGGATTTACAAACTGGGTTGTCTCCAACTTGGTCTTTGTACAGGGGATTTCCACCTTCTGCACAAAAGTACTGAGTATGATTCCAAAAATCGTTCTCTCGAACGTCATTGTTTATTCATGTTTTTGATCATTGTTGTTGCATTTACGTAAGAGACATCAAAATTTTCAGTTGCAATATTAGAGACCCCTCTGGGAAGAGCTACCATGATACTTATTGAATTGGTTCGACTTTTTCATTGGACTTCAACTCTGCACACTCTTCGAGGAAAAAAAAAGGGGGTTGGGGCTAACAAGCTTCAAAAAATCAGGTCGGGTGGTGGATTTTTTGGGTCAAAGTCACTTATGGGAATTTTTGGGGTTCATATACACCATCGAGTGTAATGTTACTAAATGTGATTCTTAGCCTCCATTAGTGTAGAAACCGCCCATCACCGAATACATTACCTATCGCCAAACAATGGGCAATAATTTACTCATTCCTTAACCAAATTGAGCGATTTTGATGCAAATTGAGCAATTTTGGTGTCATTGGATGTGCAAACTGAAGGGCTACAAACGTTCTTTGAGTGTCATACGTGAAGGAGCACTGCAGAAAACACAGGAAGAGACTGAGTGACAATTTGCTTCACAAAATTTGAAAAAATAATTCTAGACCCTTCTCTAGTTCCAATCTCGTATCTTTTTCTCATTTTATAATCTTCTTTTGAGTGATTTAAAATTTGATGGGTGCACCAACTAGGGCTTCACAAAACTTCTTGTGTATTACAAAGGCAAAGATATAATAACTAAAGATTTTAAGCTTGAAATCCTAATCTTTCTTTAGTTCGCCCATCAACATAAACCAGCACTCACATTGGTACCATGGTAAAAATTCCCAAAATCCATTTAAATTATTTCTAAATATTACAAATATTACCTGTTTAGGGCCACTTTGGATGAGGGTCCAAGCTCTAGGATCCAATGAAATAGTGCAATCCTATTGGCTGAGAGTATACATTGGACCCATGGCCTTGAGATGAGGGTCCAAAACCAAAAAGCAACGAATCAAGGTTAAACCTACATAGCACCATTTTCAAGGGAAAATCAATGGGTTCAGACCCCAAAAAAAAGTGAGCTCCAAGTAGAGCTCATGATTTGGAGAATCAACATGCAAGCTAAGGTGCAAGGCAGGGTCCAACTGGAGGATTCAATTTGCTTCAAATGAGTCCAAATTGGTTCCTAGGAATTAGGACCCGGGACCCCATCTAAAGTGGGCCTTATTATTAGACTAAATCAAGGTCTCTCACTTCAAATCTAACATTTTTTTTGGGTTTAATATGGTCACTAAGAGGCCTTGCTCAAAAAGTGAAGGTACAAACGTGGGTGCTAGTTCACCCTGGCCATTAGTTCATACCCATGTCAACAAAAGAATGTACTAAGGAATCGTCAAGCCCATGCCCATTATGTTGGGTTAGTTAGCAGTTGTGCCCATTAGGGTGAGCGAGGAAATGTGCCCAACATAATGGCCAAGGGAGAGGAGACCATTCCATGCCATTAAAGCGGGGTGGGAGATTCAACAATTTTTCAAAAAATCATGTCTTACAACCAAAATGGAGAATTATGTGATGTAATATGGTCAAAAAATTGACATAATCTACCTTAATGAGAAGAACAACAACACGAAGTTGGGGAGTTATGCTAAGAAGATTTGAATGTCTCCCATGTATCTCTTCAGTGTTCTCACTTACCCCTTTAGACTATTGCATTCTTGCAAGGTGAACAAGCCTTATATGGAAGTGGCAATTCAATGATAGGTTTGAATCATAGGCACTCATTTGTTCAAATGATCACATTGTAGATGAGTAGTTTGCCTATTGTACACAACCCTCATGGTGAATTGAACCCTCATCTACTTGCAATGTGGTCATTAATGTTGGAATCAATTCTTCAATTGATGGTCCTCAATCTTCCATCCCTTGTCTTTCATCCTAGTTATATGACAAACCAAGTAAGGAAGATCCAAGACATGTAAATCTTGAGGAGTATGAAAGCTATTTTTTCTACAAAGGAAAAAGGCCATTACAACTCACTCTGAAACATGATATGGAATAATCTTAAAGACCCCTCATGGAAAATGGGTATGGGAATATTGTATTACCAAGGCTTAGATAGCCCCGGGCTTTTGAGAAAATTCTTTATAATCCATGGTCATATGTCCTTATTGTTCATTTTCAATATCCATAACTTTTCTAATTTTATGTATTATGCAGAAAAAATACATACATCATATACATATTTTAATTTAATAACTTCAAATTAAGTTCCAAAATTGATAACTCCAAATTAAGTTCTTAAATTGATAACTCCAATACTTAAAATACATTTGCCCCATTTCAACCACATTCACATTCCAAAATTTGCCACTATAATATCCATTTTGGTCCACACAACCTTGCATTGGCCCCCAAAAAAAAAATAGAATTCCTCCATCAACCATTCTTAGAAACCTATTGTAAGAATTAACTAAACCAAGAAAACTTTATGAAGGATTTTTTGTAATGTTAATTGATAGGGCTGCCCCAAAAATCTACTAGGTTTAACAAAAATTGTTCTTGCAAATATTGTGACAAATAATCATAACATAAAATTAGTAATGAAAAACTACCCAAAAAATAGTGACAAAAGACTACCAATATTATTAGGCTTTCTACTAAAACAAAATATTGCATTTTTGTTGAATTGGTCGCAAATAGACTACAATTTTTTGGTGTTACTACCAATATTGAAAAGCAAATGAGATTATAATTACAAACCCATTGTTATGGTGCAAAGCTCATGGTTAAGGGAAGTTGGCTCCATTTTTTCCCAAACAAGGTGAATATATATATATATGGTGTAACTACTTGGAAAAAATAAATTATAATTTACTTTAAAATAAGTAATGTAGGCACAATGAAGTTGAAAATAAATAAAGAATATAGTTATTTTTATTTAACTCAAAACCAAGTGATCTAGCCATGAACAAGTTGAAAAGGGCTTTAATAGGCCTTGGAAGACCAACCTCACGTATGTGGGAAAATACGAAGGTGACTTGTGGCTAGGGGTGAAAGGCCCGCCAAACTTGGAGATAATTAGTTTTCCACAAAATCTCTTGAAGTAGAATGTATAATGTTTATGGCCTAAGGTAAAGCACTCCATAGGCTATGGTGGTCCAAAGCTTGACCAACCCCAAGGAAATTCCAAATATTAGCCATAATTTTACACAAACAGATTTTAAGTTGTTTAGACTTGGATTATGATAATATACTTATAATATATTTAAAATGTTCTCAAATTTTCTATTCGATGATAATGAACAATTTTTCCAACTTGATGTTAAGGTTTATGAAAATGCACGATGAGCAATTTTAACATTTTCCTTGATTTTTTATGTGGATTTTTAAGGTGGTAATAGTTGGTTATGTGGAATTGATGGTGGAAAACTTTGAAGATGATATCAACCTTTACTTGGTGAATAATCGAAAATTGACTTAATGTGTGGTCATTTTTGTCACAACCTTAGCTTTGGGCTCGTGACCAAAACAAAGGTTTGCAAAGTTGCGGGCCAAAAGTGAACCCAAGAGTCACACTTCTAATTGCCGAGAGTGCAAGAGAGCATGAAGGAATGAACCCCCACACTCCCAAATGAGCTTTCACTTTGGGAGTTAGAATCCCAATGGATTCTCAATTTTTCAGAAGGTAATTGCAGGGGTCAAAACTCATTGGATTGATAAATTCTTTATATCATTGGAAAGCTCTTAAAACGTACATGCTTAAAATGGGCTTGCATGACCCATTTGAGTACTTAAAACACAAGTTATGGCCAAAAGAAGGGTTAAGAGTCAATTTGTCAATTTGACTCCCGACCACTAAAAGTTCGAAATCGCCTTGATTTCCTTACATATAGGTGGCGTGCCACATATCTTGAAAAATCGTCGACGAGGGCTACAACTTTTCTTAAGACCTCACTTTAATCAAAGGTGTGCACACAAAGTTATGGGCCTTCAAAGTTGTAGGAATCCCAATTTTGGGAATTTTGGGTCCCAGGACTCCCAGGTTTAACCCACTTGGAAGTCTTGAGACAAAATGACACTTGGGTGTTGGTCTCATGGCTAGGCACAGAGTATACTATAGAGAGGAAGGTGGTGACTTCCCCCAAGTCCGAGCCATGATGAGTCTTTATTTGTTCGTGGCTCATCCGTGCACTAAAAGTGCTCCAACTATGCACTAATCAACTTGTTGTTTGGTTTGTGCAGGTCCATGTGAGTAATTAAATTGCTTGTCACTCTTCCTAATCCTCATCCCGGAGCTCCAACATGCCCCTCTACCACAAAAATGTTACGAGTTAGGGAATGTGCCCCAACTCCCTATCCTTTTGTTGTTTTCACATTTAGACTCGTAGTTGAGCCTACCAAGGAGTTTGGGAGTGCGTCACTTTTGGTTTTGGTAAAAAAAATTATGGGAAGAGATGGTGTTACGTGGAGGTTGTGAAAAATAATGAAAATTTTAAAAAAACATGTGGGAACTCAACATTGGTGGGAATAGAAAATTGCAAACGAACTTCAACGATTCCAAGTTTTGATGAACAAATGGCAATGTTCAAACCAAGTTTGTGTGCATTAAGAACATGGTAGATGAAATCCCATTATGCACACCTATTGGTAATTATGACAAAAATTTAAACTAATGTCACATTGAAATAAATTAAGCACACACATCATGATGCACAAGTGAAAAAAATCTTGTATTCAATGTGTTTTTCCAAACTTTATGTAATGAAATTTCAATGGGGATTAATGTTGGAAGGTTGGGTATGAGTTTTTTCCATAATGCACGTGTAGTGAGATGTCAAATAGTCATAATGGTGGGTTGACACGATGAAAAAAAATTTCATGGGTTCATAAGAAATGATTTTTGGAGTGTGCAAAAAGTATGTTATTACATGTTTGGAGGGAACTTATTGAAATTGATGTGCTAATGTATCATTTTGTGGGTGAAGTGATTCCATTGTCATGGTGATGAGTACATATAAGGTTTTGTTGAAAATGAGACAGTGAAACATTCTTAGGAATCTGAAGGAATGAGATTTGTTAAAACATTTCAATAGTTTTTTAATAGAGTGAAAAAAGACTAGACCAAAAATATGGTGTTAATACAAGCATGATTTGAATGATTTGATTTAGGAGATGTTGCCAAAGTTCATGTGATATATACGACTAACATTGCATTTTTAAAAACAAGCCAATTTGGAATTAAACATTTGTCACTCGGTGCATACAATGTATGAAGTTGGTCATTTTATAAGAATTATTATTCATATGATGAATTTCTTTTAAAATTATGTTAATGAATTGGATTAATCAAGTCCCTATTTTTGGGTCACACCTTGTCCTATGTCAAATGGCTTTCTTTGTTGATTTTGTTCATTTTAGATAGAAACCCAATGTGAATATTTGATACCAAGATGCATTTTCATGCCAATTGAAACAAGGTTATAATTTTATTCATGTTCAAACTCAAAATCCCCCGAAACATGTAAACATCAAATGCACTTGTTTAATGTCCATTTCAAGAACATTTGAATACTCGTGTTCATACCCAATGTCTGAATTGAAAAAAAAATTAATATTTTGATACCCAACTAATATGTTGAAATGGACATATTTGCCCAAGATTGATAGGGTAAATAGGCCAATGAACAAACACTTTAGCTTTCAAAAAACATATGTTCATTCTTTTGTCATTTTCAGCTATAAAGGTTCAAAAGGTCTAGGTAGCCCTTCATATGGTGCCCTTATAGTTGTTTAAAAACCTCCATTTGGGTTTGAAATTAACAAGATAAAATATCCCCAAATATAAGGGCTCAAAAAAAAATCCAACTTCTTGAAAACACATATCCTTCCATGTGCAATTGAATTGTAACCCAAAGTTGGATATATTAAACTTCATACACAAACAATATCCCTCCTATTACCAAACAATGTGAATTTTATTCCAAAATTCCCTTCAAATTTTATTTATTTATTTGATCTTTTAAAAGTTCTTAGTTTTGACAAACCCCATTTATGATGATGGATGTTCAACAATCAATATTTTTTGATTGCACAAGTAGTGATTACTTGTTTTTAAACAAAAAAATGACATCTTTGAAGGGAATGGTCAAAAACCCTAACCATAAACTTTAAAAACCAATCATTTGGTTTAATGGTATCAATGAATAGTTATTGACTAAACAATGTTTGTTGATAAGCCATTTTTTGAATTGCTTGATTGTTCACTCACCCATGGATGTTTGGTGATGGGTGTTTTTACCCTATATAATGATTAATATTTGAAAAATGATAGACTCCAACCACCTCATTATGTACTCCCATATCATACTTAAACTAGTCCCTGAATATATAACAAAGTATGATTAGTAATGAATATTGAAGGTAGTTTACCACATCCCATATTAGTCGACAATTTTTTAATGGTTACATATTGCCAAAAATATATATTAAAAATTAGAATGATGAAATCAAATGATTTTTGAAACTTCCAATCAACAAAAATTGACCATTTTTTCTTAAACTACCAAATGTTTATACATAGTTCAAGTATGTAGCAAAACATGTAAAATATTTTTTAATATTTTTTTTCAAATTTAGCTTGTCGCCAAATGTTGTTAAATCTCTTTATAGATCATTGCATTAATTTGGCTATATCACAAAATTGACCCAAAAAAAAACTAATATCAATTCATCTAAAATATTGTATTAGTTCTTGATGTTTCACATTCATTTAATTCAAAAATTGACCTTAATATTTTATAATCAAATACCTACCAAATTAATTTAATACATCACGATATTAATTATGCCAAATTACATATTAGTGACCAAACTACATACTTGCCAAACAATATTCAAAATTAATGTTCATTGGTTTTAAATTTTCAAATGGGTTCACGTTTAAGAATTTGACCTAACAACTCCACATGGATTCAAAATTGACCAAGAACCAAACCTACCAATTCTATATGGAACCAAACGCAACTTTAAAATTAGATCAAATGGGTTTTCATAGATTTGAACCTCGCCAATAAACAAATTTGGTGTTTTTCAAAGGTTTTTTATAGGGTTAAGCTCTTAAAGTTAGGTAGGGCTAAGGGTCCTAGGTAAAAATATTGTTTAAGCTTTTTAATTTTTAGAATTTTATGTTTAAGTTTTAGGGGTTTACGGTCATAGGTCCTAGCTTTAAGCTTTAATATATAAGGACACCTTTAATGGTAGCATTTAAAATGATATTTACATAAATATGTTGTGATGTTCTTTAGTTTGTTCCCAATGTTGGATAAAGGTTTAAATAGGGCACATGTGGGTGGAAACCATTGTTGTCTAACTATTCCCTAGATTTGCTTTTGGGAACATGTTCAAAAACACTTTGGGAACATATGGGCACACCATTTTAACCTTTAAGGAATGTGGTGGGAACACTTTGGGAACACCAAATCCAAAAATCACAATTGTTTTAAAATCATTCTTTTAAACCATCCCCAAGAATAAGTTGAAACTAACTTAAATTTAAACTTGAAACTAAAGGTTTTCTACTAAAGGTTAGACCTATTGAACCCAAAATTGTAATTGGTCAAGAAAATTTCACCTAGCCCTAGAACCAACAATTTTTAATTTAGAGATAAAGGGTCTTTTGTTTTTAAAAAAACTTTAGAATTGGACCTTATGATTCTTGTAAAAACTAAAATTAACCTTGGTCCATGTTGGTTGATTCTTCATTTTATATCGGTTTTTGGTGACAAATGTTTTTGGTTACATCTTGAATAATCAAATTTTGATCCTAGCATGCTCATGGACCTCAACACAAATTTGGCCCTTCTTCATAAAAGGTTGGGGTTTTCTAAGCAATCAAGTATATTATTTATACAAATAAATATGTTCATTTAAAAAGGTTGTTAAGGGGTACTTCAAAGTTCAAACCAATGTTGGTTGAATACATTAATGAATATTAATTATCAACATGCATGATTGTGCATATTTGAATTTGGCCATTTCCCATATTTGGCATTATAGGTAACCAACAAATGTAACGCCTATCAATATCTTTATGTTTATTCATATATGCATTAAATTAAAAAATTATTATGGATATCCATTGATAATATTTTATGATTAATTCATATATGTATAATTAATTTACAAATATCTTTTATATAATGTTTAAAAGTCTGAAGATGCACATGTATATGTATATTTTAGTTCAGGGATTAAGATTTTGTTAGTTTTTCCTTTTTCCTATTAACATTTTTTCACATTGAAGTTTTTTCATTGTTTTGTTGTTTTATTGTTGCCTTGTTTTATTATTTGTTATCGTTTTATTAGAAAAGATTTTATTTGAGTGCATTCAAGCATCTAAAACATTTAATCGCACCATGAAGTTTGTTTACATTTTTTTTCCCCTTATGAGTTACCTTCTACATTCTATTATGGTTTAAGATTCCCAAGCTTTATGTTGTATCAAAGTTTTGTTGAAGGAGATTTTTTACATGGTACCATTGCTAATTGTTGTAATACATCAGAAAAGCCTATATTGCAACTTGATGGAGTTTTGTTGTACAACTTGTAAGAATGCACTACTACAATTCATGGTTTTTTAAGAGGTTCAAATTAACTTGTCATTTTAACTAATGAACATGCACATTTTAATTAAAGGTTAGGGGCTTGAATGACACATGTATTTGTTGATTGATCAACTTCACTATAATGGTTTATTCTACTATATACACATAGTCAAATTATACAACCTTAGTCAAAATGTCCAATGGTTTTTAGTCAAGTTGAATATTTAATCAAAATTATTAATGATCTTTAATAAAAATGACCAATGGTCTTTAATCAAGTTGAACATTTAATCAAAATGGTCAATGATATTTAGTCAAATACAACATGGTTTACTACCCTATGTATCTACCTCCTACCTATTCATTCACCTATTTATTTTATTTACCCATCCACCCACCCACCTACCTATTATTTACCTACCTACCTACATACTTATTTACATTTTTCACCTTCATAAGACATACATACTTACTTACCTACATATTATTTATTTCCCTATTTCCCCACTTACTTATCTAATTTTAACCACTAGATGTAACCATTAGGTTTATCCAAAATTTTAGTTAAAATTTAGCCATTAAATTTAACCACTACATTTAAGCATTAGGTTTAACAACTACATTTGGCACTAAGTTTACCCTAAATCAAACCATTAGATTTAACCATAGCCACTATGTTTAACCATGAAATTTAGGCATTAAGTTTATCAACTAGTTTAATCATTATGTTTAACCATTATTTTAAGTCATTAACTTTAGCCATTAGGTTTAACCATTATTTGAAATCATTGAGTTTAACCACTAGGTTTAGCAATTGTTTTAAGTTATTAAATTTAGCGACTAGGTTTAGCCATTAATTTAACCACTAGGTTTACCAATTAATTTAAGTCATTAAGTTTAACCATTATTTTAAACCATTGAATTTCGTCACTAAGTTTAGCCATTACTTTAAGTCACTAAGTTTAACCATTAGGTTTAGCTAGTAGTTTAAGTCATTGAATTTAGCACCAATTTTAGCCATTAGTTTAAGTTATTGAACTTAGCCACTAAATTTAACCATTAGTTTAAGTCATTGAATCTAACCACTAAGTTTAAATCATTGAATTTAGCCACTACTTGTCACTTAAATTTAACCATTATGTTTAATGATGTGAAATAAACATGTGAAATAAAAACTTGATAAAATTTGAACACCTTTGATGGTGTAATCCATTGGTAAGGACTTGGTTCATCATTTGTGAAGGTTAAGGGTTCAATTCCTTAGATTTATAACCTATGTGCATGTTTAGAAAATTAAAGTAGGTAGATTAGATTAAGGTGGTTTAGTGAGGTGTGGTTAGGTTAAGTAGCACCTACCTACTTATGTGCCTTTTTTCAACTTACCTATGAATTTTAAAATAACAATCTAAAAAATAATCTTAATTTAGGTATAAAATGGTCCACTATATACCAATCAAATAGTTAGTCATTTTGTCAATCATTTTGCTAATCTTGAGAATGTCCAATCTGACTACCCAATTATGCTAGACATGGCCAAAATGACTTATCCAAATTGATAGGGTGGTTTTTTTTATGCATGTCACTTTTGGCTATTTTTTGACTTGAAAAACTTAGTAAAAAAAACCATGAATTATGGTAATGATGGTCTTTGTTGCAACTTGTCAAAATTGTGTAACAATTGTGCACTTCATTATAGATCATGTTCAAGTTTTTATTGTAGTTCATTATAACATGCTATATTGTAGTTCATTGAAGTTTTGAAGTGGAATCTATTTTAAATCATAAAAAAAAAATTTGTTGTAACTCATCAAAATTTTGTTACAATTTGTTAAACATGTTTTGTTGCAACTTGTTGGAGTTTTTTTTAGATCATCAAAATTCTACTATAACCCTTCTTAAAATTTCTAAACTATATTTTGAGAAGTGTTCAAGGTTTGTGAGAGTTATGCTTTCAATTACATTGTTTAAATTTCATTGTTATAAGTCTAAACAATGTTGTGGGTTGTTGGAACTTTAGTGTAACTCATCAAAACTTTGTTGTTATTTGTCAAAACTTTAAGGGTTTTGTGAAAGGTAAAATTAGTTTAAGACTTTAAGAAACACACGTGGTGTTTCCATAATATAATGTCCACATTTGTGTCAAAACTAGAAATACATATAGTATCAAAAGTAGTAACACATAAAATTTCATTCAATTTGAATTCTTCTAAAAATCAAATATGGTTTATTTGGGCTTTGAAAGTAAGACAAGTTATAGAAACCATGAATATGCAATTAATTTGTTTAATATAATTTCACACCAATAATTTAATAAAAGCTATTTAAAACACCTTGTTTAACAAAAAAATCATTTTTCATTAATTTAAAGTTTTCATTTTATCTTTTAAAAATCATTAAAAAACATTTCACCCAATTACATCTTTAATGAGAGAATATTTTACAACTTAAAAATATCATAATCATCAACATTATCATAACTCAATGCATTATTGAACATTTATTTCTCATCTAATATGAACATAATTACTTTAAAACAAACTTAAAGTTTTCATGAAAAAGATTTTTCATTATGGTTGTTTTTTTGTATGTGCAAAATTTCATGGACAAATTCTTTTTAAAACTAATATTTCTTAGTCCTTTTGTTAAATTATATAGTCTTTGTGATAAATTCTTTAAATTTATTTTAATCAACCATTGAATTATTCAAATGTGTGCTAATGTAATAACATAATGAGAGTTTGTGATGTGATCCAAATTTAATTCCACTTTTCTACATTAAAACCCTGTCCAAATACTTAAAAAGCCACCTTTAAAATGTGTTTCAATGAAAACTACAACATTATGACTCCTTTTTGTTTACACATACCATGGAAAACATGTTGAAAGATGCACTTTATGCTTGTCCACATGATGATGAATTTGAAGATGAAGGTAACATGTTTGGGGTTGGAGCTTCCTTTGAGGGGTCTCTTCAAGCACTTGTCAATGGAAAATTATCTTTGTTCCAGAGATTATCTATGCTCTCAAGTTGCATATGAAATTGTTTTCTTTGGTGGCATAATCACAAACAACAATTTTAAAATGTGGTATTTTTGGCCAAATAGATTCTTGGCGTTTCAGGATCACAAATTGAAACAAAAGGGTGTTCAATTTTGTTGGGGTATTGAAAATTTTGTGTTGATGCCAATTACGAGTGGAAAAATTTAACTTAATCATTGCAATTGTTTAAAATTGGTTTGAAAATCCTTTCTCTAATTGTATGCCAAATCAAAACATGAAAAATTACTTTAAAACTAAAGACTCCTTGATTGATCACAATTAAGAGTTGATTGAAAAAACAGAATATTTTGAAGATTTCAATGTAGACATTAATTGACTTTACATATGTATTCAACTTTCCTATATATATATATATATAATTGAACAACAAATCAATCTTTTGTTGTTATTTTCTTTTTGTCATCATTAATATTTCCAAGTTTATGCAACAAGAGTTGAATATGGCATGACAACTTATTGGAAAAGGTTTTTGTGTGTGATAATTTGGGTGGGGTTTGGAGCGTTGAATATGCATCACATTTGTATGTATATGTAGTTAATTTGAATTTTAAAATTGACAAATTCATATTGATTAAAGGAACAAAATTGAACTTGAATCCATATCCACCTTGACAAATAAATTGTTGGAATTTTTCAATGCATATTTGCTTGTTTTTTTTTTTTTACAAAATATGTTTTTATTGGCCTAACTTAATCTTAAAATGTGGTGTTAAACTAGGGCGCTTGGCCTTAGGACTACTGAAAGTTAAAATCCATCATAGGTTCAAACTATTATGGGTGGTTAGTTTGGGTTTACATTAAGTAGTTTGAGGCCCAAGCCCAAGCAAATGTTCTTGAATGAAAAATCTTGTTGAAATCCTACATGGATTGTTGTGCATAATGTTGGTTGGACCTTTGGGATATTTTTTAAGGCCTACTTGAAGAAAATAATGAAAGCCCATGAGTCCCAAAAAAGTTCCTGCCAATCATCTATGATATTTAATTAATGTTTACAATTTTTGTAGATGATTTTTTTTCACATAGATTTAATTGGGATAAGAGAATATTGCCTTCCCATTGGTCGGAATTGGGTTTACACTATGCACAAAGGCCCTTGAGCCATGGCCCATGGTTTCATCCAAAAAGTGGGGAACAATGAGAGTCTAGAGGCAATGGCCCAAGGCTTCTAATGTGAACTAGTGTTGTGGGTATAAATCGTTTGGGACTTACACAAAGCCCATAATGAAATTTATATACACTCCGTGCAAGTGTATAATATTCAATTACATTCATGTAAGTGTAAATGTAAAATACGATACGTGTAAATATAAATCCATGTAAATTTATTGTATGTTGTGTAAAACAATGTAAGTATAAAAATAAATAAATATTTATATGACTTTACATGGCTATGTAAAGCAATGTAAATATATAACAAAGTAAAAAATATGATTTTTACTTGAGGAGGGGAGATCTCATAATGTTTTTGACGATAAGCCAGCTAAATGGCCCATTGCAAAAAAAACAAACCCATAAAATTTACACCCACACTAATTCATATGACTTTGCAAGAAGGTCTGGTCATTAAAGTTATATAATAAAATTATTTGTAAAATAAGGAAAACAACACTAGAACCCTAAGTTTGATCATAACTAGGGTGAGATTCAAAAAATAAAAAACATTAGCATTCAAGGGTGGAGTGACCTCAGTTTTTGTGGTGAACTGAGTTTCACCCTGTCTTTCCTTTTTCTTTAGCGCCTCCACTATTGCTGCATATATTTTCACTTGTTCCTACTTCTAAATCTACTATAATTAGTCTTGAACCTTGTGCATTAAATGCTGATTTTCAGCATTTCATTCGCAAATATAATAAAATTTCCTTCCTTTAGTGGATACCCCTGAAAGAAGGGTTTGGGGTGAAAGGAGGCCCAAAGACAGGGTGAGTTTACAAATAATTATAGTGCTTGCATTTACACTTACATGCCATCAAACCATTTACACTGGCTTCATGTAAGTGTAAATATATACATATATACACTGCAACAGGATAAGTGTAAATGTAAAAAATTTGGACATGTAACTGTAAATGATTTACACTTACACTGGATTTATGCACTGTATATATGGCTATTGACACGTACATGCACAACACTGGTCTAAACCGTCCCTAAGTAGGTTGTGCTTTGTAGGCAAGTGCTCATTTAAAAAACTAGTGGGTGCCCGTGACCTTCGGCCACTGTGAAGTCCCCCGGTTTCTTTAAACTTGGTTCACGTTTTAGTTTTTTTTAGAAACTTTTAACTTTTTTATTTTTATATTTTTATGTGTTTTCTATTTTTATTATTATTTTGTGATCATCCAGCCGGACAGACATTTCATCCATCCCCTTAATCGGGACGGACAGTAGCTAAAAGAAAAAAAGCTTCCCCAAAATTCGTCTCGTCATCAAGCTGGACGAACATTTCATCCATCCCCTTAATTGGGACGAACAATAGCTAAAAGAAAAAAAAGGTAGTCTTGATCAATATATATATATAAAAAAATTGATTCTGGGTTGTCTAAAGCCTAAATATTTTTTTTCTGGTCTTCCCCTAAATCCGTCCCGTCATCAAGCCGGACGGACATTTCATCCGTCCCCTTAATCGGGATGGACA
>Ga0116227_10010958_pt1 | contig 15507 bp, 12 predicted proteins | sample S1TSphgellanicum_FD_89693 | JGI IMG/M metagenome (GOLD analysis project Ga0116227, IMG submission 89693) | Host-associated microbial communities from peat moss isolated from Minnesota, USA - S1T2_Fb - Sphagnum magellanicum MG | ecosystem: Host-associated > Plants > Peat moss > Unclassified... | reverse complement strand
CCGTTCGGTTCGCGCACCCCGGCATGCAGCCCGGCCAGCGCGTAACCGGGCACATACGAGAACGGATCGTCGTTGATCGCGGCGAAAAAGCCCGAACGCCAGGTGGCGTCGCCGCCGCCATAGACCTCCAGCCGGTCAAGCGTGTGGACGTATTCCGCCGATCCCGCCAAGGCCCATTTCGACTGACCGGAGGCCGGCTGGCCCGACAGATCGACCGAAGGCAGATAGGAATACAGATAGGGCGCAGGCGCATTGGGATAGCTGAGATAGGTGGCGTTGTCGTAAGTGCCCGAAAACGACAACGAGAGCCCTGTCAGCGGCGTGAACCGCGAGTCCACTTCGACGCCGCGCGAACGCACAGTGCCGACATTGGTGATATAGGCCGCGATCGGCTGGACGGTGGTGTTGATGTAACTCGCCTGATAATTGTTATCGATCGTCCAGAACAAGTTGGCGTTGAATTCGGCCCGTCCGCCCCACCAGCGAGTCTTGATGCCAAGCTCGTAGTCATCGACTTTTTCGGGCTTGACGAAAATGTCCACGCCCAGGGTTTGTGCCACCAGGTTGATGCCCGGCGATTTGTAGCCGCGCGAATAACTGGCGTAACTGTGCACATCGCGCGCCACGTCCCACGCCGCGATCAGCGTGCCCGAAAGGTTTCCGGTATTGTTGGTGGCGTCATAGCTGCTGGTCGGCGCATAAGCGCTGCGGTAGGCGGTAATCTTGGCCTGAAGCGCGGTCGGGAACGTCGCAATATCGGCAAAATCGCCGGTTTGCGAAGCCGCATAAGACCCGGTCTTGTGCTCCTGGGTGTAACGCAGGCCGGCAGTCAGCCGAAAATCCGACGACACATGCCACGTCGCCTGGCCATACCCGGCATAGCTGTAAGTTGCCGGAATAACGTGTGAAAATGCGCCCAGCCCGTTAAGTGCTGCAGGCGGCAGCGCCGAGGCGGTGCTGGCGGTCGGCGTGTTGGGCGTGGTCAGCCAGACCGAAGCGTCGGTGCCATAAAGCGAAAGCTGGTAATCGTTGTCCTGCTGCCAAAAGAAATAGAGGCCGCCGGTATAGTCGATGGCATGCCCGGTGGCAGAGGTCAGCCGCAGTTCCTGGCTGAACTGGCTCTGATGCGTTTCGACCACTGAATCGGTGACGACATTGGCGCCGAACTGGTCACCGTCGAAATTGGGCAGCCAGAACCACCGGCGAAACGCGGTGATCGAGGTGACTGTCTGTCCGCCGGCCAGCGAGAGGTCCGCACGGGCCTGCAAGCCCCAGCTCGGCATGAGATCACGCTGCGAACTGTCGATATCGGTCTTGCGCGCAAAGGGATCGACCGGAATGGGCGTATAACCGACATCGGCGGAGCGCTGGTAAAAGCCGCGAACTTGTGTGCCGTTGGCGAGCGTCGTCGGCAGGACGGCGGCCAGGCTTTCAAAACCGACATTGCCCTTTTGCAGGCTATAGTCGCCGGTCACGCGCAGCTTGAAGTCGCTGCCCGGTTTCCACAACAGATCGACGCGAGCGGCGTCATTGTCGAGATTGTCCCATTTCTGGTGATACGTCGTGTTATAGATCAGACCGTCGCGGCTGGTGTGCAGATAGCTGGCGTGGAGCGCCAGTGTGTCGCCGAGCGGCGTATCGACCGAGATGGCGCCACGAAAATAATTGTAGTTGCCATACGTGCCTTCGACTTTGGCCTGGGGTATAAAACTCGGCTCTGGCGTGGTGATGTCGACCGCGCCCGCGACGGTGTTCTTGCCGAACAGCGTGCCTTGCGGGCCGCGCAGCACCTGAATGCTCTGGACGTCGATCAGATCGGTGATGACCGAGCCGGTGCGCGGGCGATAGACGCCGTCGACATACAGGCCGACACCCTGTTCCAACCCGTCGTTGGTACTGCCGGCACTGGTGCCGATGCCGCGGATGGTGATCGTCTGGTTGCGCCCGGAATAGCCCTGGATGTTGAGACTGGGCAGTTGCTGGACCAGTTGCTTGAGATTGAACGCGCCCTGTTCCTCGACTTGCGTGCCGGCGAGCGCGGTAATGCCGATCGGCACTTGCTGGGCGCTTTCGGTCCGGTGTCGCGCGGTGACGGTGATTTCGCCCACATCGCCGCCTCCGGCATCGGGGGCCTGTGCCTCCGGAGCGGCGGCGGGGGTTGCATCGGCGGCATGGGCTGCCGGTGCCGCGGCCCAGGCCAGGCCGGCACCTGTGAGAAGCCACGCCCCACGAAACGTTTGCCGTTGTGATTTTGCGCGCGCCAAGCGCTTGCGATGGAATGCCATGTCCGCCCCTTGATTGATTGGCGGCCTGGCATTGCCTGTTTGTAGGCTCGCCCAGGGATAACCGCCCGATTTGCGCCGCCTCCCCTAAGCACCGAAGTTCGCGCCGTCTTATTTATTCTCAACTATTTGAGTTGAGTTATCATCAAGCACTTCGTCGACCGGGTTATGTCGTCGGGGGTGGAACTGGAGCAATGATATCGACATGGCAGACGGACCTGACCGTCCTGGTGCTGAACAAGGACATCGGCTTCGTCCACGAAGGCCAGCAGGCCGCCGTCAAGATCAAGGCGTTCCCCGTCACCCGCTATGGGCCCCGTGATCTCGCTGAACCGCGACGCGGTAACCAACCCCAAACAGGGCGCTATCCAAATCGCCCGCATCCAGCTGGCCCGCGACACCATCAGGGCCGACAACAAGGTTTTCCACTTGTCCCACGGCCTCGGCGTCACCGCCGACGTCCGCACCGGATCGGGCCCGATCATGACCACTGTTGAACAGGCCGCCCGCGAGAAGTAGCCGTTTGGGCAGCCATCGGCAAACCTGTCGGCTCCATCTTATTATTAGGCGAACTGGCGGGTCATCGTTCGTCGCAAATACGAGCCAATCCAAAGTGGTCGCTCCCTGTGCCCCGGTCGATTCAGGTTCTCAAGGCGGCGGCCGTCCCCAAACGGCAATGCTGTCGAGAAAGCCACCCACGCTCTCGCGTTGCACAGATCCCTCGTACTCCGACGAAATGATTTGATGTTTACAAAACGCTTAAGATATTACATAAATATAACTAATAATAACTATGCGGCCTGTCTGTAACAATTCTCTGCAAAGAACGTCTAATATTGCCGACTCACGCCTCAGTGCAAATCAACAAATTTAGGTCGTCTGGAGATGGACTGGGTTTCACAGCGGCCTGCGGCTTAGCAGCAAATCGGATCATTGGTTCACACCATCAGATTTTGGCTGCTGGTTATGTTCACATGCGCACAGGCCAACATGTAAATGCGACGATTTCTGCCGCCGCTTTGCCGTCATGCACGAATTGCAGGACTGAAGGCTCCCGCCGCGCTGGCGTGACGATAGGCTTCCCGGTCCGGCAGAAGATGCGGAAATACTCGGGCAAAGGCGGCAGTAAGTTCCCTCGTCAGGTATCGACATGGTCTACACCTGAGGGCCAACAACACCCTTAGCCTTGAGCGTCTTGGACAGTGTCAGCGATAGCGGCGTGCTGGCCGGTACGGCTCGCCCATCACCGACAAGGGCTTGCCCTCCGACGTAGCTCCAGATGAAGTCGGAGAAATTCTCGCCTGCATTGGCCATGCTGAAATACACACGGGCATTGCTGATCGTGGCCTAGATCTTTGCGGGGGCGCGGATGATGCCTGCACCCCGCATCAGCGGCCCGACTTTGTCGGCGCTGTAAGTGGCGACGATCGCTGGATCGAACCCTTTGAAGGCCCGGCGGAATCCCTCGCGCCGATGCAGAATGGTTGCGTCAAGACAATCCCGCCTGGAATCCTTCCAGCATCAGCATTTCCCGCAGCAGGCGGGGGTTCACTAATCGGTACGGCCCACTCATGGTCGTGATATGCCCGCATGAGCGGACGCCCTACGCCCACGCGCAGATATGTGGGAGATCCGTGGTCATTGCAAGGAGCTCCAAGCGAGGTGGTCGGTGCGGCCAAATCAGGGCGCACCGTAGCCGATCACGTCGCCAACTGTCTGCGCTCAGCATTGTCGAGTTCCAGGAAGTGCAGCGCAGCCGGCCGAACTTTGCGTCGGGTGATGAAGTGATTGAGCAGTGCGCTCGGTCCATATCCACGCCGTGCGAGGCTGAGCGCGCTACCCACGACCATGTAAACGCCCCTGAATCCATCGTCGACTACGGCAAACGTCGCTGCCTCGAACTCGGCAGAAGACCAGGTCTGCCAAGTGAGATAGGCGTCGCGCCCCACTGTGCCTGGGACAGAGCGCAGCCTTCGCCCCGGGAAAGACATCGGTCAGATAGAGCACGGTCGCCACTGACTCGGGGGCCAGTTCGCCGGCATGTGTGATCGCCGGGGCACGGCGGTCGGGATGCAGATTAACGGAGCGTCCTCGGCTTCCCCGGTCTGCGCGCTTGGTGCCCCCTGCTGGGAAACAAATGACATTTGTACGGTGCGACAGCGAGACGGCCGAAATTTCTCGATGAATCGATTAGGAATTAAAAATTCATGAGGAGTTAGAGATGTTATCTTTGATGTTAGATAGGTTAAGCGATCGCCACATAGGTTCCGACTCGGCCAGATTGTGTGAGTCGCGGCACCCGACATGTTCCGGATGTGTCGATCAAGTGTTCTCGATATATCGACAGCGGCGTTCCTGAAAGTTCGACTATCCGTTCCCGTTGTGTCGAAGGAGCGTGTCGATCCGCTCCTGATATGTCGAAACGGGTGATCGGCGCTTGCTTTCACTGGCATGTTTGAATCAGTTCCGCTCGTTCGGGGCCGATCCATGTTCAATTAGTGCGGCGAGCCGAATCGATCGGGGCGATAGCGGCGACTGCGCCTCGCCAGTTCGACACATCGGGAACGGCACGGTGGGAAATCGGCGCAAGTTGGGTTTGCGGAAGTGAAGGAATACCTACCCTCGAAGGCTGTGCCGATTCTTCTCATGATGGCGTTTCACAAAGCCGATAAAGGCTTTCTGCCAGTCCACAGGGGATCGTTTGCAATCCGCGTTGACCCATTGTTCGAACTCGGTGTGGAGAGCGTAGAGATCCCATCCTGGACACACTTCGCGCAAATGGCCGATTGTCTCATCGGCTATGAAGCCGCGCGTAGCGGAACTTGAGAGCCCCGCGACTGTAGCCCTGATCATCGAGCGTGCATCGATCACTTCCGCTGGTGTTGCGGTGACGACAGAAATAGGCTCGATGGATTTGCGCTTGTCGGCTGTTTGTTTCCCCGGGGAAACAGGGTCGGGAGTGACAGGGGATGAGGGTGGGGAATGGCTGGGGAAGGGCAGTCCCAAGTCACGGTTAGCCCCGTTTTTGCCATCGACCCGCCGCATACGCAAGCAAGGCTCGTTCTCTCTTGTCGTCTCGACCGACAGGTCATAACCAGGGAGATCATTTTTTTCGGCAAGCTTGAGTAGTTCAAACTTGAACCGACGATACTCACCTTCGGCGCCGGATTTTTCAAACAGCACCGGCATCGAGATAGCAAATCCGGCATCGCCAGCTCCTCCAGCGTGCTTCCGGGCCACGCGATAAAGCCAGCGTTCGCGGCCACCGGTGATGTTGAAATAGGCGCGGTCGATCGACAACACGCCGCCCTTCATCATCACACCTTCCCAAAACCAATTGGATAATTCGATGGTCATGCCGCGTGAACGTTCGGTCCTCTCGTCGACGAGCTGGGTCCATCCGTCGAGCCAGCTGAACGTCGCTTCGCGGCGATTTTCCGCTCGGATGTTTGTCTTGATAGTGGTTGAAACAAGTCGATCTAGCGCTTGTCCAAGCAACTCATAGGCTCTCCCTGTGGTTGGCCTGCCAATCGCTCGTAGCAGATCATACGGCATTATGTGGAGTTTGCGTGGAATGTCATTCATCCCGCGGCGCGCCATGTCGGCCAGTACGCTAGCGCAATAGATCAGGACGTCTGCATCCCAGATGGTCGCCATGCCATAGTTCGGATTGGCCGAAACATTGACCCACAGCTTGCCGTTGGGACTGGTATACTCGATCGGCTTGGTACGCCGTGTCTTGGCCAGCGAAAAAAATGGGCGTTCCATCATTTCGCGCTGATCACGCAAGGGAAGGTCCGCCACATAGGGCAGGAAAAGGTCAAACTGCTCTGCGATCGGAAGGTTTCTTGCGTTCGTCATTTAGGGTTGGTGCCCCGGTCGATCTGCTGATGGTGGAGTCGGGGATGCAATAGGCCCGCCAATGTTTCCCCGGGGAAACATCGGAGGCAACCGCAGCCCTGGGTTATTTTCCTGCTGTCTTTCGCTCGCGTTCAAGTGAGGCAAGTGCTTCGCGGAACGCCTCGACCAGTTCGTCGATCCCGGCGCCCGATCCAGCATGGATCTTAATTGTAGCGCCTTGGCGATTGGCATTCTGTACAGACAGTCCGACCCGGCCCAGCCCGGATGTCCAGCGGAAGAGCTCGCCTTTTCCTTCTGCCTCATCCCGCGTAGCCTCAATCAGTCGCTTCAGCACGTCTGCTGCGGTAAGCAGCGGTGCGCCAGAGTCACGCAATGCAGCCTGCCTGCGCGCCAGGGACTTAGCCGCCTGCACGATGGCTTTTTCATGTTGGACCAGTGCTTGAGCCAGCGCGTAGCCGGACTTCAATTGCACATCTGCGGGGGATGCAAAGGCGGCAATCACCGAATCCGGGATTGACGCCACTTTCAGCATTTTCGAAAGCCATCCCTTCGAAACGCGCAGTCGCTCGGCCATGCGGGTCATGTGATTGCCGTAATGTGTCTTGAGCGCGTCGGCGTAATTACGCGCGCGTTCAAGGTCAGATACATCCTTGCGCGCGCGGTTCTCAATATCGGCAAGGCGAAACGCTGCCTCATCGTCCAGCGCCGCAACTTGAGCGACAAATTGCATGTCGGGATAGCTGTTGGCACGCAGCCAGTTTATCGCCCAATGTCGCCGTGTGCCGACAATGACCTCGTACTCGTGGTCGGCATCTCCTTCGATGCGGCGAACGATGGCGGGCACTTTCTGTCCGCCCTCAGCGATGATTGAATCAATCAGATCGCGGCAGCTTTCCTCGCCAAGGTGCTCGTAGCTGCGGGCATTGCCCGACCATACTCTGACCCGGGCTGGGTCCAGCAAAAGCTGAGTGACTTGTCTGACCTCGCCACTGGCCACCCGAGCGATTGCGCTCTCACGTGCGAGTAGCGTGCTGCCACGCGGACGCTCGCGTGGGGTCGTTGCAGGAGCAGGGGAGGCGGATGCTTCGTCTGGCGAATCGGTCAGCAGATCGGCCAGATAATCGGTTTGTTTACGCGCCATGGACCAGCTCCTCTTCCCGGACTGGCGTGACCCGACCCCAGCCTGCCCGGACCAACTGTTCGATCTGGCCGAGTGCTTCGTCGAGGTTGGCCTTGCAGCGCTTGTGCGTCTTCGGAGTGCCGATCGGGCGCTCAAGTTCATAGATCGTCATCATGCGCAGAGAGGCATGGCTGATCTCGGCTGAATCAAGAATAGGTATGGGCAGAAGCGCGGGGCCGAAAGTCTGCTCCATGATCGAGCGCACCATGGCATGGCTGGGGTCATTTGCATCGAACTTTGAGCAAATCAGCCGTACGAAGCTATAGTCAACCGAGATACCTGCTTCGGACAACTGATTGATGACCTGGTCCATCATCGACAGGAACTGCACCGTCGAGCAGAAATCCGGCGTGGTTGCGGCTAGCGGAACGAGCAGCGCATTTGCAGCCTGCATGACCGCTAGGCTGATTGTGCCGAGCGCTGGAGGTGGATCGAGAATGACTACATCATAGCTGCGGGATAGGTCGATCAGCCCCTGTTTCAGTTTACGGAACCGCGCCGCAAGCACGGCCTGGCCGTCTGCACCCGAAGCCGCAAGCTCATATTCCACGTCAAAAAGTTCAAGATTTGAAGGAATCAGGTCGACGTTGGGCCATGGTGTGTGTTTGACAGCGTAGAGCAGATCGGTCTGTGTGGGCTCGATGGATAGATAGGGGTAAAGGGTTTCATCGCGCGTGATGTTGAAATGCGGGTTGAACCCGAACAGCGTGGTCGTGGTTGCTTGGCTATCGCAATCGACGACAAGCACGCGATAGCCGTGAATAGCAAAATAATGTGCGAGATGGGTTGTGACTGTCGATTTACCCACGCCGCCTTTGAAGTTTTGGACAGCGATGATCTGCGCTGCATCAAGCGGGCTTCGGATTTGCGAGGCATCGAGCACCTCTCGCATCTTAAGCAGTTCTTCCATAGTGTAACCGACTCGTCGCCCATTTTCGCTGGCGGGGGCAGGGGGAAGACGTCCGTCGTCCTCGGCCATCCTGATGCGATTGGTCGAGCAACCCAGCAACTGCGCCGCCTCTGCAATTCCGAAGCGAACGTTGAGAGCTTTCCGGCTGTCGGGTAAAAAGGCCTTCCGGCGGAGACGCTCGATCATCTTTTCGCCAGCCTCAGCGAGATCGCCTATCTGCGACAGAATTGAATTCATTTCACCATCCGGTCGAATGTTTGAACAATGTCCGGATGATCTATTGCCGAAAAAGTTCAATTTAGCAAGATACCCCCGGTGCGGGGGTTTTCCATAACCGGCAGCAATCCCGACTGGGGCAATTTCGTCCCTGGAAAACACGTAGAACGCAAGCGAGTATGACGGGTCTAAAACCCGCAGGAAGGCGTGCATCGCGCGAAATGCGTTGAGCCTTGGCCGTTTGCGCCGACTGATGGGGTGCAACCGAGATTATTTCGGTCGCTTTCTGTCGAAGCACTATCGTTTTACCCATGACCCCATCGCGATGCCGATCTTGGCGCATTGTCATGCCGGGTGGGCAGTATGGGGGTTGGGAAACTCATCGCGCGTGGCTTTCGCGGAGCGTCCCTGTGAAGACGCGCAGTCGCTTGAACCACCCGAGCCGGTACGGCGTTTGGCAGCACGTTGGCGCATGCGGCGGGGAGAGCGCTACTCCGCACAGTCACAGTGGAACTGCTCATTGTGCTGCGCACCTACGCGCAAATGCAGGAGCGGGGCGTTGCGCCGGCTTTGGTGCAGGCCCGATTTGGACCTTTCCCCACCTATCGACCCTTGAACGGACCCGCATACTGGGGCCGGTAAGCGATTTTCAGCAAAAATGCTCTCAGAAGCCCGTAGAGAGCGACGGCAGGGTCTCCGCATGGAACCACTTCGGAAGGGCGATTTTGGCCCTGTATGGCCAATTTTTCAGAAAGGTCATTTTACCTCATTAAATCAGAAATTTAAGGGGACAGCGCTGGCCCCGACGAGTCTGCGAGCCGTTCAAGCCGCGCATCGAGCGCAGCCATCTCGGAATCGAACACTGCAAGCATGGTGTCGAGCGCTGGAAAAGGGCGTGGCGCAGCACGCGGTCGTCCGCGATCGGGCGCGACGAAGCCGAGCGCGATGGCTATGTCGGGCGCGACATACGACCGCCATGTTCCGCGCTGCGAGGTCTCGACCAGCAGGCCGAGCCGCGCGGCTCGCTGGAGTAGTTTGCCCGCGCCCGAGATCGTCAGGTCAAGCAGTGGTGCCAAGCTGCGCGCAGCGAGGCAAGGTCGGGAGAGGGCGACGCGGCCAAGTTCGGCAAGCTTGCCGGGCCTGTGCTCGGTTGCAATCGTTGCTGCGCTGCGACGCGCCGTCTCTTCAAGCCGGTCAAGCCTGGCGACCCCCTCTTCGGCCGAGCGACGCAGCTGCTTTAGGAGCCGCTTCAACAGTACGGGACGCGGATCGAGTGCAAAGCGCTGACCGGCATCGCCGACGACCAAGCAGGGTAGGGTGGCGGTGGTTATCCCGAGCCTGCGCAGCACGAGCGGAAGGCCGAGCCACGGCGCGCTCGAGCCGTCGGCGCGGGCCCAATGATCGAGCAGGGCAAGCGCGCGCACGAGGACAGGGGCCTCGGCCCAGCCTGTGGGCGGATCGAAGCTGAACGGCAGGTCCTCGCGCCAGTGTCGTCCATCGGCTTGTGCAAGACGGGCGAGCCAGGGGTGATAAGCGGCGAAGGGTTCAGCCGCAGTTGATGGGGCCTCGCGACCGGCAAGTCGGATGCCGCAATTTTCAGCGATAATATCGATTTCCTCGAGCGGAAATTGCTGGAGGCGGAGCGCAGCGGCATAGCCGGTCCAGCTTGCGCGCAGTTTCCATGCCGGAGCGAAGGAACTGGCGCAAATCCTTGCATCTAGGCGGGCGATTGCGCTCGATGCATCGGCGAGAGCGATGGCCAGATCGGCCGTCCAGGGCAAGTCGGAAAGCGGGCGGGGAAGGGGAGGCATCCGACAATTATAGACTGAATGCGGGGCTTCGGTCCATATACCTATCCCCGTAGTGTTGATAATAGATGCTTATCACGCACCTATACATATTAGAATCGCCCGGCTATCGTCGCTGCCATGGCGAAAAAGCGTCCTTCCTCCGGGCTTGTCCCGCTCGGCGTCGAGCCCGTCGACCTCATTGCCGATGTTTGCGCGATGGTTGGCGCCGACGTTGCGATTGACGCCGCGCTGCTCAATGCAGCGATGCGGGGGTGGTCAGCAAATACGCGACGGGCATTCCGTTCGGACCTGTTTCTCTGGGGGCAGTGGTGCCGAAAGCGTGGCGTGGCCGCAAGTGACGTTGCGCCGGCAGATGTGGCGGCGTGGATCCGCGCCCTCGCCGGAATCGATAGCTCGGATGCCAAGCCGCGCGCCGCAGCGACGATCGAACGCTACCTCGTCCATGTTGGATGGGCCTATCGCATGACGGGACTTCCCGACCCGACCGCCGATCCCCTTGTGAAGTTCGAGCGCAAAGCGGCGCGCAAGCATTTGGGGGTGCGTCAGCGCCAGGCGCGAGCCATTCGCTTCAAGGGCGACATCGCCGATCTCGACAGTCCGGCGTCAGGGGTGTGCCTGGCCCATCTCATCAAGGCATGTCGACGCGACGCTTTGGGTCTGCGTGACCAGGCGCTGCTTCGGATTGCTTATGATACCGGTGCACGCCGTTCCGAATTGGTGGCGATCGACGTGGTGCATATTGAGGGGCCCGACGCGGAAGGAGCGGGGATCCTCAACATCCCTTCGAGCAAGACTGATCAGGTGGGGGCAGGCGCCGAGGCCTATCTTTCGCCCGCCACGATGGCCGTTATCGCGCGTTGGCGCGATGCGGGCGGCATCGACAAGGGGCCGCTGCTGCGGCGGGTGGTGACACACTTCGACGGCTCGATCGACCGGATCGGGTCGGAGCGTCTGCATCCCAACAGCATCGGCTTGATCTACAAGCGCCTCGTCAGTCGTGCATGGGAAAAGGGGTTGCTCGGCAAGATGAGTGAAACCGAACTCAAGCGCTGGCTCACGGCCGTGTCATCCCATTCAATCCGTGTCGGAGTGGCGCAGGACAACTTTGCCGCGGGCGAGAGTCTGCCGGCGATCATGCAGGCCTACCGTTGGCGCGACGCGCGCACGGTCATGCGCTATGGGGCGAGGCTTGCGACCAAGAGCGGTTCCAGTGCGCGGTTGGCCAAGCGGTTCAGCGACGAGGGGTAGGGCAGGGACGCACCTTTTCGGCGTGGATATTCAATGCAGTCTATTTTGGCGCACAGACTGTGAACGATTGCAGACAATAGCGCTCGTCTTTGGAGGACCTTGCGGCGATGTTATTGAAAAATCAAATCTTTGTCTGCCCAGCAGGGCTCTTGATAAAATCATGTCATCGCCGATTGCAACATCGCCCGCTCACAATCGGCGTGAAGCAGCAATGCCAATGCAGCCAGGCCATGTAGCGATGCTGCGGCACTGCAACGAGTTGGAGTAAAGTATGCCCACTGGGTCGACTGGAGATTGACGGTTCCCGCAACCGATCCATTTATCCGAACCGGGAAATTTGCTGCCGATTGCAAACCCATCTGTTCGAGAATCTTCCAATCAATATAGTGCGCCTTAAAGTCTGCGGGACAGTCGGCAATGAACATCTCCCCGCACTTCACGACCTGCACGATCCAGTCAGACATGAGCAAGGACTTGAATTGACCGGCAGGATGTGTGTCGGAGGTCGAATAAATTCGCCGTGCTCGCATATTTTCCAAGTCGTAGACCATCACGGAAAGCATGTCGAAGCCCACCTCGGCCCGATAGGCATCCGCCAGTGCCGCCAGAGCCGTTTCCGGTTGACCTCGCGCGGCCGCGATCATTCCCAGGTCCAGCATGGTTCCTCAAAATATAAGATAATAAAATTATTATTCCTGCTAATTTCAGAAGGACGAGAATGCAGGTTCGACAACTTTCATGATCAATTCAGACGTTAAATCAGCAACATCCATTCTTAATTCGGGCGAAATGCGGGCATATGAGTCACCAAATCCGTACATCATTGACGTAACTGTGTGACATATGACCTGCAGGTGGTGATGGTCCAGGCTGGTATGAGGCAAGATGTTGTCAAAAAGTGCGTCCGAGATTCGGCCAAATTGTTTTTTGTCCAGATCACGCAGTATCGGCGAGCTACCCATGGCTTGAACCACGGCCAGCCCCCCCGGTTGGCTGTTGACGTTGTCTATCCAATCGCCAACCAGGCGCTTGAATGCGCATCGCCAATCTGACCGGGAAGATCCGATAACGGCCAGGTGACTGTTCATCTGTTCGAACCATGCGTCGGCCATCTGCTGAGACAGATGTGCGACGATGGCAAATTTATTGGGGAAATATCGATAGACAGTCCTGACCAAAACGCCGGCGCGCTCTGCGAGTGTGTTTGTATTGAGTTCGTCGACGCCAACTTCCTCAATAAGCTTCGCAGCAGCGTCGATGATATCTTGCACGGATTTTTGTGCGCGCATTTGCGTCGCCGATCGTCGTCGCCGAAGCTCTGGCGGAAGCTCGTCGGTGGAATGGGAAGGCGGTTCCACCACGTGTTACTCCGAGGTTGCGTCGCAGGGCTGAACGATCCCGTCCAGCGAGATGGTCTTGCCGTCTATGCGCAAGGACCCGCTCAGGATCTGTGCATCCCAGTGGACACCTGATTTGGACGTCGTTGCCGGATCATAGCCGTATGCATCCGAAAGAATGGAACTGTCGCCAAACCCGAATGTCATGGCCCCGCGCACCCGTTCGAACTCCAGGTGTTCGGTAAGGCGCGCCATGCGGCTGAGACCGATATTGGCGTGGACCGGCCCATTGTATGCTGCGTCATCGTCCAGTCGCTCCAACCAGTCCGCCAGCCGGACGCTCAGATATGGATCGCCCGAGATATTGACGATCCTGCCCTGAACGATTTCGAGCAGGATCGGCGATTTCGGCATTTCATGGACGTTCTCATAGAGCAGCAGACCATCCATCGCCATCACGCCATTGCCACGGCCTTTCGGCAACCAGAACCCGGGCATCGATCCCGGCGTAATCTCGTAATTCGACACTTGCACGCGCGCGTCATCGAACATGAAGCCGCTGAATACATTGGCGGTCAGATCACTGATATCGACGCTGTAATCGGTGCCTGCCTGCGATTTGATTTCCAGAACCGAGCCTGCGTCCATGATCTGCTTGATCGCCCTGCCTTCGTCGCGAAGCGCATACTGGTCTTCGAGCAAAAGGCACCGGACCAGCGAGTCTTCGATGTGGGGAGCCCCGGTCGCATCGCCTGGCATGATCACGCGCTTGCCCTGCGCGGCCAGCCTGGCGAGGAACACAGCGTAACCCACGGCCATATCAATGATGACATCAGCCTCCGACGCAGCAGCAATCGTCAACGGATCCCATTGGAACCCCGGCTGATAGGCTGGGTGGGGGGCCGAGGGTACTTTCAGGTCGAACGCGCTGGCGCCCAGCTGCATCGCCACGCCACGGAAAGCCACCGTAACGTGCTGCGGTGTTTTTGAATCCGACAGGATCAGCACCCGTTCACCGCGACGCACGCCCGCCTGTTCTTTCAAGATGAAGTAGACTGCTTTCAAAAACTCCGGCTTGAGTTCGATGCCGACATCAGCATAGGCCACCATTGTCTGTTCCTTGAAGCGTTGATTTAAAGATTGGTGTGGCCCGGCCCGACAGGGGCCCAGGTCGGCTTCAGCCGGTTGAGCGGAAAGACCGCCACCCCACCGACGCCAACCAGCAGTGCTGCTGCGGCAACAACAACGTGAAGATCGGCGTGTTCGATGAACGGCACGACGGCAAATGGTACGACGGCCCCGCCGGTATTGACCATCCCCATTGCAAACGCGGATGAAGCCCCGCTGGCATCCATCAGCGCTGTCCGGCCGAGCAGAAATGTCAGGCTGAAATTCCAGCCGAAATTCACCCCAGCCAGCCCTGCGACAAACAGAAATTGCGGGAACGATTGCGACGGCAGCGATAGCAGTATGACCAGGCCGATCAGACATGCACCTGCCCCCAGACTGCCGCCGAGCGCCGGCCCAAGCCTCACCAGGCGACCCGAGAGGAACGACCCGAGGACGCAGCAAAGCGAAGTTCCACCCAGCGCATATGTCGCGAAATCGGCGCTGAGATGCAGCATGAGGCCATAGGCGACTGTATAAGTGAGCATCAGCTGAAGCCCGCCGTACAGCGCGAACTGTCCGCCAAGTGCCAACACGAACCTGAACCGCGGGGCGCGGCCATGCTCTGGTCGATCCGCTGTCGGATGGGCCCCTGCACCGCTTTTGTGAGAGCGTCGCGGCAGGACATGCAGGAATGCAAAGCCGGGCGCGATCGCTGCCGCCATGGCAACGAAGATTGCCTGCCATCCGAACAGATGCAGGAAGAACGGACTCAGAGTGAAGAAAATCACTCCGGTTGTGGCAATGCCGAAATAGGCGACGGCAAAGTACCGACCAGGATTACCGCTTAACGCAATCGCAGACGCGCCGATCGAGGTCAGCAATCCGTTTCCGACCGACGCAATCGCACAGCCGATCAGCAAAGTGATGGTATTCTCGCTCAGCGCGCAGGCCACATTGCCACCCAGCATCAGGATGCACGATGCCAGCGCCACCCAGAACCACGATGCATGACGGGTCAGCGGGGCAAAGATGAGGTTCGATGCCGTTATCATTCCGATCGTCGCAAACGACAACTGCGCGATCTCCAGCGGGCCGACGTGAAACTTCGCGGGGAGCGCGGTCACAATAACGGGCAACATGAACAGGGCCGGCTGCGTCGCGATTTCCAGATAGGCCCCGAACACGGCGACGCTCCTTCGCCGAGCCTCCGTATCGGCTGGCCTGATATCGTAAAGCATATCGGACGCGATCGACGTCACCCGATGCGCTCCGCAAACGAAGGCCACGGTTGCAGTCGATCGCGCGCCCGCACCTTTCTGGAAAAGCGATGATCGCCGCGTCGTCGCAGCAGATTGGGCTGGGCTGCGGGTGCTTCGCCGATCGTCACAATCGGCAGTTCGACGGCGTAGGTGTGGATCGGCGTGCAAAAGGGGGTCTGACTCAAATTCCGTGCAGATTTGACATTTCCGCACTGTGTCCGGCCAACTCCATTGGGGGTCAGCAAGGAGCACACGTCGATGGCCTCGAAAGCATGGGACAGCAGCTTGCGGTT